>Ga0208315_1000495_pt1 | contig 28327 bp, 22 predicted proteins | sample MalvireepMed_215_FD_184239 | JGI IMG/M metagenome (GOLD analysis project Ga0208315, IMG submission 184239) | Marine viral communities from the Global Malaspina Expedition - Malaspina viral metaG DeepMed_215 (SPAdes) (version 2) | ecosystem: Environmental > Aquatic > Marine > Oceanic | place... | reverse complement strand
AGGCTTTATTGTACTGCTTCCAGTTAGTTGTTTTATAACGAGGTTTAGGCATGAGGCTACGACGATTGATGGGTGTAGCCGATCAGATCGTCGCTTCTTGATTTAGTTCCATCGATTTAAGCAACAATGCCGGTGTAGTAAGTAAATACTAACAAAAAAGAAATGCCCGTCCTAAAATCGCTGAGTGGATTGGGATAAGCCCACTTGTTTCGAAAAACCTAAGGTGTTTTAATATCAACGCGTTACAGTTAGTAATGCTGCTACAGAATGCTGTTACTGTGGCCGATACTATGGATAGGCTAATTGTTAATTACGCAAAATATAAAAATCGATACGTAAGTGGAATGGTAAGATTAAGTAAAGTCGTCATAATAATATAAAAGACAATGGCTTACAGGTAGTGGTTTCAGTAAAGTAAGCAGTGATTTATTACTGCGTATATTTTGAAGTACCTAACAAGAATAAAAGGCCTGCTATATTCCTTACAGATTTAAAGCAAGTATATGCTCATTTTTACGGTATGACACTAACCTGGGATTATATCGAGTAGTTGGGGACTCTTATGAAACAGCAAACGCTAGTAGCGCTATCGGCCTTAATGTTTTCTTCTTCTGTTTTTGCGAATGGCGGATTTGAACCAAATAAAAAAGAATGTGTTAATGTCGGCAAAGAAATAACGCGTGTTAGCAGTGAAATGGATACTGCCAAGTCAGGGATCCAGAAGTCGTGGCTGAAACGTCAGCTAGGCGCATTAAAAACAAAGCGCACTTCTTGTAGCATGAATGGTTTTGAAGCAAATAAGCCAGAACTGGCTAAACTCTAATTGCCTAAATGCTTGCTGAAAGCGACATAGCGAATTAGCGCTAATACGAATAGAAAAGTCTTACCTAGGTAAGACTTTTTTGTTTGTGCTGCAATAACACGGGAAACCCGTGCAGAATGAAACATTAACGAGTTACTAAACTAACCAGCTCATTCAATGATGCAATACTGTGATCGGGAGTTAAACCGAGCGGGTACATCATTTTCCCTGGCCGTTCTACAAACGTAGTTCGCATTCCCGTTGCTTTAGCCCCGCTTACGTCCCATCCGTGCGCGGCAACCATCATCGCCTCTTCATTTTTCACATTGGCTTGTTGGCAAGCCCAGTGATACACCGCGGGGTGTGGCTTGTAGGTTCGTACGCGCTCTACACTCAACACGTGGGAAAAGTAGTGTTTAATATTGGCATATTCTAGTTGAGCATTTAAGCCAGTTTCAGATGAATTAGATAGCGCTACCAAAGCAATACCGGCACTGTGGAGAGCTTTGAGCGTAGGGATGACATCATCATGCGCAGGCAGCTTCGTAATGTATTGCTTAATGGTGTCTTTTGCCGTTTTTTCATCTAGCGCAATGTTTTTACTGTGGGCCACCATCGTAAGTGCTGCACCGCCCACATCAATGAAGTCGTGAAACTGTGAAGACATGGTGTCGACTAAACTATGGTGAAGCAAGTTAGCAAACCACAGGTCTACCAGCGTTTCATCACCCTCTAAAACCGTTGCGAGCCCCGTTTTAATGGCCTGCATATCCAATAGTGTTTCGTTGATATCGAAGAATATTACCCGTGGCGTCACGATACACCTTCCTTTTGCTATTGGTGATAAACGTAGCGCTTTGCCTAAACGCACTTGTAGCTTATACCAATGTAAAACAGAAATGGTTTTGCGAAAGCGTTATACGACCAAAGTCGCCTCTGTTGCTTTGAAATTCAATGTAGAAAGGAGCAGACGGATAACATAAGAAAATAAAAAGCCGGCATAAAAAGAGTGATGCCGGCTTAGTTATTAACGTTTTGCTACTAGGCTTTTAGAAGAATAAGTAAGAAACACTTAACTTCATACTACGCGGCATAATATAGCGGCCATTGGGCGAATCAGGGTTACGTGGGTCGCCCTCGGTAATGCCTTGTTCGTCTGTTAGGTTATCTACTGAGAACTGTAGGCGAAGCGAGTCGGTTGGCTCAAGGGTGACACCCACATCGACCTTCTCGTACCCGTCTAGTACAACGGTGTTTTCGTTGTTTCCAAAGCGGTCGTCAACGGCTGACAAAGTGCCGTATACCGTGGCATACATATCACCGATATCAAAGGCGTAGCTTGGCGTTACACGCAATTGCCAACCTGGCTGGCGCTGTGCTTCATTGCCTTCGTTGTTCGCGCTTGCGGTAATTTCAGTTTCCTGAATAGTAGCGTTTACGCTTAACGAGAAACCTGAATCGTGACTATAGCGGCCATCAAGTTCTACACCGTACGCCTCGTTAGTTAGAATTTCAGCCGGAGCGCCCGGACGGCGTACAAAAGTATCCCCTTCCACTTCGTTTGCAAAAGCGGTCGCAAAGAACTGAATGCTGTCATTCATGAACTTATAACCAAGTTCACCCTGAGTAACTTCCTTGATCAGGTCATTACCGCCAGTGTAGGCACCCCAGTTATCTCTGAAATCATCAAAATACGGCATTTTATAGCCTCGGTTCATGCGAACGAATACACCGCTGGTATCATTTAGTGCGTAGTTTGCGCCCACTGTCCATGAGGTTTTGCTTTCATCATACTCAAGGGCTTTGGTAATTTCGCCGTCAAGATCTTCATCCACCGAGTAGCTGACTTCGTGATTTTCACGGCGTAGTCCCAGGTCAATGCTCAAGTCTGTGGTTGCGTACCACGTACCGGTTGCATAAAGTGCGAGGGTGCTTGCATCACCTACAGCGCTGATGTCGTAGTTCCAATCGCAGCCTTGTGGGTCAATATTACATTCGATTCCGTCTAATAATTCTCCGCCTGGCTGCAACACGTGATAAGCCGTGTTACCAATGCTCCACCAGTCGTTGGCTTTTGTCGATGCACTGTAAATACCAAATGACGTATCGAAGTCTTCCCAGCTTTTCGACACAGCAAGGTCGTTGGTGAAGGCTTCAATATCCTTCAGTACAACCCAGCGGCCAATTTGCTGAATAGGTGTATCACCGTCGTATACGGTACCCGTAACCGCTCCGGTTGCGGTTTCGCCATTGTCGGCAACATTTGCAACCACAGTTGCAGAGCCATTAGGCACAAGACCAAAAGTGTTGGCTTGACCCTTAGTTAGGTTAAAGCGATCAACAAGTTGCCAATCGTTGCCTAAATCTAGTTTTAGGCTACCGCCACTCACGTGTCCGTCCCAACCTCTTCCTTCACCAAAGTCGAATGATTCAGTTGTGTCGTTTGGCCCGTAAGTAATGGTTCCTTGACGGTTAAGGGGGCCAATTTGCGTGTAATTGGCGTCTATACCTTCAACATTCAGCGGCGTTGGTAAATACCAAGTGCCACGATCATCAGTCTGACGGGTATAAAGATTTAGTTCGCCTTTATCGAACACTTTTGTAATGTTAACGGTGAATTGGTTGCCTTGCTCAGAGTTGAAGCCCGCTTCGCGAATGCCTTCTGAGCTTTTAATGTAACCGCCAACCATATAGTATAAATCGTCATCTAGTGCCCCGCTGGCAACCACGTCTACACGGTTAAGCCCGTAATCAGAAATGGTGTACTTTGCGGACGCTTCTGTTGATTCACCACCGCGTTTCAGGCGAAAGTTCGTAGTAAGGCCGGGTTGACCGTTGCTCACTACAGGGTTAGGGCCGCCGCGCAGGCCCTCTACCATTTCGATGGTGTCATCTATACGAAATAGCTGTGAGTTTTCTAAAAATGACAATGTTGGCGCAGGGTAAATAGGAGAGTTTTCCAGCGCAATAGTTAAAAAAGGCGCATCACCACCACCGGGGAAGCCACGAACAAAGACATTAGCGCCCGACTCGCCACCAGAGCTTTCAACCCAAACACCGGGGATTGCTTTGAACAGATCAGCGGTTGACTTAGGCGCTAGTTTTTCAATATCACTCGCGTCTATGTTGGTTACCGCAAAGCTTGCATCAATCTTTCTAATTCCTGCGCCACCTGGCGTACCACTTACAACGATAACTTCAGCATTATCTTTAGCTTGTTGCTTTACGTCTTCTTGTGCCATGGCAGGCTGCGTTAGTGCTACCGCTACTGCACTCGCCAGCATTCCCTTTGTAAACAACGTTTTCATGGTGTGTGCTCCCGAAAATGGTCTATTGCGTTGTTAACTGAATGCGCTAAACAGGTTTAAAATTTGTTATACGCATCACGATTTCGAAACAAAATAGATCCGTTTGCAAACGATTGCAAGAATAAATTGCAATCGTTTGCAAATTTTTTGTTTATCGTTGTTAACATGGTTTTACGCTTGGTTGTTTCACGCTATAGTGCTCGTTAAGCTACTCAACCGATAATTTATGAGGTAGCAGGCGATTGCCAAGTGTTTTAATATCAAAGCAATTGCATTAGGCAATACAGCACACAAAGACAATTAGAGAACGTACACATTGGTTTCTGAAACAAAACTCACCTTAGCGAAACTGGCAGAGATTGCTGGCGTTTCTACATCTACAGCATCGCGAGCACTAAAAAATAATCCGCTCATCAAACAAGAGACCCGAAGCAAAATTCAGGCACTAGCAAAAGAGCACAACTTCAGTATTAATGCCGCCGCTAGCCGTTTAAGAACCCAGAAGACCAATGTTATTGCGGTAATACTCAATCTTATTGATAACACAGAGCAAAGTACGACGGACCCGTTTTTGCTAAAGCTGGTAGGAGAGTTGAACCAGGCGCTAAATGCAGAAGGTTATGAACTATTATTGTCTAATTCATTTATGGCGTCCGACGACTGGGCCAATTACTTTATTCGCAGCCAACGGGCCGATGGAATCATCGTTATTGGGCAAGGCAAGTCTACAGACAAAATAGATAGGGCAGCCCAAGCAGGTATCCCTATAGTCGTTTGGGGGGATGCTAAGTCCAACGCCCCGTACCCTATCATCGGTGGTGACAATTACCTAGGAGGGTATACCGCCACCCAGCATTTGTTGCATAACGGTGCTAAGCGTGTGTTATTTTTAGGTGATTCTGAACACGCGGAAATGCAAGAGCGGCATAAAGGCTATGTGCAAGCACATAGCGATGCAAAGCTCCCTTTAGACCCTAAATGCACGTGCGCAATAGACATTACTTCTAAAGCGGCCTACCAATATATTAACCAGCGCATTAAAGCTAACGGCTTGGATTTCGATGGCATCGTTTGTGTGAGTGACATGGTTGCCTTAGGTGCGTTGAAAGCGCTGAAAGAGCGTTATGTGGGCATTCCCAGCGACGTGGGCATTGTGGGCTACGACGATATATCGCTTGCTGAGCTTATGCACCCTTCATTGACAACGGTCCGCCAAAATACGCAACAAGCTGCAAGGGAGATGGTAACTCAGTTATTAAATCAGCTTAAGAGTAAGCCCACCCAAAGCCAGGTGGTAGAAACAACCTTGGTTGCCAGACGCTCAACACAATATAGCAATTAGTTTTCCTCCCTATATCAGTTTAATGGTAACGAAGCGGCGGTATTTTAATTAAGTGCTGTGTTTATTGGGGGACTTTTTTGACGTAATTAAGCAGCATTAGCCTTATTGCAAACGTTTGCATTTTTATTTTGATGGGACTACACTCCTGTATAATTAAGTTAACAGAGTGTTTACACATGTCTCGACTCATGGTCATCGCAGCCATTGCCATTAGCTATTACGTGTTCGCCATACTGCTCAATAGTGTGGGCACTGTGATTTTGCAATCTATTAATAGTTTCGACATCAGTAAGCCTCAAGCAAGCACGCTAGAGGGGTTTAAAGATCTTTCCATTGCCATTGTTTCGTTTTTAGTGGCGAGTTTCATACCTAGAGTCGGCTACAAACTTTCAATGTTGCTTGGGCTAGCGTTAGTTGCTATTGCATGTGCGTTAACGCCCTCTATCGCGAGTTTTTGGTTTATCAAAGTGTTATTCGCCTGTATAGGTACCGCCTTTGCGCTAGTGAAAGTGTCGGTCTATGCCATTATTGGGCAGCTCTCTACTTCTACTAAATCGCATTCCTCATTAATGAATACCATTGAGGGTATCTTTATGTTGGGCGTGCTATCAGGCTATTGGGTTTTTGCCGGCTTTATTGACCCAAATAACGATGCATCGCTATCTTGGCTAAACGTATATTATTTATTAGCTGCGCTGGTGGGGCTTACCTTGCTCGTGGTAGCCCTTGCACCCATAAAATCCGTTGAAAAAATAGAATCGGAAGGGGCTGCATCTGAATTCATTAGTATGTTAAGGCTGGCCTATAAGCCACTTGTCCTCGTCTTTATATTTTCCATTTTCTTATATGTGTTGATAGAGCAGGGCATCGGTTCATGGTTGCCTACGTTCAACAAAGAAGTATTGGGATTGCCAACACAGGTTAGCATTCAGATAACCAGTATTTTTGCCATTGCGCTGGCTGTCGGTCGATTAACCGCTGGGGCAGTGTTAACACGCATGAACTGGTACCCGTTTTTAAATATCTGTTTGGCAGGAATGGCAACCGTTATGTTACTGAGTCTGCCACTTGCCGATAATGTGGCTGCTAGCACAATCACGAGTTGGGCTGACGCGCCTGTTGCCGCCTTTCTTATTCCGCTAATTGGGTTAATGATGGCGCCTATATACCCTGTGCTTAATTCAGTAATGCTAAGTGCGCTACCTCAACATCAACACGCACCTATGACAGGGTTGATAGTTGTTTTTTCCGCACTTGGTGGTACCACAGGCTCGATTTTAACGGGCTTTATCTTTGATGCGGTCGGCGGACAGCAAGCATTCTACTTATCACTCATTCCTATAGGCGCGCTGGTCTTAACCTTATTCTTCTTCAAAAAAGCGTCGTCTTCTTTAACGCACGAGGGTGCCCATTAACTATGAGTTCTTCTACACATAACTGGCGCGACAGTTTGTCGTTCTTTGAAAGTGACTTGTTTAAAAAAGTACAATTAGCACAGTTATTTCCTGACAGCAAAACGTTTGCCGACGCCATTGGTAAAACGGACTTGTACAGTGTTCTTTTAGCATACGAAAACGCGTGCAAAGAAGCAGAAAAGCAAGCCGATACAGTAGACTTAAAAGCGTTTGTCGCAATGTATTTTGACATGCCAGAAATGATCAGTGCTACGCCAGAGGGCGAATTTGACAGCGTGGCAGACTACATCGAAAAAATGTGGAAAGTATTAACTAGAACCCCTGATACTCAACAAAGGGATAGCCTTATTGCATTAACGCGTCCTTACATTGTACCGGGTGGGCGCTTTAGAGAAATCTATTACTGGGATTCCTACTTCACGGCCTTGGGGCTAATTGATGCAGGACATACCGACATGGCTATCAATATGTTGGTGAATTTTGTCGACATACTGAACGAGGTGGGCTGTATACCTAATGGTAATCGCGCATACTACCACTCGCGTAGTCAGCCGCCGATATTAGCTTTGTTCTTCACCTTGCTTAAAGACGAACTCAATGAGCAACAAAAAGAATATGTCATCGATGGGCTTAAAAAAGAGTATCAGTTTTGGATGAGAAAAACTGACGATGGCGAAACATTAGCAAACAGCGACGCTAATATTATTGGTAATGACAAAAGTAAAGCACAGCTGCGCACTGTAACTATGCCATGCGGAGCGATATTAAATCGCTTCTTCGATACAGAGCCTACGCCGCGTCCTGAATCCTATCGCGAAGATATTGAAACTGCCGAACGCATAGGTGCCGATAAAACCCAGTTTTATCAGCACGTTCGAGCTGCCTGTGAATCTGGCTGGGATTTCAGCTCGCGCTGGTTAGCTAACGCCAACGCTTTAGAAACTATTCGCACCACCGAAATAATTCCAGTCGATTTAAATGCCTTATTAGTTACTTTAGAGCAAACCTTAGCTGATGCAACAAGTGGAGCAGAAGCTATGCGTTATGAAGCGGCAGCGAAAGTGCGGATAGAGGCAATAAATACCTATTTATTCAGCAAAGAAAAATCAGGCTATTTTGACTATCACTATCCAAGTCAGAAACAAACACCTGTGGTGTCAGCAGCAATGTGCGTACCGCTTTTTGTCGGAATCGCAAATCAAGAGCAAGCAAATCAAGTATGTTCGACGGTAATTAATAAGCTGCTTAAGAAAGGCGGAGTTGTAACAACATCGAACTCTACACCTCAACAATGGGACTCACCAAACGGTTGGGCGCCACTTCAGTTATTTGCTGTTGAAGGTTTGCGTAAATATGGTTTCGCGCAACATGCAGAAACCATCATGCAGCGCTTTTGCAAAACCATAGAAGGCCACTTTGCTAGCAGCGGTGTATTGCTAGAAAAGTACAACGTTTGCGAACCTGAAATGAAAGCGGGCGGCGGAGAATACGACGTCCAATTGGGCTTTGGCTGGACGAATGGTGTATACACACGTTTTCAAACTTACCTAAACAGGTAGTGGTAAACCATCGTTAAAAAAAGAGCGCGCGGCAAACGAAAGCCTCGCGTTTTTAATGTGAAAGCTTATGTATCAGTATGATTATTTAGATCAAGAGACATGGCGATATCATCCAGTATATCGTTAAGGCCCGTTATCTTTTCATTAGCGATAAATACGCTCATGTGTGATTCAACCTCAATACTGTCGGTTGTCGTTTCACTTTCAAACGTACTATCAAGTGCGCTTTGCACTCTATCGAAGAACTGGCGCGCACTTCTTTCCTCGATATTGTGTAGGCACAAAATAAATTGCTCGGTACCAAAACGGCCAAGAATGTCATTGCCGCGCGTCGCATTTTGAAGGGTCTGGGCTATTTTTCTTAACACCAAATCGCCTTTGGTTGAGCCCAGTTTACGGGTAATGTCACGCAGGTTACTCACATCGAAAATGGCGATGGCAATGGCTCTACCTAGTTTTGGCGCATCAAGTTTATTGATACGGGAAATAGCAGAGTCGGCGTTAAGTAGCTGAGTTACCGGGTCGATAGCTTTACGCGCTTGGTGTTTTCTGTGCAAGACATAGCCCGCTATACCACTTATCAGTATGAAAACAATAATAGCGGTATACAGTGTATTTTTACGTCGCTGCTCAGCTTGCTCAATGGCAGACTCTAAATCATAAATGCGAGTATAAAGGTTGGCTGCACCGATAATTAAGGAAGAGTCTTGCGCCAGTTCCCTGCGCTTTGTGACTTCTTTTGAATAAATGTTGTGCGCCGCTTTAGCGCGCTCCAAATCCCCTAACGCAATGTACATATCTACATTAAAACTTAAATAGTCTAAATTGGTTTCAAATACCTTAGGTATTACATTGGCGTTCATTGCCTTGATTTCTGATAGGTACTCTCTTATGCAAGGCAGGTCACTATTTTGTAAGCAAATTTCGGTTTTATGCCAGCTAACCAGCATCTCACCTAGCGAACTGGATATATTCGCAGTTGCCTCTTCTAAATCGGGCAGGGTGTAAGCCAAGCTAGTATAGTCTTGGGTTTTTCTATAATAAATTGACAGCGCGTACTGATACAAAAAGTTGCTAAGCGTGGTATCTATTTCAGTATTTAATGCACCTAGTTCTAATATGCTTTGGTACGCTCGGTCGAACTGACCACTGCTTAACAGTGACACAATGGCGCTAATAATAATACTTACCCTGTTACTGCCTTCGTACACTTGAAGCCCCATCTCATGGGCTTTTAAATACTGCTCGGCGGCGAGGGCGTGCTGCTCTAAGCTACCGTAAAGTAAACCTATAGAGTTATGAATATGCGCCAGTTCCTCCGGGCTACCGTCATTTGAATAGCGCTTTAACACGCCAAACATTTTGCCCAGCCTAACTTCAGGGGATGAAGAATCGGAACAATAGCTAATAAGCCCTAAAGAGGCACTGGTAAAAATATCGCTGTGACGTTCGGGTGAAGATAAGTCTTGCGCCTGCTTATAGTATTTACAGCGCGCTGGGTTTTCCCTTGCATCATAAGAGAAGCCAATTTGATAAATGGCAGACGCAAATGCATAGGAAGTCTCATCAATGTTGCTCTGCATTATCGCTTTTAGCAGCATTTTTTCTGCTTCTTCATATTTGCCGCGGCAAATCAAAAACTGCCCCTTTGCGACAGTCAGCGCGAAACGCTGCTGGGTAGAAAGAGATTCGCCTAAAAGCGTTTTTTCAAGTTGAGGAAACAAAGACTGGCTAGGACAGTCGTATGAAGGAGTGCGAACTTCCTCTATGAAAGCGTCTATCGTATCACTTGCCTCTGTTGTGAAAGAAGCGAACGCAACGCTTAAAATCAAAATTATTGTACAAGCAATCTTTTGAAACATGAGTATTCGATTTTGTTTTTCCTCAATAATATCGATTTGATTGGGGAAGTACTACAAAAACCCCATAAAAAAAGCGGCTTTTTTATGGGGGCGGGGGGAGAGGTTTGTTTATGAGTAGCTTAAAGGCAAAATTTAATACGCTGTTAGTGTGCAGAAGGCGCGCCAAAGCTTACCAAAATAGCAACGCCTATTAGGGCAACCCCAGACCAGATAATAGTGGCCCTTGTGGCTTTTTCTCCCAGCACCCACGCAACCCCAAGCGACATTAATGCGCTGGTGGCAATAAGCGTTTGAACAACGGCGGCTTTTGCATAGGCAAAAGCAAACATTTGTAAGTAAATTGCGGCAGTAGTACCCAGTAACGTAGCTAAGACAAACGCGGGCCATACACGATTGCCATTTTCAATAACGGGCATATAGCGGGTTTTCGTAAGCGCAATAAAGGGGACGACAAAAAACATACCACCCACTAAGCGTAAAAACGCGGCACTGGCAGCGTCAATTTCACCCGCGCTTAAAATGTCGCGGCTAACTACCGCCCCTATAGCCTGACATAGCGCAGCACCCACGCCATATAAATAACCACTGGTAGCAAATACGTGGGTAGTACTGCGCTTGCGTGCTTTAATTACCATGTCGACAGAAAACAAAACAACGGCTACGCCGACCCACTGTTGCCAGGTGATCCATTCGCCAATAAAAGCCATAGCGAAAAGGGCCGTAAAAAGCGGCGCAAGGGTTTCGGCAACCAGCACAGCTTGGCTATCGCCAATGCTTTGCAGGGCTTTAAAAAAGCAGGTGTCGCCAATGCCTATACCAATTAGCCCGCTTACAAGCAGCCATAAAACAGTGCTAGTGGTAAGCCCTGTAGGCTGAACCACTAGCAGTACTGCCGCTAAAATGGCGATAGAAATAAGCCCCTTCCAAAAGTTCATGGTAAGCGGTGAAAATGCGTTGCCCGTACCTCTGAAAAGACGGGCAGCAATCGCCCAACAAAGCGCTGTACCTAGCGCAGCAAATACACCCATAAATTACCTGTTAAAAATATGATTAATTCAGAAAGGGCAAATTTAGTTTGCCAAAAGAGCGCTATGCTAATGCAAGGTGTGGGCGGGGTAAACTTAAATCACATCAGTAGTTTTTAACTAAATATATTGAAGCCTTAAGCAAACGTAACTGAAGGCTAAAGTCTTTCGTGGCATTATGTTGGCGGTAAGGTTAGTGAGTAAGTTAAGCGCTGTGCTCAATTAAGTGGGCGTTAACCGAATTTTAAGAATTACAGTGAAGTAAAAGGACGATAAAAGCGTGAGCGTAGAGCAGATGAATTTGACCGGCATTAAAGGTGTAATATTCGATTTAGACGGCACCTTAGTAGAGTCTAGCCTTAACTTCACGCAAATGCGCGCCGACGTAGGCTGCCCACAAAACGAAGACATTCTTACCTTTGTTGATGCCCTTAGCTGCGCCGAAACCAAAGCGAATGCTCACCGAGCTATATTGCAGCACGAACTAGACGATGCGCAAAATGCTAAGTGGTTACCCATTGGCAAAGCCATGGTGGAAAAGGTGCAGGCACACAAACTACCCATGGCAATAGTTACCCGTAACTGCCGCCAAGCCACCGCCATTAAGGTAGCCAATAACGACATACCTATCGACTACGTGCTAACTCGCGAAGATGCTCCAGCCAAGCCCGACCCAACCGCATTATTGATGGTGGCGAACACATGGCAGCTTCAACCGGAAGACTGCCTGTATGTAGGCGACTTTATTTATGACCAGCAAGCTGCCGAGAATGCTGGGATGAAGTGGTTGTTGGTTTAGAGGTTACCGATCTACATCTGGTTTCTTTGGCTTTATCGGCCCTATTGGCAAAATTAAGTAAAAGTCTTCTTTCAATAGCGGGGAGCTAGTTCCAGCGTATACTTTAGTATAGTCTTGCTGTGCAAGTTCTTGCATGTTTGTTTTTTGTTCGATATTCATATCTCTTCCTCTTTATTTTTTTAATTTTCCTGCTCATGTGAGCACTTAAAAGGTAATCGTTATACAGGGATGTAAGATATGACTACTGAGACAGTTCATCGATATCAATGGAAAACTCATTCTTGTGTCCTAATTTTCCTTGTTTGTTTATTCGTTATTCCAAAAACGAGCCAAGCGATTGGTGTAAATTTAGAGGGCAGGACTTCTTTCGATGGCGTTCCTTCAGGAGTTATCCGTGATTTAGAGGTCTCAGACAAGGTTGTCTATATAGCCGCGGAAAATGGTGTATTTGAAGTTATTGGGAATGAGTCTGAACGGTTAGAGTTCAACACGTCTAACCATGCTACGGGGATCATCTCTGATATCCACTTGAGCGGCGCTAGCCTATGGGTTGTTGAATACGGCGTGGGCGTTTTTAAAGTTAATTTGAGAACCAAAGAAGCTAAGCAACTATTTTCTAATAGAGATTGGTCGAGTTCTGTTTGGGCTATGACCATGACCTCTACAAACTTCTATTTCTCTGTCATCGACGATGTTATACAAACGAATAGAAATTCAGGTCATTCAACGAAGCTAAGCACGCAACTGGCATCTTTGAAGTTAAACGGTATCTACTCACTTTTCGCTGTGAACGACAAGGTGCATATAGCATCAAACAAAGGTTATGTTTCAATATCAGAAGCGTCAGCTACTATTGAAGAGTATAAGCTAAGCGACAAACTTCCGCTTTTATCTAGTGCAACTTTCGTCAAGGTGATCGATAAAGAGTTATACATTGGAGGACCAGAGGGGCTGTATATTTTAGGCAGTGAGGCTCGTTTCGTTTCTACTGAGGGGATTAGTGGTACTTACATAAACGACGTAATTAAAACAGAAGACAATAAAATCTGGGTTTCGGACGGTCGGCTATTGATACTGGAAAACGGGAAGCTCGTAGCGCCACCCTTTATGAATCCAATATTAACATCTGAGGCGATTCGTTCGATAACCAAAATAGCGGTTGGTCCTTATGATTCGCTACTTATTGCTTCTTCTCAGCTAGGCCTAATTTCCTTACCCAAAACGAAGTTTTCAACAAACCTCATATCATTTAAAGGGAATGCCTTAAGAGATAATATTCAAAAATCTGCTTTCGACCAAACGGAAACGTTAGTCCGAATTGAAAATGGCCTATTTACGCTAAATGAAAGCAATGGAGAGCTAACTGAAACAGTTTTAGGCAAAGATAAAGCTGCTCATTGTACGTCTCGGCAAGAAGAGATCTTTGCACGGCTTAAAGCGTTAAATCCATCAGAGCTGTGTAACAGTGATTTCATTCATTCTGTCGACATCGATAAAGACGCCTTCTATTTATACTTCGATGATGGAATTAGCGCAAACTACTACTATGTAGTGGATGAGACTATAAAAGACACCATCAAAGCACCCCGAAAAATCGTGTATAGCTCGCTATTAAGCGGCGGTGAACTAGCGGCATTCGATGAGTTTGACAATATACATTTTCAACTGTCTAAGTTTACTTGGCGGACAATTAACCCCGAAGAGGGTAATTGGTTCGGACTTCAGTGTTTAATTGAATTTGAAGAAACTTATTTAGTATGTACATCTGGGGCTGGCCTAAAAGAAATCAATAAGAAAAGCGGTTCGATCAGCTCGTTAACTAGCCAGGGCCTAGATAAATTAAGGTTTATTCGGGGGGCTATGGTTACGAAGAGTGGAAACCTATGGGTGGCCTCTAATATGGGCCTATTTGTAAAGCCCCGAACCAGTGAGTCAGTATTCAAAATTGGTATGCAGTTTGGACTGCTTGATACGGATTTTGAATATAAAAGCTTCGAGGAGCTTCGCGAAAAAGTATTAGTGAAGGGCGATAAATACAGCTATTTACTGGATGAAATTCAACTAATTGAAAGTCTTAAAGCACAAACTACTGAAGTGGAACCTATTGTTTTGACTTACGTTAAGTGGATGGATAAAAAAGGGCAGCATGCACTCTACTTACCCGAGAATCTTAACTTTAACTTTGATAGTAGTTTTGAGGAAGTAACTTTCAATTTTGTCGATAGCGATGTCTATAACGAGAGCAGAGGCATCGAGTTCAAACTAGACGATGATGCCTGGGTCTCTCACAATAAAGCGGCTATGAATTTAACTTTAGGTGACATGGACGTTGGTGAACATAAACTTTATATAGTGACCACGCACAATAAAGGAGCCTCAGAAGGACTGACTATTCAATTCGATATAGCTCCGCCTATTTGGGCATCTTATATAGGTATTATTTTTTACCTATCAATATTAATAGTGTTTTTCTTCTTATGGAAAGTCGGCTTAGTAAGTAAGCTTTACGAGAAGTTCAAAACCACCACCCTATACACCCTCCTGACCCGATATGAAATAACCGACGGACACTCAAAGTTCGAAAAAATGCTGCGTAGTAAAGAGCGTTTCATCAACGAGATCACCCACGAACTTCGAACACCCATTCAAGTCATAAACGGCTCGTTAGAAAAAATCTCTGATACAGATATGGGGACGCGCAAAGAGTTAGTCTGTGTTCAAGATAATATGAAGAGGGTTGAGCAACTAATTAACCAAATGAACCACGATGTTCCCTCAGCGTTAAACATTGAGGACTACTACAAGTCATACTCGTTAGAAAAAATCCGTTTTATTGTTTTATCCCTAGAGCCTTTAGCCAAACAAAAGAGGCAAAATTTAGAGGTTCGGATAAAGGGGAAAAAAGAGGTATTGCTCATTAGCGATAGCCTAGAAAAAATCTTGGCTAACTTAGTACAAAACGCTGTTAAATTTACACCTGAACTTGGCACGATAAAAGTGAGTGCAGTACAAGATAGCAAAGTGCTGAAGATAACCGTAAGCGACGATGGTGAAGGGATTGAAGACAACCTGCAGAGTAAAGTATTTGAGAGATTTGCTAGGGGAAATACAGAAATAGAGGGAAATGGTGTTGGGTTAACAATGGTTAAAACCCTAGTCGAGTTGAACCAAGGGGAGGTTACTCTTCAAAGTCAAAAAGGTGTGGGGACGAGAATAACCGTAACGTTGCCTATCGATGATATTGCTTTTTTGAATTCGCACGCTGAAAATTTGTCGCCGACAAATGCTGAGACAAGCAAGAAATCTCTGTTAATTGTTGATGACAGCAGGGAGTTTCGTTCTTATCTCTTCGAACTTTTTTCTCCTAAGTATCGCTGTTTAGTAGCGCGAAATGGTACACAGGCTTTAGACGTTATGCAGCATTACTTAGTGGATGTGGTGATTACCGATCAAATGATGCACGAAATGGATGGACTTAGTTTGACTAAGGCCATTCGCAGTAATGCCAGCTATGCCAATATTCCTATATTAATGCTTACCGCTAAAACCGGAGCAGAACTAGAAAAATCTGCGTTAGAAGAAAAAGTAGATTACTTCTTGGCAAAGCCTGCCTCTAACGAAGAAATTATGCTTCGTGTAGAGCATCTTTTAGCTGTCAGGGAGGCAAAGGAACAAGGGGAAGAGGGGCGCGATCAACCTGTGTTCAAGTTTGGTTGCCTAAAAATTCGAGAGTTTGATAACGAAAAAGATATGGCGTTTTATCTCAACTTTATTGCTGTACTCGAAAAAAACTATCACGATGAGTCTTTCAACAGAGATCAGGCAGCAACGGCGTTACTGATCAGCCCTCGAAGTTTGAACCGTAGAATGTCAGAACTTTTCGATTATAACTTCAGTGAGTTTCTTTCACGTTTTAGGGTAGAAAAGTCTATCCCATTATTGTTAGAAGGAAAGAGTATTCTAGATACCTGCCTAGACGTGGGCTTCGGCACCGCAGCTTATTTTTCGACGTCCTTTAAAAAGGTTATGAGCTTACCACCCAAAAAGTTTGTGGAGCAATACAATAAAACAGTAGCGTAAAGGTAGTATCTAAAAGAACTAAATATACCTACGCCTTTCCGCCAAAAAGCCAATCAAAAGAAACGATGCCACATAGCCTGCGCCTTGGTACTGCCAAGGCAAGTAGGCTAGGGTGTGTTTTAAGAACGGTGCGCCGTACAAGGTTAGTGCGCCATAGCCAAAGGCACACAGCACTACAAACAAACTAATGCGAATGGTGAAATGGTAAGGTGCCAGTATGCGTTTCACATGGCCGTTAATCAGGTCGCCGTACACCACTAAAATAGTGGCCATAAGCATAATGCTCATTTCGGTGTAATAGGGGCTTAAGGCGCGAGAAAGGGCACTGAAAAGTTCACTCATAAAATTACTACTATTATGACGTTTTTACTGTGTGCCCATTATAACCACGGTAAGGTCAAAAGCGTTAGCTAACGCCTTTATTAAGTGCGCTTACTGCTTTAAAACCTTGCTCAATAGTGGCAATGCGGTCGGTGGTTTGATCGCGCTCTACAAATTTATGTTCAATACCGGCTAACTTGCCGTGCGCGAATATCTCTTTAAAGTTAATCGTGCCTGTGCCCACATCAGCAAAACTGCCGTCTTCAGCCAAATCTTTTACATGCCAAAGCTTAAAGCGGCCTGGGTACTGCTTAAAGTAATCAATGGGATTTTTACCTGCTTTTACCGTCCAGTATAAATCCAGTTCCATGGCAACAAGGTCTGGGTCGGTCTGAGTTATAAGCACGTCTAATGGTGTCTTACCGTCGCGTACTTCAAATTCGAAATCGTGGTTGTGGTAGGCAAGAGTAATACCTTCCTTCTTACAGGCTTCACCAATGGTATTTAGCTTATCGGCAAGGGCTTGGTATGGCGCAATGCCCGTACCACGTTGGGCTTCGCTAAGCCAAGGAACTACCAAGTATTTGTGACCAACGGTTTGTGCGTCATCTAAAATTTGTGACAGGTTAGTATCGAACGCGTCTAACTGAATATGAGCCGAAGGCGCAGTAAGGCCATTGTCATCAAGCAGTTGCTTAATTTCCTTTGCGCTATGGTCAAAGTAGCCTGCAAATTCCATTTCCGAATAACCAACATCAGCGACCAGTTTAAGCGTAGCCGGCACACTTACTTTCATAATATCTCTAAGCGTGTAAAGCTGCAGACCAACAGCACTTTTTTGCATGCCCTTCATCATAGCTCCTTTATCACTACCATGCCCCTGAACCGAACTAGTACTTGCCAAAACAGCAGGAGCGCTCATAGCCGCCAGTAAACCAGATGAATATTTAATGAACTGTCGTCTTGAAACGCCAGAGCCAATATTACTGGCCGCGTCTAAAATTGCTGTCTTACTTAAGTTTGTTTTACTTAAATTCACTGCTTGCTCCTTTTCTGTAGTGGTACATAGGTGATGACGCATCGCTATCATCAATTAACCCAAAGCTTTGCCCGTGCTCTCACGCACAATAAGTTCAAACGGCATAATAACTTTGGGGGCCTTGCGAATTTTTCCGTTAAGAAGGTCCACCAGTAGCGTAACCGCCGTTCTACCAAATTCTTCTGCAGGTTGGGCAATAGTGGTTAGCGGCGGATCCACAAATGCTGAAAATGCAATGTCATCGAAACCTGCCACCGATATGTCATTAGGAACATGTAGGTTGGCTTGCTTGAAGGCTTGCATGGCACCAATAGCCGTTTCGTCGTTCTCACAAAATACGGCGGTGGGTCTACTTTCAAGGTGACTAATGGTCTCCCCTGCGTTGTATCCGGCCTGTAATGTAAAATCCCCCGGGAACAACAAGCTCTCATCAAAGGCAATATTGGCTTGCGCTAAGGCGTCTTTATATCCAACCAAGCGTTCTTGGGTAAGCGGACTTGAATTAGGTCCTTTGATCATGGCTATACGGGTATGGCCTAATGAAATTAAGTGTTCGGTCATTGCTTTGGCTGCAGCACGGTTGTCTAACGACACAACAGGATATTGGCCATCGTCAATCACCTCACAGGCATTCACCATGGGAAGTAGGCCATTGTCGTTGATCATAGTGGCGTCAAACGGGTTGTGCGCACGTAACTGTATAAGCCCATCAGCCTGAGAAGTACTTACCATCTTGGCGTAATGGCTTTCTATTTCACTATTACCAAGCGTATTGGCAAGTAAAATGGAATAGCCCAGTTCGGCTGCCGCTTCCTGCATACCGCTAATAACACGGGCAAAAAATACGTTCGCTACCGTAGGCACCAGTACCACTAAATTGTGCGTTTTTCCCGAACGAAACTTAACTGCCATTAAGTTAGGTTTATATCCAACTGCCTGAACAGCGGCCATTACCTTATTGCGCGTTTTAGGAGAAACACGCTCAGGTTGTTGCAATGTTCTTGATACGGTAGCGACCGACACGCCGGCACTATCTGCTACATCTCTAATATTTGCCATTTACGTTATTGTAGTTTGTTAATTCACTCGCGCATTGTAAACCTAACCCAGTAGAGGTGTGGTCTATACGATGGTAGCGAATTCAAAATTTACGTGAAATTAATATGTAACCGTTTTCATTTTAAGCAAAAGAATACGCACTTTCATTAAAACGTCAAAGGTTATTTGTAGGATTTATGTAAATTTGAGCTAGTGTTATGTCCAAATTTGGTGCAGGAATAGACTGTTAACGGTAGCAAAGCCCCAGTGTCACCTCGCCATTTGTAAACTTTAGATTAATAAAATGCTGTTTTTTGTATTGACCATTAAAATGTAACGGGTTACATTTTGTGGCATTAGTAACACCAATAGTGCGTTTGCACACAGAGGAATTTCAATGCAACCAATTCGAATGGGAATGATCGGAGGCGGGGAAGGCGCGTTTATCGGTGCCGTGCATCGTCATGCCGCAGGGTTAGATGGGAACTACCAGTTGGTGTGTGGCGCATTTAGCCGCAACGAAGAAAATAATACGCGTACTGCTTCTGCATTGAACGTATCAACATCGCGTACATATGATAGCTGGCAGTCAATGTTAGAAGAAGAAGCCAAATTACCTGAGCAGCAGCGCATGCAGGTTGTGGTTATCGTAACGCCTAATCATCTTCACGTACCTATTTCACTTGCCGCAATTAAGGCAGGCTTTCACGTCTTCTGTGAAAAACCAGCAGGCGTTAGCTTTGCAGAAGTAAAAGAGCTTCAAGATGTTATTCACGCCAGTGAGTCGTTATACGGCTTGGCTCATACCTACCTTGGTTATCCTATGGTTTGGCAAGCACGTCATCTCGTTGAAAGCGGTAAGCTGGGCAAAATTCGAAAAGTGTATGTTGAGTATCCGCAAGGCTGGTTGTCTGGCGAAGAAGAAACGCACAATAAGCAAGCGCAATGGCGTACCGACCCAGCAATTTCTGGCGCAACGGGCGCAATGGGCGACATCGGCACTCATGCGTTTGGACTTGTTGAGTTTGTATTAAACGATAGTGTTACCTCGCTATGTGGCGAGTTAAACACCCATGTTGAAGGACGCCGATTAGATGACGACGGCGCCGCACTTATTAAAACTAAGAAGGGTGCGTCGGGCGTGCTGATTGCTTCGCAGGTATGTGCTGGTGAAGAAAACGCGTTGAAGATCCGTGTCTACGGTGACAAAGGTGGCTTGGAGTGGCGTCAAATGGAGCCAAACTCCGTTATCTATCGCCCTGTTGATGCCCCTTATCAAGTGTTTAGAGCCGGCCAGGGTCAAGTTGGGTTATGTGATGCTGCATCTGCACGTTGTCGTGTTCCAGCTGGCCACCCAGAGGGCTACTTAGAAGCAATGGCAAACTTGTATACCGATTTTGCGAAAGCGGTACGCGCGAATCAAAAAGGCAAAGCTGACGGCGTTCCAGGAATAAATTCAGGCATACGCGGAATGGTATTTATAGATGCCATGCTTGCCAGTACTGACAGCGACACCAAATGGGAGTCGGTCAGTCAGGAAGGAACGCAGTAATGCAATTAAAACATACAATGAAAAAGGTGAGCGCTTATGGCTACTAATCAACAACCTATAAAAGGGCCGGCTATCTTCCTTGCTCAGTTCATGGGAAAAGAAGCGCCGTTCGATACGCTCGAAAATATGGCGAAGTGGGCAGCGTCGCTTGGTTACAAGGGAATACAGGTACCTACTGATCCTAGTCTGTTCGATTTAGAAAAAGCAGCCGAGAGCCAAGAGTACTGCGACAACATCGCTAAAATTTGTAAAGACGCAGGCGTAGAAATCACTGAGCTTTCTACGCACTTACAAGGTCAGCTAGTGGCGGTTCATCCCGCTTACGACGAGTTATTCGATAACTTTGCGCCGGCACACTTACACGGCAAGCCACAAGAGCGAACCGAATGGGCAATTAATCAGCTCAAATGTGCGGCTATTGCCAGTAAGCGCTTGGGATTGAAAGCTCACGCTACCTTTTCCGGTGCATTAATGTGGCACTTGGTTTACCCGTGGCCTCAGCGTCCTGCTGGCTTGGTTGAGCAAGGCTTTGCTGAATTAGCCAAGCGTTGGAAACCCATTCTCGATGCATTCGACGATGCGGGTGTTGACGTATGCTACGAAATTCACCCTGGGGAAGACCTGCACGATGGGGCTTCGTTCGAACAGTTTTTGCAAGCTGTAGATAACCACCCACGGGCAAATATTCTTTTCGATCCAAGTCACTTTGTTTTACAGCAGCTTGACTACCTTGACTTCATTGACCGCTACCACAGCCGGATCAAAATGTTTCACGTTAAAGACGCCGAATTCAATCCGAACGGTAGAAACGGTGTATATGGCGGCTATCAAGACTGGCAAGACCGCGCGGGACGTTTTCGTTCCCTTGGCGACGGCCAGGTCGACTTCAAAGGTATTTTCAGCAAGCTTACCCAGTATGGCTTCACAGGTTGGGCAGTACTAGAGTGGGAATGCTGCTTAAAAGACAGTGCGCAAGGTGCAGCAGAGGGCGCACCGTTTATCGCTTCACACATTATCGAGCCAAGCAAATATGCGTTTGACGACTTTGCTGGTGGAGACGTAAGCGAAGCGAAGAATAATCGTATTTTAGGCCTTGAGCGCTAAGCGCCATCAATAGGATAACAATAACTATGATAACCCTACGCCTTAGTTTGATGATGTTCCTTCAGTTCTTCATTTGGGGAGGCTGGTTTGTAACATTAGGCACGTATCTATCAAATACCCTGTCTGCCAATGGTGGGCAAATCGGTATGGCTTTCTCAACCCAGAGTTGGGGTGCCATCATTGCCCCCTTTATTGTGGGCCTTATTGCTGATCGGTTCTTTAATGCAGAAAAGATCCTCGGCTTACTACATATTGTTGGCGCCGTGCTTATGTACTGTATGTACCAAGCGAATGATTTCGCCAGCTTTTACCCTTATGTGTTGGCATACATGATTGCATACATGCCTACGCTTGCTTTGGTTAACTCAGTGTCATTCGGACAAATGGTCGACCCGTCAAAAGAGTTCGGAAAAGTTCGTGTGTGGGGCACTATCGGCTGGATTGTGGCAGGCCTTATGATTAGCTATGTCTTCTCATGGGATTCTGCACAGTCTATTGCCGATGGTATGCTCAAAAACACGTTCTTATTGTGCAGCGTTGCCTCGCTAATGTTGGGCGTATTCGGTTTTACACTGCCAAACACGCCACCTCAATCTAGCGGTAAAGCGGTAACTATTCGCGACATTCTTGGCTTGGACGCGTTGGCACTGTTAAAAGACAAAAACTTCTTTGTATTTTTTCTTTCATCTGTACTTATTTGTATTCCACTGGCGTTTTACTACCAGAATGCGAACCCATTCCTTACTGAAATAGGCGTTGAAAATGCAACGGGCAAAATGACACTAGGTCAAGTTTCCGAAGTATTGTTCATGTTGGCTCTGCCGGTATTTTTGAACCGTTTCGGCATTAAAGCCACGTTAGTGATAGGTATGGCGGCGTGGGTAGTACGTTATGCACTGTTCGCATTCGGAAACGCTGACGAAGGTTTGTTCATGCTTATTGTTGGTATTGCACTGCACGGTATTTGTTACGACTTCTTCTTTGTATCAGGGCAAATCTATACCAATGCAAAGGCGGGAGAAAACGTAAAAAGTGCAGCGCAGGGGCTAATTACCTTAGCGACATATGGCGTAGGTATGCTGGTGGGCTTTGCAGTGGCAGGCGCAATTACCGACACCTACACAATGGAAACCGGTGCGCACAGTTGGCAGCAGGTCTGGTTATTCCCAGCAGGGTTTGCCGCTGTTGTGTTAGTGCTATTCGCCATTCTGTTCAGAAAGGAAAAGGTGAACGCAGATGCATAACATTACCCGCAGAAAATTACTTCAAAGTATGGCTATGACAGGGGCAGGCATTGCCGGAACAGGGTTAGCTGCTGCTGGTTTAGCTACTGCTATGCCTGCTATAGCGAGTACAAACGGCACGAAAGGTAGCAACACCATGAATACGCCGCTTAAAGGAAATGTAAACCATTCGGTAAGCCGATGGACCTACGGCGATTTAAGCATTGAAGAGTTGTGCCAAACCGTTAAGCAATTAGGATTTGGAGCCATTGACTTGGTAGGCCCTGAAGATTGGCCTGTGCTAAAGCAGTACGGCATCGACTCTTCTATGTGTAACGGCGCCGAGATAAGTCTTGAAGACGGCTTCATTCACAGTGAGCTCCACGACGAACTAGAAGCGCGTTATATAAAGCACATCGATTTGGTCGCTGATGCAGGTTATACAAACCTTATCTGCTTTAGCGGCAATGCCCGAGGCATGTCACGAGAAGATGGACTGGAAAATGCGGTTAAAGGGTTAAAACGCATTTTACCTCATGCTGAAAAACGCAACGTAGTGATTTTCATGGAGCTGTTTAACAGCAAAGTCGACCACCCTGATTACATGGCCGACAATTCTGCATGGGCGATAGAACTTTGCAAACGCCTAGGCTCTAAGCACTTCTCACTGCTTTACGATATCTACCACATGCAAATTAATGAGGGAGATATCATCCGAACTATTCGAGATAACTATCAGTACTTTGGCCATTACCATACGGCCGGTGTACCTGGGCGTCACGAAATAGATGCTTCACAAGAACTCAATTACGAAGCAATTGCTAAAGCCATTGTCGAGACCGGATTTAAAGGCTACTTAGCACAAGAGTTTATACCCACACCGAAAACCAAAGCCAACAGAATAGCGTCGCTACAACAAGCGATCCATATCTGTGATGTGTAACGTGCGAACAGGCACAGCGACGAATTAAGTTTTAAGGACGTGTTATGGCGAGTAACGAATATGATGCAATAGTTATTGGATCTGGTATCAGTGGCGGTTGGGCTGCTAAGGAGCTAACTGAGAAGGGCCTAAAAGTGCTCATGTTAGAACGTGGCCAAAATATCGAGCACATTAAAGATTATAAAAATGCGCACAAAGAAGATTGGGATTTCCCTCACCGAGACTTGCCTACTCAAGCAATGAAAGTGGATTATCCCGTGCTTAAGCGCGACTACCCGCTAAATGAAAAAACATACGGTATGTGGGCAAATGAAAAAGAAAACCCTTATACCGAAGACAAGCGCTTCGACTGGTACAGAGGTTACCACGTAGGTGGACGCTCACTGTTGTGGGGACGCCAAAGCTACCGTTTGAACAAAGAAGATTTCGAAGCCAATGCTAAAGAAGGCATTGCAGTCGACTGGCCTATTCGCTACGACGATTTGGCGCCATGGTATGACTACGTAGAAAAATTCGCGGGTATCAGTGGTAATCGCGATGGCTTAGATGTATTGCCTGATGGTGTATACCAGCCACCAATGCCAATGAACATTGTAGAGGAAAGTGTCGCGGCGCGGGTGAAAAAGGCCTATGAAGGCGCGCGGCACATGGTGCATGGCCGCACTTCAAACATGACACAAAGCAAGCCCGAAGAAGGACGTGTTCATTGCCAATACCGCAATAAGTGCTGGTTGGGTTGTCCTTTCGGTGGCTACTTCAGTACACAAGCATCTACGCTTCCAGTTGCGGTTAAAACAGGTAACTTAACCCTTCGACCTTTTTCGATAGTAAAAGAGATCTTGTTCGACAAAGACAAGAAACGCGCGACTGGCGTTGAAATTATCGATGCTGAAACCAACGAGACCTATGTATTTAAAAGCAAGATCATCTTTGTAAATGCGTCAGCACTTAACTCGGCGTGGGTACTGATGAATTCCGCCACAGATGTATGGGACGGTGGCTTAGGAAGCAGCAGCGGCGAGTTGGGTCACAACGTCATGGATCACCACTTTAGAGTAGGTGCTTCAGCAGACGTAGAAGGCTTTGACGACAAATATACCTACGGTCGCAGACCGAGTGGCTTCTATGTGCCAAGGTTTAGAAACTGGGGAAGTGATAAGCGAGATTACTTGCGTGGATTTGGTTATCAAGGTGGCGCAAGCCGTTCAGGTTGGCGCAAAGACATAGCTGAACTTGGTATAGGTGCTGGACTTAAAGACGCGATAACCGAGCCAGGTCCTTGGACAATAGGCATGACAGCCTTCGGTGAAATTATTCCGTATCACGAGAACAAAGTGTACTTGAATAAAAAAGTCACCGACAAATGGGGCTTACCAGTACTCGCAATGGATGTAGAGATTAAAGAAAACGAGCTTAAGATGCGTAAGGACATGCAGCAAGACGCTATTGAGATGTTTGAAGCGGCTGGCCTTAAAAATGTTCAGGGCTGGGATGCAGACTACGCACCTGGTATGGGCATTCATGAAATGGGTACGGCGCGTATGGGAAGAGATCCTAAAAGCTCTGTGCTTAACGCGCATAACCAAGTATGGGATGCACCAAACGTTTTCGTGACCGATGGTGCGGCAATGACATCGGCCAGCTGTGTTAACCCTTCACTGACCTATATGGCATTAACGGCAAGAGCCGCAGACTTTGCCGTAGAAGAGTTAAAGCGAGGAAATCTATAATGGAACGCAGAGAACTACTTAAACTCATAGCCACTGCTACAGGCACAGCATTGTTCGCAGGTAATGTACTTGCCTACACAGATGTGCCCGCTGTACCGCTTAGCGACACATTATTTAATGAAAAAGATGTGGCATTGCTGAATGAAATGGGTGAAGTGATCATTCCTCAAACTGACACGCCTGGAGCAAAAGCAGCCAACGTTGGCGCGACAATGGCTGTGTTGGTAACCGATTGCTACACACCTTTACTTCAAAAGACCTTTCTTGATGGCATTAAGAAAATATCTTCGTTAAGTCAAAGTCGTTTCAACAAGCAATTTGTTCAGCTTACCAAGCAAGAACGAGAGGCTTTATTTAACGACCTGGATGTAGAAGCGAAAGCGGCGAACCTTGCTAACGGTGTTTATCAAGGTGTTGAAACAGGAAAGCCAAGTCAGTGGGAGCCAGGCACCGATGAGCCAACCCCTCACTACTTTACGTTATTAAAACAGCTAACACTTTATTGCTTTTTCACGTCTCAAGTTGGCGCGACTAAAGTGCTTCGATATGTGGCTATTCCTGGACGTTACGACGGTGCATTCCCTTATAAAAAGGGCGACAAAGCGTGGGCAACCTAAACCTGCGCTATCGAGCAGCCAAACACAACACAGTTATACAACGGATAAAACAAGGTACTGACACTATGAATAAAACACTCGTCGCTTCAACTGTGGCTTTGCTTATGCCACTCTCTGCATGCGCAACGACAGATGCAGATACTGAAAAAAGCGAATCGCGTTTAACCCGAGAACAACAGGCCGCTAAAACGGAAGTTTGGGAACCTGTTCCTGAAGTGGTTTCTTTTGATAAGGTAGGCGTGCCCTCTGATGCCATCTCTTTAATTGGTGATGACTTATCTAACTGGACTTCAGTAAAAGAAGGTGATGCTAAGTGGGCGCTTCAAGATGGTGTACTTACCGTAAAACCGGGAACAGGCGACATAAAAACGAATGCAGAGTTTTGCGATGTACAGTTGCATGTAGAGTGGAAAGCGCCACAGCCAGAAGCAGGTATGGAAGGACAACAGCGCAATAACAGTGGTATCTTCCTTCAGCAAAGATACGAGATTCAGGTATTGGACTCATATCAGAATAAGACCTACCCAAATGGTCAGGCGGCAAGTGTATACAAGCAAAGCATTCCGCTGGTCAATGCTATGAAGGCGCCAGGTGAATGGCAAACTTACGACATCATATATAAAGCGCCTACCTTTAACGGTGAAGCGCTAGCAACGAAAGGTTATGTTACGGTAATACATAACGGCGTAGTGGTTCAGAACCATACTGAAATTCAAGGGACAACAGAATGGATCGGTGCACCTAAGTACAAAGCTCACGGATGCGCGCCGCTTCAATTACAAGATCACGGCAACTTAGTAAGCTTTAAGAACATGTGGGTAAGACCACTTTAAAAAGCAAGCCGATAGATATCTTCAATCTCTTCAATGCTCAGTTGCTTGGGATTATTACGAAGAAGGCGAGTTACTTTACTCGCCTCTTCCGCTAACTCACCTACACAAGAAGACGAAATATTAAAATGGGTGAGTGAAGCGGGTATATCGACATCCCTGCAGAGTTTTTCGATAGCAATTAACAACAGTTTAATTGCCTCATCTTTTGAATGGTGACGTTCACATACCTTCAGAAGCTTAGCTACACAATAAAGCTTGTCTTGGCAAAACGGTGCATTTACTTTCAATACATGAGGAAGCATAACCGCGTTACTCATTCCATGTGATAAATGAAATCGCCCACCTAAAGGGTAAGCCAGAGCATGCACTGCTCCAACGCCGGCGTTTCCAAAAGCAAGGCCGGCCATTAAACTGCCGGTGGCCATATCTTCGCGAGCAGCCAGATTTTCTCCATTATTATAAGCATGCACCAAAGAATTAAAGATCAGCTTTAATGCTTTTTCGGCAAGAGCATCAGTAATAGGGCTAGCATTAACACTTATATAGGCTTCAAGCGCGTGAACGAATGCGTCTATTCCGCTTGCGGCCGTTATAGACGGTGGGCAAGTTTTTGTCATCTCAGGCGCAACAATAGCAACATCGGGTAATAGGCAGTGACTAACAATGCCTTTCTTCATTTGTGCTTTAGGGTCAGACAATATAGCAATATTGGTGACTTCCGAGCCTGTCCCTGCGGTGGTGGGAATAACAATAAGAGGAAGACGCCTTTCTGAAAGCGTATTTTCACCAAAGAGTTTGCTAATAGACCCGCTATGATCATAGGTAGCTGCTAGTACTTTTGCGCTATCAATAGCACTACCGCCACCAAGGGCGATAATGCCATCTACCTTATTCTCGCGAAGGTCGTTTAATTTGGCTTCTATGATATTTACAGCAGGCTCGGGTGGAATATCATCGATAATGTGCAAGGGGGGATAGGGAAGTAAAGCGAGTACTTGCTCAAGAAGACCAGATGACGAAACACCTTTATCAGTTACGACGGCACAATCTTTTATACCTAATCGCGTCATTTCATCTGCAAGGGCTTTTATCGCGCCAAGGCCTGTAATGAGTTTCCCTGCGGTCTTAAATTCCGAAACCTTCATAGAATGCTCCTAATAAGGGCGTATTTGTAATCGTAACGACTTACTTAATTTATAGTACAACGCGGCTGTTACCACTTAACTAAACTTATAGTCAGTTAAAAGTCGTGTGAATTAGTAGGTTAAATAAACGTTTTGATTGTTGTTTGTGCAAATGATCGAAAAATAAGGTTTTTTTCGAAATAAGTGTTGACGTGAGCGCTCATTTCCCTAAAATGCGCATCCGCTTCGGGGGAAAAGCAAAACAGCAAACCTCCTGAAGTAAGTCTCTACTACCTACATAGGCCAGTAAAGACGGGAGTTTAGAAGAAACGCTTCAGAAAATAAATTTTCAAAAAGTGTTGACAACGAAAACTTCCAGCGTATAATGCGCACCTCACTCGAACAGGGTGAGTCACTAAGAAGCAACGGCTTCTAGTGAATTGCGACGACCAAGGTTGTCCAACAGCAAGGAAAACGAATCAACTGAAAGTAATGTTGGTCGTCCTTGCGCAGAAGTCACGACAAAAAGCGTCATGATTCTGCACGATGTTCTTTAACAATTTAGACAAGACAATCTGTGTGGGCACTCGTTAAGAGTGTCACAACGACGA
>Ga0208315_1000490_pt1 | contig 28569 bp, 43 predicted proteins | sample MalvireepMed_215_FD_184239 | JGI IMG/M metagenome (GOLD analysis project Ga0208315, IMG submission 184239) | Marine viral communities from the Global Malaspina Expedition - Malaspina viral metaG DeepMed_215 (SPAdes) (version 2) | ecosystem: Environmental > Aquatic > Marine > Oceanic | place... | reverse complement strand
TTGTAGAGACGAAGCGCAAAAAGAAAGGGCAGCTCGATGCAATGTCGAAGAAACATATCGCCAACGAGGCGTTGCATACTATCGTACAAAATTTACTGTCACAGCCTATCGCTATTATGGGGTCTATGGCTGCTGATGAGTTCACAATGTGGATACCTATAAATGGCGTTGTCACCGCTATCTTCGGCCCTCTTACGATGATGGTGCAGAAGCTGAAGGAGGAACACTGATGACCAAGGTGGGCAAAGAAAACCTGTACATAGGAGTGATACTCGTACTGCTCGCCTCTATCCTCGCTTTTGGTGCTAGTTATGGCCCTTCTATCGATAGGAGGCTTGACAGCATAGAGCAGGATGTGGCGGTCATCAAAGACAGGCTGTCTATATAACGTAAAGTGACTGTGGGGTTACAGTAATGGGCGACTTGAGTGCTAACTTCTCGAAGAAAGAATTCGCGTGCCAGTGTGGGTGTGGGCAAGGTACTATCAGCCCCAAGCTTGTAGAGTTGCTACAGGAGATGCGCGATGCCCACGGCAGAGGAATAACGGTGACGTCGGGGATACGGTGTGCCGACCATAACGGGTCTATAGGGGGCGTGGCTAACAGTGCCCACGTCCCTGCTGACATAGACGGCGACGGTGAAGGCGAGGTAGGCCATGCCGTAGACATAGCCACGCGGACGAGTGGTGACAGACATGCCCTCTTGCCACTATGCTACGCCGTAGGCTTCCAGAGGATAGGGATAGGCAAAGACTTTATACACCTCGATACGGATATGAGGAAGCCCCTCGACTGCTCGTTTGACTATTATGCTCTTGACCATATGGCATGAGGGTAAAGTGGACATCGCTCCTGTCGGGAGGGTGGGCCGCCATACAGATAGGACAGTGGCTGTGGGACACCGAGTGGGAGGTAGCTACAGTAGCACGCTTTATCAATGAGGTAGGGCCGTGGCTGTTGGTACCGGCAATGCTTGTGGCAGGACACTTATTAATTATCGCAGTGCTTAAAAACTTATAGATTTATCGTGATCTTTTTCAGCCTTTTTCCGAGCTTCTATGGCCTCTTCTTTTGTAGAGAATGAGCCTAACCATTTGGTTCTTATGACTGCATACCAAGGTTTTTTCCTATTACGCCACTTAACGCCTTCTACTCCACTTGTATTGTTTTTTCTTAAATGGACTCTTCTTATGCGAGCGTGGGTTGATGGGGTAATTAAACAAAGATTTTCTTTTCTATTGTCTAGGCCATTCCCGTTTTTGTGGTGAACAACCATCCCTTCTGGGAGTTTCATAATGAGTCTATGCATTGACACTGTTCGTCCATTGAGTTTCTGTCCTCTTCTGGCATATCCGGTTGGACCTGATCTGTTCTGGACAAAGAACCAAGAGTGGCTAGAAAGCTGTAAATAGTCGTCGTCATCTACTATAGCTATTTTGTTTTGTGTTAGTTTTATACTTTTCATCCAACTTCCTTTCGTTAATGAGTGTTTTTGTAATATACACGCATTAAGGCCAAAGGTCAACAAAGGCAGGAAAAGATGGCTTTAACCTCAGACCCTTCGTTACGGTCTAATGTAAGAGAACGGACCAAGAACCCTTTTGACCCTGAAGAGCGCGACAGGGTGCTTGGTGGCTCCCAGGCTATACAGGGGCAGATAAGCAACCTTGCCGGGGGCTTGAACTTCGACATTGACGCCCAGAGGCAGTCACGCACCAACCTCATAGAGCGCTCAGCAGAAGAAGAGCGTAACAGGCTGGGGAGGCTGTTTGCTTTAAGTCCTTCTGGTATCCAGCAGGGCAGGGCAGTAAGAGGCTTCGGGACGGTAGGGGCAGCGAGGCTTAACGCCCTGGACCAACTCGAGTCAGGCTTACAGACAGAGGCCCTTACACAGAACAGGGCGAATATAGGAGCCTTGCAGGGTATCCTGGGGCAGCAGCAGCAGGGCAACCTTGCAGCAGGGTCTTTGGGCCTTCAGGCGCTGGGGCAAGCACAGCAGTTTACCGGGCAGGAGGGCGCACAGGCTTTGGCAGAGAGACAGACGGACATACAGCAGCAGGCACAAGACAGAAGCTTTGGGCTGCAAGAGCGTGGCTTGGGGCTTCAGGAAGAGATACTGCGTGGGCAGTTGGGCCTTGCTGAGCGCGGGCAGACGTTGGCAGAGACAACGCAGCGTGAAGACATAGGCTTTAGGCGTGAGGCCACACAGCAGCAGCTGGACATACAGCGCCAGCAGATAGCAGTGCAGGCAGACCAGTTTGCGCAGGGCTTTGGTCTTTCTACAGACCAGTTCTTGGAAGCCAAGAGGCAGTTTGATGCAGGGCAAACTTTGGGTAATGCTCAACTGGAGGAAGGTATCAGGCAGTTTAACGAGTCTCTGGGCTTGCAGGAGAGGGCGCAAAGCTTTGCGGAAGAAGTGCAGACGGGGCAACTAGACCTCTCGGAGAGGTCTCTTAATGAGAGCATTGCAGCCAGGATAGAGGGGCAGAGCATACAGGAGCGAGGGCTGGACCTTCAGTCATCTATAGAGTCTGGAAGGATGGACCTTGCTCACGACCAGCTAACAGAAAACCGCCGGCAGTTTAATAAAGAAAAAGAGATACAGATACAACAGATAGCAGCGCAGCTAGGAATACAGAGAGACCAGTTTGAGGAAGTCAAGAGGCAGTTTGATGCTGGAGAGATAAACCTTGATGAGCAGACAGCGGAGCAGATACGTCAGTTTGATTCCTTACAGTCGGCAAGAGAGACAGAGTTTAATACTACCATTGGTGAGCAGCAGAGACAGTTTGATACCAATATGACTAACCGCAGGCAGGAGTTTTCTGCGCAGTTCGGACTGCAAGAGGCTCAGATATTTGGTGGCGGTCCAGCGGTGACGTACACTCAGGAGGCTATGCAGGACGCTTTCGGGGCCAAGCAGGGTGACCCTAACTACAGAGAAGACCTGGATCTTAATGGTGATGGTGAGTTTGACTTCTCAGACTTCATAGAACTGTCTGCCAACGGGACTGACCTGGGTAATGGGATGATGCAGTTTATTCCTGACGATGGACGTAGGACGTTGGCGCAGCAGCAGCTAGACACGCAGCAGGGGCAGTTTGCTCAACAGTTCGGACTGCAAGAAGAACAGGTAGGGGAAGCTATTAGACAGTTTGATACCCAGGTAGCACAGCAGGCAGCTCAGTTCCTAAGTAACTTCTCAGGGGTGGCCGTTAATGAGTTTGGTGGACCCAGAAGAATATGGGACCCCGATACTAAAGAGTGGAAGCAGCCTACGTCTTTACAACGGGAGTCTTTTGAAGAGGCCAAGACACAGTTTGATGAGCAGATGAACCAGAGCGCACAGCAGTTCGCAGAGAAAATGGGCTTACAGTGGGACCAGATGAACAACGCAGAAAAGATGAGCATAGCAGGTATGGTCATCCAGGGCGCTAATGTAGCAGGTAACTTGGGGCTATTTGGCGGTAGAGATGGCAATGCAACAGGTGGAGGAGGTCTTGCAGGCAGTATAGGCTCGGGGGCGAGCATAGGCGCTGCCCTAGGGTCTATTGTCCCTGGCATAGGCACAGCAGTAGGAGGTATTATAGGCGGTGTAGGTGGTTTCTTTAAAGGGCTGTTTTAAAGCGAGGACATAGGATATGCCAGCAAGAGTAGGCCAAGGTGCAATATTAAACCAGTTGTTTAATACAAGGCCCATTAACCCGACAGCAGCCTTGCCGGGGGTGCAGATACAGCCGGGACAGTTTGCGCCTACCAGGGTTTCGTCTACAGGCGTAGATACGATGGTCCCTGGACAGACACAGTTTGGTGCTAAGTTCCAGGCTTCACTGGCAGGGCAACCTATCAGAGGAGTGCAAGGACAGCCTGCCAGAAACCAGCTAGCTCCCGGGCAAGGCAATGTTTTAGGTGAAATTATAGGGCAGCAGCCCCAACAGCAGGGAGTTATGCAGGCACAAGCATCGCCCGTACAACGACCAGCAGAGCTACCCTTTTTACCGCAGATGCCTATGGAGCAACCCGTAGAAGGCCCAGAGATACAACCTACGCCAGAGGAAGCTCAGCAGCAGATGGAAGAGCAAGCGGTGACCGACGATGGTGGGGGCTTCTCTTTCAGTAAGTTTCTACAGGCTTTCGCTCCCACCCTAATAGGGGCAGCGATAGGTGGTAAGTTCGGTGCTGCTACAGGCTTTGCAGCTACGGGCCAGTTTGCTCTAGGGCAGGAGCAGAGGGAAGAAAGGCAAGAAGCTAAGGCAGAGCAGGACTTCTCACAAAGGCTTAACCTGGCGATACAGACAGGAAATGTTGATGCTATTAGAGACTTGGAAGCCGATGCCCCAGACGCTTTTAAGGGGCTATTGGGGGGTCTTGCTGACAGCGTAACGGCACAGGGCGAAGAAGCTACCTTTAAAAGCACTCTCGATCTTACAGAAAAAGGGTTTACAACAGTGGCATTGGCGCAAGCAATGGACTTGGGAGATGCTAACCTTATAAACGATATCATAGGCAGAGCAGAGACAGCGAAAGTCAAGCAGCTGCAAGAGGCAGGTAAAAACAGCGATACGCTGCGTAAAGAATTTTCATCTTTGTCTGGTGAGTTTATTAAGGTACGTGATGCTTTCCAGAGGGTAGAAGCAGCAGGTAAAAGCCCTTCGGCAGCAGGCGACTTGGCTTTGATCTTTAACTATATGAAGATGCTGGACCCAGGGTCTACTGTGAGGGAAGGTGAGTTTGCTAACGCCCAAAACTCAGGAGGTATTACCGACAGGGTGAGGGCTATGTACAACAGCCTGATAAGTGGGCAGAGGTTGTCAGAAGCTCAACGCGCAGACTTCCTTGACAGGTCCAAGTCATTGCTTACCGCAGCACAGGGAGGCCAAAAGAAATTAGTAAGCGAGTTTTCTAGGCTTGCAGAACGTAGAGGAGTTAACGCAGAGGATGTCATTGTAGACTTTTTGTTTAGAGGGACCGAGCAGCAAGAGCCTCTTACTACGGCCTTAGATCTTACCGGGTTTACTGACCCTGCTACGGGACAGCCCCTTACCGACATAAGGACACGCTAAATGGCTACTCAACAACAATTGGACCAGTTTCTTACTCAGAACCCTAATGCTGATAACAGCCAGGTACTGTGGTTCTTAAACACCCAGATAGCACAGACAGAGCAGACTATTGCCGACAGGAACCCTATAGGCTCTTTTGTTGGTGAGATGGTCAGCAACATTCCCCAGAGTGCGTCCAATGTTGTTTCTGGCTTTGCTTCTTTATTGACACCATCTGGCCTTAAAGACGCTGGAGAGTTTGCAGGCAGGGCAGCACTGGGTGGTGTCAAATCATTGTTCGGACAGCAGGACGAAGACACTAAGCTTGCCAAGGCAGCATTTCATGAGGCTACTAGGCTTTTTAGAGATCCTGCAGGTACTATCAAGAACGACCCTGTAGGAGCATTACTTGATATAGCTAGTGTTGTGTCTGGTGGCGCTTCCCTAGCAGGGCGCATCCCCGGGCAGGTAGGAAGGCTAGCACAAAAGGCAGCGTCTATTGAAAGAAAAGTTAACCCCTTGGTGATAGCAGGGGAGTCGGCAGGGACGGCAGCCAAGAGGGTAGGGCGTAGGGCTAAAGAGGCTTTTATAGGCAGGACGGGTGTTGTGTCGGGAATAGGAGAAGAGGCCGTAGAAGGCGCCCTACGGGTCGGCAGAGAGGGTGGGCAGGCCAGGACTGCTTTTGATGCTGCACGTAAAGGGGAAGTGGTCCTTGAAGACCTGGCAGGGAAGGTTACTACTGCCCTTGACGATGCCGAAGACCTGAGAAATTTACAGTTTGCCGAGAGGCTGGTAGAACTGGACCTTAAGCCAGGACAGACCATAGATGTAGCTAAAACTCGGGCAGCTATCTTTGACCAGATGGAAAAAGACTGGGACATAACGATAACGCCTATAGAGTCTACGGCAAAGAAAGGGCCTGCTGGTGTTGTCGATGTAGCTTTGAACCCTGACGGTGGACCAGGGCTGAGAATAGACTTTAACAAGAGCAATGCTTTTAAGACGGAGGCCCGGGCAGCACAGAGGGCGAAGGTAGGCGATGCTGTAGCCCAGGTAGCTAAGTGGCAGGACAACGGAATACAAGCTACCCACGGGACGCAACTGGCGCTAGACACTATTATAGAGAAAGGCATTGACGCCCGTAACAGTGGGCAAATGAACGCCCTATTGACGAATATGCGTAGGACAATCAGGAAGGAGCTGGGCGACAAGGTAGAAGGTTTTGACGTGATGCAGAAAGACTTTGGCGTCTTCAGCGAGTTTCTGGGGCAGGCACGTAAAGACTTGGGAGTAGGCAGGGGCGGTTCCCTTGCCGACCTAGGGCTTTTTGAAGACTCTGTAATACAGGGGGGCTTCAACCAGACGCTATTGACCAGGCTAGGCAATTTGCTGAATACCAGAACATCACAGAACCTGGGTAGGCAAAGGGCTTTTATTGGTGAGCTGGAGAAAGTGATGGAGCTGGGCAACCTTAAGAAGTTGGGAGTAAAAAACCTTGAGGGGCTGGACGGTGCTAAAATACGGCAGATTGCCAGAGATAAGGGCGTCAGTGAAAATATCTTTGCATCATTGGCAGGGCTACGGTTTAAGCCTGTAGCGCAGCAAGGCGCAGCCAGGATGCAAGGCGCAGGCATAGGAACTGTTGGCGCAGGTCTTGGCGGTTCACTGGGCTTTGCGTTGGGTGGTGGGATAGGGGCAGGCGTAGGCGCAGCAGCAGGGTCGGGGCTACAGAGGCTGATAGGTAATATGACGATCAAAAACCCAAGGCTTGTAGGGAGGGTCCTTTTAGGTCTGGGCGGTAAGTCGGACCAGATAGTAGCCTTTGTAAATACCCTGCAAAAGGTCCACGATAAGGTTCCCCGGGTAGGTATCGCCAGAGGCATGACGATAGGAGCAGCGGTGCAGGAAGCCCGTAAGAGGGTGGGCAGGGACCCAGAGCTACAACCTTTGTTTGACTTCTTTGCCCCCCAGAGGCTGGAGAACTTACAGCAACAACGATCAGCCTTGACACAGGGTCCAACAGTATAGTATAATAAGACTACATGAGTTCACCAGAGTCACGTCTATCCCTTGGGCGTGGCTCTTTTTTATGAGAAAGGGGTTGACAAGTGTTATTGTATTGTGTATACTAAGGGCACACACAAACAAGGGAGAAGAAAATGAATAGTATTAAACTTCAGCAATATCCGCAACGTGTAATGAAATCACGAACACCTAAACGCCTTGCAAGTACCGATGGAAGAGTCATCGATGTTTGGTATAGTAAGGACTTTTCAACTACATATTGTTCAGATGTTCTTTGTGATGGCATTGTAGGAAAGGCAAAGACACTTGACAAGGCATTGGTAGCATTGTCTTGCAAACTGGAGGGATAGATGGAGAAGGAAGAGGTTGTCAAGATACGTACGTCTTTAGGGCTTACTCAGGTAGAATTTGCCCTAGAGTTAGGGACCACAGTAACCACCATCAGCAGGTGGGAAAACGGTGTTGCAGAGCCTTCAGGAATGGCTCTCAAGGCCATCCAGAGGCTAACAAGGGAGGAAGTATGACACGTAGGGAACTACGGGACCACTACGCAGGCCTTACCTTACAGGGACTTGTGTCTGTTGATTACAAGGATATACCATTTATAGTTGACGCAGCATACAACACCGCAGAGGCTATGCTTGCAGAGCGTGATAAGCGTTATGGGAAGGTGCCCGTTAAGGGCGGCACTGCTTATGGTGATCACGGTGAACCAATGGGAGACGGAGAATGACGATCAACGCACTTAGCGCCAAGATACCACCGGAACTTGTTAAACAACGGGAGCAGGGGGGGGCTACACTCAACTATATAGAGTGGTCCACGGTAGTCAAGAGGTTCAATGAGATATGCCACAATGACTGGAATTTCAAGGTGGTAGACCATACCGACGATGGTGAGGAAGCCTGTGTATGGGGCGCACTGACGGTAGAAGGGACCACCAGAGAGAACATGGGCTTTGAGGACAACTGTAAGTTCTGGAAGACACCCGGGTCTAGGTATAAGTCAGCGGTAAGCGACTGTATTAAAAGGTGCGCTGCTATGTTCGGGATGGGACTCGAGTTGTACCACGACCTTCCAGAGACTACTATGCCTGATGTTATGGACCCTGCCCAGAGACTGGTTGTTATGGACTTGTGCAGCAGGCTGGCGAAGATGGGAGAGGATGACAAAGCGTCACAGATGGTAGACTATATAGATAATACCCCTGAACTGACGTCCAAGGGCGCAGAGAAGGCCATAGAGCGCCTAGAACAGACGATAGCAGATGTTGAGGGTAAACAGGCAGAGGAAAAAGATAATGCCTGACAAGCACCTTAAAGGGCTTTCTGAGCTACTTACGGGAGGGTATACCTACAGGCAAGAGTCTGCATTGGTCTGGTATTGCGACAAGAGCGATGGCACCGCTTACAGATTATACCACGATCCTGTCACGTTAGACATTGCCTGCGGTTGCCCGTCCCGTAAGATATGTAAGCATATAAGAGGCTTGTGGACCATTCAAAGGCTGGTCCCATCACTGAACATCATTGAGGAGCCAGTATGAGACTTGAAGACTTGGCAGATAAGCTTTTCCGTAGTCCCTGCAAAAAACTGGATGTAATGAGTAGTAGTTATCATACCCTAATGCAGGTGAGCTTTAGCTACGACTTTGAACCCCACGGCAGGGCGAGTGAAACATGGGAAAAGACTTGGATAATAAAACTTAACTGCATAAACCCGTTGAATAGCTTTAAAGGCAAAAACCTTGACGAGGCAGTGAATAAAGCGTTGATGGATCTGGAGCAAAGGGAGGCAGAATGGACAGGGCAGTAATAGTGCAGGAGATGAGAGAGGTAGTGAACGCCAAGACAGAACGGGAGCAGTTTCTTAAGTCACGCCTTACCTCAGAGTCTACAGCCATCACAGAGGGGCTACAGCTCTTGAAGATGCGAGAGAATAACACCCACAAACACATAGGCTTTGAGACGTGGCGCGAGTTCCTGGCAGCACCCATAGACGTAGGGGGCTTGTCAGTCAACTACAGGGCAGCATACCGCAAGATGGCTGTAGCTGACGTGTGGGTCCTGGAGATGGGCGCAGATGCAGAAGAGTTGGTATTAGCAGGGTATAGCAAGTTGTACGCAGTTAGGGAATATGCCGAGCATAACAACTGGCGCAGCGTGTTGGAAGACGCCATAGCCCTGTCAGAGTCGGACCTTATAGCTAAGTATTCAGATAAAGAGCCAGTAGTTAAGGAAAAGCGCAAAGTCAAATGCGTTCAATGTGGCAATGAATGGGAGCTGGAAGAATGAGAGTCTTGGTGGCCTGTGAGTTTAGCGGTGTTGTCAGAGGTGCTTTTGCAAAGCAGGGGCATGAGGCTTATTCTTGCGATATACTGCCTGCCCGATATAATGCTAATGGAAAACACTTGCAATGTGACGTAAGGACAGTCTTGGACCACCTGAACAGTACTTGGGATCTTATGATAGCTCACCCTCCATGTACCCATTTGGCGGTATCTGGGGCTAGATGGTTCAAGGACAAGCAGAAAGAGCAGGCAGAGGCACTCGCTTTTGTTCAGGAACTTATGGACGCACCCATTCCAAAGATATGTATCGAAAACCCCGTATCTATCATATCGACCAGAATACGTAAGCCCGACCAGTATATACAACCTTGGCAGTTCGGGCATGGAGAGACTAAAAAGACGGGCCTATGGCTTAAAGGCTTACCACTGCTTGAGCCTACAAACATAGTCGAGGGCAGGGAAAACAGAATACACCGTATGTCTCCAAGTAAGGACAGGGGCAAGCTCAGATCGATCACCTATACAGGCTTAGCGAAAGCGATGGCAGAGCAATGGGGTTAATACACTACTACAGAAGCCCACAGAGGCCGTATAACGGACGTACACCCCTGAAGGTATATATATACATAACAGCCTGGGTTGTCCTTCAGATAGCAGTAGAGAGCTTTTAATGACATCCTGGGTAGAACAAGAGTGGCTGGATGACGAAGAACGGGAAGAGCGCCAGTGGTGGATACAAAGGCTGGTCAATATTCTTGATACGCATGTGAACAATACCTGGAGGTTTGGGGTATATCCTGGCTACGGTAGACGGTGGTAGGCACACCTACGCTGGTCTTACTGCAAAAAAATAAGACAGTTAGTTAGCCGTGACCGAGTTCAAATCTCAACCGTAGCCAGGCAATATGACCGCACACCTAATGCGGTCCGTCAGGTAGGGTCAGTTTCGGGGTGAGGCTGGCCCTACCAAAACAAGGGAGGACAGTATGAGGACAGTGACAGAAACATTTGAGCAGCGTGACAGCATACAGGTTACGCAAGATGCAAAGGGAGCCTTCAAGTATGATATTAAGGTGTATTTCGAGACAGGCATGGGCCAGGACGCAGTAGAAGTGATGAAGAGTATATACGACCATGCCAAGAACACCTTTGAGCCGGAGGCAGAATGAAAAACATTATCAAGGGCATAAAATGGGTCCCGTTTATTATTGGGGCCTTGGGAGGGCATTTATTTTTCCAATATATACTCAAGCGAGGGAAGCCAGCAGGGGGACCGTATACATCTGAGGGGATATTACGGGGGCAGGCTATGGGCCTTACAAGTTCTGGGGAGAACCTTGTTTAGGGTAAGCCTTCCCACCCCCTGCTGGCACTTAAATTAAACTTTACTCTTGACGTATTCAGAAAGTGTTACTACAATGTCACTAACGAGAAGGTTGACACACGAAAAAGAAAAACTTATATTGGCTTCAAGGCGCACCTTCCAGAGAGTGCCCACATTAGCCCCGGCAGACTTGTCAACCTTCTCGTTAGGTGTCAACTGCCGGGGCTTTTTATTTGTGACTTTACCGTCACACGCAGGGAGAAAAACCTGCCAGCCGGGGATAATGGCCCGAGCCGACATCTGCAATGCGATGGTGACGGCCCGACGGCATACCGGGATAGAGTACATAAGTACTTTGGGGGGTAGGGGGGCTAATATCCCGGGAGCCAGAGGTCAGATCCAGAGCATTGTAGAATACTCACCGTAAACAACAGTCTTTAAGGGGTATTACTACCGAAGCTTGGGAGGTACACTAGATGAGGCTTACTGAGTCGCTTATGTATGACGGCTACAAGATGCATGACGAACTACGTGGCAACCCAGCAGGGCAGACTACTTCCAGATTGATTGATGACGCACTACGGAAGAAACCGGTAAGTATTGATATATCGCCAGTATGGAAAAGCGTATGCGGTGGCATAGACCTAGACTATGACTGCTGTACGGTTCCCCCCTTTCAGTATTTTGTTATCGAGGCCAAGCACCCAACAGGGCAGAATGTGGCCCTGTTGGTGATGGCCCATACCACAGAAGATGCTAACAAGCCTCTTATAGAGAACATGCTTAAGGGAGCGAGCTTGACGCAGAACATGGACGAAATTGCCGAAGTTACAAGAAGGTCATGGAGGGAGAGTGGGCTGGACCCAGAAACAGTGGGAGTTAAGTTTGTCATGCAATGTTGGGTATTTATGAGCCAGGGGCCGGGGCCTCTTTCTCTTACCTCACACTACCAGAGCTATGTAAACGAACTGGGCATACCTATTGCAAACACGATGCAGGCGCTTACCGTCCACGGGATGGAGGAACACGTATTAAAGGACGTATTTGAGAGTCTTGTGCTAACAATAAATTATTGCTGGACCTTGATGAACTGTAAAAATGTTAAGCTGTTGCTTACCAAACAGTCACGTAAGGAAAGACGGTGGATAAAGCACCATTACGATAAACCGGCCATCACATACAGGACATTGGTTTTAGATCCGAGCAAGGGGCCAAAGAAGCGACCCGACGACCAGGATATACCTTTATGGGAAAACCGTATGCACCTTGTCAGGGGACATATGAGAGACTTTAGAAGGAAAGGGCTGTTTGGTAAATATTTTGGAATGTACTATTGCCCTTCGCACCTCAGAGGCAACCCAGACAAGGGGGCTATTAAATCTAACTACGAGGTTCAGGAGTCATGAACAGAAGAATAGGCATATATAGGGGCTACGAGGTTTATGATGGGGACAATAACGAGATAGATTGCGTCCCCATGAAAAAGGGTGTTCGGATGGTTTCTGTTGCATTAGAGGGGAAATACAGGACTCCGCTTTCTATTGCTAGGCAGGTTATAGACGCAGAGATAGCAGGGACTTCTGTAGGCAAAGGCACAAAAATTGAGTTTGAAGTAACGGAACTAGACCAAGAAGAGATGAAGAGGCGTGTGTAGTGAAAAAGTTAGGGAGTAGCAGCGCAGAGATGACAGAGGTCACCAACACGTTCTTATGGGACTTGGCAGGACGCAGGGCAGCTAATGACAAGCCTTGGAAGAGAGACAAGTCGAAGTTCAACAAGCACTTCTCTCAGTTTAATAACTGGGTGGGCTTGTGTGGTGAGGGAACTAGCGCTTTTATGCTTAACGGAGAGATAAACAAAGATCCTTCAAAGCCCGGGGGGTCCGATGTGCTAGGTATACGGTGGTCTGACGGTACGCCTATCAGTATTGATGCCAAGGGCGTTATCAGCAGATACCAGGGTCTTTATGTAGAGTGCAGGGCAGAGGAGCATGACGTATATATCCTGGTCCACCAGGGGAGCCATTACCCTAGATACAAATACAGGGAGGACGTGGAGCGTATACGTAAGATACGGACGTGGAACATTTATGGATGGTGTACCCGGGCAGAGCTGGTAGAGGCAGAGGTAAGGCAGTGGGGAGGGCGTGACTGCTTTTATATGCCGGTGAGCTACCAGAACAGGAAGAAGAATATATTTGACCAGACGAAGTTGCACCTTTTCACGCAGTTATACGATATTACCTGGGGGAGGGAATGGTATGACGGTTACGAAAAGTATCATGGGCGACTGGAAATGGGGAAGAAAAGACCAGCAGCAGGTGTTTCAGGTACCGCTGGACAGGGGCCTGGTGGTGAGCCTGGTGGCGATGCTGGCGCAGCGGTGGGACGTGAGGTATGAGGTAGCACACGCACGTATCAGGAGGAATGTAGGGGCAGGACCATGAAATCAGCACTTGAATATATCAACAAGACGCCTAAGTTGCTGTCATTGCTGTATGATTTGGACTTGTTACCAGAGCAAATGAAAGACAAAAACCCATTGTGCCTTATTGCTGTTTTGCACGAAGATAATGAGAAGTTGCGAGATTTACTTGAATCAGCTATTGAAGCCTTTGACGCATTTGGAATAACAGGAGGCGGTGTACCTGAAATAAAAAAAGCCCTTAAAACTTCTATTATCATATCAGAAGGAATGTAGGCAGTGGACCGTAAAACTATTGAAAAGGCGGTAATGTGTTGTCGCTATGAAAAGATCGGCAGTAGGGACCAGTTAGCTTTTGGCCTAGAGCCTACTGATAGTCTAGTTGAAGCCTGGAACAAAGCTATCAAGTACGCAGGTTTACGAGTGGCCCATGAACTTCTTAAGGAAAAGAATGGACCTTGACGTCATAGCAGGCTTTGGCTGCTGGATATGCCGTAGAGAGGGGCTAGACAGCCCCGCGGAGGTTCACCACATACGTTCTGATGTGGGTATGGGGCAGAAGTCAGAGCGAGTGATACCGCTATGCCCTAACCACCACAGGGTGGGCAAGCACTCTTTTCACGGTAGTCCGGTATGGTGGCAGGTAGCTCACGGCAACGAGCCAGACATAGCGTGGGAGGTAGAGCAGGAATACTTTAGCACCGTCTTTCATAAGATGACCGCACAGAATATCAAGGCAGCGATGGCTAACATACTTATGGCTTCATACACCTGTCCAGAGACAGACCTGGCACAGACGGTTATGAGTCAGGTAGAGATGCATAAATGAAATATGCATACCCACACCCAGATTTTATGTGTAGTTGGTATGATTCAGGAATGTACCAGAAAATGGGACTAGAGGAGGCTCGTATGGAAGAAGAACACGGCAACCTGGAAGCAGACGTAATGAACGACAGGCTAGAGGACTCTGAAGAGTTTGCGGAATATATACATTCGGAAGGTTCTGTAAATGCATTGGGTGAGATATTTGATGGCAAAGAGTGGGTGATTAGGCAGGCTTACTATGCGGACTATTTAAAAGAAAAAAAGCTTTGGCACGAACCAGACCTTAAAGACTGTCTTTGTGATGTATTAGCCATCATCAGCAGCTACCCAGAGCTACCTACAGGACTGTATAAAGAGGTCATAGATGCAGTAGCTAAGCACTGGAGGCATGATGACACCTGAACGGCTGGAAGAGATACGCAAGTTGGGACATCTCACAGATGAGGGCTATTACTTAACACTGGATGAACGGGATGAACTGCTGTCCCACATAGACACGCTTACCAATACGCTTGAAGGCTATATCGAATATGGAGTGGCTGAATACTGCGAAAAGCTGGAAGCAGACATAGACACGCTTACCGAGAAGAACTATAACCTGACAGCAACGGTCCACTGGCACGAGAAGCAGTTGGCAGAGGCGCAAGGACTATTGGCTGGCGGTGATGGCTGGAAGCAGTGTGCAGAGAAAGCGATGGACGAGCGTGACAGGCTGAAAGCTAATGAACGTACACTTGTATCGAGGCTGAACCGTCAGGGTGTGCTTATCCACAACTGTAAAGAGGACATACAGACGCTTGAGGCTGAAGTTGAGCAATATAAACTGGACGGTGTGAGTATTGATCCCAATGATGTAGCGATGGTTCAGAAGAATTTCGATCTGACCGAGAAAGTCCAGAAGCTTGAGGCTGAACTGAAATATGCACAGGGCGAGTATCAAGAGCTTGCTCCAGTATGCGAACACCTCGCAACCGCTGTGGAGGGGCTGGAAGTGTATGCGGTTGAGTCGTATGGTGAAGTTGCTCGAAACGCCCTCGCTAAGATCAAGGAGGCTGAGTGATGCCTTTGCTGACAAGCAGGAAGGTATGGTCTGAAAAGGATATTGCATTCTTGCGAGATAAGTACGCCAGCAAGGGGCTTGAGTGGTGCGCTGATAGATTGATGAGAAGTCGAGGTAGTATCAGGGCAATGGCATCTCAGCTAAAGCTGAGAGCTGATAAAAATAACGAGGTACATAAAAATGCTATTAAGAAAAGAATAGCAACGGTCACCGGGACTAAAAGGCCTAAACAGTCAATAGCAATAAAAAAAATGTGGGAAGAGGGGAAGTTTAAAAAGCATTCTCTCGAGAGAAGGGCTGAGGCTTCTAGGCAGAGAAAGAAATGGCTTGAAGAGAATGAACATCCTAGAGGTTATTTAGGGCATAGGCATTCAAAAAAAACTAGAAAGAAACTGTCAGAGGCAGGAAAGAAGTCATGGCAAGATTTGACAACAGGACATCATTCTGAGAGTAGAAAGCAGAAGTTAAGCGACAGGAACAGAGGGCGTAGAAGTTTAGGAAAAAATTTAGACTATGTTTATTCCAGGGGCAAGGGAGGTAAAAGAGAAGACTTGGGACAATATTTTAGATCAAGGTGGGAGGCTAACTATGCACGTTATTTAAACTTTTTAAAGAAGGTAAAGGCTATACATGCTTGGAAGTTTGAAAGCCAGACGTGGTATTTTGAAGAGATAAAGAGGGGGACACGGTCTTATACTTGTGACTTTGAGGTGTGGGAAAACAAAGGCGAAGACCCTTATTATGTGGAGGTTAAGGGGTGGATGGATGCGAAGAGCAAGACACGTCTTAAGAGAATGGCTAAGTATTATCCTGATATAGAGATACGGCTAGTAGGGGAAAAAGAGTACAAGGAAATACAAAAGAAGTTTGCCCCTATGCTAAAATACTGGGAAACGGAATAGAGGTGACGGCCTATGACTACGAGGGGGAGGAATGAACGTATTTAACCGTAAGCCCTTCAAGAAGACAGAGAGCGAGCAGATAGTATTTGACAGGCGTAAGAAGCTTATGGCATTAGCTAGAAAGGGCGACAGGCAGGGCATTAGAGACCTGAAGAAAGAGTTTGGTATGTATTATCTTTACCAGGGCAGAACGCGAGGCATACGAACAAGATGGTATTTAAGGGCGACATTAGAGACTTTGAGCCAGAAAAGAAGTATGGTGTTATACTGGCAGACCCACCGTGGCAATATACACATGGGGTCCCAGGCCATGGGGATGTCAAAGATCACTACTTTACCATGGAAAACAACGACTTATATCAACTGCCCGTTAACGAATGGTCCATCGAGAATAGCCTATTGATTTTATGGGCAACATGGCCAAAGTTAAAGGTGGGCATTGAGCTTATAGAAAAATGGGGGTTTGTTTACAAGACGGGCTTGCCGTGGGTAAAAATGTCAACAGAAAACAAACTTTCTTTTCAATACGGCATAGGTTACTGGGTCAGGGGCTGCTCTGAGCCGATCTTGTTGGCTACGAGGGGGAATGTAAGCCCACCCAAAGAAAAGGGTTTCCTGGGCCTCCTGAGCCCTAATCTAGGCCATTCAAGGAAACCTCACAGCATATACGAGATTGCAGAGGCGTTGCCAGGCCCATACCTAGAACTGTTTGCAAGGCGTAGTCGTGAAGGGTGGGACAGTGTAGGCAACGAATGCATCAAGGACTCTTTACCTTTATTTGATAATGGTTGACAAACCCCGTAATGTTTCCCATATTCTTACTACCAAGGACTTTAGGCGTGTAGTATGCCTACGGTGTAACAAGTTCTTGATGGAGGCAAAGCGAGGCTCAGAGATACGCATTAGATGTAGGCGCTGCAAAAAAGAAAACACCATACAGGTATAGGGAGGCTCATGAAACATATAGTACTCTTGTCTGGTGGTAAAGACTCTACGGCTATGGCTTTGCGGTTAAGGGAGGTAGAACCCAGAGAGTATATATACCTATGCACTCCAACGGGCAACGAGCTACCAGCTATGCAGGACCATTGGCGCAACCTGGAAGACAGGCTGGGCCAAGACATATTACATTTGACCAAAGGCACGTTGTTTGGGCTTATCATAGATCAGAAGATGATACCCAACTGGCGTGCTCGTTTTTGTACCCGATTACTTAAGATAGCACCATTTAAGACATACTTGCTACAGAACATGCCTGCTGTGGGTTATGTGGGCTTACGGGCTGATGAGGCTGAGCGTGAAGGCATCTCCTATACAGAGCCAGAGATACAAGAGGGGCTACAACAGCGTTACCCACTGTCTGAGTGGGGTTGGGGCCTCAAAGACGTTATGGAGTACCTCAACAGCCAGCAGATTACGATACCGGAAAGAACGGACTGTGCGGTATGCTTCTGGCAGAGGCTAGGTGAATGGTGGAAGCTGTGGAGGGATCACCCAGAAGAGTATGACAAGGGCGTAGTCGTTGAAGAGTCGCTAGGTCATACGTTCAGGTCGGAAGGCAGAGACACCTGGCCAGCCTCTTTGAAGTGCCTTAGAGAACGTTTTGACAATGGCGAGGTCCCGCCAGGGTCAAAGGTTATGGACGACCTGTTCCAAGAGAAAGACCGTATGGCTGATATGAAATGCAAGATGTGTTCAATGTGAGGTTTATATGCCACGCAAGAGAGCAGGCAAGACAGGTTCCACCTTTACCAAGAAGATCACCCAAGGTCCTACAACCGTATCGACTGGCAGGAGGCATGGGCCTTGTCGCCAGCAAACATTAGTTATACATGGCATGCCGGTCTGCATGCCAGCACCGTTGAGCAGGGCCTACAAACAGTAGGCTTTGAAATACGCAACCAGATTATATGGTCCAAGCGCAATCACGTAATAAGCAGGGGCCACTACCACGTAGAGCACGAGCCTTGCTGGTATGCAGTAAGAAAAGGGGCAACGGCTGTATGGAACGGAGACAGGTCGCAAACCACTGTATGGAAAATAGACTGGGACAAGAACGTAGACGGAGGACACTCTACCCAGAAGCCATTAGAATGTATGGCACGCCCTATTAGAAACCATACCGGAGACGTATACGACCCCTTTGTAGGATCAGGCACCACCATAGTAGCAGCAGAACAAGAACAAAGAACCTGCTACGCTATGGAGATAGAACCTAAATACTGTGCGGTGACCCTAGAACGCTTAAAAAACAACGGCTTACAGCCAGAGCGCCTAACTAGCCTAACAGGATAAACAATGTCAGCTAATAAAGGCCTGCTGGTAAAGGACTTCGATAAAGCTTTACGACAATCTGGGGGCCTACGAACGGTAGCAGCAAAAGCCCTGGGATGTACCCCCAGCAACGTAGTCCAGGCGGTGCAGCGTCACCCTACGCTGCAGAAGACTATCGAGGAAATACGTGAGCAGACTATAGACATAGCAGAGGCCCAGCTATTCCGCAAGATACAAGAGGGCAACATGACGGCCATCATCTTCTACCTCAAGTGTATGGCCAAGTATAGAGGGTATAATGAGCGTCTTGAAGTCACAGGAGCCAACGGTGGCCCTATCGCAACTGTTAACGGGCATATGGCAATACCAACAACTGTGGAGTTCGTTGAGCAAGCTATCGAGCAAGGAACGAACGGGACACCTAAGGAACTTAGCGACTAATGACCTATACTTCCTCCTCAGATACGTCCTGCAGCGAGATGACGCAGAACACGAGTGGATACTTGATAGATGCAGAGAGGTACAACAAGACCCAGACGGATATTTGGATCTATGGGCACGTGAGCATTACAAAAGCACAGTCATTACCTTTGCACTCACTATACAAGACATCCTTAAAGACCCAGAGTTAACAGTAGGGATATTCGCTCACACACGTCCCATAGCCAAGTCTTTCTTACGCCAGATAAAGCAGGAGCTTGAGAGCAATGAACAGCTCAAAGCCTTATTTCCTGACATTCTATGGCAATCTCCACGCAAGGAAGCCCCCAAGTGGTCAGAAGATGAAGGTCTTACCGTCAAGCGCAAAACCAACCCTGCAGCAGCCACCATCGAGGCGTGGGGCCTCGTTGACGGTATGCCTACCGGGAAGCACTACAGACTAAGAGTATATGACGATGTGGTGACAGAGAAATCAGTAACCACCCCTGAGATGATCAGCAAGACTACGAACGCTTGGGAACTAAGCTTAAACCTGGGGGTAGACGGTGGAAAAGCCAGATACATTGGAACGAGATACCACGATGCTGACACGTATGGAGCAATGCTTGAACGGGATGCTGCGCGACCACGTTTGCACCCTGCCACAAGCGATGGCACTGCTTCAGGCGACCCTGTCTTGTTCTCAGCCGAATACATCGAGGATAGACGCAAGCAGTTAAGCCCTTACAACTTCAGTTGCCAACTTTTACTGGACCCTATACCCAATGACGATGCCTACTTCCCAGAACGAGCCATCAGATACTACGACTGGCACAAACAACCTGACAACCTGGTCAAGTACGGGGCATCGGACTACGCGACTAGACACGGGGAAGGGGACTACACGGTCCATGCCGTCATGGGGGTGGACCAGGCAGACAACATCTACCTCCTGGACCTTTATAGAGAGCAAGCCTTATCGGACGAGTGGGTAGAAGCTGTCATAGGCATGATGAAGGAACACAGCCCTAGACACTGGGCAGAGGAGAGGGGCCAGATACTGAACACCATAGGGCCTTTCCTCAAGAAGCGTATGCGTGAAGAGAGCACCTGGACACCACGGAGCAGCGAGAATGGCAAGTACACGCCTAGTGCTAAGAAAGATCAACGTGCCCAGTCTATTAGGGGCCGTATGTTGGATGGCAAGGTTTTTATACCACACAACGCCCCGTTTACGCAGGACTTGGTTGCTGAGCTACTACGCTTCCCTTACGGGCAACACGATGACCAAGTGGACGTGCTATCACTATTTGGGCTTATGCTGGATGATATGGGCAAAGCAAGTAGATACAAGAAGCCTGAAGTCGCCAGAGGGCGTACGATGAACGACATAGACAGGGCAGAGAGACTGGGGAGGTTAGGCATTAAGACCAATGTAGCTTACTACGCAGGGGGCAAGCAGCATGAGACTGCTCACGGGCCAAGACATACAGCTTAAGCATAACAGCCAGGTAGTCACGGGCAAGCTGGAAGAGATGTGGGTACGTGGAGGTTGCAAGGTGACCTTTGGCAAGATAAGCGTAAGGATGCCTATTAAGCGAGTGTGGGAGGATCAACTGCGTGCTTAAATGGACTCAGGGCTTAGGACTAGGGAGGCGTGGCAGCGGTGGTGTGTATTCTGTGGCAAGCAGTTTACGGCTACCAACTTGTCCCACATATGCTGCTGTCACCAATGCGCTATGAACAGGCACAGGCTGGAGGCTGCTAGGAAGAACAGGTTTAACTGCCGAGAGGCTACTAAGGTGTGCAAGAAGGCAGTATGGCTGGACTATGGCTTTGTTATCGAGATGGGCAAGGATGTTAAGGTTTGTGAGATGTGTGGGAGGTTAAAGTAAGGGGAAAATGGCATATCCTACTGACAGGACAGGCAGAGGGGCTTACTGGAAGAGGCATATAGACTTCTCCGGTGAGGTGCTGGAGCCGTGGCTTAAGATAGGACGCAGGCAGCTGGCATTGTACGAGAATGAGGCCAGCACAGAGCGTGAGCGTATCCTGGAGACAAGTAGAGACGGTGATGAGAATACCGGCAGGGTTAAGCCTTCCCTGCACTTCGGGTGGGTAGACCAGAGCAGGTCCAACCTCTTAAGTCGTAACCCACGTTTCAGGGTAAAGGCCAAGCGCAAAGACTCTGTAGCTGGCGAGGTCCTTGTAGGTAAGATCGTGGACCACTGGTATGATGTTACGGGCCAGATGCACCAGGACAGGAGGGTCCTTACTGACGCCTTCCTATACCCTTTTGGTGTTAAGAAGGCAGGGTGGGTCAGTGATGTCCTGCCGGAGGGAGAGACGAGGGTAAGTGACAGCGTTGACCCTGCTTTGCGCTTCGATGATCCTGAGGAGGAAAACCTATTCCTTGGCGCAGGGACGATGACGCCCGTAGACCCAGAGCAGGACCATGTAGACCACATAGAAAAGCATACGCAACTGAAGCAGGACCCTACTATCAGCGATGAGATAGTAGAAGACACGATAGATGTACATATTGCAGAGCATGAGGCAGAGCTGGACCAGGGGCAGGTAGACGCCCATATAGGTATGCAGGTAGACCAGCCTTTTGGTCTGCGCTGGAACCCTGAGGACTTCCGTATAGATCCGCTGGCTACTGACGGGCTTAACGATGCCAGGTGGATAGCTTTCAGGTCTTGCAAGCCATTAGATGAGGTTAAGTCCAACCCTAACTACAAGAATACGAGCCAGCTTAAGGCTACGAGGATGGAGAAGGCCCCGGCTCCTGATGCCAGGGTAGGCGAGGGCGATGGCTTTGACGTGGTAGAGCTGTGGGAGGTATGGGCCAGGAACTTCCCTATCTCTAGCAGGCGCAGGGTCAACCTTCTTACTGTGGTGGCTATACAGGAGAACGGTGACGCTATGATCTTGAGGCATGAGGAAGAGTGGCCGTATAAGCGCCTCAAGTCGTACCCCTGTAGCTTGCTGCACTTCCTGCAAGGCTTTAAGACGTGGCTGCAAAAGCCTATTCTGGCCCTGGCAGGCTTTGATAATATGCAGACGTTACAAAACGAGGTGCTGGACAGTTACTTGAGTGTCGTGAGGAAGATGAAGAACATTATTTTGTATGACAGTGACGTCTTCCAGGACTCGGAGATAGAGATAGCGCTTGGGGCTCCTGACAGTTCGGGCGTAGGTGTGCCGGGACTGTCACAGGCACAGGGCAACCCTGTTGTGCCATTGCCTTTCTTGCAGATCCCTGGCGACAAGGGTGAGTTTTTAAACCTTATCAACAGCCTTGCTTATAGGGCTGCTGGTGACCCACAGCCTGCTGCTGACAGTGATACAGCTACAGAGGCAGCTATCAACGAGCGTAAGAACAACTCGAGGGAGGGGCAGAGGGCAGACGCTTTCGAAGCATATCAGGTAGATACGGCAGAGATGTTCTGGCTTATGCATACGCAGTTCCAGCCTGAAGAAGAGATACTCATAGACCCTAGCGCTACAGAGTGGTCTACTATTGACGCAGAGGTGGCCAAGGGCGCTTACAGGTTCGCTATTGACGTAAGCTCACAGGCCAGCACAGAGGCGCTAGAAAGAAAACAGTGGCAGGACGTCTTGAACCTTATGGCTGGCCTTGTAGAGGTAAGCCCACAGATGCCCCCTAACCTGCCTAAGATCGCTGAGCAGATGCTTATTAGGGGCTTTGGCATACAGAACCCTGCCGAACTGTGGCCTGCTATAGGGGCCGGAGAGCAAGCGGTACAGGGTGTGCAGCCAGCAGGAGGAGCGCCAGGTGGTGGCGCAGGCCCTATCAACCCACAACAGTTCAGTGAGCCAGCACCTAGCGAGGCAGCACAGAACGGGGCAGCGCAGACGGTATGAGTACAACGGCTATATCGGTTACCACGGCAGCTACCCTTATAAAAGTCAAGAGCAGGGACCGTATAGGGATGATTATCGACAACCAGAGTACCCAGACGGTGTGGATAGGTGACGATACAGCCCTTACCGCAGCAACGGGCATAGCGCTATACGCCAAGGACAAGCTGATCTTTGACTTTGAAGGTGGCCCCGGCTTCCAGTTTGCAGTCAGGGGCGATATATACGGCATTGTGGGAGCAGGGACAGCAGACGTGAGGGTATGGGAGGTGGTGGATACCAGGGTATGATGCAGGTAAAGACAGATAAGCAGGGCGTAGCGCTAGACCCACCACAGGTATACAGCTCTTTTGGTGAGCAGATTATAGCCGAGCTTATTCCCGTAGAACAACTGGCTTTTCATTACAACATAAATACCAGGCTTGTCACTACGCAGGAGAACGGCTCAGGGACAGTCACGCAGGCTAATGGTATGGCCTCTGTTTCCAGTGGCGCTGCTGCTACTTCTGCTGCTACGCTGGTAAGTAACAGGGTTACAAGGCATAACGCAGGCCAGGGCATCTTTTTTCGTGGCACAGCTCTTTTTACTACTGGGGCAGCAAACAGTGAGCAATTGATAGGTATAGGCGATGTCCATGAAGGCTTTTTTTGGGGGTATAACGGCACTGCTTTTGGTGTTCTTCGCCGTGATGGTGGGCAAAAGGAAATACAGACGTTGACCGTTACTACTGGCGCAGCATCACAGGCAGGAGACATAACGATAAACCTGGATAGCGTAGCGGTGACGGTAGCGGTGGCTAATGCGGACTCTACTACTACTGTGGCGCAGAAGATAGCAGCAGCTACCGTTGATGATACGGGATCAGGGTGGACAAGCGTTCAGCATGGACAAGATGTCATTTTTCTTTCTTTTGACGCAGCAGAGAAGACGGGGACTTTCTCCTTGGTGGATACGGACTCTACAGGGTGTGTAGGCTCTTTCTCGCAGAGTGTCAACGGGGCTTCTGCTACCGACACATGGGTGGCGCAGACAGCTTTTAGTGAGGACGTCCTTGACGGTACCGGGCCTTCGGGCATGACGCTGGACCCTACCAAGGGCAATGTGTTTTTTATTCAGTTTCAGTGGGGCTTTGGCGCTATTCAATATTGTGTTGAAGACTCTGCCACCGGCAGGCTTGTCCTTGCCCATAAGATAGAGTATGGGAATGCTAATACTACGCCCTCTGTCTCTAACCCTGACACACACCTTTATGTAGAGGCAAAAAACACCACCAATACTACCGACATAGTGGTGAAAACAGCCTCCATATCTTCTTTTATTGAGGGCATTGATGGCAATAGAGGCTCTTTAGTTGCAGCAACGGGGACGACTACGGGGGTTACGACTACCGAATTGCCCTTGGTGAGTGTTTTTGTTCGGGAGGTCTTCAATAGCAAGGAGAACCACTCTTTTTCACGCCTTGACTACCTGACTTTTGGTGCTGTTAAGAATACAGGCAATGCAGCAGCGGTTATTATCAGGTTTAGGGTAGGCGCTAACCTTGGAGGTACTCCTGCCTTTGCTGACCTGGACACCAGCAATAGCATCCTATCTGTTGACTCGGCAGCAAGCTCGATAAGCGGAGGAGAGATACAGGGTGTTTTCCTGGCGGTACCGGATGCGCCCCCCATAACAATAGATACCATAGCTTTTGACTACCAACTGCCCCCAGGGACGCTTTTTACCATTACAGCAGAGGCTGTAGCCAATACTGTCGATGTTACGGCCTCCCTGTCATTTACGGATCTTATATAATGCCTAGATACGATGTAGAGTGTATAGAGTGCGGTATAGAGGTACAAGATATAAGATTAAATGACCTTGATAAGCCGGCCTACTGCTCTAGGTGCGGTAACCTGTCCGAGAGGCTTTTCCCACTTACGGGCATCTTGGGTTTCCAGCCTTTTGAAGGATACTGGGACGAAGCCCTGGGTTGTGACGTTTCGGGACGCAGGGAGCGCAGGCAGATAATGGCAGCGGAGGGCTTGCAGGAGGCAGGCGACAAGAGGGGTGGCGCCAGGAACTTCGACAGGCATGCCCCAGACCATATTAAGCCACGTCCTTTACAGGGCAAGTCGTATTCACAGGTAAAGGCTCACGAAGCAGAACAGGTGAGGCTCACACCAGGACCAGACATACAGGGAGAAAATTAATATGAACGCAGCAACGCAACCCGTTGTGACCGAAGACCCTATCAACGAGCTAGTGCAGAATGATATGGATCGGCTACGTGACGGACTAGAGGGGGGCCTGCAAGGTGGCCCCGAAGCACCTACCGAACAAGGGCAAGTGCAACCAGGAGAAGAAGGGCAACCTATCTCCCAGGACACAGCACCTATCGGCACAGGACTGCCTGACATTCTTGCCAACTTACCACCGGAGCAGCATGACAGCGTACGCAAGGTGTTTGCAGATAATACCCGTCTCCAGCAGGAGGCGAAAGGTATTGATAAGCGCCTTGAAGACGCTGTAGCTACCGCAGTACGTGAGGAGATGGCAGTAGAACCACCGCAGGAGCCTACTCAAGTTACGGATGACCAGTTTGCGCTGTTTGCTCAGATAGCAGACCAGCTAGGATACGCCAAGAAAGGCGACATCTCCGCAGACAAGAGTAGCACATACCTGGACACACAGAACAGGGACGGTGTTGAGGTGTTTGGCGATGACTTCGGCATGCTGGACAGTAACAATGAGGTGGTCTTTGCTGACCACCAGTTGCCCGTCATCGAAAAACAGTGGGCAGTGATGAATGACCCCCAGCAAGGCGTATCCGCTAGGGACATTTATATCCTTGGAAACTGGCGCAGGCTGTTGCAGGAAGCCAGAGATGAAGGCAAGGGGATTACTGAGCACACCCAGAGGCGACAGGACAGGGTGACGGGGCAGGTAGAAGGCGCCCCTACTGCTGTGCAGCCTGGGGGACTCAACTTACGTGGTGAGAGAGGTACCGCAGCCGATAGCAGCAGGAATGTTATGGCCAGGTCCCTTGCTAATGCCAAAAGACTCATGGGTAGATAGCTGCTTTCTAATACTAACGAAAGCACTTTGAGAGGTTATAATGGCAGGCGAAAGCAGTCTAACACTTACTTATCAGACCCTGTTGACGTCCACCCTTTTCGGGTATCTGGATAGTAACAGGTTCTTCGATAACATTGCTGACGCTACCCCCAGTCTGGGCTGGTTTATGGAAAACCAGCGCTTCCAGAATGGTGGTGAGCGTATCAGCGTAGCTATTATGCATGAGCTGAATGACACGGCAAAAAGTTATTCAGGGTACGACATCCTTGATGTTACGGCACAGGAAGGCTTCACCAGGGCGTATTTCGACTGGTCACAGTATTCTGTGTCTATTGCCGTGAATGGCGATGAGCTTACCGCCAATATGGGCGAGGCAGAGCTTTTCGATATTCTTTCCGGCAAGACAGACCAGGCAGAGATAAGCCTTGCTGACAAGCTCTCTACCGACACTTTCACAGACGGTACGGGCAACGACAGCAAGAACCTTGTAGGGTCTGCTGCTTTTAATGACCAGACGCCTACGGCCTCTACGTATGCCAGCATCAACAGGGCGAATAATGCAGCGTGGAGAAACAACGCAGCCACAGGAGTGGGGGCTATTGCCTCTAACCTCTTAAGCAACCTGAGAACACAGTATAACAACGCTGTGCAGGGCAAGGCAGGGATGGGGTCTTCTCCCGACTGGATCACTACTACGCAGACGGTCCACGAAGGCTTTGAGTCCCTTATGTTCCCTTTCCTGCAGTACACTGGGTCTGCTACCAATGATAACAGTGTCAACGCAGGGCTTAGCAACTTGCGCTACCGGCAGGCAAGCGTAAACTGGGATGCCGACTGTCCCAGCGGTGAGCTTCATATCTGGAACTCAAGGCATCTGTGGTTGGTTGTCCACCCGTCACGTAATATGTCTATGGCCGATGGAGGCTTCCAGAAGCCCATCGATCAGGATGCTTTAATTACACAGATCCTTTTCAAGGGCCAGTATGTGACTAATGCCAACCGTAAGCTGTCAGTGATTGCAGGCCTTACATAGGAGGGCGTTATGGCAGCAGGTGACTTTACCATTGATGACTATAAGTCCAAGATCGCTGGAGCTTGGGTGCTCACAGGGACCTTTGAGGCTGACGATACGGCACGTGATATGACGCTAGGACAGTTTGTGCGCTCTTTCTCTTTTGTCAACAGTGACGATGTTGCTGCAGGGACCAAGGTGGTTCTTAACTCTACCGCTGCAGGGCAGGTCAACATTGACAACGAGGATGGAGGCGTAGATACCCTGGCATGGCGTGCTGAAGTTATTTTGTAAACGGAGGATAAACCATGCAGTTTATGACAACCAGCAGGACGGAAGCGGAGAAAGCTTTTATTGTTGTCGAAGCTTCCAATGTCGCAGACGATATTAGCTCTGGCGGTCTATATCCTGGACAGGTGGTAGAGTGGGTTTCTACTACTACGGATGCCAAGCAGGGCTATACCGTACGGCAGGTGACAGCAGGGAGCCTTAATACCACGTCAGGCATTGCAGGGGCCAAGGTAGCAGGTGTTGTAGATACTACTATCTCTACCTCTGCCGTAGGACGTATTCAGGTCTTCGGCCCTGCCAACATACGTGCCAGTGCAAGTATTGACGGGCCTACGTTGGTGGTGTCTTACTCTATCAACGCCACAAATATCGGGCATGTTACTTCGGGCGTGACTACTACGCTGTGGAGCCCTGCCTACCTGGGTGGCATTGTTGGGTGGACATTAGAAGACGGGCCTAATGCCACAAATAGTACTGTACAATTACAGTTGATGTAGTGGCCTTCGCCACTACTAGGGGTCTGGGAGGGTCTGCGGAACTGAGCCTCCCACCCTTCCAGGCTTTTTACAAAGTGGAGGCTCATTAAATGGTTAGCGTAGTATCGGCAGTGAAGAACAGGGCAAGTCACGTAGCTCTGTGGCTAGAGAGCCTGGCGCAGCAAACGCTCTGCTCAATGATGGAGGTGGTCTTAGTAGACTACTCTAGCAGTGACGACCTTGGCCAAGTGCTGAAAGACTCTCCAGTACGGGTCAATGTCTTGAAGGTCAGCCAACGGGAAGACATAAAAGGCTTCCCTGAGGCTTTCCTTAAGAACGTAGGAATAAGACGGGCTACAGGTGATGTGATTATGGCTACTAATGTTGATGTGACATATAGCAAAGACTTTGTAGAGCAGGTAGCTATGAGGTGTGGCTCGGGAGTCCTTGTAGAGGCAGTAAGGATGAATGCCTACGAAGACCAAGAGATATATGTTGACGGTACAGCAGAGAAGAGAGAGGGGCAGGAGCAGTATTCTATGACTATTGACTACTGTCCAGAAAACCTAGTGCCGTTAGTTGCTGGTGCTGACTGTCAGGCGATGACCAAAGCCTATTGGCATATGTTTCAGGGCTACGATGAGGAGATAATGGGGTGGGGGTCTTTGGACTCTGACCTAATGTGCCGAGCGCTCTTGTGGGGTATGTCGTTGCAGGTCATAGGCCACAGGCATGCTAGGTATATGCACTCATGGCACAAGGTGGATATGGAACAGAATATGAGAGATGTAAGCAGAAACCACCCCGTTATTATGAATAAGATGAACTCGGGGACGGTAGCACGTAACCATGCAGACTGGGGAGGCTATACCTCCACAGAGGAGGCTCAATAAGATGGGAACTTTTGAAATACCGGATAATACCAGGGTCCTTGTAGCGACCCCCAACTATACCAACCTATACTCTTCCGAGGTACACGTAAACCACGTAGAATGCGTCAAGGCGTGGGAGGAGTGGGAGCTGCCTTTCCAGTGGATGGTGATAGGCAGGACGTTTGTTCACTTTGCTAGAAGCCAGGCTTGTCGGGCAGCGGTAGACGGTGGCTATAGTCATATTTTCTGGCTGGACGATGATGCTATTGTAGATCCTGAGTTACTGATAAAACTGCTATCCCATGACAAAGATGTAGTTATCAGCCCATACCCTATGCGTAGAAGCCCCTTTCAGATAGGCATACTAAACGCTCACAGCTACCA
>Ga0208315_1000487_pt1 | contig 28658 bp, 28 predicted proteins | sample MalvireepMed_215_FD_184239 | JGI IMG/M metagenome (GOLD analysis project Ga0208315, IMG submission 184239) | Marine viral communities from the Global Malaspina Expedition - Malaspina viral metaG DeepMed_215 (SPAdes) (version 2) | ecosystem: Environmental > Aquatic > Marine > Oceanic | place... | reverse complement strand
GTGATGGGTCTGCCGCTTGGATGGGTATCCCTCGATCCACTGCCACCAGAAGAGTACCAGGAATGGCTTGAGGCCATGGCTGACGCCACCTGGTGGGATGAGGAGCGAGGACTGCCACGAGTAGCACCGTCACAACCCAAGAGGGTGGATATGCTCAAAGCATTGGGCAACGGCATCGTGCCGGGATCAGCAGCAGAGTTTCTAAGGATAGGCAGAATAAACGATGGAGGATGCATAACATGAAGCGCACAGAAGCTGTTGGACGACGCCTATACGATGGCTGGTGGCAGGTCAAGCTAAAGGACAAGACTATCTACTGGACTCCCACTGAGGTTAGCAGGAGAACATCACCACAGGGGGTGCAGGGATGAGCCGTGGACCGAGCCCGTATTCTACGGAACAGAAACTACAGATGGTAGCCCAATGGCAGACGTTCATAGACCAGGGACAAAGCATAAAGGAGGCGTTCGCCTCTCTGAAACACCTTACTGGGGTGAACAACATAGCGTTCAATACGATTTCCGGTTGGCGCAGAGACTTTGGGAGGAGCGGTATGTTAATAAACCCACCCTATCCTACGCTCGCTGATCCCCGTCGTAACGTACCTCGCCAATTGGCCGTCAGGCAGTTGAATGCGATTGATATGATGGTGCGGGGCCAACGCGAGGTTGATACAGCACTGGCTGTGGGCGTAGCACGAGCGACGATAAACCGATGGCGGAATCATAATCCCCAGTTTGCCGCAGAGTTGGAAAAACAGCGGATCAGGCTGCTGCTCAGAGCAAGAATGCAAGGCGAGTACCGTGCCCAGTTGGCCGACCCTGTAGCACCGGAACCGAGTACCGTCAACACGGCGGAATTCGTAACGGCGTTTGTGGACCGGGTAACGGAGTTTCGGGAGACGCTAGCCAAACAGGCTGCGGAGATCACCAGGCTGGAGGAGGAACTTTCAGGGTTCCAGAAATACAAACTGCGGCTGGAGGAACTCCAAGCAGAGAACCTGGCGCTGCACAACAGTATCCAACGCACGGCCTACAAGGAGAGCAACTGGAACGAACAGCTTGCGATTATAGGCAAGCCCCTCATGTGAGGTAAACACCCTGCTATGGGGCTGCTAGGGGGCTCTACGTCGATGGCGTGGGGCCCCTGGCAGTTACTCCTCCGCAGTAGCTCGGTGTCTACTCGTGCCTGGCGAGTAGACATCTGGGAGCGAGGTCAGGAAATCTCCCTCGATGCCGCAGTTGATACATCTACCCCGTGCGGTAGGCCCACCAGTAGGGCTTTCAATCAGCCAGTGGTGCACACAGTCAGTGCTCTGCCGGAGTATCCGGCTCCGGGACGCAAACTCAGCTAACGCCTTCCGGCGCACCTCCCGACAATTACTGCATAGTTCTGCGGCATGGTGCCTCCGACTACGGCACTGAGGGCAGGTGAAGATTATTGCAGCCCTGCGTCTCTCCGCACGGTAGCAGGTGACACACTGGCTGGCGGGTTTCCGTTTGAGCTTTTTGCACTTGGGGCATTCGTTGTGGCGGTTCGCCTCGGGGCTCACTGTAACAGCTCCTCGATATGCCCGGAGTACCAGTCACTAGGGCGCAGGACGTAAGCAGCCGACCCACAGGCCCGTAGCCCATCAAGCCAAAGCTGCTGGGTTACCGTCACCTTGCCAACCTCGCGCTTCAGCTCGACAAAGAGCAGCTTCCCGTCGGTTGGGCGGCATAGCACGAGGTCAGGGAACCCTCCAGGCGAGTGGATGCTGGTCCAAGAGTGGTAAATGAGGGAGTATCCCATCCAACGGGCGAGTTCAATAACGAACCCCTGCAAGTCGCGCTCGGTCATTGCGCGGATAATCAGCGCAGCGGGCTCGGTCAAGGTCTGTCCCAGCTAATTACGCCACACCGTGGGCAGCGCCGGACTATCTGAATCCTCGGCACCCACTGGTGGTTGCAGCGCAAACAAACCAGCCTGGTTATGCGGGGCTTCTGCGCCTTGACAATCATGGTGGCACCTCTTGTATACTGTACGGCATGGTGAATGAATATGTCAAGTCCTGACTTCCTCAAAGCCGCCCTGGTTCTGCTTGAAAGGGGCTGGCTGGCGATCCCTCTGCGGCTAGACGATTTAGGGTTCCCCAAACGTCCGATCAGCATCGGATGGACGTCGCTGGTGCGTAGCGAAGAGACGGTGCGCTCCCTCCACTGGAGGGGTGCACACGGCCTAGGCATCGCGCTTGGGGAGCAGTCCAGCGGCCTCTGTGTCCTCGATATTGATGATGAATCACTGTTCAATGCGACGCTTGTAGCGATGGGCGGTGTGGATTGTATGCGGTGGGTGAGGACCATCAGAAATAGAGGCCACCTATATTTTCAGGCCACGGGTCATCCGGGGAAGTCGTCAACAAACCAAGTTTTGTGGCAGGGGAAGCTCGTTCAGGTAGAGCTGAAGTCCACTGGCACCCAGGTAGCAGCACCACCAACCCCTGGCTACACCCTCTCCACAAAAGAGTCGCCGAAGCGAGAGCTGGATATAGAATCTGCTTACCAGTTCTGGATGGACTGCATGAAGGAAGTTGCGCCAGGGCAATTCTCCATTCCCGAGGGTAGCGATGGGGTAGCTCCCCAACGGGCGTGGACAGAACGTGTGACAACCTTACGGAACAACACCGCTTACATTGAGGCCCATAAGCTGAGGGATGCGGGCATGAGCCTTGAACAGGCTCTGTCTCTGATGGCAGCTCGATTTGACAAGGACTACGAGAAAGGTGAAATCACCTGGGACGAACTCGACAGAACAATACGCAGCGCCTATAAAAAGGGCGTAGTTCAGTATCCACATGAGGAGAACGGGAGCGATGAAATTAGACTACTTGGATAGTGGCGTTAACTATGAGGAAATCCTAGTGACAGGCGATGTGCTAGGAATCCGGGCGCGGAATATCCGACGTGAGCGGACTGGCGTACACGCCCTGGTAGCCATTACGCTCGGCGAAACGATTGTCGAGTCGGACACGTTTAACGTAGACCGTCGCGAGGAGCGCACCCGGCTGGCAAAAGCCGCACACGCGTCTCTTTCTCCACTGCTCCAGGACTCGATCCCGCTACCACACCTCACCCACCTGCTGCAACTATTCCTGCTGGAAGCGCCACAAGGGTGGGAGGAAGGGCGATTTACGTTTGAGGAGTTCAACCCCAACGAGCCAGTAATCCCAGTATCGTTTGCCCTCGGACGGTACATCATCGATGGGGGTGGCACCATCGCGTTTGGGCCTCCTGAGTCAGCTAAAAGCTACATCACACAAATCATGGCCGTCTCAATCGGGACAGGCCGGAGCGACTTTTGGGAAACAGGCCCGCCAAGGGACGTGCTGTACCTGAACCTGGAGCGGCCACGCAACACGCTCCTAGTCCGTGAACGGGACATACGCGCCGTTATGGGGGTGGAGGAGAAAAGCGGGGTCACGTACCTGCACGGTAGGGGGGCTGGGATGCAAGCCATCGGGAAGGCGGTCAGCCGGTTCGTAGCGAACCACCCTGGGTGTGTGATATTCCAAGACTCCATATCGAGGGCGGGGCAAGGCTCTCTCAAGGAGGATGAGACAGCCAACCGCATTATTGACCAGCTCAACGGCTGGGGTACATGGCTCGGGATCGCCCACACCCCGAGAGCCACCACGGACCACTCGTTCGGTTCAATTCATTTCGAGGCTGGGCAGGATATCGGTATACAGGTGAGGTCTGAGACGAGGGGCAGCACGGTAGGGGTCAGGCTTGAGGTGACCAAGATGAACGATGCTAAAAAACCGAGCCCAGCCTACTATTCGCTGGAGTTCGCCGAAGACGGTAGCGGCCTCACTGGGTTCCGCACTGCCAGGTCGAACGAATACCCGGAGCTGGCTACCCTGAAGGGGATGAGCCGGGTTGAGAGGATCACCAGCTTCCTATCCGATGTGGGCAAGGCCACTGCCAAGGAGATCAGCGAGGAAACAGGGATTCACAGAGGAGACGTATCGGTAGCAATACGAACCGATCTATTCGTGCAACTGCCCAAGGAGGGCAGGGAGGCGATCTATGCCCTCAGAGAAGACCGAGAGGAGGTAATGCGATGACACCAGCAGCTTCAATCCCTAATATGTAGTGGCTAAATTAGCCACTACATATACCGTTTAGTATAGTGCTAAACGTATAGGGGCACTAAACACTAAATGTTCTTCTCCCCAAACCTATACGCAATTGGTCACCCTACCCGTTGACCTGCCACGACAAGCGTGGTATAGTCTAGGCATAGGGCGTCAAGCCTTAATAACCATATTGAGAAGGGGAGGTAAGCATGGAGGCACCAATACCTAACGGCCTCACGTTTGTGTGCACACAATGTGGTGGGGCATTCCAGGCTACACAGGGCTCGCGAAGGCGCTACTGCAATGACTGCATTGTGGAACGCATCAGACGAGGGGGAAGGCCGCCAAAGAAGGAGGGATCATGACTGGCGAGGCACCAATGGTGGTACGGGAGAGAACCACCGGCACATGGGAGGTGACTGCGCTGGGAATCGGGACCGCTGTTTGGTACTACGGGAGTGGCACCTGGCGCTGTGAGTCATGCGGGTCTCTACATGAGCCTAGCAACTACTGCACACACCTAGAGGCAGTGCTCAGCAGCAACCCAACCAGGTGCGGATGGGTGGGAGATGATCCATTTGAGGGAGATTGTAGCGATATAGCGTGCGGCACGACTCGCGTGGATGGAGTATTCACACCAGTATGCCCAACCCACAGGCATGTGGCAGACCAGAGCACACAACAAAACGCAGAATCGGAGAGAAGAGATGAATAACGAAACTACAGGGATAGTGGCACTAGGCACTGGAGAGATTACGGAATCTGCTATCACGCCAAAGGATCGATTCGCTGGAGAATTGGCAACTGCCGCATCTGTTGCCAAGGAATTAAATAACGTCATCGCAAAACAGAAGGACAAGTGGGCGGTTAGTCTGCGGGGGCACGGGCCAGAAGCGCCGGTTTATCTAAAGGTCGAAGCTTGGCAATACCTTGGGAAGGCGTATGAATATCGAGCGTTACTAGATGGGCCTGTTGAGCGTGATACAGAAGAGCCCAACGCATGGGTAGCACGAGTAAAGATTTTCGATAAATTCGATAGTCAGGTCGGGAGTGGTGACTCCATTTGCGGGACATCTGACGAGCCGAGGTGGGCAAAGGAACCGACATTTTCACGGAAATCTATGGCTCAGACTCGTGCTATATCAAGGGCTTATCGTTCGTGCTTGGCATGGGTGGCAGTGTTGGCTGGTTATGAAGCCACTCCCTACGAGGAAATGGAGTCAGCGCCACCCAGTGTACCCACGCCTAATGCGGCCACCAGTGGACCCCCGCCTAAGCCCGCCGACCACGACTCGGACGCAACTACCGAGGAGCTGTTCATACCGCTATGCCCAGTGGCTGGTCATGGCCCAAACAGGCTTCAGCCCGCAGGAGTAGGGAAAAACTCTAGGGTGCCGTATCCACCATTTTACACCTGCTCTGTGAGCGCATGTAACCTGAAACCACTAGCCATCAACAAGGCTCTAGCCGATGAGTATAACGCCTCCCAAGCGGCGGACGTGTTCGCGCCTGTCACCATCATGCCGCCTGACGCCCCGGAGGAGGAGCCAGACTACACTACCGAGGAGCTGTTCATATAAGACCTACGGAGGGATAGTGAGTTACAGATCAACCACAACGTCGGATGTCTATTTGGTGCAAATCTGGAACACACATGGAGTGGTACCAGGCCCATGGCACTCCATACAGCCACAGGCTAGGGTGTTCACGTTCTCAGTATATGGGAAGCGGGTCGCCGCCTCTGGCAGGTGGATGGTACACGCAGCCGAGACTAGTAGTAGGTGGCCGAAGGGCCAAAGTAAAGTGACTGGTGTGCTACCTACTCGGATTTCCGAGGCGCTGGAAAGCCAGATAGGGATTCCGATATCCGGTATGACCTGGTCGAAAATACAGTTCGGGGAGGAATAACATGACAATACCTTGGGATAGGCCGCATCGAGACAAGGATGACGATTCATTGCTGGCCGCATACTCCCTAGTGCGGGAGGCATTTAGTTCAATCCGCAGACAGTCTGACTCCCTAGAGGCGGAGATGCACCACCGGATGAGGGAGCGGTGCGCCACCTCTATCCCCAGCGAAAGATACCAGTGCGAGAGTACGACTGTTAACAGCTACGACCAAAGCGCATTCACGCCGCTAAAAGAATTTTTCAATGAGCCTGACCTCGCACGGTGCTATACCCCAGAACGGCAGGAGGTGCAAACGGTGCCCGCGAAGTGGGATACGGTCAAGGTCTTGGCGTTGGGGCGGCGGTACGGAGAGAGTGCGCTGGCAATCATAGACCGGGCGCGGGTGCCTGGGAATCCAAAGCTCGTTTTCAAATCGCTAAAGGAGGTGTAAGGGATGAACAACCACTGCCTATGGTGCCAAGGCCCTGTCGATACCGATCACCCCATCTGCTGGGATTGCAGGCAGGAGGCGGAACAGGCGAAGTGGGAGGGGTACTATGCAGACGCCCAAGCGGAGGAGGTGTACGCGCAGTTCGCCGAGGGAGAGGATAAAGAGCACGGACCGGACGATCTCCCCTTTTGAAGTTTACACTTCAACAAACCCATGTCCATAGAGGCACATGAAACGCGCCAGGTGGACTTAGGCACCACCCAAGGGGTTCCATGCTCCTCTACGAGCACTACTGTAGCTCTCGCAGTCTGATAATAACGCTTGGGAAACATTCACAAGGATTATGCAAGCATGAAGAACGTGCATGAGTGGATAGATGAAAATCATGGAACCCCGTAAGAAGTGGTACTAGCAGACGGGTTTGAAGAGGCGTTTGTCGGCCTGTGTTCACGGTTCGGGATAAATGAAGTAGCTGCCTATGACCGGGATAAGTGCCTTGAGATACTGGTCGAGCGGGACGGCATGGACTATGACGAGGCCGTAGAATTCTTTGATGTCAATGTGGTTGGGGCATGGGTAGGAGAAATGACGCCTGTCTTTATGACACTTTTCAGAGACCTAGAATAGATGCCGGATAAAACCCCCAGGCCCTGGAGGTAGGCTTACGTCGGGCAGCACATGAAGACACTGCCCGAACCTGGGGGCCGAAGGAGAAGAGGCCCGTACATGACGGGCTAAGGAAGACTTTTATGTTTTGGTTTTTTTATTTGGTCCCCGCAATATTTTGAGCAGCCCTCCCAGGCGCGTCCATTCAATTACGGTCACCCTCGTCCCGGCTGGGCCATCTGGGTCAAACATCCCAAGGGCGTGCCAGAGTACGATCTTCCGTTCCTCCTCCGTGTCCAGCGCACTGAACATCCGTATCCCCAGTTCAGCCATATCTCTGTAGTACCTAGGTAGAAACCTCAGTGCAAGCTTCATGCCATCCCTCCTTCTATAAGTTAAGGTGCACACCTTAACTCTTATCCCTAGCTGGTCGCTGGCTCTGCAATCGTTACCTCGACGTTGTCTTCTACGGTAATTACTGCGCCAGTGACGTTTGTTGCAATGGTGAACTCTTTGGTCGCGAACCCATTGCCCTCGCCGATTTCGTTCAGCAGTATCTCCAGCGTCCCGATATTCATACGGTGTAGCTTACACGGCCCGCCCTTTGTATATAAATTACTGAGCGTCAACTTGTCCACCTTGCCGTTCACGCCAGAGGTGGGTGCCTGTATCCAGATGCGGTCAAACGTCCCACCGCTATGCAGCATCGCCTCGGCCTGGTGATGCCCGCCTCCGACCGCCCTCATCCTAGAGGCTCCTGGAGACATCGCCAGACTTTGGCCGTCCGATGCATTTCCGCGGACTATGATGGTATGGGCCTGAATGTCTGATAGCTCCAGCTTCTTGCACCTCGACTTCTCAAAAACGAGGTGCCCTACCTCCAGCCGGGTCCCGGTGAACCCGGAGCTTGATACCACCCCTCCCACCTCGACAGCGTTCTGGACGCCAGACGGCAGAGCGGAGCCGGTAAACACGGTTCCAATTGACACGTTCTCTATGGTGATGGCCCTCACGGGGGTTGATCCGAGGTCAATCCGGAGCGTATTGTATCCAGGCTCTTCCGGGTCAGTGACATAACTGACTGGGGCGTCCCCAGGTGCCAGGTACACGCCAGCATCTCCAGCACTGAACGATCTGCCATCCAGTATCGTCTCGTTGACTATGACGCCTGTCCCGACGGTCGAGGCTCCAATCAGCATGGTTGCGGCCATCTGTGGGCTCAAGCCGAAGGCGCGTAATAGGCTGTAGGGGCTTTTCAGTATGTTGAATGTGGTCTTCCACTTCTGGCTTTCAGCCTGGAGCGACGCTACCAAAGCGAGGAGCCAGTCCCGCCCGCGGATAACTGAGCGATACGTCTTCAGCGGTGATTGCCATAGCACCCCGGGGAGCCGAACAGTCCACCAGAAGGCGGCTATGCTCCAGCGGATGATGGCCCTGTGTAGCACCGCCAGGCCGAGGACAACGATAGCCGAGAACCCTATGAGAGACTCCATGGGCGTCAGCAGCATGGTCTCGACGGCGTATGTGACCTCTGGGATATTCACCCCCACGGCAGCCAGCAGTGCCATGCCTTGGAGCATGAGCGCCACGCCAATCCCACCTGTGGATACCAGCAGCAGCCCTACCGGGATCGTCAGCACCCGCATGAACCGGAAGACCCTGAGCCAGTGCAGAAAGCGGGGTAACCGGAACGCCGGCCTGTGGAGCCTAAAGGAAGGGAGGAGCCGTAGAGGGTTTTTCACCTATTCAGCCTCCAACACCTTGAGTGCAACTCCACCAAGGAAGCCGAACACACTGCCAACTATAGCGGTCACAACCTCAGTTGCCCCCATCTGCCAGCCTATGTACATACCGATTATGCCAAATGCAGTGCCGCAGAGGATTGCTAGGAATATCTGAGGCCGTAGCTTGCCCATAATTCCCTCCAGTGCCAACTATACTACTTCTTCCATAGACAGCGTTACGAGCTTCACGGCGGATGCCTGGTTCAGATACTCTGGGGACATCATGTCCAGGTTGTGAGACATCGCCAGCACCTTCACGTCCACATACCGCTTCGCAGATGAAATACCGATTGTCGCTACCTCCAAGGTCTGGAGCGGCTGGTTACCCTCTGCATCAAAGAGGCCGTTGAGAACATCCTCCCTGGTAACGCTCTCATTTGCAGATACAGATGCGTCTATATCCACAGTTACGGTGAAGCGGCGCAGGGAGTCGGAGTTATCATTCCCCGCAGTAAGCTTGTTTATCTTCTTGCGGTACATTATCTCCACGTCGTGCCCCTTGGGCGTGTTCGTGGTTGTCCCCGCACGGTGGTAGTTCTCCCTGAGCTGGAACTCACGGCCTTCAATGCCAGCCCCGGAAACGAGGGCCAAAGCCCGTGTGCCACTCAGGATATCCCCGACGTCCGTAGATGGGGTAGCAGCGTTCACCCCACGATCCAGGTTGATATACTCACCGGAGTTGCTGGCGGACAAATCGTCCGCCTCATATGCCACTGCCAGCCACGCCCCGGAGTCATGGGGAAACCCGCCATCCACCCGTGGTCGGTCCAGCACACCAGAGGACTCGTAGTTTATCGTGTCCCCAGAGTTTGGGGGTGACTGAGCGTTCTGTATGTACTGGGTATCGGAGGTGGTCGTCCCAGTCCTCATACTGAACACCAAGTCACCATCAGGGTCTATCGCGAGGAAGTCGATCTCCCTGTTGGCTGTCCCGTGCTGGGTCATGAAGTGCCAACCCTCCGACGGGTCGAAGGTATCTGCGGATTGCGCTGAAGCTCTCCCGTCATAGGCTGCGATCCACGCCTTGCCGCTGCCGTCATGTCCGCTCAAGGAACCGTACAGCCACTGGCTGGTTGGGAGGAACCTGATGAAGCGGCCTTCCATGTCGGCGTCCAAGGCACCGTGGTAGTTCATAAAGAGAATCCGAATGCGTGGTGCCGTAGAGGTGCCAATCCATAGGTACTCCAATACTCGCCCGTCACCTAGCCCAACGTAGAGTACCTGCCTTCCTTCTAAGAAAGGGTTTGCCCATACTGCTATTGCCTTTCCGTTATTGGAACTGGCGGGGATAGCAGCGAGAAGGTGGACTGCTGTGGCAGAAGTATCGTATGCCCAGATCGCATCGTCTGTGACAAAGACAGGGGCTACATCGCCGTTCAGGTCATAGTAGAGTGCCGCTCCGTGTATACCGTTTATAGCCGTAGTCGCATTAGTTTTATCAGAAGACCATGTGTCGCCTTGGTCAGTGGACTTGAAGACATCAACAACTTTGTTGTCTTCATCCCAGAGAACGGCAATGGTGCCGTAACCAGGGACGTTAACCAGCTTGCCTGCGTCAATATCTTCTCCTTTAGTAACATTATTAACAAGCTGACTGCCTGTGGGGTTAGTGGTTATTTGATTCCATGCACCGGAAAGGTCAGTGGATCGCCATATACGCTGATCATCTACAGTGGCCTGTAAGAGAATCCATTGGTTCCCGTCTTGTACCACGCTCAATGGTATACGAGCATCGCCGGTCCCAGGCATACCCCCGCCTGTAAACCCTGTTTTCCCATGATGCGTCCAAGAACCTGCGGAATAGCTCACGTTATGTATACCCGGCTGACCCGACGAGGTGATCGCCCCATCGAACATGACGTAAAGCAGGTTATTGTAATACGTCCATACTCTAGGGGTATAAATGGTGTCTCCAGAATTGGTGGGCTCAGTTAATCCTTCAGCCTGACGAGGGAGTGTAGTGGGGATAAAGCGGGTGTCGAGTTCGGATATCTTGCTACGGGCCAGCTTATGCGGGTTGTCAATATCCCGTGCCAGTATCTTCGGCAACCCGATACCGTGGGTCGGAGGGGGCAGGATGAGCTTGTTGTGCGGTAGGACGAAGTTCGGGCGCTGGATGCCCTCCTGCTTCACCGTGGTGGCTAGCGGCTCGATACGCTCCTCGCGTATATGGTTGCCATTACCGTCGGGTACAAGGACATAGTTAACACTATTGAGGCGCATAGAAATGGTCATGCGCTACGTCTTCTCAACAGGTATGCTGCCCGCCACCGGCTTGCCCCTGATAAGGCGGTCTATCTCCCTCCACTCCTGCTCCAGACGTGCGAGAGTCTCGCGTTCGTTATTGGACTTATTCGTGAGAGAACGCAGTGCGTACCATGCTGCGTAGGCACTGAGGTAGTCAGAGTCCACTGAGGTCGTCCCACTATTGGAGGTGAGGATCGGTGGCCCCTCTTGTCCCTGGATGAACAGGCGTCGGTTCGCTAACCCCGTCAGGTCAGACAAGAGCACATAGAGGAACCTCGTCCCCTCTTCATATACAACATTGAGGTGCTGTGGAGATATGAAGCTACTCCTCGGGAAGACCCAGGACTGTGGAGGGTCTTCAACTAGGACGGTGTGTATCCACTGAAACGATGTGAGGTCTCCTCCATAGCCGTTTGTAGCTGGTAGTTCAAAGCGCTGGAGGGTGCGCCCAGACAGGATAAGGCGGAGGTCAGAGACTGTCGCCACCACTGCCGACCCAGTGGATATCTGCAATGAAGCGGTAAGCTCGGTCGGGTTGGTGCCAATATTTAGGACGCTCAAGTCAATGTCTTTGCCAGGACCCACCTCATACCAGGTGTCCACAGTCGTGAGCGCATCCGAGTTGTTCGTACTAACCCCGTCTGTAACACGTAGGGTGACCCTGGAGGCTACGTTGGCTCTGATCCACCCGTACAGGCTTGCTGAGAGGTCATGGTATTGACCGTACTGCGCGATGCTCCTACTCAGCGAGGCGGTATTTGAAGAACCCGACGTTACCTGCGCCGAGTATGTGAGCTGGTTTGGTATCGTTGTGGAACGTGCCGCTGCTGCCCCGGAGCCCGCTAGCGTCCAGCCGTCTGGTGCTGCTGACGCGCCGTTTGTCCAACGCTGCATGGCCCCATATCCCCACAGGAGGTCCTGCAAGACGTACTCAAGATTGGTCTTGGAGGTAAGGAACCGTTTGCGGATGTGGCGCATCCCACCGTCGATGCCATCGAGGATGAGCCTCGTGATAAGAGCGCCCTCACGCCGGCGGAACATCAGGTACTGTGACGTAGTGTTCGGGGTAGAAGACCAGTTAGGGCTTACAGTGACGAGCGAGGAGGAGGATGTGGAGGCTGAGGTTACCCGTACATCCCCAGCGGCGTTCCCTGTGTGGATATATATCTCGAACCCACGTAGGTCGTTGTTTGAAGGATGGATAAGTACATTGGTGTCAGTAAGTGTGCCCGAAGCCCCCGCAGTCGCTGTACCCTCATAGCTCAGAAGGCCAGACTTGCGGGCAGCATCGACGATAATTGATGCACGGGTCGGAAGTTCTGGCACCGCTCATTCCTTTACTTCTTCTTTTTACGAGGAATTTTCGCCCCTGACTTACGGGCTGTATAAAGAGAGGCAGCAACTGCCTGCTTCTGCGGCATACCCTCTCCCATCAATTTCTTGATGTTAGCAGATACGGTAGCCTTGCTCTTGCCTCCTTTAAGCGGCATATTATCTCTCCGGTCTGCGTCGCCTCGCTGGCGAAGGCGCGGTTACAGTTCTCCTCCGCGCTGGTCGCAATGGTGATCCTGCTGCGCCTGCTCTCCGTATGCGCTCTAGCTCTAGTAGACGACGCGCTTCTTCAGATATGACTGGAGGACGGCGCACCGGAAGACGACGCACCGCGCGTCGTCTCACCGGGAGGTTATGTGGGTTCCCTGGAGGCCCATGCCTTGGCATAGCTTCTATTCCTTCCTCATCAATAGATGCCCGTTTACTACGAGTTACGCACCCCAAAGGCGATGCGGATATCTGTGATGGCAACAAGGTTGTGCGCCCCACGGCTGATGCAGAAGAGATACAGGTTGCCGTCTCGTGACACATAGGGAAGCCCTACGTTTGTCTCTGTGCCAACTGCATTTGAGTTTCCTGCATTAAACCAGGAGTTGACCTGCACCACGCCCTGGACGGCTGCTACGTCGGCATCGGCAAGAGAGAAGGCAGCATTATCCGTCTGGTCTGTGACCGCTGTGCCGGACACCTGGTTGTCCCCCAGAACCATAATATCAATGTTGATGCCAGTCGTGGAAGAAAGGTCTACTACCACCACTGACTCGATAACGCCACGGTTGAATGGGACAGCTAGCGTTGTAAGCGTCCCAAGCGCATCTTCACTAGAGTAGTTAGGGGTGGCGGTTAAGCCAGTAAGGGTTGTCAGCGCTGTATATTCTACGGTCATCTATTCCTCCAGCTCAGACCCGTTCTTGTGCCCTTCTACAAACCGCTCGTACAGGGTAAGGCAATGAATTCCGAGCTTCTTTTGATTGGAGAGTTCTTGAAGGCACGCCCTTACAATCTCGGATGCCTTTTCTCCCATAGGGATATCTTTCGTGATTGCACTGGCGACCTCAACATTGATGGACCCTTGGCGTATAGCAAGCTGCTCCAATTCCTGCTCTGACAACCCCAAGTGGTCTTTCAGGTCGCGTATAATCTTGAGAGTGAAGACATCGCTCTCGTTTGGGAGCATACCTAAGAGCCCGATCCGCTCCAGTGCGTCGAGCGTCACCATAGGCGTGGAGCCGTTGGGATAGTCCTTCTTATTATGTGCCTCTACTGTGGCATCAGTAGTCATATAGCCCCCAACCGACTGGTTAGAATGCGGCGACTGAGATACTCTGCTCTGCTGTTTTGCGCTCCGCCTCGTTGACAAGCGAAACTATCTGCGATAACAGCCAAGCCTGAAGCGTAGCGGCGTCTGCGTCCGACACTGCCTGTATCTTTTCATAAGCCGCCTTGAACCGTGCGTTCTGAGCATTACTGAGTGTTACCGTGAGATTCGGCATTGTAATCTATTCCTTTCTTATGTAGTCTCTAGCTCGTGGATTCGCCCTTGAAGAATCTTGTATGCCTCCTCAAGAGCATCGATCTTCTCCTCCGCTAGGCCGAGGATCAGTTCGTCCTCACGCAGTCGCACATCCAACTCCTGGAAGCCCTTCACAACCGTGGGGACGAGGTAATCGTAGTTGACGAACCACCACTGGGGGGTCCCGTCCTCGTTCACGTGCTTCTCACACTCAAGGCCCGCCCGGCAGTCCCAGCAGTCCTTTGAATCTCCAGGAGCGTTGATGATCCACGGGGCAACCTCAATGGCCTCTTGGGCAATCATTCCCATCCAGCGACCACGTGCGTTATAGGATTCATGGGGCGAGTAGTTCTCACCCCAAGAGTAATCAACCACACGGAACTTCCTAAGCATATCAGTGGCATTGACCATGCTGTCCTCAATGTCCGTCTTGAGGCGCATATCCGAGGAGGTTGTGATCGCCTGGTTCCCGATGTAGTGGGCAACCGTGCCGCTGCCGCGAGACGCGTCGTCGATCCAAGCGTTGGCTACATCGGTGAATGCGATCCCACCCGTAGCGATTATACCGCCATCTACGTTGGCGGCATTAGCCGCATCAGCCGCGAGAGAGGTTAGGTTGCCGACTTGACTGATCCGCCATCTCTCAGTAGGAGCCGCTGCGTCATCAGCGGTGGTGTAGAACTCTAGACGCCCGGGCATATCATTCTCCCCTGGGTCGCCATCTACGTCAGCACGTATCATCGCTCCAAGGGTAAGGTAGTCATTTCCATCGTCGGCGGCGAACACAATGCTCCCAAGCGATGTACCATCTGTAACTATTGTATTGCTCCCAATAGCTGTGTTCCGAGAACGGAGAAAGTACAAGCTAGCAGGTGTGCCGCCTGTACCAAAGTTTCCTAGCATCAGCGAGGAATCATCCGACCCAGTCCCCAATACCTGCAACTCTGGGGTTGTGCCGGAAGCACCGTCAGAAACAGAGGTTGTCAGTTGTGTGTTGGAGCCTACTATTACGCCGAAGCCATTGCCTACAAACAAATTGCCACTCTCAATGGTTAGGGCGTTGGAGGCATGGGTGATCGTCACATCACTGGCGTTGAAGTTGATAACGCTGCCTGATGCCATGAACAGGTCACTCCACATGAGTGAAGCCGTACCTAATGCAGCGCCGTCGCTGGTTGAGGGGGAAACCGCGGAGCTAGTTATGGTGATCTCTGACGTACCCCTACGAATAACCTCAAGCTCGCTATTGGGGATGTCATACCACCAGCCACTGTGGGTACTACTCGGGCCTGCCATTGTCTATCCTCCTGCCTGGATTTTTCCTGCGCCAGGACGGTACAGGAGCTTGTTAGCCCCTATTTATGTTTGCGCCCTAGCCTTTGTCCGTACTCTCTTGGCCTTGACCCTGCGCCGTGCTTGGGGTACAGGGGCTGTCTCTGCCGCTTCGATGATAGCCTGTGCCATCTTCGGGGCTTGGGCTAAGTCGGGGCCTTGCTTACGGATGGCCGCCTCTATGAGGAATGTAAGCCTGTCTTTCTCTTCCTGAGCGCGCTTGGTCTCCCGGTCCCGCTCAATGAGCGGCCACACGCCGAGGTGTTTGGACGTGATGTGATCCTCCAGTCCAATACTACTCCATGGAGACTTATAGCGACACACTGAGATGATGCCAAGGCTGCGCGTGTACTCAAACTGCGGTGACATTGGGTTAAGCCAGCATAGCTCTCCGCCGACACGCGGCTTGAGCATCGGCTCCGGCGGGTCATACACCGCAGTGAGCCTATTCCAAACACCCAGCGTGAAGGCGAACTTTCCCGCTAGCTGTGGGTGCATACTTGCGTTCTCACCCTTTATCGGGAACGTCTTTACGAGCCTACTCTTGACGATATTGGTGTCTGTCGGGATAGCCTCAGCGGTATCAGTGCGGTACAGGGTAACTGCCTGCTCATTGCGGCGCATATTCTGTGCAGGAGACACCTGGAACCTACCGTCCGCTGTTGCGAGGTCTTGAAGCTGCTCCATATGCGGCTCCACGGGGGTCAGCGTGGCACCCTGGCCGCGTAGAATCTCCTCTAGGTCAGGGATTGTCTCTGGAACCATTGTCATGCCATCACCTCGTCCTTATACCAGCACCGAATGTGCTGATGTGGTTCTTCTGCTTCCAGGCTTCCTCTGCGTATTGTAGGTAGAGCCCCTTGAAGTCAGGAACCTCAAGGCCGTACCGCTTTACGAGGGTGGCTTCTGCGCGTTCTCTTTCAGCCATCTCCCGTACCTTCCCAACCATTGTGCGCCCAAGGGCTGCTATGAGCATCGGCTCGTGGTCATAGAGACTCGCCTCGCCGAGGTCCGTCTCCTCCTGGTACTGATTATTGTCGTGCTTGGCATAGATGGTCTGCACCCGGTGGAGACTGTTTGAGCCGTCAGCATTCAGGTGGATAATGTCCCGTTCCCTGAGCTGGTCAGCCATCCAGTCGTCTGGAATCCTATCAACCACTTTGATCATCCGAGTGCGCGCAACCTTTTCTCTTTGTCCTTTAACCTTTGCGTGAGAAGGCCCGCCTTTGGCCCGTCCATCCGGTATGCTACTTGACGGGCCTTCTCGCTACCATAGCGGCGACAGAGGAACTTCCGTAGGCTTTCCCTCATAGATGTCGCCACTTATTCACCTAGGTTTACGGAGCTGTATCCTGTCGTGACTTCCCTGCCCAGATGTCGTCGATATCAAGGAAGGCACCCGTGGTCGTCCTGTTCTCTACCCCGATATGTGGCACCAGGGCCACGTCGCGGTCTATGGTATCCGAGGCACGGTAGTGGAAGTGGTTGCTGCCATCAGTCAGATCGAAGATAGCCGACGCTCTATTCCCTGAACCAGCGTCAGTAACCTGGATAGTCATGGTGTACCAAACCGAAGCCGCCACGGCTATGCCGGTGTTTAGCGTGGCTATGGGAACGCTAGTGTCACCATCGTCGTCAACCCAGAAGACGTGCCAGTTGTCGTTCGTGGCGTCAGAGTCGAATGCGAAGCCGATCCATGTGCTGGCTCCGCTAGTCCAGGTAGTCCCTGAAAGCTCCACGGGGAGGGTATTCCCACCCTCCAAGGTATCATCGTTAAACCCTACGTTCACAGCGCAGACTACTCTCTCCAGTAGTACCCGCGCCTTCATATACATCTGGCCGTCCTGCACCTGGTAGTTAAGTGCGCCGAAGTCCACCTCTGCGAACTCATTGTCGCCATTGTTTGAGTTATCAACTCGCAGGATAGAGGCACGGCCCGCACCGCCGCCAGAGAGGCCGACATTTGCGGTGATTGTCCCAGAGTCGCTGCTGGTTGCCAGCTCGTCTGGTATAAGGTCACCATAGAAGCCGAAGTGAACCTCATCCATGCCTTCTCCGACGTCCAGTGCACCACCTGCAACGGCAGGCATCCACATCCCCTTATAGTAGTGCCACCTGCCATCAGGGGAGGTGAGCATACCCTTCGGGTTTACCTGCCCCCTAGTTATGTTCACCCGCTGACCATTCCGGCCCCGCTGGAGTCTATCTCTTAGTACCCTTAACATCTTTCCGCTCCTTTTCTAGACGCCTCTGGTTGTCAATAAGTTGACAATTTCATTGGTGTCCAGAGCATTAAATTTAGCCTGTGGTTGGCGATGTAGCATCAGTGAGGATGCGCTTTACCAGGTTCCCTGCGCTGCGCTCCAGGTATCCGTACCAGTCGTAGAGCCACAGTGCGGTTGCCCCTGCCATGTTGGAGAGGCTCTCGGTGAATGCCCGCTGCTTTCCAGATACCTCCACGAGCACGATCCCAGACCTGGCGTGAATCCCGCCATGGGCGTCTGGGGTTGAATCCACCTGGATGTTGTTATCACGGCGTACTATCGCACCGCCAACCATCTGGGCTACTCCAGCTCCCCTTGCGAAGGCGTCAGAGGTGATACCAGCGGGGAGAGGGTATGTGCCGACACCAGATGTCAGTTCTGAGCGGATATCATGCAACTGGAACCCATGGAGGAATGCAAATACCTCCTCTGTCTCCAGAGCGGACTCGTCGGTATCTCCCTGAATCTGCGCTACCATCGCCGATACGATGCCGCTGTTGAGGGTAGTCCCTGTCCCGCCGCCGGTTACTGTTGCGCCATCGTATATGTTGAGGCCGTCCCTATCCTTCTTCCGTTGGATGGCATTCTGGGTTAGCTGTCCCCATTGGGCTGCAACCATGCTGCTCACATACTGCTGCGCCTCTGGCGTCAGAATAATATGAACGCCGCTCATAGTGGGCTCTACGCTGATGACAGCGTCCACCAACTGCTGCGGGTTATCCATCTTGGTGTTTTCCGGCACTGAAGAGGCGGTGATCTTTGAGAGGTCGATCTCCCGCCATGAGGAGCCAGAGCCCATTGGCATCTGCTTCCGGTCTACTGAGCTTACAAAGTTTTGGCCTACCTGTTCCCTGACGGTACGCGCTGAAGCAGCGACGACATCAAGGCTGTCGGCCAAGGCAGAACTTGTAGTATTTCCACCTGGCATTTCTATTCTCCTTATCTAGTTTGCGGCGTGAGTCCCCTCGCTATCAATTCTGACGCCCGTCTTGCGTTCTCAGGCGTCCCGGGAATACCGCCATTAACCTCATCACCGTACTGGTTGATCCAGTCCTGGTCACTCTGCCCAGGGGCACCCACCCCTCCTTGCGTCATGATAGCAGGAGCCTCTGGGTGCATATCCGCGGTAGGCTGCGCGATGGGTTGTTGGGCAACCCCTCTCGTGGTGAGCCAACGCAGTGCCTGGTTCTCCATTGTCACGGGATCAGTCTCCGCAGAATATACCTCAGCAGGCACCTGTGGGTACTCAGCCCGTATCTTCCACATGGCTGCGTCCCGCTTCGCCGCTGACGTCTCCTGGTCTGCCTGCATCCGTCCCTGGCGCATTGTATCCTCGCGCTCCCAGGACTTGTACTCGTCGGAGTCAGGCCCGTACTCTGCTGCCTTCTCGGCCCGCATAGCCCTCTGAGTCAGGTCTCCCTCACGTCTGCTGGCGTTGGACTTAAAATCAGAGAACTGCTGACCCATGGCAACTAGCTGATCCCGTAGCTGGTTTATCTCATCTACAGTGGCGTTCTGCCGTGGCCTCCCAGGGGTACGCCGTCCATCAGGCTGAGCCTGCCCGCCCGACTGGTCTACGGCCTGCTCCTGAGCTGCTTCTGGAGTTGCCTCCTGCTGAGTGGTCATCTTTCCCTCCGAGTTCCCCTACAGGCTTCCCCTCGCTATGGAGGTGCGAGCAGGTCTCTTTGGTTTTACATAGCAAAAGGATTACACGATTTATTTAAATATGTCAAGTTTCCCGTTGGGATTGGCGGTATACCATCCCTAACCGACCTCCGACCAGCGCAGAGTGAACCTCCGCTCCGCTTCGCGTGTCATAAATCGGGTAGTTTTGCCCCAGAACCGCAGGAGGGAATCCATCTCAGGATCGCGCCGTCGCAACTCTTGCTTAAGGATTGTAAGTTCTCGGTTCATGCGCCTGATTGCAGAATGGTTTTTGAGGTTCTGCTCCACACGTAAGTTGCCCGTGTTTCTTGCCCGCTCCATAGCCGCATTTGCACTCCTTGCCTGTGGGTTCCTTCTCAGATAGTCATCTTTAAGTTTCCAGTACCTGCGTAGGCGCTCTCTGTCCCGTATCCAGAACCGCCAGAGGGCTGGTGTCTTTTTACCCAGCAGGAAAGACTCTTCAATCTCACTGATGATGTTCAGTCCATATTTCTGCTCCAGCTCTCGTTTGCGCTGCTCAGCATTTTCAAAAAGGTAGTTACCATCTCTGTCCTCTAGCTCATCCGTAGAGATAAGTTCAGCGATATACTCGTCCCTAGCTACATCTGCCAGCGGCACAAAGTCTCCCTGCCTCTGTCGTTCTTTAAAGAAATCGTGGGCCTCAGCGTGGTCCCCATTGGGGTCGAAGATATCCTCGTTGAGCCCTGCGATTCTGTTGTTCAGTTGAGCCATCTGACCTAGGAACCATTCGGGGGTCTGCCGCCCTTCAGTGACGGCCAGAGCGTATTTTTTCGACTCCTCCTCCCATTCAGTCTTCACGGACTCTCGGTCCTGGAAGAAGGCGGTCACCGACTCTTCGCCCCTCTGCTGCTGGATGAGCTTCGCCTTCTCAATCAAACCGTTCAGCTCTTCGGCACGACTGTCTATATCGGAGATACCCGTCTTGCCCAGGCCAACCTTCCTCTGTTGACTGATACTCAGGATGTCCCAGGTAGGTCTGTCCAAGCCCTGGTTGTCCATCTCCCGCACCTGGTCTGTGGTAAGTTCCCTCACTGGGAAGAAAGAGGCCATGTCATCCTGCACCACGTCACGACGCTCGTGGACCTGGATGGGCCACGACCTGAGACCTGCTAACTCAGCTCCCACTCCCGCGGGTCCAGGGCGTGGCGTGTCGTTTATAATAGCTTCTACCCAGAATGGCAGGAACCTCCCGCCGATATGTCTGAAGCCGTCGATGTTGAAGCCTACTGGTTCGCCCATGAAGGTGCGTCCCGTAATAATATCGGCAGCAGCACCCGTGACTGGGGCAGACCCAGAGCGCAAAAAACGTTTAGCATAGTAAGGAGCGTTCACAGGGTCACCGCCCATCTTTATGAGCGTCCTAATCATGGAGTATGGCTTGGAGCCAAGACCGATGTGCTGGCCTCCAATTTCAACGGTCATAAAGCGGCCGCCGTCGCCGCCATCGCTGGTAGCTCTGGGGTCGAGTTTCGGCTCCTGTCCAAGCGCATACGCCATGCCTACATAGGCCGCCGCCGTGCCGCCGAAGAACGCTCCCAATGATTTCCTTGCCTGATCTCCACGGAAGCCGCCCTGGAAAGCGTCGGCCATGAGGGCGAAGGTGGCCCTGGTATACCTCGGTGCCAAGAAGAAGGCAGAGGCCTCCACTTCTATCTGAGTGGCTGAGACCCCGAGTCCCCTGCTGGAGGTGACTCCTGTCATTTTATTGACAAACGAGGCTACCTCATCTAGGTTCGCCCTCCCAGAGTTCACCATTGGGATGAAACCTTCGGCCATCTTGACGCGTGCCACATCAAAGAATGTCTCAAAGGATGCCTGCGCCCGTCCAAATACGTGCTTCAAGGTCGCTCCCGCTAACGGGACTCTCTCCGCGATACGGAGGGCTATTCCTGGTCGTTGACCCACCCCCGCCTGAATAGCTTGCGTGAACTCGTTAGACCCCAGGTGTATACGTCCCTGGAAGAAAGCAAGAGTCGCCTGGTTCGTCGGATTGGCTATGAATGCCTGCTGTACCTTTGGGTCAATTAAGGCCATAAAGGACTCCTTAACTGCCTTCACCCATGTGATTGGTGCTCTGGGTAGCACCATAAGGCCCTGGATAAGTGGGAAACCGGCGTCCAGGGTCAGCGACCCAAGCCGCATCAGGTTCCCCACATCACCCACGTTCTGTAGGAGGCTGTTCACCTCTGGGTTTAGCTCCTTAACAACCCTGTCAACCATCTCCTGTGGGAAGAGCCGCCCAGAGAATGCTGGGTGCGGGATAGGTGCCAGCCCAAGTGGTCTCGCCACTCTCGCTATCGCCTGCTTGCGGACGGAGGCTGCCTCTCTGGCAACCATCTTCGCCTCCTCCAGCATAAAATCTGCGGCGTTCTTGATTTCGAGAAGCTGAGTGTCGCGCTTAGCCCGTTGCAATTTCAACCACTGTGTCTTCTCTTGGGCTATATCATGCAGTTGTAGCCGACGCTGCTGGCTTATCCTTTGCGATCTCAACGCCCTCTCTAGGGTTGGGTCAATGGCTTTTATCATTTCCTCCATGGAGGTGAGCTTGTTAACCGCACGGAGACGCTCCCCAAGCTCAGGGCTGAACCGGGCTATGGTGCCAATCTCGGCACTAGCAAGCCTCTTACCATGAAAGGCGTCATTTAGATTGCGTACAGCGTGCTTGCCTATGCGTACAAAGTTCAATGTATGGACAGCCCGTCTAGCTAACTCTACCGGGTATCGCTCTTTGAGCAGCGTACCCATAGGCCTTAAGCCATTGGCAAGGCGTTTATCCATTCGGGTCTTCATCATTGACTTCATGTAGGTCTCTAGGATGTCCGAAATTGGGGTGCGGGAGCCGACGCCAAGATATTTGACATCGTTCTGAATAGCCTCCTCAACGAACTCATGGAGGCGGGTCCGTGTGAAGCTGGGCTTTGCTCCAACTCCACCGCCTGATACCCACGAACGGTGGTTCTGGATATCTTTGATGGCAGTGACGATACGGGGAAAGTAATGCTCGCCTTTGCCGAATATGAGGAATGGAACGTCTACCCCTTCACGCACTGCCGCCCCTGCGTAGGCATCAATCAATTCGTCAGCAACCTTAATAAGACCCAGTTCCGCTTCATTCAAATTGAAACTTCCGAAGCGCTCCATAACGTCCCCCAAAGGGACGTCCTCAGCCTGAGCTGCTGCTTTTCGCGTGGCCCGCACGTAGAGGTTACCATCCTTGGCGAAAGGCTCAAAGATGCCGGTCTGCTCCAGTACCTTGATAGGAGCGATATCCCTGGCGATGACGTTATCTGCGGAGTCTTGCAGCCGTTTGTGCAAGAACATCTCGATGGTTGGCTGGTCGCCCGCCCGAGCTAGGTCTACAATGCCAGAAGGGTTCACAATGTTTAGCGGCTTGGCGAGAAGTGGGAGAGCACCACTTTCTGCTTTACGGACGGTGTTCGCCATCCGACGGAACATATTCATGGTGAAGCCCTCGGCCTTCAACTGGCTATTCGATGGAAGCTGAGCTAGGGATTCCTTCCCGATCAGCGGTTTCGGGATTGGAAGGGCAGCCCGAGCTGCCCGGGCTCGCTGAGCAATACTGCCAGCAGTACGCCCTGCCCTAGCAGCTCGCAAGGCCGCCTGAGCGACACCAAGTGGTGGGATAACGAATAGAAGGTTGAGTGGGTCAAAAACAGTCTCTAGGATGAACTTCTCACCAGGGAAGGAACTCTTCAAGTTATCGAAGTATTGGTATGCACCGCCAGCCTCGGTGGTGATGGCTTTCCTGCGTTCACGTAGCCGTGGGTCAGCCATGCTTGCAAGGCCAGGAACCCCTGCGCCGAATATACGCTGACCCCAAGAAAGATCGTCCCCACGCTCTTCGGTAAGCTGGCGTTGCGCCTCAATCTCAGCTTTGGCAAAGCCTAACACGCTACGGGTTGGTCGAGAAATAACCTCATGAGCACGAGCAAACGGCCCTAGGAGACGCCCAAGTAAGCCATCACCGTCCTCTTCTTCTATACGGTCTCTCACCAGACTCTCGGTATCGGCAAAGATGCCGTTGACGATGCCCTGTGGCTTTGGATCATGTGGCATTAGCGCACCCTCCCTCCGATCCGTCTCGGCTGGGCTTCTAGCTTCTGACGTTCCTCTTTTTCTAGTGCCAGTCGCTTGCGTTCCTCCTCCAGTCGTTGCGCCTCCCCTCGTTGGATTGCCCGAATACCCTCCCTACTAAAATCGCGACTGGTAGCTGCCATTTGTGCCTGACCTGACGGCGTTTCCGCGACCTGCTTGGGGGTTAGACCTTCTGGCTTCCGCTGCTCATCTACAGTATATGGGCTTGCCATGAAGTCTTCTATCTCTTCATCGGACATCGGGTCCTCGCCCAACTGTTCTCTCTCCCGTTGCTGCTCATCTACAGTCTTTTGCCTGTCGATATCCACCTGTTTTTTGTGTGCTTCCTGACGTTTCCAAGTCTCATGCAGTCTCACGTCCATTGCCCAATTACCGCCCTCGCCTTCGCCTGGGTAACGTCCCCACTCATCAAAGAACTCTTCAATGAATGCTGCCTCATCTTCTGGTATCTCCTCACCCTTCTTGCGAGGAGTTCGGCGATCTACCATCCCAGGTGGCTGTGCACCAAACGTGGCCGCTGCCGCCCCAGAGATTTCCCCAACTTGGCTCTTGGCTTTAGCTACCTCTTTAGTAGCTATAGCCTCAAAGCTGGGCTTCTCGTCCAACGCAACTGCCGTGTTGTAACGGCGCTTGCTTATCTCAAATGCTCGGTTTAGTAAAAAGTCTATATCGTCGGTATGCTCGAAAGTAAGGCGCTTAGGGCGTCCGCTCACAGCGTCAAAGCGGGTACGAAGGTCAATCCCGGCCAGCCTCTCGGCCTCATTGGTCGAGATAATATCCGCCTCGCCCTTGAGCCGTTTTTCCACCACCCTAGCGATAATCCCAGGCGTCTCTTCGTCGATAGTTTTCTGGTCTTTTCCAGCGATCTTCAAATCGTTCATTGCTTTTTCTACCGCTATCGCTATAGGCTCTATCTGAGTTCGCCATTCATCGGTAGGATCATCTGGCAAGAGACCACTAGCAGAGATGTGCTGTCTCACCTTTTGGATCGTACTGAGCGGGGCTTTCATATGATTGCTGAGGCCACCGGATTCAATTATCTCTTTAGCCTTAGTACGGACATACTCGTTTATCTTTGATCCCCACGCCCTGGGGTTGTTCAACATGTCCATTGGGAGCCCCAACAAATCGCCAACGATATCACCGTATATTCGCTGCGCTATGCCAGCTACATGGGCGGCTAACTCTCCGGGTCTGACTTCATCATCTCCCCATGCGCCCTCATTCTTGATGATCCGAGACAGTTCCTGGGATATCTTCATCTCGATCCGGTCTGGGTCTAAATCGCCGTCCTTATCCATTATTGCTAAGTCATTTATTTCGTCCTGTAGATCCATCACCCCATCGGTAGAATTGATTGACGCATCAAAGTTCCAATACCGATGTGAGTTTAATTCGCTCAAACCATCTGTCCTTATCTCGCCAGTCAATGCCTGAAAGATTTGCCCAATATCCTCTGTAGTTATAGGAAGGCGGCCATTCAGCGACTCTGAAGTCCGAATGTGACGAATCACATTATCCAAGATGGCGTCCGTAACACGAGTTGGGTCTGTCTCCAAATCAGTCATTGTTACAACGATGTCTCGCAGTGTTTCCCTTTGGTCGTTGGAAATTGGGAAGTCCGTCAACTCATTCCAGGGCGTGGCGGGACCGATATCCGGCTGCGGTTGGGGCGGTTGGGTAGGTCCTAAATCCTTGGGCGCGGGGGGGCCGATCGGCTTCACGAACTCTGAGAATGTGCTGACGCCTTCCCGTTGCTGTTCTCCAATGGCGCTCTGCCACGACCTCACGAATGGGTCGGTTATCTGTGACGCACCCCTAGCTTGTCTACTTGGGTCTCCATGGATATGATAGCGCAGTGGAATACGTGACCTAATAACACGGCCCACCTGGTTGATCTGGTTATGGCTGAGAGCGCTTCCCTTGAAGGCGGCAGCGTCCTTCAATAGGCGGGATGTGTAGTCCTGCTCTTGCCTTTGGCGTCTCCTCTGTTCCTCTCTTTTCCCCTCCTCTTTCCGTGACTCTATGGAGGTACGGACGTCTTCTATAGCGGTGTGGTATGTCTCTAGGTTAGCCCTTACCTCTTTCAGGCGTTTTTCGCCTTCTGTCCAAGTCTCCGCGCTCCCAGGTAGTCCCTTTTCCTCCTCTTCGAGGTCCGCAATGAGCTGTTGCAGATTTTCTATTAACTCTTGGTTTCCTTCTATAGGGACGCCCTCTCCGAAGTATTCGTTCATTTGCCCCATTAGATATTCCTCTCTATTTGCCCCATAGGCCCGCCGCCCGCCGGGGCGGCTATCTCACCGGGCTCTGTGGGCATGTTGGCCGGGGAGAGGGCTGGCTCCGTACCTCCCTGGTTGCTCCTCACCCCTCCAGCCTCTGGCGGCCCCTGCCCGGGCCGCTCTGGGACGCCGCGTCCTTGTTGCGGGAGGAGTGACATCATCAGCTCCTGGCCTGCCAAGGCGAATATCGTAGCTTTGCGGGCATCACCATCGGTCTCGGCGGCTTCTGCTATCTCAAACATCTTCCGAGCTACCTCGGTATTTATCATCACCGGAGACTGCTCCACGTTGTCCGCAGCGAGCTGCTCGGCCTCCAGCTTCATGTCTGGGACGTTCATGACGTTCTCACGTAGGTAGGAGAGGGACATCTTCGCATTGGGGTTGAGCGCACGGAAGATGTTGGCCTGCATCATCTCATCAGCAGGGAGTGCGAGGTCTATCTCCGAGATCATGAACGTGCTATCGGGCATATCCTCTGGGGAGAAGTCCTCATCGTAGAAGCCCAGCCGTGGGTCTTGCCCCTGCACCCGTATCCTCCCCCTGCTGGAGTTTGCCCACCGCCTCGCGTACTCGTCCAACCAGAGCCTCCCAGTCTCGCCGTAGAGGAACTCTCCGCCGGTCTTATACGGCTCCACAGGGGTGCGTGCCGCCTCCTGTGCTGTTTTGAGGCTGACCCCCGAAAGGGCGCGGGTCATATCCCCGAACACCTCGGAGGTAAACGAGAGGTGAGAGAGACGGGAGCGTAGGTAGTCCACCATGACGTTGACCGGGCTCATTATCGGGTTACGTGCGATGGGATGTGATAGCCCCGTGTCCGAGTCGAGCTGCTTGATGCGCCCTCTTTCCGAGTCCGTGAAGGTGTCCTGCCCTCCTGGGGAGTGTATCGCGAGGGTCATCGTGTCCTTGAGCGCCTCTTTCAGGTCTTGCCAGAAGGTGGAGATGACCTCGTTGAGCGCCTCCCACTCCTTCTTCATCGGCCCGATGAGCCCACCCGTCGTGAGTGAGTGGAGTCCTGCCTGTCCCTGCTCGTAGGCCGACGCAATGGGTACGTTATCGGCACGGAGCACGATGAAAGGGAGACAGGGAAAGCCGTTGATCTTTCCTACGGAGTTGGGTGATAGGTTGAAGGACTCACGAAGGAGCACCCAGCTCCCTGACGCACCGGGGAGGGAAGAATGTGTGCCAATGGAGTAGAAGACGGTGTTGAGGACATCAGGCTGCTTACGGTCCTGTGGGTTGTACCGTTCCTCCCAATAGTCCAGTATCGAGACTTCGGCGTCGTCAGGTATGTTCTCGTCGATAGGGAACGCACCTACAAGAGCCATTGTCTTGAGGCGGCGCCCTGATGTCCTGTAGACATACCCCAGGTGGCTCAGCTCCTGGTACGGGCCGTCCCAGAATGGGTAGACGCTAGAGACGTCCAGCAGGTTCGCGATTGGTATAGGGCTCCCGTCCGCCCCTGGGATAAGTGCGGTGTACTGTACAGCCCACCCCGTGATGACCTGCCACGCCCCTAGCTCGCGTTGGTGCCAGCTCCTACCCTGTCTGAGATACCCGTGCGGCCCGAAGTCCACGTTTCTCCACCAGCCTTTGACAGCGCGTTCCGCTTTGTCCCGCATTGTCTGCTGGGAGACGTCCTGTAGGCTTTTGGGAAGGCGTTCCCTGTGTCCGTGACGGGAGAGGAGGTGGATCGCCATGTCCGCTGCGGCGCGCACGTCACTGGTGGATATGGTCTTGGCACCTTCGGACTGTAGCTTATCGAACTGGTAGTACATCTCGTAGGACTCTCGGATACGTTGGTTTCGTGAAGCATAGATATCGCGTGCGCTATCGAGCGTCCTCAGTATGATGTGGTCGTTCGAGCTAAGCGTCTGAGCCATTATCTACTCCCTCATCACCTCAGATATGGCGGCAGGAGGTACTCCGGGGGTTTTGTTGCCAGGACGCGCCGGTTGAGCCTCAGTGCCTGGTCTCTCATCTGGAAGCATCCCGCGTCAGCCATGAGTAGGTCGAGCCGAGCCGTGTTATAGGTATTCTGCACCTTGTCGTCCCGTGCGCTGTAGCGTGTTTCTCTCTGGAGCATGGAATACTGCTCTACGAGGACCGCGCTAGGGGCCTGATACTCTCCACTGGACATAAAGTCTATCACGGACTGGATAATCCCATCCTTTGTCCACCGTGTAACGGGTAGACCCGGCTCGTTGTCGGGGTGTCCCCACTTCTTCTCTCGGAAGGTGAAGATATTGGGGTAGCGGTGCTGGTCGATGGCGATAACCCGTATCCCGGCGCTGCGCGGCTCTCTCTCCCAGCCGAGGAGTGCGTTCCCGAAGTGTCGTCCCAGCTTGACCATGAGACGGCCCGTATCCTCGGGGCTTATCTTCCCACGTACCTCGCCTACATATGCCCAGTCCCGTGCCCTGCGTATGACAATCGCTGTATCGTGGGAAGTAACATAGCCCTCTGCGGGGTCTGCGTAGATGGCGTATGCCTCACCAAGCTGAGGACGGAGCCAGAGACGGAGCATACCGCCCAGGTCGTCCTTCTCCGGGTAGAGGTCCTTTGGAAGCGGTGGCCTTACCTGATCCATGAGTGAGTCGAGTATGCCCATGGGCACCACGGGGCTCCCTGCCAGCCTCCAGCAGGTGGTGTCATCGGTTGCCATCTGTGAGGCGCGCATCTCCTCGTCGCCGCCAGCCAAGTCGAGTGCATATTTCCAATACCGCATCTGCGACCACGAGAGCCCGTGGGTGTCCTTGATGAGCGCGTCCGAGGCATTGAGGGGGAAGTCGTCATACCCCATGGCGGCGGGTGCGTTATCCCACAGCGGGCGTGAGATGGGCCAGTCGTGCTCCTCGTCCGAGAACCATGGCACGAAGAAGGCCACTGACGCGGAGTTCCCCTCCTTTGCGTCCTGATACATGGTGTGAAACACGTCCCCGGAGCGTTCGGGACGAGATTCGTAACGTACTGCCGCGAAGGGAGAGCCGAGGAGGCCCCGTTTCATCGCTTCTATCTCGTCCGCCTCGTATGACGGCACCTCG
>Ga0208315_1000486_pt1 | contig 28681 bp, 29 predicted proteins | sample MalvireepMed_215_FD_184239 | JGI IMG/M metagenome (GOLD analysis project Ga0208315, IMG submission 184239) | Marine viral communities from the Global Malaspina Expedition - Malaspina viral metaG DeepMed_215 (SPAdes) (version 2) | ecosystem: Environmental > Aquatic > Marine > Oceanic | place... | reverse complement strand
AATGTTGCAGTGCGTCGTGCGAAAACAGCGGGAGGAGTGAAAAACTATAGCGATGAATGTTCCAGATCGTGATCTACCCGCCGATCCCGCGCTGCGTAAAACTGCGATCGACAGCCTTGCTCGCCTCTTAATACGATGGCTCCCCGGCAAACGCCTCCGGGTGCGCGTGACGTTAGCGAAACACGAGCGGAGTGACTTACAGAATCGGGCGCTATGGGGATGTGCGTACAGGGCGCTTGAGACACAAACTGGCAATGCGCCGGAGGATTTGCACGCTTATTTTTGCGGCGAGCATTTCTCCTGGGTTGAATACAAGATCATGGGAAAGGCACGACTTCGCCCGCTACGGACGACGACTCACAACGAGGACGGCGATCGCGACGTATTGAGCACTGGCGACTTTGCAGACTTCTATGATTTCGTGCAGCGGAGATCTGCTGAGAATGGCTTCGATGTTCCAGATCCAGATCCCGCGTGGCTGGAGAAAGCGGCGTGATGCTTCATCTGCCTTGGCCCGTGAGTACAAACTCTTACTATAGAAACGTGGGCCGGCGCACTCTGATCAGCGCGCAGGGCCGCGCATATAAAAAAGCAGTGTGGGCGTTGCTGCGGGAGCAACGCGTGCTGCAACTGAAGGGGCGGCTAGAGGTTGACGTTTTGTTGATCATGCCTGACAAACGGCGGCGCGACATAGATAACTTTGGAGGCAAAAGCCTTCTCGACGCGCTTGAGTACGGCGGGGCTTTTACGGATGACAGCCAGATAGACAAACTCACAATCACCCGCGGCGACGTAGAATCGCCCGGCGCAGCTATCGTGACGATTTGTGAATTACCGCAACCCGAAACTCACTAAATTCGCGCAGGACAAGCCCTGCACGTTGAGAATAGCGGGTGTTTGTAACGGCGATCCAGCTACGTCGGTGTGGGCGCACTCAAACTTACTCCGGCACGGACACGGCACGGGGATTAAATCGCACGATCTATTCGGCTGTATCGCTTGCTCAAGCTGTCACGACTGGTTGGATAACGGCAGTGCGGAGCGGGCAAGCAAAGAGGAGTTATTCCTATACGCTTGGGAGCGCAGTATGATAATGGCCTGTGAGGCTGGCGTCTTGAGAGAATAGAGTGTTAAATTCTGAATTCTTCAAGCGCGCTGAATTACAATGCCGGTGCGGCCGGTGCGGCCAGCGCTGCGAGATGGACGAGCGCTTTCTGGAGCGACTCGACGATTTACGTCGTCAGTTTGGAGGCCCGCTATATCTTAGTTCAGGATTTCGATGCGTAGATCATGATCGAGCAGTCAGCACTTCATCAAACGCGGGGGCCGGCCCGCACACTACCGGGAAGGCTGTGGATATTTTGATATCACGCGGCAAAGCCTACCGCGTCCTGGAATTAGCTTTAGGGCTTAAATTCACAGGCATAGGAGTCAATCAGCAAGGCTCCGGCAGATTCATTCATGTTGATACACTTGCGGAAGGGCTGCGGCCTACTGTGTGGAGCTACTAATGCCGGTCAATGTGGTAAAGAAAAACGGCAAAATCATCGGCTATCGCTGGGGCCGCGGGAAGGTGTATAAAACAAAAGCCGAAGCCGCGCGCCAAGGCCGTGCCGCTTATGCGAGTGGGTATGGAAAAAAGAAGAGAAAAGCCTAGCAACGGGGTGGCACATTAACGCTAAGCGCTGGTCGCTGGCCGCTATCCCCGTGCTTGCGATTGCCGGGGCCGTCTGGCAATTTGAGGATAGGTTCGTCAACGCAGAGGAAATGGCTGTCTCGATCGACAGTGCGAAGTCAGAAAACGAAGCCCAGCATCAGCAAATCAAGTTGTACATGGACGTCGGCCAGCACCGTCAACTCATTCGCGCTGAGCTAGAGTGGCAACTCATGGCTGAAAAGCACCCTAACAACGGACGATTGAAAGATACCCTTGCAGACATTCAGGAAGAGCGGTCGCTTGTCGAGGCCCGCATCCAAGCGCGACTGGAGTGAGATACCCACGGCGAGTAAGGATTGGCAAGAAAAGGGTGACTGTAGTGAATCCAGCAGCCGAGCGCCGGCTCCTGAAAGAAGAGGCCGAGCGCGCTACAGCGGACTCTAAGACACTTTTAGGGCTAGGAGACGCCACCACTAGCCGCAGAGCAGAGCGCGCCGCACAGCGCATTAACAAGCGCCAGGATGGCGTTTCTGAGCGAGAGACGGCATGGAAGCAACGGTTGGAAGATGAGGACGAGCTTCTCTTCGTACTAGGACGTTGAAAGTCCACGTTCAAATAGCTATAGAATATAATAGATAAAGAAATCAAATAGTTATGGTAAACGGCACTGCAACAAACCCGATCAAAATAGACGCCATAAAAGCGTTGCCGGTGGATGCGCTGATGCCGTACGCAAACAACGCCCGGACGCACAGCGCGGAGCAGGTAGCGCAGATCGCAGCCAGCATCAAAGAATTCGGATTTAACAACCCTGTTCTGATCGACGCAGAAAGGGGCATTATTGCGGGACACGGGCGGCTGGAGGCTGCGCGGCTGCTTGGCCTGGAGTCTGTCCCCACGATCGAGCTTGCACACCTCACGGAGGCGCAGCGCAAAGCCTACATCCTGGCCGACAACAAGCTGGCTCTAAACGCAGCGTGGGACGTCGAGGTGCTCCGGGTAGAGTTGGAGGGATTGCAGGACTTAGACTTCGACTTAGGGTTGATCGGCTTTGACATAAGTGAGCTTGCCGGCTTCCTGGACACCACGGAGGGATTGACTGATCCCGATGCGATCCCCGAAGCCCCGGAGCCGGTAGCCCGGTTAGGCGATGTGTGGGCTTTGGGGCGGCATACCTTAGTGTGCGGCGACTGTACTGATACAGACGTCGTGTCGGCCTGTTTGGGCGACGTAGTACCGCACCTGATGGTTACAGATCCTCCCTATGGCGTGGAGTATGACGCGACCTGGAGAGCGAGCGCCGGAGTAAACAAAAACACCCAGAAGCTGGGGCGGGTAGTTAACGACGACAGGGCGGATTGGCGTGAAGCCTGGGCGTTGTTTCCTGGTGACGTGGCGTATGTATGGCACGCAGGGGCAAAAAGCGCGGTGGTGCAGAGCAGCCTTGAGGCGGTTGGGTTCGAGATGCGGTCGCAAATAATCTGGGCTAAAGATCGGTTCGCACTGAGTCGTTGCCATTACCATTGGCAGCATGAGCCGTGCTGGTATGCGGTTAAAAATAAGGCAAGCTGGAGCGGCGGTCGCTCGCAGTCGACGCTGTGGAATATCAAGGCGCGAGAAGGCAAGGGCCACGGCCATTCAACCCAGAAGCCAGTGGAGTGTATGAAGCGCCCGATTGAAAACAACTCCAGCCCCGGGGATGCGGTCTATGAGCCGTTTGTAGGCTCCGGCACCACTATCATCGCCGCTGAGATGACAGGACGAGCGTGCTACGCTATCGAATTAAACCCAGCGTACGTCGACGTAGCCATCAAGCGATGGGAGGACTTCACGGGGGAGACGGCTTCTCATGCCTAACAAATCATTCAACCCCACCGACGAGCAGAGGCAAATGGTCGAGGCTATGTGCGGCTACGGGATACCTGTGGATGAAATAGCAAAGGTGGTGGTTAACCCTAATACCGGAGCCTCGGTCTGCAAGCAGACGATGTACAACCATTTCAAGGGCGAGCTAGAGACAGGCATGACGAAGGCAAACGCAAAGGTGGCAGAGGCCCTGTACAAGCAAGCCACGACAGGCAACACCACGGCTGCAATCTGGTGGAGCAAGGCTCGCATGGGATGGCGTGAGAATCGTGGCCTGGAGCTATCAGGCGGCGATAAGCCGATCGTATTGCAATGGGCGGACGCACCTGACGATGCATGATGATTATAATGCTTTAGGGTTGAATCGGCCCTTACAGCGCGTCCAGGACAGGCGCGATCGAATATTCGGCGGCGATGCGCCGGTTGGGCAAGGCGCGCCATCGTGGCGCGATCGAATACTCGGAGCACCAGTGCGCTTCCGCGAGCCAACGGCCCGCGCACGCATAGCGCAACAGCTAGGATCTGGCGCTGCAAAAGAGTTGGGGATCGGAGCGTCAACATTTGGCGTTGCGCCCATTATTGATTTATACACCCTGCTTAAATCGACTCCGAGGATGTATCAGAATTGGCGCAATAACTGGCCCGGGGCCAGGACGCCAATCATGGAAGGCGTCCCAGATCCAGTTACAGTCCCAGGCACCACGGACTGGATTGCCTCTCAGCTTGGAATCCCATTTGAAAATACCGGGTGGGAAATCGGTGGCCGTGTAGCTGGCGGACTGCTGACGCCGATCCCGGCGCTCAAGGCGGTTGAGCAGCTTGGCGGCTTGACAGCACGGGTGCCGGGAGCAGTTAGAAAGGCGACTCTCGATAGCCAGCTTGGGGTTGTGAAAGATATGTGGGGGCGGCCAATAACAGCGCCGTTGGCAGATCCTCCGATCGACATCCAAGCAGCGAGCCTCCTGCCAGATCCCAACCTTGAAGTCCCACTCCTTGAAGCCCCTCCCCCTAGAGCCTCACAGCCCGGGATATTGAGCCCCGTAGAGCCAACGCCTCAGCAGATTCAGCAAGTACCCACTCTGATCGATGAGGCCGGATTCTACGATCCGGTTCAGAAGGCCGTTAAAGAGATCCCGATGAAGCGCGGCACCGGCCAGCAATGGATCAACGCCATCAAAAAGAAAGGCGTGTCTAGATCGGCGCTAGAGGCGAGCGGGATGCAGCAATGGCTTAGCGAAACCCCGAATCAGAAGATACTGAGAGAGGATGTTGAGAGCTTCGCAACCGAGAATAGAGTCACCGTGGGCGAAAAAGTGAGGACGCCAGAAGGAGACGCCACATTGTCATGGCCTTCAGAGATTCACTACACAGACCTGGAGCCGTCACGCATCCCACGCGCCGATGGCTTGACTGACGATATTCAGCGCCTTGCGTTAGACGATTGGGTGAGAGCCGACTATGCGGAAGCATTACGGCGAAATGCGGGCGATGAATACTGGGCTGCTGGGGAACTGGACTCCATGATTAAACAGGTCATGGAGGGAGATCTATTTAAACTATCAGACGAGCAGGGGCTTTTCGATATTGTAGGGAATAACAATATAGGCTGGACGGTTAAAGAGAGCGATCAGTTATTAGACGTTAGTGGAGGAGACCCCTATTTGATGCGTTATAACTCGCTGAATGAAGCCAAAGTTGGCGCGCAGGAAATGTATATGGATATGGATTGGGTGGGTGAAACAGTAGGCACTCAGTGGCATCCATATACCCTGGGCAAAGTCGATCCCAAAGAATTCAACTACAGGGAGATCGAGCTTATCGACAGGAAGACGGGCAAGGGACAGTCCGTTACCGGCCGGTACGAGGACTATACGGGCGGCCATTTCGACGATCCCAACGTCTTCATCCATGCCCAATTAACTGATCGCCAAATTAAAATCGGGGACGATGTGGAAACCAACGCACTCTTCGTCGAAGCCCTCCAACCTGACTGGGCGCAGCAAGCCGCAGGGAAGGGAGCAAGGGGCGAAAAATGGCAACAGAGGGTTGACGAGATAGAAAGCCGGTTTGATGAGCTTTCTCGATATGTAATGAAAACGTCAGAGGGCAATGTGCCATTAACTGCACGGACAAGAGAGGAAGCGGTGAGGGAGGCCCGAGTATTGGCTAACGAAAGGGGACTAGTGCCTGGTAGCGAGAGTGTTGTGATGCATATTGGAACTGGTGAGACACAGATAAAAGAAGCGCACGATTTAAGGCAGGAATTCAATGCTTTAGAGAGAATTCCACCCAGCGGTGCTTTCGCCGAAGATATTAAAATCCCCACGAATAACGGCATCCGCAGACTAATCAAGGAAGCTATCGACAATAACCAGGATTACGTCGTGTTTGCTAACTACGAAGATCAAGTCGCCCAATGGCCGATGCTGAGGGAAAGAGAGCCAGAGGCGCGTATTGATAACTGGATTAACCCCACAGACAACCGAAACATCACTTGGGAGCTATTTCTTGATAGCTTCCCTGACGAGCAAAAAGTCCCTAAAGGCGCGCAGGAAGCTCTCAAAAAGCTAATGACTATGGTAGGCCCGGCTGAATCCCCCAGCGACATATATGATCTTGCCAATAAGAAGCTGGGTAGAGGGATGTCGTGGCCAAGAGAAGGATGGTTTAACGAATACAAGACAGCTTATGAAAAGCTAGTCAAGATCCTTGGCGGCGGCGTCAAAGGGTATTACGAGGACATGATGCCGAGCCAGGCTAAAAAAGTCGGCAGAGCCCTTGGCGGCACAAAAGATAATGTCTTTGAAACCAAGACTAAGGTTGGCTCAGGAGGTAAACGGACGCTCCGTGACATCCCTAGCGGGCGGGGGAAGAGACTCGTAATCCATATCAATGAAAAGATGAAGAGCGCCATGAAGAAAGGGCAACCCGTGCTATCAGCAGCCCCAGTCGGATTACTGGGAGCCGCATACCAAGATGCCGGCGATTAAGATCCCCTACTACCCCCGCCCCTTCCAACTCGAAGCGCATGAGCGTAAAGAGCGCTTTGCTATTCTTGTCTGCCACAGGCGATTCGGCAAAACAGTCTTTGCTATCAACGAATGTATTAAGGCCGCAGCTACCTGCTCATTCCGCGCTCCACGCTTCGCCTATATCGCGCCCCTGTACAGACAGGCTAAGGCCGTGGCCTGGGATATGCTGAAACACTACAGCCGCCCAATTCCGGGTATTGCATACAACGAGGCCGAGTTGCGTGCCGACTTCCCGAATGGCGCTCGTATCCAGCTATTCGGCGGGGATGCGCCGGATACGCTCCGTGGCCAGGGATTCGATCTAGTCATCATGGATGAATACGCGCAGATGTCCGCCCGATTATGGCCCGAGGTGGTACGCCCGGCCCTCGCTGATAGGAAGGGCAAAGCCATATTCATCGGCACGCCTATGGGCCATAACGCCTTCTTCGATCTGTATGAAACCGCCAAGCATGACGACGACTGGTATGTCCAGATGCACCGAGCGAGCGAGACGGGCTACGTCAGCAATGATGAGCTAACCGCGGCGCGGAAGGTGATGAGTGAAAACCAGTATGCACAGGAATTCGAGTGCAGCTTCGTCGCCGCAATTATCGGGAGCTATTTCGGGCGCTTGCTTGAAGAGGCCGGCAACGAGCAGCGCATCGGGAAGGTACAGCACGATCCCGGGCTGCAAGTCGAAACCTGGTGGGATCTGGGAATAGGGGACAGTACCGCAATCTGGTTTGCCCAGAGAAATGGGCCTGAGATTAGGCTGATCGACTATTACGAAGCCTCCGGCGAGGGGCTGGCCCATTATGCGAATGTCCTGGAGGAAAAAGCCAAGGCGGGAAAGTGGAAGTACGACAAGCACGTTTTTCCCCACGACGTCCGGGTGAGAAGCCTGGACACCGGCAGGACGCGAGTCGAAGCCTTGGAGAGCCTTGGGATAGAGGCTGAGGTCATGCCGCAGCAGCGCGTAGAGGATGGCATCGAGGCCGTCCGTAGGCAGCTACCAAACTGCTGGTTTGACGATCTCCACTGTAAACGAGGCATAGACGCGCTCCGGCAATACCGTGCCGAGTACGACGACAAGCGCAGGACATTCAGGCTCAAGCCCGTCCACGATTGGGCCTCTCATGCTGCTGACGCCTTTCGATATGGCTGCCTCTACACGCCGACAGCGATGAAGTGGGAGACGTTGGAATACGCAAATACAGGGATAGTGTGATGGCGTGTAATATTAATTATTGTCAAGGGGTTTTTACCGTCCAGCCTAGGCTGCGAGGTAAAATAATGAAAAGGGGACTACTATTTAAACTCTTGATATTGCTCGCATTAAATGGATTCTGGTGGGCATTGGTTAAATTAGAATTATTTTAGGACGGCCATGAAAGTCGCTACTTTTGATGTAGATAGCAAGATTCCGAATTTAGCCTTGATGAAACTTAGCACCTACCACAAGCGATGTGGTGATAGCGTTGAACACTATATGCCGCTCAACAAACACATATATGACAAAATTTATGCAAGCCGCATTTTCAATTTTTCTGATGATTCGATGTTAGATCCGGCGCGCATGGAAATCGGTGGTACTGGCTGGGATATTAAAAAACAGTTGCCTAGCGAGATTGAATCACTGACTCCTGATTATTCTTTGTATGGGTATCCGCATAACATCGGGTTTACGATGCGGGGTTGTCGCCTGCGCTGTTCGTTTTGCGTGGTGCCGGATAAAGAGGGCCGTCCATACAGCACGAACACTATGGAGGAAATCTGGACACAGCGGACGAGCAGATTCGTGGTTCTGCTAGACAATGATTTTTTCGGAAACCCGGAGTGGGCAGATCGCATTGAGGAAATCAAATCTCTTGATTTAGACGTTAATTTCAGTCAAGGCTTAAATATTCGTAATTTGAAGCCAGAACAGGCTGCGGCGCTTGCCACAGTAAACTTCTGGAACATCAATAGGACTAAGCGTCAATTGCATTTTGCATGGGACGATCCACGCCACGAAAAACTCATTCATAAGGGGATTGCTTTAGCGCAAGACGCAGGGATAAAGCCCTATCAAATGGCCTTTTATATTTTGATTGGCTATCACTCAAGCGAGGAAGAAGATTTGCATCGAGTGGAAGTTCTTAGAAAATACGGGTGTGACCCTTTTGTGATGCCTTATGACAAGTCCGATTTTTATCAAAAGCGTTTTGCCAGATGGGTAAACCATAAAGCGATATTTAATTCTGTAAGCTGGAAGGACTACAGTGGCAGCAATAAAATAAAAAAGCGGGTGTATATTAGCCAATTAGAGCTATTCGGATGAATTTAAGCCGAGTCAATCCATCGCCAGAGTACATCTGGTGCCTGGAAAACTACAAAGAGCTTCACGAAGGAGGCAAGTTATTTGACGGCCGGAGCCTGGAGAGGTTTATCCACACCATCGATCGACTGATTAAAGAAACAAACTGCAAGACTCTGCTCGACTACGGGGCCGGCCGCGGCGTGCTTTACGGCAACAACTACGGCACGCTGACGGACGAAATTGATAAGCCGCTGGATGAATACTGGGGCGTGGAGGTTGATCTATACGATCCCGGCTATTTGCTTGATGCGCTACCGGACTTTCCAAACCAGGGCTATGATGCTGTGATCTGTGTGGACGTCCTTGAGCATATTCCAGAAACCGATCTGGATTGGGTTATCGACGAAATGCTTGGCATAGCGGACAAGATTGTATTCCTGAATATAGCGTGCTTCCCTGCATTGAAGACATTCTCCGATGGGACTAACGTCCACGTTTCCGTATTCGAGCCTGATGTGTGGATGAAACTCTTAGGTGAAAAGAGCAGACAGCATAAATCTGATATCTACGTCTATTTTGACGCCGTTGAAGATAGCGCCGTTGTGCATAAAGCATTCAAGATAGATAATTCACGCGGCACCAATGAGTTATCGTGTAATAGAAATAGAGTTTAACTATGGCAGAAAAATCACAACCCGTATCTGACGATCAAATTGCAGCTATTTGCCGCGGGCAGATAGATGCCTCTGCCGGATCTGCCGGGGGAGAGATTAGCAGCGCGAGATCCGAAGCTCTCGATTATTACTACGGGGAGCCTTACGGGAATGAAACCGAAGGCCGCTCTCAGGTCGTCACCCGCGAGGTTATGGAAACTGTCGAATGGATATTGCCATCGCTGACGCGGATCTTCACAGACACCGACAACATGGTGGAGTTTGAGCCGGTCGGCGAGGATGATATTGATCAGGCTAAGACAGAGACAGAGGTGTGCAATTACGTCTATTGGAAGCAGAATCGCGGGTTTTATAACACCTACACGATGCTGAAGGACGCGCTGTTATCTAAAACGGGCATCTTAAAGATATGGTGGGATGACGCTGACGAGGAATCGAAAGAGGAATATGAAGGGCTCGACGAGACTCAACTCGGCGAGTTGCTGAATGATCCGTCTGTCGAGCGCGAGATCCTGGCATTCGAGGAGACTCAAGAAGGCCTCAACATCTCGTTTAAGACGACGAAGCTGCGTGGGCAGATCCGAATAGAGCCAGTGCCGCCGGAGGAATTCGGCATAGCCAGGTATGCCCGCAGTCCTTATGTCGAGGATGTCAATTTCTGCTATCACCGGACACAGAAGTCCTTTTCTGAGTTGATCCAGATGGGCTATGAGCCTGATGTGATCAGGACGCTGCCGCATGACGATGACGTCCAGACGGCCGAGGAATTAGCTAGAAGAAACCAGACGGACGAGCAGGAGCCGTATGATTTCGCCTCCGAGGAATCCATGCGGATGTACTGGATTTCGGAGTGTTACGTCCGCATCGATCGGGATGGCGATGATATTGCCGAGCTTCTACGAGTGACGCTGGCCGGAGGACATTACACGGCATCCTCGGCGCGGTTGTTGAGCATAGATGAAGTAGACTTCATGCCGTTTGCTTGCGTGGCTCCGATCTTGATGCCGCACAAATTCTACGGCCTGTCGATGGCTGATTTGACAATGGATCTCCAGAAAATCAAATCGGCGTTGCTGCGATCGATGCTCGATAACACCTACCTGGCGAATAATTCCCGCACCGCAGTCAACGACACGAAGGTTAATCTGGATGACTTGCTGACTTCCCGTCCCGGCGGTGTCGTGAGGTACAAGGGCGACGGGCCAGCCAACCAGTACATCATGCCCATCCCGCACAATAATCTGCCGCCTGAAGCGTACTCGATGATGGAGTATCTCGACGACATCAGGAAACAGCGCACAGGCGTTGGCGATGAAGTTGCCGGATTGGATAAGAATGCCCTGGCGAATGTGAATACCGGCGTCGCGGCATTAGCTTTCGATGCGGCGCGGATGAAGATCGAATTGATCGCCAGAATCATCGCCGAGGTTGGATTCAGGGATGTCTTTAGAATTATCCACAAGCTCCTGATGACGCACCAAGATCGTCAGATGATCGTCAATATTGCCGGCAAGTTTGCCGCTATCAACCCATCGGAATGGCGCGAAAGGCAGAATACGACGGTCACCGTTGGGGTGGGGACGGTATCCAGGGAGCGGAGGATGGTTGCGCTGGATACGATTATGAAGAAACAAAACGAGCAGATTCAGCAAGGCGGCATGGGCATGATCATCCAGCCGCATCAGGTTTATCAGTCTCTTGCGGATATGGTGGACGCCTTCGGACTTGAGCCGAGCGCCTACTTCACCGATCCCCGTACCGTACCGCCGCCGCAGCCACAGCCTGATGTACAAGCCGAGTTAGCGATGACGCACGCTAAAGCCCTGATGATGGATGCGGAGAGCAAAGTCCAGAAGAATCAGCTCGACGCCCAGAAAATGCAGATGGATATGCAGATGAAGATGCGCGAGCAGGACTTGAAGGGCCAGGAGCAGACGTTGAAGATCGAGATCGAGACAATGAGAGCGCAGCTTGTTTCACTCCAGAGAGAGACGGATTCCGAGCAGAAGGTGGCGAGCCTTGAGATCCAGATGGACAAACAGGAAACGGAAAACGAGTTGAAACGCCTAGAAATAGAGCTTCAGTCGGTCAAGGCCGAAAGAGATCAGGAAATCGATCTCTATAAGAATCAGGTCGATAACGTCACAAAGCTGATGCAAAGCCAGTCCGAGCCTGTAGATTTGAGTGAAATGCGTGAATGGATCGCGCAGCTAGTCGCCCAGAATCAGGAGTTGAGCCAGCGGCTCGATGCCCTGGCAACCCCCGCCCCGCGGGTTATACAGCGGGATGCGCAAGGGCTTGTAATACAAATCGGAGATCAGGCCGTCTTGCGGGATGGATCTGGGCTGGTGACGCAAATTGGATGATCACGCCAGAATCAAGGAGCGGGAAAGAGGCCATCAGGCTAAAATCATTCTTGACAGCCCCCTATGGCAAGAGGCAAAACAGACAATTACTGACGGATTGAGCGAGGCGTGGCAAACTACCGCAATGACGCAGGGCGATGAAAGGGAGACGATCTATCAAATGCTCATTGCAGCAAATGCTGTTTTTGATCATATCGAAACTGTTATGAAGACTGGCGAGATGGCGGAAATTCAACTGGAGGAGAAAAATGGCTGAGGCACAAGCGACTATCGAGGAGCGTATTTCTGCTGCATTGGCCCCTCCTGAAGCCCCTCCTGAAGCTCCTGCCGAAGCTGTTGCCGAAGCGCCGGCCGAAGCCCCTGCCGAAGCGCCGGTTGAGGCTGAGACACCAGTAGAGGCTAGAGAGGAATCCCCTGAAGAAGCAGAGAAAGCGACTCCCGAAGTAGAGAGTTCTGAAGGAGAGGGTGAAGTCGAAGAGGTCGCGTTAGAGACATTCTCCGAGCTTGCCGATCATCTCGGCATCGAGATGTCCGATCTCTACAATCTCAAACTTCCGATCACGGACGCCCACGGCGAGCGCCAGGATGTCTCGATCGGGGAATGGAAGGACGGTTATCACAATTCGTTGAAAGCAGATCGCCTTACGCAAGAGGCGCAGGATTTAAGAGACGCGCTGCAAGCGGAGAAGCAGCAGTTTGAAGCGCACAAAGAGAAAGCTGTTGCCGAGTCGGCTAGTCTCTTAAATTCTGTCGAGCAGCAACTGAGTGCAGAATATTCCAAGGTGGATTGGGGGCAACTCAAGGCGAGCAACCAAACTGAGTATCTCATTCGCCAGAAGGACTTTGAAGATCGCCAGAGGATGCTAACTGGTATGCGGAATCAGGCGGCTGCAAAGTGGGATCAAGATCAGGCTATGAAACAGCAAGAATTTCAAGCACAACTGTCAGAAGTCATCGAGCGAGAGCGTCGATCGATGATCGCAAAAGTGCCGGAATGGAAGGACGAAAACGTGATGCAAGCCGAGCAAGCACCGCTGCGTGAGTACCTCCTGGATAGCGGCTATAACCAGCAGGAAATTGATGAGGCATACGATCATCGCGCCATTGTGTTAGCTCGCAAGGCGATGAAATACGATGCCATGCAATCCTCCGGGAAAGCTGCGACGAAAAAGGTTGTGAAATTAGGCAAAAAGATTCTCACACCGGGAGCCAAACGGTCTAAGAATGCAACCAAGAAGGATGCAGAGGTCAAGATGCGGGCTAAATTGAAGAAGTCAGGCTCGATAGATGACGCCGCTGCATTGATTACACATCGATTAGGAGGATAAGCATATGGCCGTACCAACTGGCTCATATCAGACTTATGCTGCGGTCGGTGAGCGAGAGGATTTGTCGGACGTAATATTCGATATATCCCCTATGGACACGCCATTTTTAACAAATGCTCGGCGCGATTCGGCGACGATGACTTTGTACGAGTGGCAGACTGACTCGCTCGCCGCCGCCGCCAACAATGCCGTTATCGAGGGAGATGACGCCACCACCAACACGGCGTCGGCAACTTCTCGGCTCGGCAACTACACGCAAATCTCCACCAAGGTGCCGCGTGTCACCGGGACGCTTGAGGCTGTTAACACGGCCGGGCGCGCTAACGAGCTTTCTTATCAAATCTCAAAGCGTGGCCGAGAGTTGAAGCGTGACATGGAGACGGCACTTTGCGGCAACCAGGCTGCATCGGCTGGCGGCGCAGCTACAGCACGAAATCTAGCAGGTTTGGGTGCGTGGCTGTCCAGCAACCAGGTACAGCAGGGCGCGAGTGCGACAACTCCAGCGACTACCTCCGGCGCTCCGGCGACTGATCCGACTGCGGGGACGGCAGCCACATTCGTGGAAGCCAATCTCCAGTCTGTCGTTAAGAAGTGCTGGGACAACGGTGGCTCGCCCGGGGTTATCATGTGCGGGTCATTCAATAAACAAGAAGCGTCTGGATTCAGTGGAATAGGCACGCTGTACAGAGATGCACAGCCCTCCGGCCCAATGTCTCCCGGCTCGATTATCGGTGCCGCGGATGTCTATGTCAGCGATTTTGGTCAGCACCAGATCGTGGCTAATAGATTCCAGCCGGCGGCGACAGTAATGTGCTTGGATATGGAATACTGGGCCGTTTGTTACCTCCGCCCGATTCAGACCACCAAGCTGAGCAAGACTGGTGATTCAGATCGACGGATGTTACTTGCCGAGTACACTCTGGCCTCCTTAAACGAGGCCGCGTCCGGTAAGATTTACACGACAACCACCGCGTAAGCATCTCCCCCGGTGCTTTGTTAGGGGCGGGGAAACCCGCCCCTCTTTTCAAGAGGAAATTGAAATGAAAGGATATGGCAAATCAAGCAACCCGAAGAAAAAGAGCAGCATGACAGGCGGCTCAAATTTCTCCAGTAACAGAAGCCAACGCATGAAAGGAATTGGCAACTTTACAAAGGGCGGCACATCGCAAATGCCGAAGCACGCGACTTTTTCCAGCGGATCAAAGCGTCACACATGAAGCGGCTTATTGATTACGACTCCGACACCAAAACGGCGGTCTGGCACGACTACGATCACCTGACAAAAGAGACGACGATCGCCGAGATTCAGGATGTCGAGTCGTTGCTGGAAAGCAATAAAGCCATCAGGCATTGCGGCAGCGGCGGCAAAGGCTTGAATGAGCACTCGCAGCAGGGCATCAAAGCGAGTTGGTGGCACATCGCCTCGATTCCGAATGCGGTGATGCTGCGGTGGAAGAAAGAATTAAAAGTCGACATCTTCAATAAAAACGACTGGCCCGCAGTCAAAAAGCTGCTTAACGATCGTGATTGGGCCTATCTGCGGACAGGGACGGGCCGTGTCTGAGCTTGTTGAAGACGCCAGGACGGCACTAAATCATCACGATGAGGGGTTTGCCTCCACCTGCCTCCTCGAGCGATTGCATGAGCAGCCGGATGATGTCGAGGCGTGGGAGGTTTTGTGCCGCCTTTTAATGGACACAGATCGCGGGCCATTTGCCTATCCGATTGCCCTATGTGCCGTCCAGAAGGCCCGAAACTGGCGCACCCTGCTCATGCTGGGCGCAATCGAGGCCAACCTACAGAAGCCGGCCACAAAAACGCTCAAGGCCGCTTTAAAAGCGATGCCGAAAAATCAGACGGAGAGAGAAAAAGCGGTTGTTTATCGACTGCTGGCTAATGCGTATTCACAGGCGCTTAATTTTAAAAAAGCCGAATACTGGGGGCGCAAGAGCCTTGAAATCGAAGATCACAGTCAAGCGCACATCGCCATAGCCACTTCGGCGCTCCACCAAAGGCTGTGGAAAGAGGGCTGGTATCACTACAAGTTTCAGATCGGCCACCACGGGATGCGCCCGAAACATGATTATGGCGCGCCCGAGTGGGAAGGGCAGGAGGGGCGAATACTAATATACGGAGATCAGGGCATAGGAGATCAAATTGCCTTTATGTCTGCGATGCCTGTCCGCCCCGCGCAGATCAACTGCGTCGCTAAACTAAAGAAATTATTCCAGCGCGCTTTCCCGCATTCCGAAGTCCACGGCGATTGGCACCTGAAGCGCTTCGACTGGGCATTGAAAAGCGATTACCAGGCCAGCATGGCGACGGCGATGCAATGGGCGGAAATAAAGCCACGCGGCCGTTACTTAGATCCGCTGCCGGAAAAAATACTGCAATGGCGTGGACTGCTTAACTCCCGCGGGAGTAAGCCGAAAATAGGCATTGCCTGGACGGGCGGCTCGACCGGCTCGGCCGGATGGCGCGATAGAAGTCTGCGCTTGCAGGACTTAAAGCCCTTGCTAGAAATGCCATTCGATTGGATATCCTTAGAATACAAGGATAAAAGCGACGAGATTGGAATGTTTGAGCGCGAAACCGGCATTAAGATATTCGATTATTCGTGGGGTACGCAGAGCGCGGACTACGAAGACACGGCGGCTTTAGTCGACTGCCTGGATGCCGTCGTCTGCGTGCCGACAGCGGTTTACCACCTAGCTGGAGCGCTGGGCAAGCCGGCATTGGTTTTAGTACACGCCACCCCGCACTGGCACGAAGGATTCAGCGGCCCCTGCCCGTGGTGGGAGACGGTAAAGTTTTATCGTCGCAAAGATTTGGGTAAAGATGGCGCGATTCAGGCAGTCAAAAAGCGCTTGGAGGAGTTAGTCAATAAAGGCCCGGTAAGAAAGGCGGCATAATGAGAATCTACATCGGCGTTGATCCAAGACAGCCCGTCGCCTATAACGTCCTTCAGTGGAGTATCGCCAGGCGGGCATCTACCCCCGTGGCTATTATCCCGTTGATTTTGCCGGCAACGCCCGTGACGAGAATCGGACTAACTGATTTCACCTTTACGCGGTATCTCGTCCCAGCGCTGAGTGGTTATGTCGGTACGAGCTTATTTCTCGATGCCGATATGCTGGTGCTCGACGATATCAATAAGCTCTCGCCGCTGATGGATGAGAAACATCCTGTATATGTCGTCAAAGGCGAGGAGCGATTTGAGTGGCCCTCCCTGATGCTATTCAACAATGAGAAATGCAAGGCGCTCACCGTCGACTACATCAATGATGAAAATACCCAGCCGCAGTCATTTGAATGGGCCGAAAGCATTGGCGAGCTACCGAAGGAGTGGAGCTTTTGCGTGGGCTATGATGAGCCTAAAGATAATCCCTCGATTATTCATTACACTGCCGGCATTCCGCACTTTCCCGAGACGAGAGATTGCGACTACTCGGCAGAATGGTGGTCAGAATACGAAGCCATGCTAGGGAATTGCAGTTGGCTTGAGTTGATGGGCGATTCAGTCCACGCAAAACTTGTCATTTCTGGAATCAACGAGCGGAAAAAACAATGGCAATCACGACGTACGCTGAATTAAAAACCGCCATCGGCAACTGGACGGCGAGGGATGATTTAACGTCCTACTACGACGAGTTTATCGATCTGGCAGAAACCTACCTGAAGCGCGAGCCAGCGCCTTCGGAAAGCCCCGATATTGGCGGCATTCGGTCGAATATCTCCAGGGCTACCGGCACGCTGACGGCCAGCACGTCGACTCTGGCGCTGCCGTCAGACTATCTCGAAATGTATCGGTTTCTTTTGACGGGAGATCAATATACCGTCTTGAGATACTTAGCTCCTAACGAGTTGTCATTGCACCGTAAAGCCGGGAGCGGCCTCCCGGTGTTTTATACGATTTCGGACGTCATTGAGCTTAATATGGCTCCCGATTCTGATTACGCCTACGAGCTATCGTATTGGCCTCAAATTACGGCGCTGTCGGACTCCAACACGACAAACTGGGTAATCACCAACTATCCTGACGTGTACCTGTCAGCGACGTTATTCCACGCATTTCGATTTATTCAAGACAATAACTCCGCGGGGACATGGCTCAGCCAGTACAAGACATCCAGTTGGACGGCCTCAGAAACTTATCGCCAAGGCCGGACAACGCAGGGATCTGTGGCGATTAAAACGGACTCAATCACACCGTAGTGGATATTCCATTCGGAGAGTTTCTGCCAGATTTGTCGGCGCTCGGCAATCCAGGAGCGACGCACGCCCAGAATGTTGTGCCGCACGAAGGGACTTATAAGCAATTCCCAACGCTGGCCGTTGACTCAAATGCGCTTACCGCGTACGCCCGGGGGGCTATCTCTTCCCAGGACTCCTCCGCTAACGTCGTGATGCACGCTGGGGATGCAACAAAGCTCTACCGCTATGCATCCGGCACCTGGACAGATAAATCGGGAGCTACTTACACGAATGCGACAGACGATCACTGGTCATTCATTAAGTGGGGTGAGTACACCATAGCCACGAATTTTGCGGACGTGATCCAAATAGGCCCGCTGGATGGAGGAAGTAATTTCTCTGCATTAGGCGGCAGCCCTCCCAAGGCCAGACACATCGGGATCGTGCGCGGGTTTATAGTAATCGGCAATCTGTCTACCGGGGTTGGGAGAGTCCAGTGGTCAGGCCAGGAGCAGGAGACAAGCTGGGGGACAGACCCAGCCACGCAAGCTGATTTTCAAGACTTGGTAGGCGACGGCGGCAGGATTCAAGCGGTCACATCGGGCGATGTCGGTTTGATACTGATGGAGCGCTCTATCTGGACGATGGAGTACATAGGGCCGCCGCTAGTCTTCAGATTCACCGAAGTCGAGACTGAGCTTGGGACGCCAGCGCCGCGCTCGGTCGTCCGCTACGGCGCATCCGTTTATTACCTGAGCCAGAGCGGATTCCAGCGGTACGATATCGGCAGAGGCTCCGTCCCGATTGGTGATAAGAAAATCGATTTGTGGTTTCTGGAGCGAGTCAACAAAGACGACTATTATCGGCTTACCGGAGCAGTGGATGTTGCGAATGCGAAAATCGTCTGGTCATACCCAAACGGCGCGAGCGGCCCGGACGAGTTATTGATCTACGATTGGAAAACGGGCCAGTGGAGTTATGCAGTCCTCAACACAGAGTTGATTTTCGAGGGTCTATCGCCGGGCTACACGCTGGATGGATTGGACGCGGTTAATTCAAGTATAGATGCGCTGCCAGCTTCTCTCGATTCCGACCTCTATAAAGGAGGCACCCAGAATCTTTATTCCTTCGACACAGCCCATAAGAGCGGTAATTTTACTGGAGCGGCTTTGACTGCCAGAATCGAGACAGCAGAGATCGCATCAGAGGACGGCTCCGTAATGTTTTGCAATGGGGTAAGGCCGTTAGTGCAGGGATCGACAGCAACGAATACCGTCTACCTCGCCTCTCGTAATACCTTGACGTCAGATCACAGTTATTCATCGGGAGTCGTGCAGAATTCAACGACTGGCGAGCACGATCTCAGAGAGAATTCTAGATATTTCAGATTCCGAGTCGATATTGCGGGCGGCTTTGATCACGCAATGGGCGTGAGGGCGAGTATTAAAACGGGGGGTGTCAGGTAATGGCGTTTTTTAGTGCCACCCCCAACACATCCCAGAATCCGTTTGGTGGCACAGGCCGTCCTGAGCAGTACGGATCTCTCCAGGCCGGTGGCCAATCTCCCGTCACAATTCAGGCAGAGCCGGAAGTCGATTATTCTTACTACTTCTCGCCAGCGCATCGGGCCAGACGCTCAGCAGAAGCACGAAAAATTGGTGAACGCGCTGGCGAGCCTATCATTCATCCCGGTTTGCAAGGACTCGTAAATGCGGGTCTGGCCGATATATCACGCCTTCCAAAAGTCCCCGCCTATGAAGAGTTAATGGCGGAATACGATGCCGAGCGCGCCGATTTACCGCCGGTTAGTGGGCCATTTCCCACCATCCGCAACGAATATTTCAGGATGCAGGGAGATCAACTGCAATATCGTATTCAGCAAATACCTACAGTGCTGAATGGCTACAGCCGCGGAGCGTGGATAAATGTAGATGATTCGCCCGCTATTCGCCGCTTGGCGTCAACGCCAAATTTATATGCCTCGTTCTATCCACGCGGCGGACGCGGTGCCGAATATACATATTGGAAGAGAGCGATCCAGGAAGCCGTGGCTAACCCGAATAAAGGGCCCGGTCCACAACAGAGATCGCTGGGTATAGGGGGGAGAGTCTACGCGCAGAATAGAGCACTATTGGAACGCCCGGACGAAGGCCATCCGCTCAGTGGAATTCTAACCGCGGTTTCTCTGGCCGCGCCTGCTTTTGGAGGTTTTGCACAAACTGGACTAGGCGCGCTTGATGCTCTCACGACAGTCGCCGGGCTGGGCGAAAATGTTAACCCGTTTGCTCTCGCCAGTAATGTGCTTGGCGGCTTTCAAAATGTACCGCCCGGCGTGGGTGAGGCAGTTGACGCGCTGGCGATAGCCAATGCAGCCGAGGAAATATTCGGCGGGTCAGAGGATTCAATTGATCGAAGCGATCCGGCTCCATCTACGGGCCTGCCCATCACTTTCCCGCCGCTAGCTCAGGGATCAGACGCACCATATGGAGATGAAGAGCAACCAGAAGAATTTGGATTGCCCATCACTTTCCCGCCGCTAGTTGAAGGGCAGGACGCGCCATACGGAGATGCCGAGCAAACACCGGAAGAAGGTTTTAACCCGTTTACTGCTTTTCTCGGATTGTTTGGCGGAGGAGGCGGAGGAGGAAACGGAGGCATAAATCTTAATATCGCGCCATCTGGAATACCGGCGGAATCTTATTCGCCTACATATCACGGCGCAAATTATGAATACACGCCACAGCCGATGTTTGTCCAGGAGATGCCGGGGCGCTTCCCGCATAATCCATTCGGGGATTATTCGCTACAATCAAATTACTCAAATCCATTTTTAGGAAGAGTCTAATGCCAACTATCACAACCGCCCCGTGGGGGCCGCAACAGCCCTATCTGCAATCTCTATGGGGAGGCGCTCAAGACTTGTATGGGCAGGGCGGCCCACAGTTTTATCCAGGCTCGCTAACCGCGGGCTTCGATCCTGCTCAAACCGAAGCGATGGGAATGACGGAGCAAACAGCGCGAGCGGGACAGCCTGTTATTCCTTCCTACCAAAATATGCTAACTAAAACATATCAGGGCGGGTTTTTGCCGGGGCAGCAGAGCAATCCATTTATCGATGCGATGTTTCGACAAGCGGCGCGCCCCGTGACTGACGCCTATCGCGAATCTGTAGCCCCCTCGATAGGAGCGCAAGCGGGAAGCGCCGGGCGCTACGGGAGCGGCCTGTATCAGAATATGATGGGGAGAAGCCAAGGCGAATTGGGCCGCGAGCTTAGCGGGCTGGCCGCAAATCTTTACGGGCGATCGTATGAGGCCGAGCGCGACAGAATGTATCGAGGCGATCCCGCCACAGCCGCGGCACTCGGCTATTTTGACGCCGAAAAATTAGCGGGAGTTGGCCTTGAGCGACAAACTCAGGAGCAGCGCTTGATTAACGAGGCGCAAGCCAGACACCAATTCGGGCAGGAGCGCCCCTGGGATGTCTTAGGCCGCTATCAGGCAGCAATAGAAGGCCCATACGGAGCAGAGAAAGAAACGCCGACAGATAAATTCGCGCGTGATATTGGGCGTGCTACGGCAGGCGCTAATTTGATTGGCATCCTTCAAGACATCTTCAATCCCCCCACCTGCCATGTTGCTCGTTTGGTTTTTGGCGCGGAAAACCCGGAATGGGTGATGTTTTATTTCTGGAAGGAATATGAAGCCCCCAAATGGTTCAGAGACTTCTACAATCGGAATAGTGAGGTCATCGCCGGCTGGCTGAAAGGCAAATCAATTCTGCAAGGAGCGATTCGATCTTGGATGCGCACCAAGATCAAAATAATTGCTGATAAAGCAGGTTTTGTGGAGTGACTCATGGCAGAAATTAAAGACTATTCAGTCACGGCTGACGATAACGATTCGGCTAGTCCTAACGGGATGCCGGAGGGCATGGCTCCCAGTGGCGTCAACAACTCATGGAGAGAGTCGTTCGCTAGAGTCAAACGCTGGTACGAAGATGTCAGCGCAGCCAAGACGACGACGGGAAGCTCTAACGCCTACGTTCTAGCTGCGGCCCGCGCTGTCACAGCATACGCCGCTGGTGACTCCTACATGATAAAGGCGAATCACACCTGCACCTCCGCGGGCTCGACGCTGAATATCGATTCGGTCGGCGCGAAATCAATCGTCACTCCCGCGGGTGCCGCACTAGGAGCAGGCGACATCACATCAGGCGGCATTTACATCGTTGCCTACGAAGCGAGCGCTGATAAATTCATGCTCCTAGCAGGAGGCTCCACGTTTTCAGGCGACATCACAGCCAAGACATCTGACGGAGCCATCCTTAATCTACAGACTTCGGACACCACCGTCACAGACGGCAGCGTCCTCGGCCGGACGGATTTTACAGCGCCCGATGAAGCCAGTGGCACGGATGCCATTCTCCTGGCTGCGAGTATTGCGGCTATTTCCGAAGGTACTTTTGCGGCAGACAACAATGCCACGAAGCTCTCGTTTCAGACTGGAGCGTCGGCGGCTGCTAGTGAAAAAATGTCTATTTCGTCGGTTGGCAACGTGACGATGAAAGAAACCGAAACTGGTGATGACACGCCGATGACGCTTCTGTTGCAGACTGGCGAAACCGATATTGCGGCGAATGATGTACTTGGGAAGATTGAATTCCAAGCTCCCGATGAAGCTGCCGGCACTGACGCTATTTTAGTTGCTGCTGCAATTGAAGCCGTGTCTGAGGGTGACTTCAGTTCGAGCAATAACGCTACAAAGCTGTCGTTCAAGACCGGCGCGTCAGCGGCGGCGGCGGAAGTAATGTCGTTATCGTCTGCGGGAAATCTGACAGTAAGTGGTGATATCTTTGTCGGTGATGACTTGGCTCTTGATTCAGATGCCGCAATACTCTATTTCGGAGCAGATCAAGATGTCTCGTTGACGCACGTAGCGGATACGGGACTGCTTTTAAATAGTACGAGACAGCTACAATTCAACGACGCTAGTCAGTATATAAACGCGCCTAGTGCAACGATTCTAGATATAAATGCTACCGATGAAGTCGAAATTAATGCGACGTTAGCGGATGTTAACGCCAATCTTGATGTGTCAGGAACGTATCAGGGCGGCGGAACAATGACTACGGGTGGCAGCATTGTCATTCCTGACGACGGCACCATTGGTAGTGCTTCAGATACCGATGCGATTTCCATACGGTCTGATGGGAATGTTGGTATCAATTCTAGTGGAGACGATACATCAAAACTATATATATACGATAACACGACCACCGACAAACTTATCGCCATGCATCAAGACCACGCTTCTAATGCTCAAACGGCACTACATATTACGCATGACGGAACGGGACTTGGAATTTACTGCCAGAAAAATGCAGGTACGTCTTCAGCGGTTTATGGCTACAACAACTCCAGTTCCGCTGGAATAGCTGTACGCGGTCATTCTGTTAACGGGCATTCTGGGTATTTCGCGACAGGTTCCGCCTCTCATGTCGCGGTTGCAGGTTTTGCTGCTGTAACGTCCAATTACGGATATTTAGGATATTCGACTCACGGTGTTTTTGGAACATCGGTGTATTGCATTGGCGCGATGTACAAAGGGTCTGGTACGTTTCGTATCCCGCACCCACTGAAATCTGAAGTCGAAGGTGAAGATTGGGACTTACTTCACTCATTTATAGAGGGGCCGCAGTGCGACTTGATCTACCGAGGAAGGGCTACCCTTGTAGATGGACGAGCTACAGTTTCAATGGACACTAAATATGGAATGACTGCCGGAACATTTGCCTGGTTAACGAAAGACATACAAACATTTACATCGAATGAGACAGGCTGGGACGCCGTAAAATCTAGTTTTTCTGGCGACACTATAACGATTGAATGTCAAAACACATCATCGACAGACACCATTTCATGGATGGTGGTCGCAGAACGTGACGATCCGAACATCAAAGCGTCTGAAATAACGGATGACGATGGTAATTTGATTATTGAGCGACCAAGCGAACCACCACCACCACCACCACCAACCGAGCCGAATATTTCGCCAGAGGCGTGAGCCACGGAAGGAGTTTAAAACGGATGGGCTATCTGTGAAGAATGAACATCGTGTCGATTTTTAAAAATGGATATTGGAATTTTCGAGGGCGGTGCTATCGCCGTCTGCCTTGGGCTTGTCGGGACAATGTGGGGCTTCCTGCAAAAACTCGTCAGCAGCAAACTGCGCGAGCAATACGAGATTATTGTGAAACTGATTGATCGAATGAATCGCTCAGATGACGCCGCGGAAAGAAGGCACAACGCTATGATTGAAAAGACGGACGATTTAGAAAAGGCTGTTGTGGTGCTGACTGATAAGATCAGCTACCTGCAAGGCCGTATCAATTCGAGGGAAACGTAATGGCGGCACCATCACCCAATCTGTGGCATAGAATATTCGGCGGCCGCGGCGTAGCCGGAGGAGGACTGCTCGGGAGTATAAACCAGGGGCTAACTAACGTGAGAGGTAGGCTAGCGGCCGCGAATGCTGGTGAGAGATTCGCTGATCTCGCGCATAATCTTGCGATCAGCGAGCAGAAAATCCCCGCCGACGTCCTTGCGCAGCAGGCGCTTGCTCGGGAATCGTGGGCGCGTCATAAAGCCTTAAGAGAACAACAGCAGGCGATGAAAGCTCTGATAGGAGGACAGGTGCCAACTTCCGCAATGGCAGGACAGGGGCCACCTCCTGGAGTGGGAGTATTCCAGCCGTCTTTTGCAAGCCCATCGGCTGTGACAACGCCACCTTTTATCTCGCAGCTACAAGAAAGATTACAGCCTAGAAATCTTAGTGCTTATCCGGTGCCTAGAACACAACAAAGAGCGCCAGCAATCGGCGGCGTTACTTTAGATCAAAATGTTCTCACGCCTAAGGTTGCGAGCTTAGTAGAAAGATTTCCAGAGTTTCAGCCTCCTCCAATACAGCCACAAGTAACAAGCTCATTTGCTCAAGCACCAATTGCTCAAAGACCGCCTTCTTCCGCAAGTGAATATTCACCACAAATACAGGGGATAAGAGACCAGGGTTTGAGGCTACAGGAATATGGGGCTTCTGCTAATGATATGGCCACGTTTTTAGCAGGCACGAGAATGTCACAGACACAAAATCCGCCAGTCGATATGGGCGCGGTAGCAAAGCTGCTGGAGAATTATAATGTAAGCGATCCGGCAGAGCTTATGAATGCGCTACGGCAGGGAGAATTACCGCCAGCCGGATCGCTTACTAGAAAAGTCGAATTGCCAGATATCCCGGCATTGATTACTGCCGGCTTTGACTACGATAATATTTCTAGAGCCAAGCAATTAGCAAATAAAGGTGCCTCACCACAAGAAGTATATGCGGCGCTCGGCCAGCCATCAGCAGCGGGAAAAATTAAGGAAACACAATCTGAAACTGAGGCAGAAACATTACAAAAAATCCCTGAAATAAGAGATGCGCATCGAGTTATGAGGAACGTTCTTGATGGATTAAGGAACCACCCCGCGCTTGATAAAATATTCGCAGGCAAGGATAGCGAGCTTAAAGATTTTACGGGCCGTTCGCCGGCTCAGATGTTAGTAACCGAAGCTAACAAAGACCCAACAATTCTTCAAACTTGGGGGCCGGGGCAATCTCCTATACCCTTCGGAGTCTCAACTCTGGAGTGGAAATATCCCGGTACTGATTATGCGGATTTTGCAGCATTATGGAATCAGCTAAATGGGCAGGTATTTTTACAGGCTTTTCAAAAACTGAAAGGCGGTGGCACAATTACCGAAGTTGAAGGGGAGCAGGCCAGACGATCGCAATCATCAGCATCTATACTCGGGACAAAAGAGAACTTCCTTGATGCGTTGGATTCTCTTGACAGGATAAACCGAGTATTAGTGCATCGATCAAGAATGAAGGCTGGGCTAGGGAACGAGCCTCTAATAATAGAATTAACAGACGGGTCACGCAGAACGATTAGTAAAGATCAATTATCGAATTTAATACCATATAGGATGGATATTAACGGAGATGCTCATTTTAAAGTACCTGGGTATGACAATCAGGTATTTACATGGAATCCCGTTACGCCTATCCAGTAAGGCTATAAAATGGCAGAAGTAATCGAAGCAAGACTATTAGAAGACGTGCCTTCTAGCACGCCTCCTAGCACGCCTCCTGTAACCGTTGAAACGCCAATTGCACAGCCGGCATCGTCATTGATAGATTTACTTGCAGGCATGGGCCGGTCTGCGGGGCAGGGTTTATCTCTCGGTCTAACAGATGAGGCAGTTGGTTTAGTATCTTCGATGTTAGATCCAGAGGGTCTCAGTATGAGGAAAACATACCGAGATGCAGAAAGAGAAAAACAAAAACAATTTGTAGGTGAGCATCCGATACTGGGTCTTGGGAGCGAAATATTAGGAACTATCCCGACCTCATTATTGGCAGGAGCAGGACTAGCAAGTTTTGCTACTAGGCAACTGCCGAAACTCGGTGGTCTATCGGGATTAAGCCAGTTGAGAAATCGGCTTGCCTCAGCTAAAGAGGCGATAGCTCGTGGTGGACGGATGCTGAGATATGGGAGCGGTGTAGGACTTAGTGGCTTATTAGGACTGCCACTTGGGTACGCCTATGGAGAGGGTGAAACAGCACCAGAAATACTAAGTGATATGCAAAGAGGCGGTCAAGCTGCTGCTTTAGGGTATGGATTATTATCTCCGGCAATACTCGCCGGGCGAGTTATTGGCGGCCCGATATTAGAATTTGGGAAAAGTGTATTGGGCCAAGCAAGATCGGCTGGACATAGAGCAGATGAGATAATTAGGAATCGATTAGGCGATAAAACTCCTGAAGATTTAGTTGCCACAATGCGAGCAATTGGAGAAGACGCAACAACTCAAGACCCTTACTCCATTAATTATGAATTTCCTGGGCTGGCTCAGCTAGGACAAACGATCGCCCAATCTGGCCCCGCGCAAAGAGCCTCTATGGAATTCTTTGAACAACGATCTGGATTGCCATCTCAGCAAAGGCTGATAAAGGATTATTTTAGAGCCGTCAATGTAGAAGATTTCAAAGACCTCAACACCCTGGAGATGCAAAAACAAATACGCGAAAGAATGCGAGGACTTGGGCCGGAATATGAGGATGTGCTTAATAATGTAACGGTTGAACTCTCTGCTAATATTAGTCAAATTCTTGCAACAAAAGAGGGGAAACGAGCATTACAGGTTGCTAAAGACGCTGTTGAGACAGATCGTAAAATTCCATGGGAAGAGCATTTTGAACTCGGGGATAAACTTGAGGGTGGCGGATACGAAATCAAACTAACAAAAAGACCAACACTTAGAACACTTGATGAGGTTAAACGTGCGCTCGATGAAATGATCGAGCCTGAATATACACAAGCAAGCGGCTTCAGCCAGCTAAGCCCGAAAGGCCGTAGACTTGTAAATCTCAAAGCGGACTTAGTTGATGAGCTTGATACACAATATCCTGAATACAAAAGGGTTCGCGGGCAGTATGCCGATGTACAATCAGAAAAAACGGCGCTTCAGAAGGGCGAAAAGGCGTGGGGGACTGTTACTTTAGAAGAGATTAACGAAGTAATGTCTTCGATGTCACCAGCAGAACTCGAATTCTTTAAAGTAGGGTCTATGCGTGCATTGCTTGGAAAGGCAATGAGAAAAATGGGAGAGGCAAAAGAAGGCCAAATGCCGTGGCGACCAAACCATCTGGAAGAAGAGAAAATGCGTTCTATCTATGGCGAGGAAGCAGGACAGAAGCTAATCGATGGGATAGTGAGGGAGCTTGGCTATAAAGATGCTGCAAATAGAATCCTTCACCAATCAAGAACACATGGATTTCGTCAAGAATCTGAGCGATTAGCGGCTGAAAGCAGCATAGGGGGGGCTGCTTCTCAACTTACCCAGCAAGGGACAACAGGCAAACTTAAATCAGCGGTTGATATACTCAATCCGTTTTGGAGGCGTGGTGCCGAAATAGTAGATCCAGAATTAGAAGAACTGTTAGTGCGGCGACTATTTGGCCGTGTTGGTGACGTCGGCTCGGAGCTTCTTAAAATCCCCCCGCCCCGAAGACCGGCTCTTGATTTAGGCCCAGGTTCAGAATCCTATATGCGGGAGAGAAGTCTAGGCTTGCTAGCGCCTGCTCCCTCAGCAGCACTTTACACGCCGGAACATTCCCGAGAGCAAATTAAACGTCTCATTTTCTAATGGCTGAAAGCTACGCACCCGGCTTCCTGCTGGCCCAATCAAGGCCAAGCAATACGACTGCGACAACACTCTATACGGCTGGAATGAAAACTGAGGTTACTCGGATCATCATAGCGAATACCACAGGCTCGGCAGCTACGTTTCGCCTCTTCCATGATGATGACGGAACAACAATGGACGAGACAACTGCCCTGATCTGGGACAACAGCATCGCCACGGCCAACTACGTCGATATTCAAGCCTATCTCTACGGTATCACGATCGCAGCCGGCGGGAGCCTTGGGATTCGATCTGGGACAGGCAATGCACTCACATTTTCAGCGTATGGAATCGTTTCCGGCGTCCGCTAAACAAGGAGCAACTAATGAAAAAATGGTATCGAAGCAAAACAGTCTGGGCTAATGGCCTGGCTGTGCTTGCCGTGATTCTTGAAGCCACTGGTGTTACGAATATTCTGACAGCAGAGGTACAGGCCGAGACTGTTGTAGCGATCATGGGCGTTGTGAATCTGGTGCTTAGATTCGTTACGGACGAGTCCATATCAATCTAGTCTGGGTTACCCTCCTGCTTGTTGCGGCCGTCTGGCTGGGGCGCAGATGGGAGCGCACAGCTACCCAGGCGGAAACAGATCGCCAACGGCTAGCCATTAACCGCATTGTCGAAAAAGCGCATAAAGCTGTATCTGAGCTTGCCGATACTGAGCTTGATGACGAGTTGCGCGATCCTGCCAGAACTCGCCCTAGGGGGAGTTAACGCCGCCTCCGCCTTCTGGTCTTACCGTGCTGCGTCTGCCGAAAAGGTAGAAGTGCTCACCAAAGACTGCGAATTCGCCGAGGCTATCTATCTCACCGAAGAAAGCATTTCAGGCATGGCCCTCGAGGACAAGCGGAAAATCGTGCGCCACAACAAATCTGTAGCAGCTATTTGCGGTGATTGATTGCGCTGCGGCTATCGTCGTGATGCTGCTTGCCGCGCCGTGCGAGGAGTGGGCGCGCATTGTAGATATCGCTACGCGGCTTCCAGAGAGTGAAAAGCC
>Ga0208315_1000485_pt1 | contig 28858 bp, 49 predicted proteins | sample MalvireepMed_215_FD_184239 | JGI IMG/M metagenome (GOLD analysis project Ga0208315, IMG submission 184239) | Marine viral communities from the Global Malaspina Expedition - Malaspina viral metaG DeepMed_215 (SPAdes) (version 2) | ecosystem: Environmental > Aquatic > Marine > Oceanic | place... | reverse complement strand
AAGGGAAAGAAGCCTGGAAGTATTGGTGTCTTTAGTGGATTTGGCCCTGGAACGATGAAGAAATCGTATGAAAAATAATTAATAAACAAACCATTATAAGGAAAATAAAATGGCTTTAACTAACACATCAACTGCCGCTGGTGGTCTTGGAAAGACAATCGGTGATGCAGTTATCGCATTCAATCATGTGAATGTGATGTTTCCACTTGTGACTGTAAAACAGGCCGCAAGAGGATCAAACTCGGTTCAGTTCTCGGATTGGACAAAACTAACTTCAGGCAACGTAACTGCCGCTACTCAGGCAACCGCTACAACTGCTGTTGCTATCACATCAGCCGCAAGAACTGCAACGATCTCTGAACACGTTATCGAAGCAGATGTATCTGATTTGGTACTCATGGGATCAGGCGATAATGTTGATTCTAATGCTGGCCCAGCACTCGGAAATTCTGTCGCCTCGAAACTTGATGATGATCTTGTAGAACTTGGCAAATCATTTTCGCAAACAGAATGTGGTGCTGGTACGAGTCTTGCATTGAGCCATATCTTTGGATCAATTAGACAAATGAAAAGTGCTGGAAGTCCCGCTCCATATTCGCTCGTTTTAAGCCCAAAACAAATTTGGGGTTCAAAAGGAATTATCTCTCTGCTTCATGATGATGCAGTAACGGGTTCCAATGCCAAACCGATGTCACTAATGGGTTCTAAAGGCGAAGAAGCCTTTCAAACTGGTTACGTTGGTTCGATTGCTGGATTCAATATCTACTGGTCAGATCAGATTGATGAAAATGTTGGATCAGGTGGTGATGCCGCTGGATTTGCTATGAGCAAAGGTGCATTAGGTCTTGGTGTAGGTGCTGAAGGTTTATTCCGCATCCGCACAGAACGTAATGAAGCCGCAAGATATACAGCTTATGTTGCTGTTGGATTCTGGGGTGAAGTTGAAATCAAAGATGCTTATGGTGTCTATATCCTATCGGATGTTTCATAATCACTAACTAAATAAAAACGGGGGGACTCGTTCCCCCCTTTTTTAAGGATATATATGAAATACTTTAAAAAGCCAAACGGATCGGTAATTGAATATGATCCCCAAAATCATGATTTGAAATCTCTGAAAAGCAGATTCGAAGAATGCCAGGAAGATGGATCACCGAAACCGAAAGCAAAAAAGAAAAAAGATTAATTAAATAACCAAGATGCCCATGAGAATAGTCAGGCTCGGTAAGGCATAAGTAAGGAGAAACAAGATGGCAAACAAATACGCGGTAGTAGAAGCGCAAAATTTAGCGATGGGACAATCAGGCTCGATATTCGTAACAGGCACAACAGCAGTTACTTGCGGTGCTGGAACGGGGGTATTCCATTCCATTCAATTCATAGAAGATACAGTTTTTGCTTCAGGATCAGGTGGTCTAATAGCAGAAACGGAACAATTATTTCCAGATGATGCTGGCACAGGCACATTGATTGATGCAAATGGTGGTGCGGCCATTGATGGTGAAACATTTCCCCAGGGAATGACAATCTTCGGTAGATGGACGGGATTTCAATTAGCGTCAGGTGCTTGTATAGCATATGTAGGCTGATGCTTAGTTTAAGATTAAAACTTCAATCCGTAATCACACAAACCGCAAGGTTGGCTCGTGATCTATGGAACTCTGTGAATCTCAATGATGTATGGGAAAGAGAGGAACGGAAGTGGGAAGATATAGTATAAAAATTTAATGAATAGGATAATATTATGGCAACATTAACAGGACAAACTATTGCATCATCATATGAACAACTGCTTCATGTAGATACTGATGGTGGCGGCAATACAACAACTTTAGTTCCAGTAAAAGATGGTGATAATGGCACAACCTTCGCAATGCAACTATCAACAACCACTATTTGTATTGATAACCCCACAGCAGATTCATCTACTCAAGGTGGTATTCTAAGACTACAATCTGATGATGGTGCATTGATGCAGTCAGGCAGTAGACTTGGTGTTATTGAATTTGGTGGTGCTGAAGATTCAAGCAATACGATAACAGTTGGAGCAAGAATTGAAGCAGTAACAGATGCTCTTTGGGCGGCTGATGAGAATGGTGCTGATATGGTATTTTATACAACTGATGGTAATGCGGCTCAATCAGAGCATCTACGCATTAAATCTGGTAGTGCAGTCAATTTGGTTATTACGGGTGGGTCGACCCATTCACAAGTTGATTTTGCGGGTAGTGATGGAACGAAGGATGGTTCTATTTATGCAGAAGCTACTAATATAGGTTTTTTAGATGATGATGGTAACTGGGCAGTTAGAGCTGAAACTGATGTTCAGACATCATTATATGTAAATAATTCGATTAAACTTTTAGTCGATGCCAACTCCCGAATCTCGCTCGGGAATAATGATATTAGTGCAGTTACTTCAACGACAATATTTGGGTATTTAGCTGGACAGGATATTGAAAGTGGAGCAACTCACAATACTTACTTTGGGAGTTTAGCTGGTAGTGAAAATACCACTGGTGATAATAATACATATATAGGTGCAAATTCAGGATTAGGTGTTAATGGAAATGCAAACAATGGTAACACAGGAATAGGTAAAAATACTTTAACAGCAGTCACTACTGGAGGCAGTAATGTCTGTGTTGGTGTAAATGCTGGCGATTCAATTACTACTGCAAATCACTCTATTTTTATCGGCTCATCAGCGGGGGATTCTCTTACAGTTACTGGTGGTGGTAATGCTTATGATGGTCAGATTGGAATCGGAACATCTGCCCTTGCCGCCCTCACATCGGGCATTGGCAACGTGGCTGTGGGGTATCAAGCAATGGATGCTAATCAGACTTCAGATTACAATACAGCAGTAGGTACATCTGCACTTGGAGCTCTTACTAATGATGGTGATACTGGAAATACTGCTGTTGGTTATAATGCTGGGGCGGCAGTTACATCTGGAGTTAATAATACTTTAATTGGAACTGTCGTAGGCGATGGGTTTGATGCTGAAAGAGATAATACTTTTGTTGGCTATGCGTCTGGTACTGGGGCAATAAATGGTGCTGATTATTGTGTCGCAATAGGCTCAAGTTCATTTCAAGGTGCGGCAACGCAAGATGGGACTGTAGCGATTGGATACCAATCTCTCACAGCCCTCACAACTGGTGCTGGGAACACTGCTGTGGGTTATCAAGCTTTAAAAGCCTGTACAGATAATTCATATAATACGGCAGTTGGTTATGCCGCCGCAGATGCTATCCCATCTGGTGCATTGGCGAATACAGCCGTTGGATATGATGCTTTAGGTGCTGGAAATAATGCGACTACAGACAACAATACTTGTTTCGGATTTGAAGCTGGGAATGTAATCACATCAGGTAGTCAGAATACGATTATAGGTAGTACAACAGACCCATCGGCTAATACTGGTACTAATCAAACAGTAATAGGATATAACACAACAGGACAAGGAGACGATACAGTAACACTTGGTAATGCTTCTGTTATAAATGTCTTTGCATCTCAAGATGGTGGAGCAAGAGTTCATTGTGCTGGTATTGCGTTTGCTGGAACTCAGATTGCAAGTGCAGATGTAAACACTCTTGACGATTATGAAGAAGGCTTAGACACAGTGGCGATAGCCGCTGGTTCTGGTACTATTACTATCCACTCCTCAAATGACCAAATTTCATATACTAAAATTGGAAGAGTCGTGCATATTACTGGTAGGCTTAATGTTAGTGCAATTTCATCACCAAGTGGAGATTTAAGTATTACTGGTCTGCCGTTTGCGGCGGCTGATACAACCGAGACTTCTGAATTAGGAGCTGGAGGTGTTTATTTAGACAATGCTAATGGGGCTATTACTACCTATGCTATTTGCTTTGTTTCGACAGGTACGACAACTTTAATTCTTAGAGAAGCTGGTGGTACTGGTAATGGTGCAGATTTAGCCGCACATATTGATACTGATACAAAAATAAACATAGAGATTACATATTTTACAACATAATTCTTAATTGGATAATTAAGTGGAACAAATAAAACAAAGGAGTCAAAAATGGCTTTAGAAAAGAAAGTAACATACGATTATGAGGTTCGTGGTAAGTACAAATGTATTCAGCAACGAACAAGAACTGCGATAGAAGAAGATGGCAAGGAAATATCATTCTCATATCTTCGTACTTCATTTATGCCAGATGCAGATGTAAGTGGTGAATCTGATGAAGTGAAAGCTATGGCAAGTTCATTATGGACAGATGCAGTTAAAAAAGCATATGAAGATTCAAAAGAATAATTAACTAACAAACAAGGAGTCAATAATGGCTAAAACAAAAGACAAACAGCCATCGAAACCTCTTCTGAAATTAGATGATCAAGACTATTTCAAAGAAGATTTTAGTGATGAGCAAATTAGAATGGTAGCACACCTGGAGAATGTGGAAAGTAAACTGCAATCCAATGGGTTCATCAATGAACAATTAGGTGTAACAAAGGAAGCATTAATTGAAATGCTTCGCAAATCAATAAACGAAAAAGAGGAAGTAAAAGATGAATTGGAGTAATTACGATTCTTACAAATCAAACAACCAGGGTGCATTTAGCAATGAATCACAAGTTACCCGTGCCGCAGTTTCCGAAGAAACAGACGATGATGGCAATGTAATCCGTCATGCACAAGCTGAAGAAAAGCGTGAATTCATCGCTTGGAAACAGAAACGATGGGATGCTGAAACTGGCGAAGCACAAGATGATTCAAAACGTGAATATTCACTATCTGATCTTGAAAGAGAAAAAGCACGATACGATAGAGATCAGGCATCTGCCAAAGCACAATCTGATGGTTTAGCAAAGGCAATCGCTGATTTCAAAAAGATGTAATGAATACATCCTATGACATCCCCATAAAATTCGTATATGTCGGAGAATAATGGTGTTAGATCGTATTCTGGGCAAGTTATCGGTGATTCAATGTCGCTTACTTTTAATTTCCGATTTCTGCTTAATGCGATTGCAGTATTTGGCACGATCATATACGGTGCATATAAATTTCAGAATCGGATTGAAGAACTTGAAAGAAAGATGGCAGAAGCGGATCAGACGATTGAAGATTTACTTGAGAAACACGTTCTGGCTGAAAATGAAGCTATTGCGGAATTAGAATCGAAAGTTGCATGGTATGAAAAAAGTGTTGGTGGATTGAATCCGTTATCCTGGAAAAAGAATAGAAGAAGCAAATAATGTGCGAAATATACTACATTTACTATGAAAAACAAGGATTGAACATGAAAAATAGTAACAAATCATCGGAACGAAGATTATCGGAATGAGAAAGATACTATCAATACTGTTCTATCAGTTAGGTCACAATGCAGACAGATTACTCTGGATGAATAGTCCAACTTATGAGTGGATAGAAGATAGACTCGCAGACCTATATCAATGGTCTATGTGGCAGTCAATTAAGTATGATGAATACAATGAAATATGGCAATACGATAACCAAATATCAAGGTAAAATGAATAATGGATTTCAATTTATTGATGGAATCATGGGGGACACTTGGTGCAACGGGTGTAATCAGTCTACTATTCGGATTTATGATTACCAATTTAATAAAAAGCCAAAATGCACAATCTGAATCATTGGATAAAATTCAGGTGGATATTGCTAAAGCAGAATCTACATCGGACAACGTACAAGGAATCTTACTAAAACTTCTTGATAGGATTCAGCGAGAAAGTGAACAACAGAATGATGAAAGAAATAGAAGGCACGAATCCATGATTGAGGCATTGGGGGACGTAGAGAAACAACTGTCAAGGATGGACGGGATTATGAGTCGAATTAATGGTAGTGGAAAATGAAAACTGAACAACATAGAGAAGAAGTAATCAAATATCTCACCAAACTGAATGAGAGACAGATCACTATCTTTCATCGGGTTTCAAGAATTGAAAAGCATCTGGATATGTTAAATGGCAAAACCAACAATAATAATATTGAGATTGCAAAAATTAAAACATGGGGAGGGGTAGCGTTGTTCGCTATTCCTATAATCGTAAATCTTATAATGAAGGTGACATAAATGGAATGGCTACAAATGAATTGGGAATGGGTTTTACTTGGATTCATGATCTTGGAAAAACTTGTAAAAATGAGTCCATCAGATAAAGATGATATTCTTCTGGATGTTATCTTTCAGGGATTAACTAAAATGGTAAAGGGGGAAAAGAAATGAGCTGGGCATCGAAATATGTAGAACGGCAAATCAAAAAACGAGGTGCGAAAGCGTTCTTTCTGTGGGTTGCTGAATTAATTGCTAAGGCGACACCTACTAAAAAAGATGATCAGATGGTGGCTGAGATCAAAAAGGTGTTGAAGAAATTCTGATGCCAAGATTCGGAAAAAGAAGTAAAGAACGTCTAAAAGGTGTGGATGCTAAACTTCAGAATGTACTGAATGAGGTAGTTAAATACTTCGATATTACTATAATTGAGGGATTACGTTCCCAGGAACGGCAGAATGAATTAGTAGCACAAGGTAAAAGTAAAACCAAATTCGGAAAACACGTTTTAGGAAAAGCAGTTGATATTGCCCCGTATCCTATAGATTGGAAAGCGAGGGATGACTTCCACTACCTCGGTGGTTTTATGCTCGGTATGGCCGCTTCTATGGGCATCAAGATACGTTGGGGCGGGGATTGGAATGCCAGTTCGTTATTTAAAGGGCAACGCACAACTAAAGATAACAATTTTGACGATCTGGTTCACTTTGAAATCCTGGATGAATAAAACAAAATTCATGGAAGCTGTTGAAGGCCGTATTGATTATGGTAATGATCTCAATAATATCAATAAGGCGATCCGTAAAGCGAAAAGAATTCCGATTGTTCAGTTGATTGATATGGATGGTGCAGTATTGGGTGATGTTGCTGAAGTTCTGGCACTATTAAAAAGTTGTAATTACTTGGAATTATTAAATGAAGGATATGAAGCATGAGTACATACGAGTCAAGTTACTGTTCACAAGCTGACATTCAGTTTGTTCTGCCTGAAATGGCAAAATATAATCAACGAACAATACTCTCACCAAATTGGGTGGCGAGTGGGACTTCAAATTTATATTTCAATTATTCAACTGGCCCAATGACTGTATTATTTAAAGATGGACAAGATTTATCTACTGAGCATGGATCACAACCAGGTTCAGATAATCAATGGCGGTATGTTGAAGCAGATGGGAAGCTGGAATACTATCTTGCGAGTTCTTCTGCATCAGCTTTAAACGGTGCTATCTTTGAAGGTGGTATTGATGCTGATACACATCTCACATCTGTGATTGCCAGATCAAGTGATTTCGTAAGAAGTATGTCAGGCGGAATTGCAATTTATCCGAGAAAGGGAGTGGGTATTGCTTCTGCTACTGGTGCAGATTGGCCAGAGATTATAGTAATGTCCACGGCCCATATCGCCGCCAGTTTTATTACAGCACCTTATAATTTAGAACTTTCTACCCAATTATCAGATAAAGTAAGTAATGCAGAAGGTACTGGATGGCTTGATCTATTAAGACGGGGTGAAGTAACCATCAATCAACAGGAATCACTACAAAAGAATCATGGAATCGTAAGAAGGGTGAGCCTGAATGGTTCTACAACTTCTGATATTGTGGACGTTAAAGGAAGGCCATCTGTTGAATGGGATATTATTCAAATCAAAATAGCCAGCGGTGCTACACTTGCACGATCCACAAATTCATCAGTCACCTATTCAACAAAAGGATCAAATGCTGATGGCTTACAAGTTGAGGCACTTTATACAAGCGAAACTGTAACAGGGGGATGGGATGCAGTAGGACACGGAATGTATGTACGCTGGTCACCTGGTGTGCTTACAACTAACGATCAATGGGAACTTGAAATCTCTGGGGAACTTGATTCAACTGCAACACCTATTAAAATGGCTCAAGTGAATCGTATATGATAACCTACACAAATCAGGTTAATACTATTATTGATAAGGTTGCCAATATTATCGGTGATGAAGTATCAATTCCGATTACGTTTGATGAACATAAAGGGAATCATTCTATTCTAATTGTTCCGTTGGAAGATAATTTAATTGATCTACTTGCCAGGGGCCAATCCCGTGAATATTCGATACTATTATCTTACGAATTATCAACGGGTGGCAATATGAGTGAGAACACATTTAAGCAAATATCCAATACAGCGGAACATATTAAACGATTATTTGCACCAGATAATAATGCCGATGTTTCAGGATACTGGATTGCTGGACAAATTTCATCAGTAGTATATGAACGTGATGAAGATGATGAAACCAAGATTAGGGCATTGATAAATTTTAGTTGTATAAACGTGGAGTCATCATGAAAATAAAATTGAAAAATAAAAAGAATCCAATCACTCAGATGTGGTGTTTTAACATGAGTGGATATGATTCGGATATAATTAATAAACTTAATTCTGGGGAAGAAGTTGAAGTTGAAAAGATACCAAAACCAGCCCTGGAATTTGTAAATGAAGTAAAAACAAAGGGGAATGAATAATGGCAATTTCAACAGCATCATATTCGTCATCAGCTTTTAAAATAGCGATAGCGGAACAGGATGCCTTCGGAACAGTAACTGCGGCTGGTGGTAACGCATATCATGCTTTAGATGTGGATTCGATTAGTTCACCATCATTGAATCTAAATCAAGCATTGGATGTACGATCTGGTAGTCGAGTATTACAGACAACGGACTTTTTTCATACGAAGGTCGGTGCAATCGCAGAAATCAGCGTATCAGGAACAGCAACAACTAATGCTCTTGATATATTACTTGAGAACATAATGGGTGAAGCAGAAGGATCAGCGAGTGGTGTATATTCGTTCAATTCTAATGCTTCTGCTCAAAGTGTTGGATCGGGTGATTCATCTCAAGCTGGAACCTTGATTTCAATAGCGATGATCTCACCAATCACCGATATGGATTTAGGCTTTAAGGATTGTGTAGTAACGGCCTTATCACTTTCGGGTGATGCTGGAACAGAAGGCGGTAGGATTAAATTCTCTGCTACTTTTAAAACTGGATCAGCTGTAGATGGAACACAAGCTACAACAGTTGGTGCAGTAGATACTGCTTTCACAGCCGCATCTGAAAACTATACAATGAATTCATGGACTGCTGGATATAGGCAAATAGTTGGTGTTGCAGATTTGGTGATGAGTTCGTTTGCATTGAATCTTACTAATGATGCAAACTTCTTGGGGCTTGTATCTACAGGATTTGAGACAATCTCAAGGGCTGGTGAATTCTCTGCTACTTTGGATGCTACCGTAAAATATGATGATAAAGTTCAGGCATTCTTTGAGAACTTCCAGGATCAAGCAACTGGTGCATCAGAAGGGGCTACATTTTTGAACAATGATTCAGCTTTAACTGATGCCAATTTTGGAATAAAAATAGCGGCTTCGGTTTTAACTAATGTGGCTTTCAATGAACAGGCTATGATGATGATGGATTTATCTGTGAAGGCGATTGGTTCTGGTGTTGCTTCAAGTACACCTCTTGTAGAAGTAGCCTGTTAAACAATAAGGGGGGCAAATGAAAATAGAAGTAGAAGGTCAGGAATTCCTGATAAAAGAAATTAGTTACTCGGATAAACTTGGATTGCAGGGTGAATTTGCGGATGTCTATAAAAACGGTACTGATAATGTTAGTCAAAAGGATTTCAATATCTTATTAGGACATACCGCAGAAATTGCATTCAACAAGCCTGAAGATTTTTTGAAAGAACATGAATATGAATTTCAATTAAAAATTCTGATAGCTATCATGATGGAATATTTAGGATTGTCTGAATCAGCAAAAAAAGAAGATGGGGGTTAGCCTTTTGTGTGTGGTATTGGGTATTCCAACCGAAGCCACACGATCAATATTTATTTCCCTATGTTGGCGAAACCCCCGTATCAAGAAAAATAAAGGAATTCAATCATGTTGATGACATCTTTGAAGAGGTTGCAGAAATATCAAATGCGAGTGATGGCAAACGAACAATCGGGCAAGAACTATGGTATCTGATTCCTTTATTTGCAAATCCACAATATCTATTAAGCGATGAATCCTTCAATCTGATTAATGAATATCACTACATCATTGACTACCATATCCCTTTGGGTTCAACCTTAGATGAAACTGATGCTCATAAATTGGAATACTTCACAATCATTAAAAATGAAATGGGTGTCGCCTTAAGACACCGACAGGAAAAAGATGCTAAAAAAAGATAAGAATATGGGGATCGGAGATTATCAATTATATGATGATCTTATGCACAGCCTCCCTTGTAAACCGATCCCCAGAGTTTAATTATGGCAGATAAAAAACTAAATATAAAAGTCTCAACAACTGGTGCGAGTAAGTCACAGAAAAATTTAAAAGGTTTATCTGGATCAATAAAGACTTTAGGAAAAGCGGCATTAGCTACTGGTGCGGCTTATTTCGCTACAAGGGGATTAATAAACGGATTCAGTTCAGCATTGAGATTGGCTGGTGAACAGGAACAAGCTGAAAAGAAACTTGAAGTAGCATTGGGCAAGACATCAAAGGCATTATTAGATCATGCTTCTTCTTTACAGAAAGTGACTACTTTCGGTGATGAAGCTATCATTGGTGTCCAGTCCAGTTTAGCCGCATTCATAAAAAACGAAGATCAAATCAAGAAAGCAACAGAAGCCACATTAGATATGGCGGTTGCTATGGGGATGGATTTAAAAGCGGCTGGTGATTTAGTTGCAAAGACTCTTGGATCATCCACAAATGCCATGAGCCGTTATGGTATCCAGGTTGAAGGTGCAGTAGGATCAACAGAAAGACTTGAATCATTAACGAATAATGTTGCTACTCTTTTTGGTGGTCAGGCATCAGCACAAGCTGATACTTATGCTGGTTCTGTTCAACAGATGAAAAACTCTTTAGGTGATATGGCAGAACAGATTGGTGCAATCCTGATTCCAGCTTTCGAAAAATTAGAACCTCATTTAAGTCTTGCAATAGATTTCTGGGGTAAATATTTTGGAACACTTAAAGATGGTGATGCTATAAATAGTCAATTCTCTACACAAGTTCAAGCAATAGATAGACAAATAGAAAAACTAAATGGAAGAGTAGAATATCAATTAGCACTAATGCGAGACCAAGAGTCACTTAGGGAAAGAGCCATAATAGCCGAAAATAGCATTAGTAAGCAGAAGGCAGAAGAAATGCTGGCGATTGCAAATTTAAATGCTCAAATAAATAAATTAAATAATGCCAAAGAAACACAACTGAAAATAGAAAAAGCCTTAAACGAAACTACCCAATTAAATCTTCAATTAAGACAAGCCGAAATTGATATGGGGATTGAATATGTAAAAGTAATTGATGTTACTCGTGGTGCAATAAAAAACAAATACGCAGAAGAAATGAAGGGAGCCGCATTATCTGGGCAATCTGCAATCGAAGCCATGAAATCAGTAGTTCGAGCAGAAACAATGGAAGCTGTAGCTGGTTATCTTGCGAGTGTATTAAAAACAGTTCCATTCCCAGCTAATTTAGTTCTGGCGGCCGCTGGTGGTGGAATCGTGGCTGGTCTTATGGATAAGGCAATGGGTGCTATTCCTAATAAATTCGCCACAGGAGCCGACTTTGTTACTTCTGGTGCTACACCTATGCTTGTAGGAGAAAGTGGCCCAGAACGCGTATCTGTCACACCCTTAACACCAGGAATGAATCAGAAAGGGCCTCAAGGAATTACATTAAATATAAGTGGCGGTTTAATAGATGATTCTTATGTAAGGAATGTTTTGATACCAGCGTTGAATAAGGCCACATCTTTAGGAAGAAGGATTAATGCTTAGTTTTGATTCGGCATTATCTAATGCACTCAAACTCGGTAATACAACAGCCTTCTGGGTTTTAAAACTATATTATAATGCGGAAGGTTCTGGTGATTTTATAGGGGTAAGTGATACTCACCGTGTAGATGGTTCTGATATATATTACGGCCTTGTTTCTTCATGGGGTAATTATTCTCAGTCTTTGGATTTTTTTAATTTTACAACTTCAACAGGGAATATGTCGGTTCGTTTAATCAATACGGATAAATCAATTCAGGGCGGGCGATTCTCTGATCTGTTCAGCACTAATAATTTTGCAAATAGAAAATGGGAATTATTCTTAAATACATCTCAAGCGGGAACTTATGATACTGCTGTACGGATGATTGGAACGGGGATTATCTCAGGGAACATAAAATACGATACAAACTCTGTTTCATTATCATTATTAGATTTTGATTCTAAATATCATCAAGAACTTCCAACTACAGTAGTTGTATCGAGTACATATTCTAATGCACCTGAGAAAAATATCAATAAACCGATTCCAATGTTTTATGGTGATTGTCACGATAAAGATTCAAGTAGTATTGGAACAATTCCTACATCTGGTGCTCAATTTGATCGCTATTATACAAAAGGAAAATTCCCCGCTATCATTACAGATAAATTTGATTCAACGAATGCAAATATAGAAGCTTTGGTAGATAATGAAACCCCGCACACATTGGATACTGAAAACATATATATGAAAGTTGATGATAATTTTGCGGTTTGTCTCAATACCACCCAATCTGGAAATAAAATAACGGTTAGTGATGTGGATTGGCGAGTCTATATTACACCAACTCATCATAATACTTATTCAAGTGGCACGAATTATGGACAGACAGTCAATCGTGATTTTAGGATTTCAGCACCATATACTTTATCAGCTTCAGATGGAACAGGCACAACAGGATGGCGTATTCCCAAGATACCAAAATTGGGTGAGTTTACAGACATAAAAGTTTTAATCGCACTCAGGGATATGGCAACTGACCCTGGTTCTACAATCAATGCTTTTTTTATATCGAAAGCAGATGGAACATCTATAGCCGATTTATCTGGAAGCTGGAGTGACGGGAATGATGCAGATGTTACATCATCGAGCATAGCTGGACTCTATTCATCACCTGAAAAAGATAGTTGGGATTTTGAAAATAGTTTCCTTTTGAAACTTACAGATGCGTCTGGTGATTCAAGTGTTAAGATTGCCGAAATAGCCCTTGAAATACAATTTGAGCCAAGCCAGATATTTGAAAAGATTATAAGTGAACCACATGAAGTTACTATTGCATATTCTGAGTTTTATACATCTACTATTAATGAAGATGGTGAACAAGTACCAAGCACAAGAAGATTAAACAGGACACGAAGCGTTCAAACCCCTGTTATTAGTGATTATATATATTTTTCAGGTAAAGGAAGAAAATATCCTGCATTTATTGATGCTGATTCAAGAAACCAGGGATACAATGAAACTGATTTGATTGAAAATCCAGTCTATATTATTGAGGATGTTTTGAGAACAGAATTATCTCTTACTTCTTCTGAAATAGATCATGCTTCTTTTGATACTTCTGGCAATACGACAGACGGTTATTTAGGAGATATTTATGATGATGCTGTAGGTGATGTTAAGTTTGCTTTTTCTCAATATAAATTTATCAATTCAAAAGATTTCATAAGTAGAATATGTAAGCAGATTCTTTCATGGGTGTTTATAAGTGGTGATGGGAAATTTAAGATTAAGACACTTCGCAGAGTAGGGGATTATGATTCAGCAGATAAGACGATTGATTTCAATGATATAAATTTAAAATCTATTTCTAAAACTTCGTTGGGTGGAGTAAGAAATGATATTACAGTCAATTATAATTTTGATTATGGTGAGGATCAATTTTTATCGAATGCAAATCCCACAGCCGATTCCACAAGTAAAGGAACTACTGTTAATGGTTATAATGTTTCTGATGGCTTAAAATTAGAAATAGATGCAGACGTATTAGATGATGATACGGCGGGGGCGACTTCAGGAAAAGGATTGGCCGATGCTTATATGACTATTTTCAAGGATAGGAAGGTTATTCTGGATTTTGATTGTATTCGCCCATTATATAATGATCTTGAGATTGGCGATATTATTACATTTGATAATTGGGATACTAATTTAAAACTATATGGAACAGCATTCAGTTCTGATTATTTCATTGTCCAGGATATTGCAAAAAGACCAGAAGGCTGTTCCATAAAATCAATAAAGGTAGATGCATAATGGCAAATCAAAATATAAGAATTCCAAGATTTTATCCTTGTTTGGCAAATCACAGGATGGCAACTGGAACAGCTCAGAATGCCAACTTTGATTTGATGAGTGGCTCAAACTTAATCAGCACATTTACACAAGGCTCTGAGCCTGAATTATTTGATTTAAAGCCAATGAATCAATGTAGCTGGGATACATCTTCAAACACTACCTTACAAGATGACCATGTTTTAGTGAACATGGATACTGGCGGTGGATTCAATGTGGATTTTGTCGCAATATTAAATCATAATATGGCTACTGCTGATGCCAAGTTTAAAGTTGGGCATAGTGGTACTGAAACTGACGTGAATCGTGCTGATATGCCAACTGATACAGATATAGCGAGTGTGACCGAAGTAGTAAACGCAGACACAATTAATGGCAATGTTGTTACACCAGGAACAGATGGTTCTACCATTATCACTTTCACAGCTTCAAGTAACAGATATTGGGGTATTCAATTTGAAGGTATCACGGGACAAACAAATACGGCGAGTGGAGATGGTAAGTTTGATACCGCTAACGATTTAAAAATTGGTTGCGTAATCTTCGGTGAATTCTACGATATGCCGAGATCACCAGATTTAAGTGTGAATCGTTCTATCATGTATGATGGTGTCAATGTACAAGAATCCGCTGGTGGACAAAGGTACGGTAATGCAAAGAATCGAGGTCGTAGATATGTAGGTACAGGCAATCAGACACCATTTGTACAGGCATCTCAAAGCTATTATGTATATGGTGGCAGAATGGCTTATGATATGAATTTTTCATACTTATCATCGGATGATGTTATGCCTTCAGATTACAAATCAGAAGTAACTGGAAGTGATACAGTTGTAGCCGATGTTTGGAATAGGACGAGTGGTAATTTATTGCCTTTTATATTCACATCGGATGGTACTTCTACAGCAGAATCAGATTATCTATTCGCAAGGTTTGGGCAAAATAGTCTTGATATGAGCCAAGTGGCTTTGGATACATTCAATATATCGCTTCGTCTTGAGGAAGAATTTTGATTTAACATATCCATCATTCCTGTCAAATAAAGGCGGCCAGCAATGGTCGCTTTTTTTTCTTGTTTATTAACTGTTTGGATATTATACTCTGAATGATGAGACACTTAATAAACAAACATTACGACACACCAGGGGGGCTTCTCGGTCAACCGACCTATGTCTCATCGCATCCCAAGCCCCCCGTGTCAAAGGATGAGACAATGAAACAAACAATAATAAATAGCTTTATTGATAAATCAGTTAAAGCACCAAGTTATGAGCCAAATGAACTGACAAGGAAAAACTTTGGTGATTGGATAACTGCCAACCCTCTCGGCACATACAAAGAATGGAAAGAATATCTTGAACTATTAGTTAAGGGGGGTGAATGATATGAGATATACACTTGTATCACAAAGATTTGTTGGCGAACCACTTGAGGTTCACAATTCAGCCTGTTCGGATATATCAAAAAAAATAAAGAATGGTGCTTACGCCATATTGGAAAACACGACAAAAGAATCATTATCAGATGAAATTAATTACCTTATTGAAAATGATCAAATCATAGAAAAAGACATCAAGCACTTTAATTGCTGTAAAGGGGGTGAGTGATGAAACTAATATCTATCGGTAAAAAACTATCATGGGAATCATCTGAATTGGTGATTTTAAGATTATTAAAAAATAAATTATTATCAATCTATTCGGATACCGAATTGGAATTAGACGGTTTGAATCATAGTCACTTAGTTGATCTTTTGAACAACGTCAGTATAAAAGTTGAAACCATAAACAAGATCATGGATCAGGAATTGGAAAGATTAATTAAACGTGATTCGGATATTTTCAAAGATCATAGATGTTCACATTGTCAAAGTGATAAAATCTATGTTTGCGATCCTTGCATGGATATATGGGCTGATGAAGTCAAGAGGGTGGCCCTGAATGGCTGAGAACGTGAAATTTACTATCATAAAGCCCAAAACTATGAAAAGCCACATATATGTTAGGCTAATGAGGAAACTCGTCAAAATCCTTGAAAAATTGGATGTTGGCGTTAAAATAAAAGAGGTGAAAATATGATTGTGCCATTTGATTTTAAATATCATGCTGAAATCCAATACGAAACTGAATTCGGTTTAGCCTTTTGTAATGCAAACGGGAATACAATGGATGAATTATTATGGGATATAGACTTTAGGTTCGATCAATACAAACACCGATTGCCGCAATTATCTTTGGTTCTGAAAAATCCGAACGGCCAGAAGATCGATATTACTAAAGATGTATTAAAAAAACTAAAAAAGGGGGCATCATGAATTGGACTTGTTGTGAATGTGAAAACCAGGTAGATGAAAGATTTTATGATCTGGATGAAAGAACTTGTGATGATTGCATGAATCCAGCAGAAATCATGATTGATAAATTGGATTTATGGATAGGCACGTTTATGTTCTATCTTCAAAAGATTGCCCCATATTTAATTGTGGGGATGATAATTCATTTAATAATAAACCTATGGAGGCTATAATATGCCAGATAAACCAAAAATAACATTCAATCCAGGTGAGCCTGTGATTGTCACTTTGAAGTTCGATAAAGGATTCGAAAATGAAGGAAAACATGGAACGTATTTTTCGCATACTGTTTTGAATAATAACGTAGATACACTCATGTTTGCATCACCAGATTTGAACGATATGATCACTTCTGATTATGGACGTGGTGATACTCTCAGGATCATCAAACATGATACCAATCCTACAACTTGGGGTGTTCATAAAGAAGGCGAATCATCGGTTAAAACTGTTGCTAATGTGAAACCAGTAGAGGTAACGAATGATGCAAGGACTCACGATATTCATCGCCAGGTAGCGGTTAAAATTGTCTGTCAGAATACTGATTTTTCTGAAAAAGAAATATCAGAAGAACAATATGATTTGATGTATGAGAATGTGCAGATTATCTTGAATCTGATTGAAAATAAAAAAGATGGTTCATTGCCCTTGTAAAGTGAAGAAGTCTGAAAAGAAAAAACTGCATTCTCTGGTTCGGCAATACGTTATCCAGAGAGATAAATGCTGTTTAAAGTGTGGGAAGTCTGATAGGTTGCACGCTTCCCACATCTATCCAAGAGGCAAATATCCTAAGATGCAGTTCAATTTGGAGAATGTGAAGGCTTTATGTGTTGGCTGTCATCTCTATTGGTGGCACAAACACCCCATAGATGCACGAGAATGGGCGGAAAAGACATTAGGCAAGGCTTTACTCATGCGATTGAAGAAACAGGCGAACACGATAAATAAGGAACCCTGGAATTATAAAGATATTAAATTGAGCATAGAAAAAGAATTAAAATTGATGCTGGAAAATGAATAATATAAATGCGACTCAAGAATCAAGAGAGATTCACTTGAATACCATTCAAGAGGGCCTGGGGCGGTGCCAGGGAGTCGCTCAAGAATTTAGTGTGAGAAGTATCAAATCTAAACAAACATACGATTGGCTATTAAATAAACATTATGCAAAAAGAATACCGAGCATTTCTCATGCTTTTGGTTTATATGATTACAGGAATCTATTAAATGGTGTCTGTACTTTTGGGATTCCAGCTGTATCACAATGGCAGAATGAATATATTGAATTAAATAGATTATGTATCAATAATAATTTAGGAAAAAACGTGTTATCGTATTTTGTATCACAATGTCTTAAAAGTATGTCAAATGAAAGAATTATTGTTAGTTTTGCCGATCCAAATCAAAATCATCAAGGATACATATATCAAGCTACTAATTGGTTATATACTGGAATTGGATCAGATTCTAATAAGTATTATTTAAACGGGAAAGATTATCATCCACGACATATTAACAAAACAGAACAGTATTTTATCAATTTAATAAATAACAATGGAGGTACATTTCATCAGAATAAATCAATTCGTGAGATGTGGAATTCTATCGGTGGTTACATAGAAAAACAAAAAGGAAAACATCGTTATTTTTTTACAAAATCAAAATCACATAGAAAATATTTATTAAAAAAATATGAGATTAAACCATATCCAAAAGGTGAAAATATAAGATACGATGCAAGTTATAAACCTATAATACAAACCGAATTATTCACAACTATATAAGGATGAGACAAAATGCCTAAAAGATATACAGACACCGATAAATGGAAAAAGATTTGGTTCCGTAAATTGAAGAATGATCATAAAGTATTCTGGATGTATGTATTGGATCAATGTGATCACGCTGGAATCTGGGAAGTGGATTTTGAACTGGCTTCATATTTCTGCAACGGAATCAAAGAAACGGAAATCAGAGAAACATTTGTAAAACAATATCATGAGTTCGATGATGGCAAAAGATGGTTCATTAAAGACTTCATAGAATTTCAATATCGTGGTTTAGATGAATCCAATAGAGTCCATAATTCTGTAATTAATATCCTAAAACGACATGGGTTGTTTAAGGGTCTTATAAGGCCCTTATATGAACCTAAAGCTAAAGACAAAGATAAAGAACAAGCTAAAGATCAAGAGAAAGATAAAGAAAAAGGGAAAAATTCTAAAAAAAATCAGCTTAAAAAAATAGAATTAGAATTGAATATACTACAGGCTGAATTTGATGCGGTTGATGTTTCGATTGAATTCGATAAATTTCAGGACTACTTAAAAGCAAACGGAAAAAAATACGCTAATTATAAATCTGCATTTCGGAATTGGTTGAGATCAGATTTTATCAAACCTAAGGAAACGTATGAAAAAAACATCTATACAGGAAGCAAGTTTAAGAGTTGATGATCTATTTGAATTCCTGGATATAAAAGGATCACGGCCATTATATAACGAATTGATCGGCCTGATCATGGAATACTCATTGGATACCGTAAAGGCTGGATGGGTTGATATTATGCACGAATGCTCGCCTCCTAATGGCCAGCTATCTGGACAGATTCCCAAATTGGGAAGGATTAGATGGATATTCGATAGAAAGCAAACAGTAATAAATCAGGTATATGAGCCTGTAAAATCCTTGCCGAATAAAGATAAAGATCAACTGCATACATTCCTGAAAATGTGCCAGATTGATATTCAAGCGATAAAAGAAAAGAAATTAACAAAAGAACAGATGCTTGTAAATCATGCGGCATATTTAAAAAGTGTTGGTGCTGATCATGATTTAACAAAACAAGCATGATCTATCACACATTCTACAAACCTAAAACGGTTGCACAAAAAAGCAATCGTGATGCCGTACAGGCTGATCTAAGAATAAAATATTGTCCTAAGTGTAGAAAGTGCTACGAATTAGATCAAGCGGTCACCAGGAATACCAGTCGAAGAACTTGTGTGTATTATGACGATTTTGTTACATACGGAAAAGAAAAAGTAATCTGCGAAATATGTGAGGGTAAATAAATGAAATGTCCGAATTGCGGTAACGGTCAGGCCAGAAAAAAAGGATTTTATTATTCACAAAAAGATGATGCAAAAAGCTCACAGAGATACATCTGCATCGGATGTAATAAACAATTCAGTATCTCGATGAGTGATGAGGTTAAAAATACAAAAGACTTACCGAGGATTTTACTTTTAGATATTGAAACTGCACCGATGGAAGTCTATGTATGGGGATTATATAAGCAGTACATACCTCATGATAATATTATTAAGGATTGGTGTATGTTAAGCTGGAACGCTAAATGGTTGTATGATGATGAAATGAAATCTGATTTGGTTACAGCAGATGAAGCGATGGAAAGAAACGACAAAAGGATCGTCCAATCAATTCATAAACTATTAGATGATGCTGATATAATTGTGGGCCATAATTTAGATAGGTTTGATGATCGGAAAATTAAAGCGAGATTCATAACAAACGGGATTGAGCCGCCATCACCATACAGAACGGTTGATACGTTAAAGATTACCAGGCGAGAGTTTGCTCTTCCATCTTACAAACAGGCATATCTCACAAAATATTTCGGATTAACCAATAAAATTAATGTTAGTGAATTCGGTGGATTTGAATTATGGAAGAATTGTGTCACAGGAAACGAAGAAGCCTTAAAAACTATGCTTCATTATAACAAGTACGATGTGATTGGCCTTGAAGAATTGTATCTAAAAATCAGGCCCTATATCAAGAACCATCCGAATCTTGGTGTATTGATGGATGAAGATACTTGTCCAAATTGTGCATCGGAACATCTTGAAGAAACAGATTCCACTTACTTCACTACTGCTAACAAATTTCCTGTCTATAGATGTTTGAATTGCCGCACACCATATATCAGGCATAAAAAGAATTCAAATACGGTACAAACCAACATGAGAAGTGTACCAAAATAATCCCCATCTAAAGTGCAGTCCTAAAAAAGGATGAAAGGGCTACCTGGTGGATGCTACCATGATGGGGATATAATTAAAGGGAGAATAGAATGCAGTTAGAAAAAACAGATATACAAGCAGAATGGTTTAATCATTTAATTGATGATTGTCAGTCTATAATTGTAGAAGCAGAATTTATAAGCAGATGGGCATTAGTTGAAGGCTATCATTTGCTTGGGACACGGATATTAGAAGAATATCACAACTTCGAACGTGAAAAGATATATGGTAAAAAGATTGTCCAACACGTTGGAGAATCTTTAGGAAAATCAAGACAAACAATATTCTATGCAATCCAATTCGCCAGACAATATCCTGATTTAGCATTACTTCCAGAAGGTAAAAATACAAGTTGGCGTAAGATTTGCAACGAATATCTCCCAGAACACAATGTTCATGTTTCTAATAATTCTGGTGAAAACGAATGGTACACACCACCATTTATTATAGAAACTGCAAAATCTGTAATGGGTAATATAGATTTAGACCCAGCGTCATCAAGATTGGCAAATGAGATAGTAGGGGCAAAAGAATTTTACACCATAGAAGATGATGGAATAAAAAAAGATTGGCATGGCAAAGTGTGGTTGAATCCACCTTATAGTCAGCCAGATATTAGTAATTTCGCAAAAGCCGTTACTCATAAAAAATATGATGAGATAATGATACTTGTAAACAATGCTACTGAAACAGATTGGTTTCGTATGATGGCAGACATATCAAAAGTAATATGTTTTATCAATAAACGTGTAAAATTTATAGATAGAGATGGAAATCCTGGTGCTCCACTTCAGGGACAAGCTATTATGTATAAAGGAAGTAATATTGATGGTTTTATAAAAAAATTCAAGGAGAATGGATTATGTATGATACCAGCATAGCAGTTGGAGATATACGTCATAGAGACAGGGGGAGACAAATTATATCATATTCAAAACTGATGAGACATAGGGGTATAACTCCAACAGATATAGATGGCTTTATTGATTATGGTGGAAATGGATTTATACTTATGGAAGCGAAAATATATAAGAAGGAAATTGAGTATGGACAAAAGCTTGCATTTGAAAATCTTACCAAATCTATTAATAAAAAACCAATATGTACTGTTGTATTTAGGCATGATACTCCATCAGAAGAAGATATTCAAGCTGATGAATGCTATGTTGATGATTATTATGCTAATTTTAAATGGGGTTCTATGAAATTACCAAAACTTCAATGGCATAGACTATTGGATCAACAAATAAAGTTGTTAGATTTTATAGAACGTGTAGAGAATTTTTGGAAATCTAAAGGTTGCATTTTATAAACAAGGAGATCAGATATGAAACACTATTTTAATTCACTTTTCAATGAAAATCTAACATTTGTATTAGGTTGGGAAGCTTTTGTATTATTTATGCTGTTGATGTTCATCTCAATCATCATCAGATTAAATAGAATCGAAAAGAAGCTGGAGGCAAAAAATGATAATACTTGAAATAACTGAATGGATTGTAGAAGCGTTTATGCTGGGATGGTTTATGTTGGGTGCTTCCATCTTTGTATTCTTTTTGACATTAGCATTCTTTGCTATTAAGGATCATAAGAACAAATGAAGATTCCATTCATAACTAAAATAAAAGAACTGAAAAATAAAGTTGGTGAACAGAATATTGCGATATCAGAAGCGGAAGGTGAAATAATATTCTTAAAAGAAGAAACAAACAAAATGCGGATACAAATCGCCATGACTGAAAGGATACTGAAAGAAGGTGAATCAGGTAAAATCGCAAAACATCGAATGATCGAAACAATCTATAACATATTACGATGAACACATACTATGGAAATACCAGACAATAACGGCTATGAATTTGAAGAAGCGGCAGATTTAGCCAAGAAAGCAGTAAACAGATTAAATGTAACAAAAATAGCAGTAGAATATCTATTTGCCAGGGATGATTTTGATAGGGATGAAATGAGATATTGTAAAACGATTGAACAAAAATGGCAGAATTTCACAACCGAACAGAAACAAATATTATTTTTTCATATTGTACAGGGATATTCATTCACAACTATAGGAAAATTAAACGGTTACACGCAACAAAACGCATCCAAAATCTTCCATAAAGCCTGTGAAATCATCCAAAATAACGTATAATTAGGTTGTGATTGCCCCTATATAAGTAGAGGGGTGATCCGTTCCCCTACTCGCCAATGAATAATCGTATGGTGGGCGAAAGACAGGAATGACGGGTATGGTTCTCGAGAGCCTATTAAAAATCTTATGGATAAAATAAACAAATCTATTGTGCTTTAGTCGATGAGTAAAACGACGGAAAATCGACGGGCTAATGGGCAATTTGCCAAAGGTAATTCTGCTGGTGTGCAATTCAAGCCTGGAAACAACGCTAATCCTAATGGAAGGCGAGGTGCATTGGCTGATATAATCAATAAAGTATTTGAAGAAGAAGATGTTGATGGCAAGACAAACAAAGAACGGATGATACGCAAAGTATATAGCCTGGCGATGAACGGAAGCCTCGGTGCTGTATCATATCTATCTGATAGATCAGAAGGTAAGGCTAAAGAATTCAAAGAAGTAATCAACAAGACTGAACCAATCAAGATCATGAGTTTTGACTAATAATTGGAAAGCCAACGACTTACGCAAGAGTATCATTCTCGATCCACATCGATTCAAAGTGGTGGTAGCTGGAAGAAGATGGGGAAAATCTTATCTCAGCCTGATGTGGCTATTAACAAAAGAAATACAACCTGGGGAACGTAGATGGATAGTAGGGCCAACTTACAGGCAACTGAAAACAACGACATGGCCGATACTAAGATCGTTGATGCGACAATACGAGGGTGCTGTGATTAACGAAACAGAACTATCTATCAAGTTACCGAATGATTCCGAGATTGCTCTTAAAGGTTCTGAACAAGAGAATAACTTGAGAGGAAGCGGAATTGATATGGTTTGCATGGAAGAATTTGCCTACATCAAACCTCATGTCTATGAAGAAATTATATATCCGATGCTGACAACAACACAAGGTGAAGCATTATTCATTGGTACACCTAATTCATTTGATCATCTATATGATTATTACTTACGGGGCCAGAGTGATCCTGATTGGAAGTCGTGGCAGTTCACTACAGAAGAAGGTGGCTTTGTACCAAAGGAAGAGATCGAAAGAGCAAAGGCAACAATGGATGAACATACCTACAAGACTGAATTCCTTGCTGATTTCGTGAGTTCAGGAAGCCGTGCCGCATACAACTTTGATCGTAAGATTCATGTGAAACAGGCTGAAGAATTAACTGCCAATCTATTCTGGGGAATGGATTTTAATGTAATGCACATGACTTCTGTGCTTGGGTGTTCATATTCAGATGGTTCTATACATTACTTCGATGAGATAAGACAATCCAATTCTAATACTGAACAGTTGGCCATAGCTATGAAGAAGATAGCACCAGGAATAAATGTATATCCAGATGCAACGGGATCAGCACGATCAACTACTTCAAATAAATCAGATCATCAGATATTGATTGATCATGGTTTTAACGTGATTGCAAAGAAAGTTAATCCACCAATCATTGATAGAATCAACGCATTGAATCGGATGCTTGTTGATGCCAATGGTAAGATACGGATGACGGTTGATCCTAAATGTACATACCTGATTAAAGATTTAGAACAAGTGCAAAGATCAAGGGACGGAAAAATTGAAAAATTAAAAGATATAACTCTCAGCCATGCCTTCGATGCTTGTAGTTATTATATTGCCTTGAGACATTCTTTGGTTAAGAGATCGGTAACAAGTTCACAATGGTAAATCATGGAATATAATTATCACGATAAAGTGATGCTTCCTTCACTCGGTAGGGATGTAGTCATGCAGTCAGTACAACGAGCCGAGAACGATTTAAAAAAGGATGAGATTGCTGAGAAAGATACTGCTCTTGATTTTTATTACAATAAGAAATTAGATACACATCTGGCTCAATGGTTTCCAGGATCATCATTAGAACAAGTGCCACCATTCGGTATGCGTATTGTACCAAGATTTGCAAAGGCAAGGATGATGTTATTTAAATCACCACCTGAGAGATTTATCAATGGTGAACCAGCAGATGAATACAATGATATTGCTTACCATCTCGATAGTAAATCAAGAGAGTTCGCAGAGATAGCATGGCTCATAGGTAAGTGCCACTTCCGTAGTAAGTATTCGGATCGGCATGAACGGATTGAATACGATATAGTAACCAATGCTAAAGAATATTATCTGTATGGTGAATCAACACCGTATGGTATAAGCTATGAGGTAGGTAAGGATTTAAAAGGTGATCGGAAGTTTGTATTCTGGAGTGAGTCAAGAAATGGTGAACCTGGATTGCATTTCGCCTTTGATACTGTTGGTCGTGTTAATCCGATAGGCGACAATACAGACCTAATTAATCCTTATTCGATCATACCTTTGAGCAAGGTTGAATTCTCATCGGATAGTATGGATGTTGCAAGGGCTGGATTACAAGTGAGTATAGCCATGACTGAAATCGCATTAGCTACAAGGTTCGCATTAGGTCAGCCAGTTATCACAGGGATAGATACTGAGATTCCTAATCTGAAGGCTGGAATTGAGCGACTGATTTCTCTTCCAGAAGGGGCCGCACTTCAATATGTATCGCCAACGGGTTCTATTCGTGACATGATCGAAAGCGTAAAGATGATGATCAATCAGGTGGGCCAGAATCATTCACTTGCTATCAGATGGGGTGAAGGCGGAACGCCACCGAGCGGTGAAGCGTTGAAAATTCTCAGCATGGAAAATTTGGAGTCAAGAGAATCAGACATACCGCTATTCAAGGAATGGGAACATTCAAGATATGAAATAGATCGCACCATATTACAAGTACATCAGAATAAAACATTATCCGAATCTTATTCAGTTGATTTCGCAGAAGCTGGATTTCCTACTACCTGGGCTGAAGAAAAGGATAGATTGCAATTCCAATTAGATAACAACCTAATGAGTAAAAAAGAATTAATCAGGTACTTCAATCGAGATATTCCTGATGAACAATTAGATGAAATGCTCGGTGAATTAAAAGAAGAACAAGAAGCAGAAGCACCAGTAGTACCAGAACAACCAATATTTGAAGGATTGAAACGTCTTGGCTCAATTAGTTCTTAATCACATCTCTAAGATAGATGAATTGCAAGATGAAGTAATACAAAATGCAGAGAGTATATTGCCATCAATCAAAATAAATGAATTAATGAAAGACCCAGAATCATATCTGTTAAGTCTTGGATTATCATTCTTGAATGAACATATGGATGAGATAGAGATGGGTGCTAAACAGGGCGAGAAATTCGCTGAAAAGATATTAGAAAAAAGTGGCTAAACAAGCAATCACAATGACCAAGAATTTCGATCTAAAGAAGATCAATCTTGATTTAACGAAAGAATTAAATCTTGCTGGTCAAATAATCAAGGAAGATCATTTCAAAAGATTAGATAGAGGTCAAGGTGTAAGTGGCCCAATGATACCATCACAGAAAACAAGCGGTAAAACATTAGTTAATACAGGAAAGATGAGAAAGCTCGTAATTGACAAAGCAACCAAGATGAATCAGGAAGTTGTAGTACATCCTGGAGAAAAGCAGACATACAAAGGTAAAGATGTTACCATGTCTGATGTTGGTGGATTTCATCAATTTGGTGCTGGGAATCTTCCTGTTCGTGAATGGTTTGGAATTACAAAGAAAGCAGAAAAAAGAATTGTGAAGATGATGGAACTCGAAATAGAGAGAGAGATTAAACGTGCCTGATCTACAGATCACAATGGCTAATCATATATCCGCATCAGCGGCACAATCTGCTTTGTCTATTCAGGAATTAGTGACAACAATGAAAACCGCTGGTATGGCTGACACGGCAATACGTCAAACCTTATTGAATGACTTGAATACTGGTGGCCCTTTATTCGGATCATTCAGGAATAAGCTCAAGAATACTGTGAAGAATGGTGTGGAAGCATCTTCAAATGGAAGTGCAAATGGGAAGTTCACTAAGGCTGGGGTGAGTCAGTTTCAATGGGTATCGGTTGGTGATGGTAAGGTTTGCCCTGATTGTGAAGAAAGACATGGCGAAACAGGAACAATGGAATACTTTGAAACTATTGGACTACCAGCATCTGGCTTTAGTGTATGCACAACAAATTGCAGATGTCAATTACTACCCGAGAATTATAAGGGTGAGAATCTTGATAAGCCTTTGGTGAAGGAAAAGAAAATAATCGATGTTACAAGCCCGTCATTGGTTGGAACACATAAAAAAATATCCGATTCCGAAAAGTGGGTTGAGGCCAATATGGTAAGGGCAAAAGACCCTGGCGTGAGAACCAAGACTGATTTGTCAAAATTTAGGAATAAGAATAATACAGAATCTCTTAATGAATATTTATTGTCGTGGAATAAGGCTCGTTTGGGCGTTAAAATGGATGAGGTTGTTGCAGAAATAGGGGACTTTGGTGACAGTGCTGGGGTAACTAACCTAACAAAAGAAATGGGTATCCCAAACAGGATGCAGAACCAAAGACTGTCTTTATTTGGCCCAATATGGGATTTAAAACCAGAAGAGTTTATAAAGTTTAAAGATAAGTTTACTAAGCCTGGATTTAATTTAGCAAGGAATATTGGCGATGTTGCAACCCATGAAGCTGGACACGCAAAGCTAAATAATTTTCTATGGCTCACGAGACAAAAAGAACCATCATTTACAAAGTTCAAAAAAACAGATGCGTTAAAAGTGAGTCCCTATGCAAGAACAAATTATCAGGAATACTTTTCTGAAGCTAATCTGGCGAGAGATAGAAATTTACCAATACCGAGTGGCATCAAAAAAGACTTGGAGACGGTTGATTCATTTTTAAAAAGTAAAGATAAGGAATTATTAGAATCCGCTTACGAAAAATATCGAGACTCATTGAAGTTGAAAAATTGGGAAAATAGTGCAGAAATAGCAAAAGAATGGGATTTATTAGCAAGTGAAGTATCAAAAAAATACTCCCTTTGAATTAAATGATTTTCATAATACTCAAAATAAGAGGTAAAAATGAGTGAAGTAAAAGTCGATATTCCAGACGTAAAACAGGAATCCACTACAGTTGCAAGTGAACCAAAGCAATCCATCGATCAAGTACCTTATGCACGTTTCAAGGAATTAGTCGATGAAAAAAACACCATGAAAGCAGATTATGAATCTTTGAAGAACAAGATCAAAGGCGAGAGTGAAGCCAGGCAATTAAAAGAGATGGAATCAAAAGGCGAATACGATAAGATAATGGCAGACATGAACGCAAGGTTGGAAACTTCTGAAAAGAAATCTAAAGCATGGGATGAATATCAGGCAACACGCAGAGATGCGTTACTATCGAAACTGCCTGAAGATGATCGTGCTGTTTATGATGGACTTCCCCTGGATAAGCTGGAACTTCATGTAGATAAGTTCAATACGAAGCCTTCACCAGCTTCAGTTGATAATTCACAAGCAACATCTACGGGTGGATATGCTACGTTTGAAGAATGGGCGGCTGTTGATCCGAAAGGATACAAGAAAGCCAACGATCCTCAAACATCTGGCAAGATCAAGATAGCTTATGGCGACTGATATTTTCAAAAAAGCACTTGATCCTGATAACGATCTTAAACATATCACATCGAATGGTGGCGAGAATATTGATTGTACTTATAAGGATAAAAAAATAAGTTATGATGATTATCTCGACATCCATGAAGAACGTGGTGAAAGGATTGGGAAGGGAAAGAAGCCTGGAAGTATTGGTGTCTTTAGTGGATTTGGCCCTGGAACGATGAAGAAATCGTATGAAAAATAATTAATAAACAAACCATTATAAGGAAAATAAAATGGCTTTAACTAACACATCAACTGCCGCTGGTGGTCTTGGAAAGACAATCGGTGATGCAGTTATCGCATTCAATCATGTGAATGTGATGTTTCCACTTGTGACTGTAAAACAGGCCGCAAGAGGATCAAACTCGGTTCAGTTCTCGGATTGGACAAAACTAACTTCAGGCAACGTAACTGCCGCTACTCAGGCAACCGCTACAACTGCTGTTGCTATCACATCAGCCGCAAGAACTGCAACGATCTCTGAACACGTTATCGAAGCAGATGTATCTGA
>Ga0208315_1000482_pt1 | contig 28969 bp, 24 predicted proteins | sample MalvireepMed_215_FD_184239 | JGI IMG/M metagenome (GOLD analysis project Ga0208315, IMG submission 184239) | Marine viral communities from the Global Malaspina Expedition - Malaspina viral metaG DeepMed_215 (SPAdes) (version 2) | ecosystem: Environmental > Aquatic > Marine > Oceanic | place... | reverse complement strand
GTGTTACACCCCTCGCGTGCAAGCGCAAAATGCACAAGCCCCTCTTCGTCCTCGGGGCGTCCCGGTCCGGCAAATCCGGTGGTCGAGACGGCGATCTGCGCACCTGAGCGCGCCTTTGCCCCTTCGGCCATCGCAATCGCGACGGGGCGGGAGACCGCGCCGCATGCATCCAAAAGCGCCCGGTCGACCCCCAAGAGCTCGTGTTTGGACTGGTCCGTATAGCTAACGAAACCACGCTCGAACGCATGAGAGCAACCTTCGATATCCGTCAAAAGGGCGGCAACCAGCCCGCCGGTGCAGCTTTCGGCGGTGGCGATATGGATGTCCCGCGCGCAAAGCTTTTCCAAAACGGATGTCGCGCGATCAGCGATGTCGGGCTGCGATAGGGGATCACTTTTCTGCATCTTCGCTCCGCAAATAGTGCCTTGTTAAGCAAACCCCCTGCCCCCGCTGCGGTTCCTTGCGTTGACCCGCCGCAAACTGCCTGCTTAACATTGCAAGAAATTAAACCGCGCATCTACATATGGGACCAAAGCGATGATTGACTTTTACACATGGACCACCCCCAACGGCCGCAAGGTCTCGATCCTGCTGGAAGAATTGGGGATCGACTATAACGTCCATTCCATCAACATCGGCAAGGATGAGCAGCACAGTCCCGACTTCCTCAAAATCAGCCCCAACAACAAAATCCCCGCCATCGTGGACCATGACACAGGGGTGAGCTTGATGGAATCCGGCGCGATCATGGTCTACCTCGCCGAGAAACATGGCCGCTTTCTGCCCGAGGGTCAGGCCGCGCGGGCCGAGGTGATGCAATGGCTGATGTGGCAGATGGGCGGCTTTGGCCCGATGGCCGGGCAGGCGCATCATTTTCTGCATTTCAACCCCGGCAAGGCCGCCTATGCCGAAGAACGCTTCGGCGCGGAGGTCAAACGTCTCTACGGCGTGCTCGACAAACAGCTTGAGGGGCGCGATCACATTTGCGGTGAATACTCCATCGCCGATATGGCCTGCTGGCCTTGGGTCTCGCGCTATGAATGGCAGCAGATCGACCTTGCCGATTACCCCAATGTCCGGGCGTGGTACCAACGGCTGCGCGCGCGCGACGCGGTGCGAAAGGGATACCATGTGCCCAAGGTGATGGGCGAGATTCCTGAGGGCTGAAATCGGCTCCCCCCTTGCGGCTGCAACGTAAGGGGGAACCAAGGCATAAGTTGATCGGTTGCACTGTCAAAGGCAGTGCTGCCGACCGCGCAGGCTGCCCGTTTCATGAATGGGGGCTGAATCGTGATGCTTGATCTGGTGATTATACCCGTGAGCGGCTGCCGGAAGCTGTCATGAACAGTGCGCCGCGTTTCGACCCTTTTCCGCCCAGTTCTCAACCGGATGTCCTTTCTCAAGCGGCCCGAAGCGCATTGCGCAAAGCGGCGCGGGACGAGGAGGCGGGCACGGCACCGATCGGCGCCTCTATTGAGATTCTGCGCGACGCGGGTCTGATGCTGGAAGACGGTGCTGCCTCCCCCCTGCGCACCGCCCATGCGCTGATGCAGATCGGCGCAGCCAATCTTAGCGTGGGCCGTTTGTGGGAAGGCCACGTTAACGCGCTGCGCCTGATCCGGCTCTACGGCAGTCCGGCACAGGCAGAACACGCAAAACAGGTGATCAAAGACGGCGGACTGTTGGGGGTCTGGGGAGCCGATGGCGGCACGCCTGCAACGGTCGAGGAGGACGGTGTGTTGCAAGGTGAGAAGATCTTCGCCTCTGGTCTCGGCACCGTCACCCACGCGCTTATCTCGCTCAATTCCGGCCCCGAGGTGCAGCTTGCGCTGATTGATGTGACCGACCCGAGACGGGGCGATGCCACGCAATGGGACATGCTGGGGATGCGGGCCACGGCCTCGGGGACGTATAATTTCTCCGGGTTGCCCTTTGCCGAGGACGCCCGGATCGGTGCCCCCGGCGATTACCTGAAAGAGCCGCATTTCGTCGGCGGGGTCTGGCGGATCGCGGCCCTTCAGGCTGGCGCGGCGGCGGGGTTGATCGACGCGGCGGCCAGCGCCCTGCGCAATATGGACCGGCTTGAGGCCGAAGCCCAATTGGCGCGACTGATGCAGGTCTTGATGCGGGTCTGGGCCGGGATGGCGCTGGTCGAACGCGCAGGCGAGGCCAGCGTGGGCGACCACGAGGAAGAGACCATCGTCAGCACCTCCATCGCCGCGCGGCTCTACACCGAGGAAGTCGCCCTCGACACGATCAAAGCGGTTGAGCAAAGCCTCGGCCTGCGGCATTTCACGGCTTCTTCTGAGACTGGCCGCATGGCGCGCGACCTGTCGGTCTACCTGCGCCAAGCGGCGCGGGACGCCTTTCTGCGACGCGCCGCAGGCCACGCGCTTTCCAGTGAAAAAGCGACTTGGGGTGTCTTTGGATGAGCCGCAACGCGCCCCTTGCCGATGCCCTGTCGGGTCGTGAAAAGATCGTGGTCTTGGCGCCCCATCCCGACGATGAAACACTCGGTTGCGGCGGCCTCTTGGCCCGTGCCTTTGCAGGCGCCGGGGCGCATGTCGTTTGCGTGACCGATGGCAGCGCCAGCCACCCCGCCTCTCGCGAATGGCCCCCGGTGCGATTGGCCGAAACGCGCCGTGGCGAGTTGATTGAGGCGCTTGAAATCCTCGGCGGCGGCGCGGCGGACCTGACGTGGCTCGGCCACCCTGACAGCCTCTTGCATGAGGTTTCCGCCGCCGACATCCTGCCCGCGTTGACGGCGGTAATCGACGGCCAAGCCGCGCGGCACGTCTTTGTTCCCGCCCGCGAAGACAAGCATTGCGATCACCAGACCACCGCAAAACTGGCCGAGGCGTTGCGGGGGCAGCGCCCCGATTTGCATTTCCACAGCTACCCGGTCTGGAGCCGTTTTGACGATCCGAACTTCGCAGAAAACACCGCTGGCTACGTCCCCCTCACCCTCGACACTGCCACCTACCGTGGGGCCAAAACCGCGGCGATCCGGGCGCATCGCAGCCAGCTTGGGCAGGTCGTGCAAGACGACCCCCAAGGGTTTGTCCTGCCCGATGCGATGACCAACCTTTTCGCGCAGCAAGATGAGATTTTCTGGAGGATGCCGTGATGGGCGTGGGGTTGGATCATCTTCAGGGTCTCTATGCCGAGACGAGCGATCCTTGGGGGTTTGAGCATAGCGCCTATGAGCAGGCCAAATTCGCGGCGACACGGGCGGCGCTTGCGCAAGATGGCTACCGCTCGGCCTTTGAGTTGGGCTGCGGCAATGGGCAATTGGCGCGGCACCTAATCGACCTTTGCGCGCGCTATACCGGGATGGACGCCGTGGCCAGCGCCCTCATCGCCGCGCGGCAAGCGGTGCCTGAGGGGCGGTTCATTCAAGGGTTCTATCCCGGCCCGCTGCCCGAGGGTGACTTTGATCTGCTGATCCTGTCAGAGGTGCTTTATTTTCTGGATCATCCGGGGCTGGACCAACTGGCCACCGACATCGCGACCCGTTGGCCGCAGGCCGAGATGATCTGTGTGACTTGGCGCGGCGACACTGGGAACCCGCTTCAGGGAGAAGAGGCGCTCAAGGGCTTTGCACGCGCGCTCAGCACTCATGATTTCACCTGCGTAAGCGAGACCGAGAACTACCGCATCGACCGCGCGTTTCCGGGGGGGCGGGCATGAGTTTCGAGCGCTGGAAGGACACCGCAATCGTCATCCCCGCTCGGAATGAGGCGGAGCGGATCGGCGCCTGCCTGAGCGCTCTTGCCCCGCAGTGCAACGACCGTATTCGCGTGATCCTTGTGGTGAACAACACCGACGACGACACCGCCAAGATTGCCACGCTGGCGGCAACGCGACAGGGGATCGACCTTTCTGTGCTCGACCTCACCTTTCCGCCCGGCATGGGGGTCGGGGCGGCGCGGCGGAAGGGCTGCGCCGTGGCCATGGAGCAGATGCCCCATCTGCGCCAGATCCTGACCACCGATGCCGATTGCGGCGTCAGCCCCGATTGGGTCGCCCGCAGCATTCAACACCTGCACCGCTACGATGTCCTTTGTGGCAGGGTGACGCTGAACCCCGAAGAAGCCGCCTGTTTGGCGGGGCAAGATCCCAAGCTGGAGGCCCATGAAACCACCTATCGCCGCTTGGTGCTGGCGTGCTACGCCCGCCATGCCCCCAACTGCGCCGATCTGCAAAACAGCCACGGCGAAGCGCCGGGGGCCAGCCTTGGCTTTACCCGCGCGGCCTATGAGGCCGTCGGCGGCTTCGCCCCGATCCCCTGCGGCGAGGACCGCGCGATCATCCGCGCCGCGCGGGCGGCGGGCCTTCGGGTGCATCACGCGGATGACATCTGGGTCGAAGCCTCTTGCAGGCTTGTCGGACGGGCGGCGGGAGGAATGGCGGATACCCTGCGCATTCGGCTGGCCGGAACGGAATATCTGGCTGACGACTGTTTGCCAAACGCAGCGACCCTTCTTGATCAGGTGCAGCGCGGCACTTTGGGGTGCTGGCCCGCACAGGTGCCGCAACCGCAGCGCGTCCCGGTCGGAGAACTGCCTGCGCATATCGCGAAGCTGCGCGCCTTTCTAAACCTGCCAGAAGGGGAGGAAGCAACCGCGTCGCCCGGTCAGGCGCCAGCCAATTGCTGGAGGGGCGAGAACTTTCCCGCTCAGGTCGCAGAAACATCGGAACCCCGTACCGCCGGGGCGGTTGAACTTTCATAGGGTCGGGCGATCACCGCCCCCTCTGGAGCGGCCATCTGTGCCCGCCACATATTAGCAAGAAATCCTCCCGATTATTTCCGGGGGCGCTGTGGAGAAAGATCATGACAGACAAAGAACTTGGCAAAGGCGGTGAACCCCGCCAGCAAACCACGGACCGCGAACAGACGATGACGACCGCGCAGGGCGGTCCGATCGCGGATGATCAAAACTCGCTCAAAGCAGGCCCGCGCGGCCCGGTCCTGATGGAAGACCATGTTTTTCGCGAAAAGATGTTCCATTTCGATCACGAGCGCATTCCAGAGCGTGTCGTTCACGCCCGCGGCTACGGGGTTCATGGGCATTTCGAACTCAAAGAAGCGATCCCTGAACTCTCTGCCGCCGATATTTTCCAGCGCGTGGGTGAAAAGACCCCGACCTTCACCCGTTTCTCAACCGTCGCGGGCAACAAAGGGTCCTTTGATCTGGCCCGTGACGTGCGCGGCTTTGCCACGAAGTTCTACACCAAAGAGGGAAACTGGGACTTGGTCGGCAACAACATCCCCGTGTTCTTTATCCAAGACGCGATCAAGTTCCCTGACCTCATCCACTCCGTCAAACCGGCCCCCGACCGTGGTTTCCCGCAGGCGCAATCGGCGCATGACAACTTCTGGGATTTCGTGTCGCTCTCGCCCGAAGCGATCCACATGACGGTTTGGCAGATGTCTGACCGGGCGATCCCACGCTCCTTCCGCTTCATGGAAGGCTTTGGCGTGCATACCTTCCGGCTGGTCAATGCAGAAGGCAAATCCCATTACGTCAAGTTCCACTGGAAGCCCAAGCAAGGTGTGCAATCGGTGGTCTGGAACGAGGCGCTCAAGATCAACGGGGCGGACCCGGATTTCCACCGCCGCGACATGTGGGATGCCATCGACGCGGGCGACTATCCGCAGTGGGATCTGGGCATTCAGGTGTTTGACGACGAATTCGCCGATAACTTTGAGTTCGACATCCTCGACGCGACCAAGCTGATCCCCGAAGAACAGGTGCCGGTGCGCATCATTGGCACGCTGACGCTGGATGCCAACGTCGACAACTTCTTTGCCGAGACCGAGCAGGTGGCCTTCTGCACCCAGAACATCGTGCGCGGGATCGACCACACGAATGACCCGCTGCTGCAGGGGCGGAACTTCTCGTATCTCGACACGCAGATCAAACGCCTCGGCGGGCCGAACTTTACCCATATTCCGATTAACGCGCCGAAATGCCCGTTCCATCACTTCCAGCAAGACGGTCATATGGCGATGCACAACCCCAAGGGCCGGGTGAACTATGAGCCGAACAGCTGGGGCGAGGATGGCGGCCCGCGTGAAAACCCTGAGATTGGGTTCAAGAGCTACCCCGAAGAGGTCAGCGGCACCAAACAGCGCGTGCGCTCTGAGACATTCGCCGACCACTACAGCCAAGCGCGGCAGTTCTACATCAGCCAGACCGAGATCGAACAGCAGCATATCGCGGCGGCCTATACGTTCGAACTGTCGAAATGTCAGGAAGAGCGCATTCGCCTGCGGATGCTGTCGCATCTGATGAACGTGCATGACGATCTGGCCAAACAAGTGGCCGAAGGTCTTGGCGTGACCGAGATGCCGGAACCGGCCAAACCCGCCCGGACCCCGATCACCGATCTGCCGCCTTCGGATGCGCTCAGCATTTTGAAAAACCCGCCGAACACCTTCGCGGGCCGCAAGCTGGGTCTGTTCCTGACGGAGGGCGCCGATGCGTCGATCGTGGAAGCCTTGGAGAAAACATTCGCCGATGAAGGCGCGATGGTCGCGATCGTGACGCCGCATATCCAAGGGGTCACCCTGTCAGATGGCGGCACCCGCGCGGCGGATGAAAAGATCGACGGTGGGCCGTCGGTGGTCTTTGACGCGGTGGCCTTGGTCTTTGGCGATCAGAAGGCTGACAAGATCGCCAAGAACAAACCCTCGCAGGATTTCGTCTCGGACGCTTTCGCGCATAACAAGTTCATCGCGTGGACCAAAGCCGCCGACCCGCTGCTCAATGCCGCCGGCGTTGAGAAGGACGAGGGCACAGTGGAGGTCTCTGCCGAGAATGCGGGTGATTTCCTTCAGTCCTGCCGCAAGCTGCGGTTCTGGCAGCGCGAAGAAAAGCTGAACTGGGAATAAGAAATCAAAGGCCGGGGCAGAAATGCTCTGGCCTTTTTTCTAGCGCCGATGCACCTGTGAGGATGGTGAAATCGCGTTTGCCGTGTCCTGCAACCGCGGCAGGATTTCCGCCCTGATCCGCTCACGCGTCCAGGTGTGGGCCGAGACCGAACATTGCACCGCCGCAAAGGCGCGCCCGTCGGGGCCGGTGATCGGGCAGGCCACACCGATCTCTGACAGAATCATCTGATCGCTTGAAATCGCATGGCCCTGCTGCACCGCCTCATTGATGCTGTTGCGGATCGTGGCGCGGTCCATCGTGGTGCGCGCGGTAAAGGATTTGAGCGGCCAAGTCTCAATCGCCTCTTCGCGGTCTTCGGGCGAGAAGGTCGAGATGATCGCCCGCCCCGCCGATGTCGAAAGCGCAGGCAACCGCCGCCCGATCACCGTCGCCGCGAAGTAGGTCCGTTGGCAGGGCAAGCGGCTGACGTAGATGATATGGTCCTTGGAAAGCTCGGCCAGATTCACCGTCTCACCGATCTCTTGGCTGAGGTCGATCAGCTTGGGAATCGCCTGCCCGACCAGTTGATCTGACCAGTAATAGGCATAGGCCAGTTCGAGCCATGCATGGGAGGGGCGATAGCGCCGGGTGGCCGGATCCTTCTCCAACATGCCTTCGATATGCAGCGTATTCGCAAGACGTTGCACGGCGCTTTTGTCCAGCCCGCTGCGCGCGGCCAGCTCTACCAGTGACAATTCCGTATGCGATTCATCAAAAGCGCGGAGCAGTCGCAGCCCCTTGGCAAGTGATCCCACATAGAGCGTATTTTGCTTCTTTTCCAATCACCTACCCCGAAATTTAGTCCAATCGATCAAACCGGGGCTTGACGTATGCCGAACGGATTGCGTTAACTAATCGTATAGCGATATCAAGTATTATTATATGATACGCTTCGCAAGTCAAAAACGATACGAAACCGAATTCGTAAACCAACAGGGGAGTTGACCATGAAATCCACGGTCCTGAAATCTACCATCACCGGGCTGATCCTAGCCGCCGCCACGGGTGCTGCTTGGGCGGACAAGGCAGACGACACGCTGAACGTCGCCTTCACCAAAGAGCTTGAGAACGTCGATAGCTACTTCAACTCATCCCGCGAAGGCGTTGTTCTGCAACGCGCGGTTTGGGACGGGTTGATCTACCGCGATCCGGTCAGCAACGAATACATGGGCAACCTCGCCACCGAATGGGAATGGATCGACGACACGACCATCGAATTCAAACTGCGCGAAGGTGTGAAATTCCACGACGGGTCGGACTTCACCGCCGATGACGTGGTGTTCACCGTCAACTACGTGGCCGATGAGGCCAATGGCGTGAAAACACAGCGCAACGTGAACTGGATGAAATCGGCTGAGAAGGTCGACGATTACACCGTCCGCATCATGCTGAAAGAGAAATTCCCGGCGGCCATCGAATTCCTGTCCGGCCCCGTGTCGATGTACCCCAGCGACTACTACGAGGAAGCCGGCCCCGAGGGCATGGGCCTGAAACCCGTCGGTACCGGCCCCTACAAGGTGACCGAAGTCGTCCCCGGCCAGCACTTCAAACTGGAAGCCTACGAAGGCTACCACGACAGCCCCAAAGGCAAGCCCAGCATCAAAAACATCGACATCCGCACCATTCCGGATGTGAACACCCAGATGGCCGAACTCTTTAGCGGGTCGCTCGACCTGATCTGGCAGGTGCCTTCGGACCAAGCCGAAAAACTGGCCGAGCGGGACGAGTTTCAGGTCTCCAACGAATCCACCATGCGTGTGGGTTATCTGACGTTGGATGCGGCAGGCCGCTCCGAAGACAGCCCCTTCACCGACGTGCGCGTGCGCAAAGCGGTGAACCACGCGATCAACCGTCAGGAACTGGTCGATGCGCTGCTCAAAGGTAAGTCCAAAGTCGTCTACACCCCCTGCTTCCCCAGCCAGTTTGGCTGCGACGAAGAGGCGGCGGTCGAGTATGAATACAACCCCGAAAAGGCCAAAGAACTGCTGGCCGAAGCGGGTTACGAAGATGGTCTGACCATCGACTTCTACGCCTACCGCGACCGCGAGTATGCCGAAGCGATCTCAAGCTATCTGAACGCTGTGGGCATCGATACCAACTTCAAGATGTTGCAGTATTCCGCCCTGCGCGAGCAGAACATGAAGGGCGAAACCGCCGTGTCGTTCCAGACATGGGGCAGCTATTCGATCAACGATGCCTCTGCGATGGTCAGCCAGTTCTTCAAACACGGCTCGCTCGACTACGCGATGGACGATGAAACGCTGGAATACCTCAACATCGCCGACAGCTCGACCGACCCCGAGGTCCGCAAAGAGAACTACTCCAAGGCGATCAAACGCATCACCGAGGAAGCCTATTGGGCGCCGATGTTCTCCTACAACACCAACTACGTGACCACCAACGAGGTGGAATACACGCCCACAGCCGACGAAGTTCTGCGCTTCACCACGGCAAGCTGGAAGTAAACCGATCCGCAGGGGCGCCGTGATCGGTGCCCCTGCCCTGTTTTTTTCCGCACCCCACCCAGACCCACGCGGCAGGCCATTCGTCTGCGGCGCAGCCTCAAGGTAGTTGCACCCGTGCTTCAATTCATTCTCAAACGATTGGGACTGGCCATTCTCGTGGCCTTCACCGTGTCGTTTATCAGCTTTAGCCTGCTGTTCCTGTCGGGCGATCCTGCCGCAGCACTTGCGGGCGAAACCGCCAGTGGCGAAGACATCGAGGCGCTGCGCCGTCTCTACGGGTTCGACCGGCCCATGTTGGTGCAATACGGCGAATGGCTTTTCTCGGCCATTCAGGGCGACTTTGGCGAGAGCTACTATTTCCGCCTGCCCGTCGCCTCGCTGATTGCCGACCGTCTGAGCGTGACCATGACGCTGGGTGTCTGTGGCATTGTATTCGCCCTGCTGACCGCCGTGCCGCTTGGTGTTGTCGCGGCGATCCGCCCCAATTCGATCATCGACCGGGTGGCCCTGTTCATCTCGGTCGCAGGGCAAGCGATGCCGAGCTTTTGGTTCGGTCTGATCCTGATCGTGGTCTTTGCGATCCAACTGGGTTGGCTGCCGCCCTCGGGCACCGACACGTGGCGGCATTTCATCCTGCCGACTATCGTACTGGGCTATTACGCCATGCCCGCCATCATGCGCCTGACGCGCGCCGGGATGCTGGACGTTCTGAACTCTGACTACATCCGCACCGCGCGGGCCAAGGGGGCCAATGAACGCCGCGTGCTGTTCCGCCATGCGCTGCGCAATGCGATCATCCCGGTCGTCAGCCTTGCGGCCGTGCAGATGGGCTTCATGCTTGGCGGCTCCATCGTGGTAGAATCGATCTTTGCACTGCATGGTGCGGGTTACCTCGCGTGGGAAAGCATCGCGCGGAATGACCTGCCCACCGTGCAGGCGCTGATCCTGATTTTCTCGATGTTCTACATCGTTTTCACCTTCCTCGCAGACGTGCTCAACGCATGGCTCGACCCCCGCATGAGGAGCAGCTGACATGATCACCGCTGGTACACATGACAGCCTTTTGGACGAAATCACCGGCCCGACCCCCGGCCAGATGCTGCGCAAGCGCGTCTTTGGGCACCAAGGTCTGCTGATCGGGGCGATTGTCCTCGTGATCCTTACGATCATCGCGATCCTCGCCCCATGGATCGCACCCCATGACCCCTATGCGCAAAGCCTGATGACGCGGATGGAGCCGCCTGTGTTCCTTGGCGGCGATTGGGAGCATCCCTTGGGCACCGACCACCTTGGTCGCGATTACCTGTCACGACTGATCTATGGCGCGCGGATATCGCTGTTGATCGGGGCCGTGGCGGCGCTGATCTCTGGCGTGATCGGCACGGCCATGGGCGTGGCTGCGGGCTACTTCGGTGGCAAGGTCGATGCGGTCGTGACCTTCCTGATTAACGTGCGATTGGCGATGCCGGTGGTGCTCGTGGCCCTCGCGGTCGTCGCGATCCTTGGCGGTTCGCTACAGGTCGTAATCATGGTGCTGGGCCTGCTGCTTTGGGACCGTTTCGCCGTGGTGATGCGCGCCTCGACCATGCAGGTGCGGCGGCGCGAATACGTGGCCGCGGCGCAGGTGATCGGTGCCTCCACCCCGCGCATCTTGCTGTCCGAGATCATGCCCAACATCGCCAACAATCTGATCGTTGTCGTAACACTGGAAATGGCCCATGCGATCTTGCTGGAAGCCGCGCTGTCCTTCCTTGGCCTTGGTGTGCAACCCCCGACGCCAAGCTGGGGGCTGATGGTTTCTGAAGGCAAGAACATGATGCTGTTCGAGCCGTGGCTCGTGCTGATCCCCGGTGCTGTCCTGTTCGTGCTGGTGCTGGCGATCAACCTGATGGGTGACGGCCTGCGCGACGTGACCGCCCCCGAAAACCGGAGCTGACCCATGACAGAACCTCTTTTGAGTGTCCGCAACCTGCGGCTCGACATTCCCACGGGCAGCGGCACCCTGCATGCGGTGCGTGGGATCGACTTCGACCTTAACCGTGGCGAGACCCTGTGTATCGTTGGCGAAAGCGGGTCGGGCAAATCGCTCACCTCGCTCGCGCTGATGGGGCTCTTGGGCAAATCCATCAACCGCCGCGCGGATCGGATGACCTTTGACGGGACTGAGTTGACCACCGCGAGCCAAAGCCAAATGCGCAAGCTGCGCGGCGCGCGGATGGCGATGATCTTTCAAGAGCCGATGACCTCGCTGAACCCCGCCTATACGATCGGCGACCAATTGGCCGAGGCGCTGCTCTTGCACCGCAAGGTCAGCCGCCAACAGGCACGGGACCGGGCGATTGAACTGCTGGAAAAAGTCGGCATTACCGCCGCCGAAAGCCGGTTGTCGCAGTATCCGCACCAGCTGTCAGGCGGTCTGCGCCAGCGCGTGATGATCGCGATGGCGCTGATGTGCGAGCCGGAACTGATCATCGCGGATGAGCCGACCACGGCGCTCGACGTGACCATTCAGGCGCAGATCCTGCGGCTGCTCCACGATCTGGGGCGCGAGATGAACATGGCCGTGATCCTGATCACCCATGACCTCGGCGTTGTGGCCCGCGTAGCTGACAAGGTCGCGGTGATGTATGCGGGCGAGTTGGTCGAGACCGGCCCGGTCGGAGACATCTTCAACGCCCCCTCGCACCCCTACACCCGTGGGCTTCTGCGCTGCATCCCGCTCCCGGGCAAGACCGACCGCGGCGCGAAACTGGGGACCATTCCGGGCATCGTGCCGTCACTAGTGGGCGAGGTCGAAGGCTGCGTTTTCCGCACCCGTTGCCCGCATGCCGTGGCCGAATGCCGTGGCGAGATCCCGAAAAGAGAGGACGGCAGCCACGCCTTCCGCTGCATTTTCCCCGATGGCAAACGCCATTCCGAGAAGGAGCTGACCGTATGAAGGACAGCGTAAACACCCCCCCGGTGCTGGAGCTTTCCGGCGTCAGCAAGACCTACCGGGTGAAACAGGGCATGTTCGGCAAGGTCAAACCGCTGACGGCTGTGAACGACGTATCGCTGCAACTGGGCAAAGGCGAAGTGCTGGGACTGGTCGGTGAATCCGGTTGCGGGAAATCCACCCTCGCCAAGATCCTTTTGGGGCTGGAGCAACCGACCGCCGGTCACGTTAAGATTGACGGCGAAGAGATCACGCAGCAGGGCCGCTTGGCGCTGGCGCGGCGCATCCAGCCGATCTTTCAGGATCCCTATTCCTCGCTCAACCCGCGCAAGAGCATCTATGACGTGATCTCTCTGCCGTTGCGGGTGCATGGCATCGGGGATGAAGAGAGCCGCAAGAAGAAGGTCAAAGAAATCCTCGACGTTGTCGGCCTGCCACAGCGGGTGATGAACACCTACCCCAGCCAGATGTCAGGCGGCCAGCGCCAGCGCGTCGCCATTGCGCGCGCGCTCATCATGAAGCCCGAAGTGGTGATCTGCGACGAGCCGACCTCGGCGCTGGATGTGTCGGTGCAGAGCCAAATCCTCAACCTTCTGGGAGAGCTGCGCGAGGAATTTGGCCTGACCTATCTTTTCATCAGCCACGATCTCGCGGTGGTCGAACACCTCGCGACGCGGGTGGCAGTGATGTATCTGGGCGAGATCGTCGAGCAGAACTCGGTTGCCGGGCTCTTCGACGCCCCGCGTCATCCCTACACCAAGGCGCTGCTGAAATCCGTGCTGACGCCCGAGCCGGGCTTGGGCGTGCCGGACACGCAGCTTGGCATGGCCTACCCCAACCCCATCGCGCCGCCGCCGGGCTGCCACTTCCATCCCCGCTGCCCGCGTGCGACGGACCTCTGCACGCAAAAGGCCCCACGTCACACCCCGATCCCGCAGGGGCATGTCGCCTGCCATTTGCACGATCCGGAAACCCCCATGTACGAGCAAGAGTAATCCCATGTCATCGAACCTGTCGCACAGCAGTCAAACCCGTAAAATCGTCATCGAAACCGAACATGGCGTTGTCGCCGCACAGCACCGTCTGGCAGCACTTGCGGGGGCCGAGGTGCTGGCGGCAGGGGGCGATGCGGTAGACGCAGCCGTCGCCACCTCATTTGTCATCGGCGTGCTGGAGCCGTGGATGAGCGGCCCTGCCGGTGGCGGTGCGATGATGCTCTGGCGCGCTGACGAAGGTCAGGCCCATGCGCTGAACCACGGCATGCGCAGCCCCGGGGCGCTTGACCCGGCGAACTATCCGCTCAGCGGGCGCGGCAAGGCAGGCGATCTGTTCCCTTGGGAGCATGTGGAGGGCGACCGCAACGTGCAGGGTGCAACGGCGATTGCCGTGCCGGGTGTGGTCGATGGGCTGGGCCAAGCGCACGCGCGCTTTGGCAAGATGCCTTGGGGCGAACTGCTGTCGCCCGCGATTGGCCACGCCCGCAAGGGGCTGACGGTGGATTGGTATGCCGCACTCGTCATCGCCTCTTGCACGCGCGAATTGGCCAAAGATGCCGACGCTGCGGCGGTTTTCCTCGAAGATGGGCAATGGCCGACGATCAGCGGCTGGACTGCGCTGGCCGAAAAGCGGCTGGATCAATCGCGCATGGCCGACAGCCTTGAACAGATCGCGCGGCATGGCGCGCGCACGCTCTATGACGGTGACCTTGGCGCGGCCATGGCGAAGGATGTGCAGGACAAGGGCGGCAGCCTCTCGCGCGAAGACCTGCAAGCCTACCGGGCCGAGTTCCACGCCCCGCTCGACTTCGCCTACCGCGACGCGCGGTTCCATGTGGTGCCGGGGCTGACCGCTGGCCCGACCTTCCGCGATACCTTTGCCTCGCTGGAGACCGAAGACCTCGGCAGCGCTCCCGGCCCCGACAGCTATGCCGCGATGGCTGCGGCGCTGAAAGGCGCTTATGCGCGGCGGCTTGGATCAATGGGCGACACCGGCGAAAGCCCCGAGGCCCCGGGCTGCACAACGCATTTCTCGGTCGTAGACCGTCACGGCAACATGGTGGCGCAGACCCAGACACTGCTGTCGATCTTCGGCTCGCGGGTCGTCTCCCCCTCGACCGGGTTTTTGATGAACAACGGCATCATGTGGTTCGATCCCGTTCAGGGCCGCCCAAACTCGCTCGGCCCGGACAAACGCTGCTTGATGAACGTCTGCCCGGTGGTCGGCGAACAGGGTGAAAAACGCTTTGCCTTCGGGGCCTCCGGCGGGCGCAAGATCCTCGGCGCGGTGGCGCAGCTGTCGTCCTTCGTCACCGATTTCGATATGTCGTTGGAGGACAGCTTCCACGCGCCCCGGATCGACGCTTCGGACGCGAACCAACTCATCGCCGACGAAGACCTGCCGCGCGATGTGCTGGACCGTCTGCGCGAAGACAGCACCGTCGCCGAAACAAAGCGCACGATCTTTCCCTACGCCTTTGCCTGCCCGGCAGGTGTGATGCGCGACGCGGGGCGCAATTCCGGCTGCACCGAGATCATGTCGCCCTGGGGCGACGCCGTTTCCGAAGATATGACAAAGGACCTTTAAGCATGACCCGCGACAGCGCGATCCAAGCGATCACGACCTATTTCGACGACGGCACATTCCAATCCGAATTGGGCACCCTCGTCTCTTACGAGACCGAAAGCCAGAACCCCGACCAAGCGCCGGAACTCATGCGCTACCTGACCGAGACGATGGAGCCGCGCCTGACCGCGATGGGCTTTACCTGTTCGCTGCACGACAACCCCGACCCGCGCGGCGGGCCGCTTTTGGTCGGTGAGCGCCGTGAGGGCGAGGACCTACCCACCGTGCTGACCTATGGCCATGGCGACGTGATCCGCGCCCAGACCGACCAGTGGCGCGAGGGGCTGCATCCGTTCAAACTGGTTGAGGACGGCGACAAGCTCTATGGCCGTGGCACCGCCGACAACAAAGGCCAACACCTGATCAATATCGCCGCTCTTGAGGCCGTGCTGAAAACGCGCGGCAAGCTGGGGTTCAACTGCCGCATCGTGATCGAGATGAGCGAAGAGACCGGCAGCGCAGGCCTGCCAGAGTTCTTTACCGAACATCGCGAGAAGCTGACGGCGGATGTGTTGATCGCCTCGGACGGGCCAAGGCTGCAACCCGATGTGCCGACCATGTTCATGGGCTCGCGCGGCGGGGTCTCCTTTGATCTGATCATCGACAAACGCGACGGGGCGCATCACTCGGGCAATTGGGGTGGCTTGCTTGCCGATCCGGCGATGATCTTGGCCCAAGCGCTGGCGACCATCACCGACAAACGCGGGCAAATCCAGATCGCGGAATGGCGGCCCGACAGCCTGACCCCCTCGGTCCGCGCGGCGCTGAAAGACCTGCCGATCGAAAGCGATGACGGCCCCGCCATTGATACCGACTGGGGCGAAGAAGACCTGACCCCGGTTGAGCGCGCCTATGGCTGGAACAGCTTTGCCATCCTCGCGATGAAAAGCGGCGTCCCCGAAGCGCCTGTCAACGCGATCTCGGCCCATGCCACCGCCACTTGCCAGTTGCGCTATGTCGTCGGCACCGATCCCGAAGACATCCTGCCATCGCTGCGCCGCCACCTTGATAAGCACGGGTTTGAGGAGGTGCGGATCGAACCACATGACCGGGGCTTCTTCCGCGCGACGCGGCTGGATGCGGATCACCCTTGGGTGAAGTTCGTGGCGGCCTCCCTCACGAAAAGCGCCGGAAAAGCGCCGCATATCCTGCCCAACCTCGCAGGCTCCCTGCCCAACGACAGTTTCAGCGATATTCTGGGTCTGCCGACGGTCTGGGTGCCGCATTCCTATCGCAGCTGTTCGCAGCACGCGCCGGATGAACATGTGCTGAAACCCGTCTGCCGCGATGCGCTGCGGGTGATGGCGGGCGTGTTCTGGGACCTGGGCGACGGCAATACACCGCCGCGTGCTGCGTGAGAAGAATCGGGCGGGGGCATCTGGCCCCTGCCCGGCTTACAGCGCAGCCCGGATGCAATTTTCCAGCGCGTCTTGGCTGAGGGCACAGGGGTTTGCCCGCATGGAGGAAGACGCCGCCGCTTCCTGCGCAGTCTCTGCAAGGTCAGTCCCTTCGGGGATCCAGCGGTTCAGACGCTCCAGTCCCCAATCGTCAAGCAGGGCCGAGAGGGCGGTGAAGGTGCCGGTCTCGGGCAGATCAAAACCCTCTGCCAGCCATGTCTGCACTTCTGAAAACCGCCGGGAGGCACCGAGCACATCACTATTGGCGGCCAGCACTGGCCCCAGCAGACGCCCACAAATCAACCCATGCGGCGCGCCAAACTGCCCGCCGATCACACCGGCCAGCCCATGCACCGCGCCGAGGCCCGCATTCGCCAGCGCCAAACCGCCCGACAGGCCGACATAGGCCATCGCGTCCCGCGCGGCAGGGTCTTCGCCCGCAGCCAGACGTTTGAGCGCGGCAATCCCCTGCGGAATCGCGGCACGGCAGAGCGCATCGCTGAGCGGGTTGGCTTTGCTTGAAAGATAGGGCTCGATCACCTGCACCAAGGCATCAAGGCCCGACCCCAACGTGACGCCGCGCGGCGCGCCATCCGTCAGCGCAGGATCGACCAAGGCCAAACGCGGCAGCATTCGGTCGTCGCGCAGGCTGACTTTTCGCGCGGCCTCCGCCACGGCGATAACGGCGTTTTTGGTGACCTCGGCCCCGGTGCCCGCGGTGGTCGGGATCGCGATCATCGGCAGCGGGTCAGCTTGCAACGGCTTGCCCGCGCCCACGACTTCGAGATGTTCCATCACGTCGCAATCCGAAGGGATCAGCGCCGCTGCGGCTTTGGCAAGGTCGATGACCGCGCCGCCGCCGACGCCCAGCACCACCTGCGCCCCGCGCCCCGCCAGAGCGACAGAGCGGACATCCTCGACCGAGGGTTCGCCGCTGCTGCGGACCTCGGTCACGTCACATCCAGCCGCCGTCAGGTCGCGGCTGAGCTCATCGACCCAAGCAACGGATCCACCGCGTAAAATCAGCACCCGGCGGCCATAGCTGAGCGCGGCGTCGACGGCTTCTGAAGCGGTCCCACGGCCAAAGCGGATGCGCCCGGCGGTGGCGAAACCAAAGGCTGCGACCTCCTCCATCAGAATTGCAACGTGGCGTTCACGGCGCGCTTCCATGCGCCGTATTTCTCATCCCGCGTCGCCGCATCCATCTGCATTTCAAACCGCCGATCAAGCGCCCATTCGCGGGCAAAGCCTTCCATGTCCGGATAGATGCCCGCCCGCTGCCCCGCCAACCATGCCGCACCAAGCGCCGTGGTCTCCAGCACATCAGGACGGTCGACCGAAGCGCCGATCACGTCGGACAGGAACTGCATCGCCCAGTCACTGACGCTCATCCCGCCGTCGACACGCAGGGTGGCGATCTCGCCCGATTGGCCTTGGGCGGCCCAATCCGCCTGCATCGCCTCCAGCAAATCGCGGGTCTGGTAGCCAACGCTTTCCAGCGCCGCGCGGGCCAGTTCTGCGGGGCCGGAGTTGCGCGTCAGCCCATAGATTGCGCCACGGCATTCCGCGTTCCAGTAAGGCGCACCGAGGCCGACGAAGGCAGGCACCAGCACGACGTTTTGATGCGGATCCGCCTGTTCGGCCAGTGCTTGGGTCTCGCTTGCCTCTCGGATCATTTTTAACCCGTCGCGCAGCCATTGCACCACGGCACCAGCGACGAAAATCGACCCTTCGAGCGCGTAGGTCGGCTTGCCGTCGAGTTGATAGGCAATGGTGGTCAGCAGGCGATTGGTTGAAGTCACCGCCGTTTCGCCCGTATTTAGCAGCGCAAAACAGCCCGTGCCGTAGGTCGATTTCATCATGCCGGGTTGGAAGCAAGCCTGCCCGATGGTCGCCGCCTGCTGGTCGCCTGCCACACCAAGGATCGGAATCTCGCGGCCAAACAGATCAGGACGGGTCATGCCGAAATCGGCGGCGCAGTCTTTGACTTCGGGCAGCATCTCGACGGGAATGTCGAACATCTTGCAGATCGTCGTGCTCCACCGGCCCTTGTGAATGTCATAGAGCATGGTGCGCGCGGCGTTGGTGGCATCGGTCACATGGCGTGCGCCGCCGGTGAGCTTCCAGATCAGGTAGCTGTCGACCGTGCCGAAAAGCAACTCGCCCGCCTCTGCGCGATCGCGCGCCCCGTCGACGTTATCCAAAATCCACTTCAGCTTGGTGCCCGAGAAATAGGGATCAGCCAGCAGGCCGGTGCGTTCGGTGATGATCTTGTCGTCACCGCGCTCACGCAACTCGCGGCAGAAGTCAGCAGTGCGGCGGTCTTGCCAGACGATGGCGTTATAGACTGGCTGGCCCGACTTGGCGTCCCAGACCAGCGTCGTCTCACGTTGGTTTGTGATGCCAATGGCGGTGATGTCATCCGGGCGCAGGCCCGCTTTTTCGATCACCGCGCGGCAGGTGCCCGCAGTGGTGGACCACAGATCGCCGGGATCATGCTCAACCCAGCCGGAGCGGGGGAAATGCTGCGGGAATTCTTCTTGGGCCGTGGCCGTCACCGACATGTTGCCGTCAAAGAGGATCGCCCGCGAGGATGTGGTTCCTTGATCAATGGCGAGGATATGGGTCATGGCGCAGCCCCCGGATAATGGTTTGGACATGAAAAAGGGGCCGGGACGCTTTTGCGCCCCGGCCCCCCAAAGTTTGGCTTACTGCCAGGACTTGATCAACTCTTCATAGCTGATGGTCTCAGGCTCTGGGTCTTCGTTGTCGAGCTTGGCAACGGGCGAACCCTCCTGCTCCAGCCAGTAGGAGGCTTCCTGCTCTTCGTTCATCTTCGGACCCAGATCGCCTTGGACGCCTGCGCGCTCAAGCCGTTCCAGCACTTTTTCCTGCTCGGCGCAGAGGCTGTCGAGCGCTTCTTGCGGGGTTTTCGCACCGGACATTGCGTCGCCGATGTTCTGCCACCACAGCTGCGCCAGCTTGGGGTAATCCGGCACGTTCGTCCCGGTGGGCGACCATGCGGTGCGCGCGGGCGAGCGGTAGAATTCCACCAGACCGCCGAGTTTCGGCGCACGCTCGGTGAAGCTTTCGTGCTGGATAGTGGACTCGCGGATGAAGGTCAGTCCGGCGTGGGCCTTTTCAACATCGACGGTTTTCGAGGTCACGAACTGCGCATAGAGCCATGCAGCCTTGGCGCGGTCCACGGGTGTGCTTTCCATCAGCGTCCAGCTGCCCACGTCCTGATAGCCAACCTTCTGGCCATCTTTCCAGTAGGCGCCATGCGGGCTGGGGGCCATGCGCCACTTGGGCGTGCCGTCTTCGTTCAGCACGGCTTTGGCGGCATCATTCACCATGTCCGCGGTGAAGGCAGTGTACCAGAACATCTGCTGGGCAATCGCACCTTGGGCAGGAACCGGACCGGCTTCGCCAAAGGTCATGCCAGCGGCTGCGGGGGGCGTGTATTTCTCAAGCCATTCGATGGATTTGGTGATCGCATAGACCGCCGCCGCATCGTTGGTCGCACCGCCACGGGTCACACAGGAGCCGACCGGCTGCGAGTTTTCGTTGACGCGGATGCCCCATTCGTCGACCGGCAGGCCGTTGGGTTCACCCACATCGCCCATGCCGGCCATGGACATCCACGCATCGGTATAGCGCCAGCCAAGCGACGGGTCTTTCTTGCCGTAGTCCATGTTGCCATAGACTTCGACGCCGTCGATGGTGCGGCCGGTGAAGAATTCAGCGATGTCTTCGTAAGCGGACCAGTTAACCGGCACGCCCAGATCATAGCCGTATTTCTCTTTGAACTCGGCCATCAACTCAGGATCGGTGAACCAGTCCTGACGGAACCAGTAAAGGTTCGCGAACTGCTGGTCGGGCAGCTGATACAGCTCGCCATCGGGCGAGGTGGTGAAGTCGAGGCCGATGTAATCTTCCAGATCGAGACCAGGGTTGGTCACGTCCTTGCCTTCATTCGCCATCCAGTCGGTCAGGCTGCGCGCCTGCTTGTAGCGCCAGTGCGTGCCGATCAGGTCAGAGTCATTGATATAGGCGTCATAGATGTTTTCGCCCGACTGCATCTGTGTTTGCAGCTTCTCAACAACGTCACCTTCGCCGATCAGGTCGTGGGTGATGTTGATGCCGGTGATCGCGGTAAAGGCCGGGGCCAGCACGTTGGCCTCATATTCATGGGTCGTGATGGTCTCGGACACGACTTTGATGTCCATTCCCTTGAACGGCTCGGCAGCGTCGACGAAGAATTGCATCTCCGCTTCCTGCTCTTCGCGGCTCAGCGCGGAGCGTTCGATTTCCTCGTCGAGGAATTTCTTCGCGGCTTCCATATCCGCGAATGCTGGCCCGGCGAGCAGACCGAGCGTGACCGCAATTGCGGTACTCGATTTCATGACAGATCGTTTCATTATGTCCTCCCTAGACATTTGGTCGTGTCGTATGGCGGCCCCGATTAACCGAGATCAGCCGTGATAGCGCCTAGACCCAGCGAAATACGGCTGCGGCATAGGCAAGGCAGACCAGCAGCGCATAGGGCTGCGGGCCCGCCTCGAAACCCAGCCAGATCAAATTGATAAAGGCCGAGCCGAGAAGCGTGATGAACAGACGGTCACCACGGGTTGTTTCGATCCTGAGAATGCCGGTGCGCGGCGTCTCAGGAAATTTGATCGCGAGGATCGTGAAGGTCACGAGTAACAGCGCGATGACACCGAAGAAGATCGCGGTGGGCATGGTCCAAGCCATCCAAGACATGAGCGGTCTCCCCTTTTATACGCGGCCGAGGGCAAAGCCCTTGGCGATGTAGTTACGGACGAAATAGATCACCAAAGCGCCCGGTACGATTGTGAGCACCCCGGCGGCGGCCAGCACGCCCCAGTCGAGGCCCGAGGCCGAAACGGTGCGGGTCATGGTGGCGGCGATGGGTTTCGCGTCGACCGAAGTAAGTGTGCGCGACAGCAGCAGTTCGACCCATGAGAACATGAAGCAGAAAAACGCCGCGACACCGATGCCGGAGGCAATCAGCGGGGTGAAGATACGGATGAAGAAGCGCGGGAAAGAGTAGCCATCAAGGTAGGCAGTCTCGTCAATCTCCTTCGGCACGCCGCGCATGAAACCTTCCAAAATCCAGACCGCCAGCGGCACATTGAACAGGCAATGCGCCAACGCCACAGCGATATGCGTGTCGAACAGCCCGACCGAGGAATAAAGCTGGAAGAACGGCAGCGCGAATACGGCAGGCGGGGCCATGCGGTTGGTCAGCAGCCAGAAGAACAGATGCTTGTCGCCCATAAAGCTGTAGCGCGAGAAGGCATAGGCGGCTGGCAGTGCCACAGCGAGCGAGATCATGGTGTTCAGCACCACATAGATCAGGCTGTTGACATAGCCCATATACCAGCTCGGATCGGTGAGGATTTTGGCGTAGTTCGCCAATGTCAAATCACGCGGATAGAGCGAGAAACTCCCCAGGATCTCTGCGTTGGTCTTCAGGCTCATGTTGATCAGCCAGTAGATCGGCAGCAGCAGGAAAAGCAGGTAGAGCGTCATCACCACCACAGACCCTTTGGGCCGAAAGCGGCTGCGCCGGGCGCGTTTGTCGGTGGTCACGTCACCCGGAATGGGCGCGGCACCGGGGGCTTGCACGTTTGTGTCGGTCATCACACACCATCCCTTTTGTCGAGGTTGACCATAACGGTGTAGAACACCCATGAAATCAACAGGATAACGAGGAAATACATCAGGCTGAACGCCGCTGCGGGGCCGAGGTCAAACTGGCCGATGGCCATTTTCACCAAGTCGATGGACAGGAAGGTCGTGGCATTGCCCGGCCCGCCGCCGGTCACGACGAACGGCTCTGTATAGATCATGAAGCTGTCCATGAAGCGCAGCAGAATGGCGATAATCAGCACGCCTGCCATCTTGGGCAGTTCGATGTAGCGGAACACGGCCCAACGGCTGGCTTGGTCGATCTTGGCGGCCTGATAATAGGCGTCCGGGATGGATTGCAGCCCGGCATAGGCCAAGAGCGCCACCAGCGAGGTCCAGTGCCAAACATCCATAACCACAACGGTAATCCAAGCGGCGGTGATGTCTTGGGTGTAGTTATAGGTGATCCCGAGCTTGTCGAGCGTGTAGCCCAAAAGGCCAATGTCGACGCGGCCAAAGATTTGCCAGATGGTGCCGACCACGTTCCACGGGATCAGCAGCGGCAGCGACATGAGCACGAGGCAGAAGCTGGCCCAGAACCCGTTTTTCGGCATGTTCAGCGCAACAAAGATGCCCAGCGGAATTTCGATCGCCAGAATGACACCCGAGAAGATCAACTGTCGGCCAAGCGCATCCCACATCCGGTCGCTTTCGAGCATGTCGGAAAACCACTCAAGCCCGGCCCAGAAAAATTCATTCCGGCCAAAGGTGTCTTGCACCGAATAGTTCACCACGGTCATCAGCGGGATCACAGCCGAGAAGGCCACGAGGATCAGAACTGGCAGGACAAGGAACCATGCCTTTTGGTTGACGGTCTTGATCATGCGGCTTCTCCCTCTGCGCTAATGCGCCAATCGTCGGCATAAACATTGATGCCCGCCGGATCGAAACTGATCGCGGTGTTTTCACTCGGCACGGACGCGCCTTCCTCGGCGATGGCGCTGACCTGTTGACCTGCCACATCAAGGCGGATGATTTTGTGGCGGCCCACATCTTCGACGCGGGTTACCTTGGCAGGCAGGCCCAGCCCTTCGCCGTTAAGACGGATAAACTCGGGCCGGACGCCCAGCTGGGTTTTGCCGCCCTTGGGGGCGTAAGTTTTATTCAAGTTGATGCTTGTGCCTGCGACCTGCGCGGCATTGCCCGCGATCTGCGCATCAAACAGGTTCATCCCCGGCGAGCCGATGAAATAGCCCACGAAGGTGTGCGCGGGCCGCTCGAAGAGTTCCTGCGGCGTGCCGATCTGCACCACGCGACCATCGTACATCACCACGACCTTATCCGCGAAGGTCAGCGCCTCGGTCTGGTCATGGGTCACATAGATCATCGTGTGGCCAAACTCATGGTGCAGCGATTTGAGCTGCGTGCGCAGCTCCCATTTCATATGCGGGTCGATCACGGTCAGCGGCTCATCGAACAACAGCGCGTTCACGTCTTCACGCACCATGCCGCGACCCAGCGAAATCTTCTGCTTGGCATCCGCCGTGAGGCCGCGCGCCTTGCGGTTCAGCTCGTCCTCCATGCCGATCATCTGCGCGATCTGCTGCACGCGCTCTGCAACATAGGAGGCATCCGCGCCCCGGTTGCGCAGCGGAAAGGCGAGATTGTCGCGCACCGTCATCGTGTCGTAGACCACCGGGAACTGGAACACCTGCGCGATGTTACGCTCGGCGGTGGGGGCGTGGGTCACGTCCACGTCGTTGAACAGAATGCGACCCTGCGAAGGCTGCAACAGCCCCGAGATGATATTGAGCAGCGTGGACTTCCCACAGCCCGAGGCGCCAAGCAGCGCATAGGCTTCGCCGTCGATCCAATCGTGGTTCAATTCCTTGAGGGCGAAATCATCCTCACTGCTCGGGTTGGGCAGATAGGAATGCGCAAGGTTATCAAGCGTGATCTTGGCCATTATGCCGCCTCCGCATAGGGCGCGGCAGAGACGAGCGCCCCGTTCGCGTCAAACAAGTAAATATGCGCTGGATCCAGATAGACCGGCAGCGGCTGGCCGGGTTGCAGATGCTGGATGCCATGCACCAGCCCGACCCATTTCGCGCCGTGATAGTCGAGGTGGATAAACGTCTCCGACCCCGTAATTTCGGTCACATTCAGCTTCGCGTCAAAGCCGATCGCCTCAGGAGCCTGCGCGCTTAGCGTCAGGTGGTTGGGGCGGAAACCCGCGGTATATTCACCGTCTTTCAGGCTTGCCATCGTGGCAGGCGCGGGCATCTCACCGCCGTCAAACCGCAGGGTGCTACCTGCCTTTGTCATGCTTAGAAAATTCATCGGCGGGTCAGAGAAAACACGCGCCGTCGTGGCGTTCTCGGGCCGACGGTAGACGCTTGGCGTCAGGCCGAATTGCGTGACGCGGCCCTCCCAAAGCGTCGCGGTGTTGCCGCCCAAAAGCAGCGCCTCTTCCGGCTCTGTCGTGGCATAGACAAAGATCGACCCGGCGCGTTCAAAGATGCGCGGAATCTCGGCGCGGAGTTCTTCGCGCAGTTTGTAATCAAGGTTCGCCAGCGGCTCATCCAGCAGCACGAGACCTGCGTTTTTCACCAGCGCCCGCGCCAAGGCGCAGCGCTGTTGCTGGCCGCCCGAAAGTTCCAGCGGTTTGCGGTCAAGCATCGGGGTCAGTTGCATGAGTTCAGCCGTCTCGCGCACGGCGCGGTCGATCTCATCCTTCGACTTGCCCACCAGCTTCATCGGCGATGCGATGTTGTCGTAAACGGTCATCGAGGGGTAGTTGATGAACTGCTGGTAGACCATCGCCACCTTGCGGTCTTGGACGCGCATCCCGGTGACATCCTCACCGTTCCAGATCACCTGCCCCGTATTGGGCACATCAAGCCCGGCCATCAGCCGCATCAGCGAGGTCTTGCCCGCAGACGTAGGCCCCAAAAGCACGTTCATCGTGCCCTTTTCCAAGGTCAGGTCGGTCGGGTGGATATGCGTTTGACCGCCCACCGTTTTCGACACGTTTTTTAGGATCAAACTCACGTTCGTCCTCCCCTCATTCCGCCGCAGAGGCGGCTAGTTTCGCCGCGCGCATCTGCATCCATTCATCAAGACGCGCGATCTGCGCCTCATCCATTCGCAGGCCCAACTTGCTGCGGCGCCAAACGACGTCCTCTGCGCTGAGGGCATATTCCTTGTTCATTAGCCACGCGACCTCACCCGCCGTGAGGGTGGCGCCGAAGTGCTCGCCCATATCCGCGAGCGTTTTCGCCGCGCCCATCATCGCCCATGCATCGGTACCATAGGCGCGGATCAGCCGTGCTGCCCAGCTTTCATCAAGAAAGTCATAATCCGCTTTCAGCCGCGCGATCAACTGCGCCACGCCGTTCACCGGGAAATCCCCACCGGGCAGCGCCATGCCAGCGGTCCAATGATCCGACAGCCCGCCGAAATGCGGGGCGATCAGTTCCAGCGCGTCCTCGGCCAGTTTGCGGTATGTGGTGATCTTCCCGCCAAAGACATTGAGGATCGGCGCGCCGCCGGTTTCATCCACTTTAAGCGTATAGTCCCGCGTGGCCGCCGTGGCGCTGCTGGCCCCATCGTCATAAAGCGGGCGCACGCCGGAATAGGTCCAGACGATATCTTTGCGGGTGATGTCCTGCTTGAGATAGCCGTTCACGAAGTTGATCAGGTAATCCTGTTCTTCGGGGGTGCATTCTGGGGTAACGGATGGATCAGGGTGATCCGCATCCGTGGTGCCGATCAGGGTGAAATCCTGCTCGTAGGGGATCGTGAAGATGATCCGCCCATCGGTGCCTTGGAAGAAATAGCATTTGTCGTGATCGTAGAGCCGCGTGGTCACGATATGGCTGCCGCGCACCAGCCGCACCCCTTCGGAGGAGTTCAGCCGCGCGGTGTTGTGGATGATCTCGCCCACCCACGGGCCGCCCGCGTTGACCAGCATCTTCGCGTGGATCACCTCGCGCTGGCCATCCGCGCCATGCTCTACGGTGACCGCCCAACCTTCGGCATTGCGGTCGGCCGAGATCACCTTGGTCCGGGTCATGATGCGTGCGCCGCGCAATTCCGCATCGCGGGCGTTCAGCACCACAAGGCGCGAATCCTCGATCCAGCAGTCGGAATACTCAAAGGCTTTTTCGAAGCGATCCTCCAGCGGTGCCCCTTCGGGCGTGCCGCGCAACGACAGGCTGCGGGTGGCGGGCAGGATCTCGCGACCACCGAGGTTGTCATAGAGAAACAGGCCCAATCGGATCAGCCACGCCGGGCGGCGGCCCCGCATCCAAGGCATGAACAGCCGGAGCAATTTGGAAGTCGGCGTGTCCCCCTCGAACCGCATGTCGCGGTGATAGGGCAGCACGAAACGCATCGGCCAAGAGATATGCGGCATCGCTTTCAGCAGCACTTCGCGTTCGGTCAGCGCGTGGCGCACGAGGCCGATCTCGAAATACTCAAGGTAGCGCAGCCCGCCGTGGAACAGTTTGGTCGAGGCCGAAGAGGTCGCGGAAGCCAGATCATTCATCTCGGCCAAGGTCACGCTCAGCCCCCGCCCTGCGGCGTCGCGCGCGATCCCGGCGCCGTTGATGCCCCCACCGATGACGAAAAGATCGACCGGGGCAGCGGGCACATGGCTATCGGGCTGTTGGTTCAAAATCCGGCCCTCCCCCAGCTCAGACTGTCCAATTAGGGGCAGTGTTACGAAACGACTCTCATCTGCACAAGTTTTATTTTCGTTTATGTTCGTTTCGCCAGTATATCGAACATGCTAATCACAACTTGCTGCGCGATTGCTTGCGTTAGCCAAAACACTGGAGATAATGCGCCAACAGCAGGCAGGAGCGACACCCATTTCACAGACATTCCGCCATCCCGACATCCTTGAAATCGCCCGGCGCGAAGGCAAAGTCACCGTCGACGGGCTGGCCGAGCATTTTGGTGTGACCCATCAGACCATCCGCCGTGACCTTACGGAACTGGCCGATAGCGGTAAGCTTGAGCGGGTGCATGGCGGCGCGGTACTGCCTTCGGGGGCGAGCAACATCGGCTATGCAGAGCGGCGCAATCTGCACGAAGAGGCCAAGAATCGCATCGCCCGCGCCTGTGCCGAACATATTCCCGACGGCTGCTCGGTCTTTCTGAATATCGGCACCAGTACCGAGGCGGTGGCCCGCGCTCTGCTACATCACCGCGATCTGATGGTGGTGACGAACAACATGAATGTCGCCAATATTCTGGTCGACAATCCCGAATGCCGCATTGTGCTCACGGGCGGGGCGCTGCGCCGCATGGATGGTGGGCTGGTCGGCAATCTGACGATCGAAACGATCCGCCAGTTCAAGTTCGACATCGCGGTGATCGGCTGTTCTGCGATGGACGCGGATGGTGATCTGCTCGACTTCGATATCGAAGAAGTGGGGGTCAGCCAATGTATCATCGCGCAGTCGCGCAAGACCTTTTTGGTGACGGATCATTCCAAATTCAAACGCTCCGCCCCGGCGCGCATCGCTTCGGCGCGGGAGGTGGATATGTTCTTTACCGATCTGCCCCTGCCCGTCGGGCTTGCAGAGAAATGCAAGGGTTGGGAGACCGAAGTGGTCTTTGCCCCGGATGCCTGACGCGCGCCGCTAGGCGTCCGTCCATTCCCGCGCGGCGGGTTTGGTCACCAGCGTCGGCAGGCAGGCTTGCAATGCTTCGACAAAGTTCTGACTCCAGCGGTTCACATCCGTCGCCCGCACCTGCGCCATGCAACTGGCATGGCGGCTTTTGCGTTCCTCCAGCGGCAGGGCAAGCGCGGTTTTGAGCGCCTCGCTCATGTCCTCGATGTCGTACGGGTTGACCTGAATAGCATCTGTCAGGTCTTCGGCGGCGCCGGCCATATGCGACAGGATCAGCACGCCGGGGTCTTCGGGGTCTTGCGCCGCGACATATTCCTTGGCCACAAGGTTCATCCCATCGGCAAAGGGGGTGACGATCCCCACCCGCGCACGGCGGTAAAGCCGTGCTAAGAGATTGCGATCAAGGTTGCGGTGAATATAGCGCAGCGGGGTCCAATCGATCTCTCCATGTTCGCCGTTCACTCGGCCGACAAGCTCTTCCAATTCGTAGCGCAACTCACGGTAAGCGGCGACCTCTTCGCGGCTTGGCGGGGCGATCTGGACCATGCTCACCCGCCGCTCACGCTCATCGCGGGTTTCCAGATAGCGGCCAAAGGCGCGGAAGCGGTTGGGCAGTCCTTTGGAGTAGTCCAGCCGGTCCACCCCGATCACGATGTCACCGGCCATATCATCGGCAAGCCGGTCCTGCGCGTTGCCGCCTTGGGCGGCCTGCACAAAGGTCTCCACATCGATCCCGATGGGGAATGATCTCAACGCCACTGCCCGAGAGCCGCATTTGATCGTGCCGTTCATCAAGAATTCGGAGTCCGTTTCGGCGCGGAACATCTCAAGGCAGCGCGCCACGTCAGCGCGGGTTTGCAGGCCCACGAGGTCATAGTCCGCCAGCCAATGCGCCAAATTGGCCTCCCGCGGGAGGGCGCCCATATCGCCCAATGCGGGGAAAGGAATATGCAGGAAAAACCCGATCTTACCGGCAAAACCCAGTTTGCGCAGTTCTGTTGCGAGGGGAAAGAAGTGGTAGTCGTGCACCCAGATCATATCGTCCGGCCGGGCCACCTTCATCACCTGCCGCGCAAGGCGCGCGTTCACGGCGCTGTAGCCCCGCTCGAACCCCCGGTCCAACTCCACCAGATCGCCGCGACGGTGACAGACCGGCCAAAGCACCGAGTTGGAAAATCCGAGGTAGAAATTCTTGTAATCTTCGGGGCTGAGGCTGAAGCTCAGCCGGGTGTATTTGCCCTGATCGCCATATTCGCTCAGGCTCTCTGACGGGGTTTCGGTGGTTTCGGGGTGCGACCCGATCCAGATGCCGCCG
>Ga0208315_1000480_pt1 | contig 29002 bp, 35 predicted proteins | sample MalvireepMed_215_FD_184239 | JGI IMG/M metagenome (GOLD analysis project Ga0208315, IMG submission 184239) | Marine viral communities from the Global Malaspina Expedition - Malaspina viral metaG DeepMed_215 (SPAdes) (version 2) | ecosystem: Environmental > Aquatic > Marine > Oceanic | place... | reverse complement strand
GAGTTCTTAAGAGTGTTACCCTAGCTGCTGTGACAGATGCAGGAACACTTACCCTGAGGTCTGGAGGGTCTGGTGGAGATATAATGTTCCCAGTTTTTAATGTAGGAATTGGGGAGACAAAGACCTTTGGCCCTTTCAATGCTCTGTTCGTTGGGCCTCTACATGCTACTATTGATGATGTAAATACATCCGTTGGCGTAACTGTTGAGCAAGGGAGTTAATCTATGGCTACTGATCCAGGAGATGAAGTTACCCCTGAAGTGAGAGATCCGTTCAGGCGGAAGCTACTTCTTGACGCCTCGGAAGTAGCAAGTGGAGCCCCAAATTCTGCAGACATTCGTATACCTACCCTTTTCGCAGACCAAGCAGGGTTGGATGCTAGTAGGCAGGCTATTACAGATAGGGTAGGAGCAGATCTAGAAGAGGATTTTCAAGCTATTCAAAGTAGGGCTCTTACCCAAGGTAGACTCCGAAGTGGCTTGGTTTCTAAGGAAGAGACTGGAGCTGCTCTACGAGCGTCTGTCCGAAATACAGCAGAGCTATCCAATTTCGAACTACAAACTAGAAACGCTGCAGCAGAGCGAGTCCATCAATCTACCCTCCAAAGGGAAGGGGCTCAGCAAACGGCTGGGATTATAGAAACCCAAGGGATTGAGGACCGAGCTGGAATAAGTGCTCAAGGGGCTGTAGACACTGCTAATATCAGAACCTCAGGGGAAGAGACTAGAAGAAACATCAACACGCAGAAGACAGCTGATACTGATGTTATATCTGCAGAAGGGGCTCAAGCTAGGGAGACTATAGGAACACAGTCTGCAGCTAATATAGCAGAAACTGCTGCTGGGGTAGAGGCTCAGAGTGAGGCAGAACTTGATGCTATCCGAGAGCAAGGACAACAAGATAGAAGCACCTTGGGCCAACAGGCTGGGGCTCAAATCCGAGCAATCAGGGAGCAGGGAACCCAAGACCGTATGACCCAAACTGGAGCTAGCAACTCTGCAGAACGGGTTGCGGATATACAAGCTGCAGCTTCTGCAGCTGTCGCAAATATACAAGCTAATGCAAGTATGTCTGTTGCAGACAAACAAGCAGCCTCGGATAAGGTAATTGCAGATGCTAGTGCTGCTAGCGCTCTTGCAGTAGCCCAGGAGAATGCTACATCTGGGAAGACAATTGCGGAGATAGCTGCTGGGGCGAATGTAGACGTAGCACAGTTGGGTTTAGATGCTACTAAGGCTAGAATCAATAGTGATTATTGGTTGAGACAGCTAGACCAGCCCATTGAGATTAGGAGAATAGCTCTAGAAGAACTTCGAGAGGCGAATGATGCGAAGCTCCGAGGGGAGAGTATTGAGATATCTAGAGACGCTCAGGAAGCCCAAGAGAGTCTGGATCTAATGCGCCTTTCTCTAGATGCCAAGATGGTAGATAATCAATTTAAAGTAGACCAGGCAGAGCTTACCGGAATTTGGGAAGTCTATGGCCCAAGGCAGTTAGAAGAATTTCAAGAGTCCTTCGGAACTACGATGGGGGAAGATGGGTATGATGGGAATTATGACTTCGATAGTAATGGAACTATAGATCATCATGACTTCCTGCAGCTTGCAGAGTTTGCTGCTGTAGGTGGGATAGAGACACAGGCAGCAAAGCAACTAGCGGAAAGTACAAGACAATTTAATCTTACCTTCATCGAGGGTCAGGAGCAATTTGATGATGCTTTGGATGATCAATGGGCTATGTTCGAGGCTCAGTTAGATAATACAATATCCCAACAGGGGTTAGACCGTGAACAGGCTCGGGTTCTTACCATAGCCACGCTTAAAGCTAATGTAGACATTCAAAATGCTGGGCTTGATGTAAACCGAATGGCTATTATGGCAGATTTGCTATCTGGCCCTGGAGGCACAGCGATGGCAAGGGAAGATAAGGAAGCTGCTATAGATTTCATAATGGGCTTTGAGGCTCTAGGTTTCGAGGCTCCTCAGAGAAGTGAGAACTTCAACGAGGATGAGGAGTTTGAAGCTGCTCGGGATGTGATTAGAGAAGACCAGGGTTTGGGTGATGATGAGGATCTTGATTCTATCTCCGAAGATCAAATGACTAAGGCTGCTGATATTACAAAGAAGATAGGTAGAGGAACTTGGGATACTGTCTTAGGAGTGTCTGGGGTTTCAGATACCTATGACCGGATCTTTGAGGTGATGGGGCCAGCTATGAATGACCCCAATTCTGAAGGAGCAAGACAGCTTCGTGAACACTTTGATGTGAATGGGGATGGGCAGGTAGATCAACTTGACAAGGCTTATGCCCTTGCATATGGATAGGAGGTAGGACATGCCAGATCCAGTAACAATTGCACTAGTATCAGCATCTATAATCTCCGGAGGACTTCAAGCCCTTGCAGGATCTAGGAAGACTGAGAGTGAGAAGATGCTTCAGGAGATACTTAGTGGTAATAAGGCTGTAGCTGCAAGTAGAAGTTCTAAGCATATGAAGCATATGGCTGATACCGGAAAGCCTAGGATTTCGATAGCTACGAACAAGAGGCAAATGGTAGAGAGAATCTTTTCTTCCCTTGAAAGAGATAGGGTAGGTCTTCAGGTGAGTCAGGAAGCTGCTGATGTGAAGTCAGGTCTGAAGTCCGCTGCTCGTAACCAAGAAAGGAAGGCTCGACGTGCCTAGTGGAAGAGATTATCTACGAGGGATAGGTGGGGCTATTCAATCTGGGGTTAATACTGCTATTATGTTGAAGCAGATGGGAGCGGAGGAGAAGAAGCGGGCACAGGAGAATCGTATTGCCCAACTTAAGGCTGAGACTGCCCAATTCACAGCAGAGACAGGAAGGATGGATCATGATATTAGGGCTCTTGCTGAAAAACGAGCAGGGAAGGAGTGGAATGAGGGTCTAGAGCTTCAGTATAAAGAGTTGCTTCTTGAGAAGCTTATAAAAGAACGTGAGTTTGCTAATAAGATTGAGACCACTTTTCAGGTTACTCAGAGTCAGGAGAAGATAGCAGAAGGGCATGATGATACTGCTAGAGCTGGGCAGAACTTATCTGCTGCTGTTGCTCGGGAGAAGATGACCAGTAATGAAAGAATACAGAGCGGGATTAATACACTAAATAAAGAGATCGCAGAACTACGTGCGAAGACCAGTGTGCAGACTGCTGGGATAAGTGCCCTTGGTGGGGCTACAAGAACAGCCCAAGGAATTGGGTTCGTAGACCCTATCACCTCTGGAAGTGCTGTGCATAATATGGAGGAAATGGTTCGTAATATGGGAATTAGTGTGGGAAGCATGACTGTTAATAATCCAGGAAATGCTGCAGGTATAACCCCACCTACATCTGGAGGAACTACTGGGATCTCTGCTACTAGAAACACACAAACCCAACAGCAGATCAATGCTGCTAAGGATGCTGCGAGGAAAGAAGCTACTCAAATACTGTCTAAGGGTCAGGCGAATCTATCTCCTCAAGAGATAGCAAGACTAAGACAGCTTAATCAAATCATCAATGGGAGCCCATGATGAACATTGACCAACAGCTTGCAGAGATGTTTAGAAAGAAGAAAGACCCTGTGGATGATCAACTAGCAAGTATGTTTGCTAATGAAAAGCCTAGCTTTTCTCAACCTTCTATGGAAGTTGATGATGTTGGACAGGTCAGTCCAGAGGCTCCTACCTTTGCAGCAGAGGAAGATAAGGGTGCTGGTACTAGAGCCATTGAAGGGTTTAATAGGGGGTTTTTAGATACTGTAGCTCCTGGAGCTATTCCCAAAGACTCTACTGTCGGCTCTGGAGCTGTTGGAGGGGTTGGCCAATTCGTAGGGTTTGCTGCTGCGGAGATTCCTATATTCCTCGCAGGTGGAGAGTTGCTAGCTCCTGTGGCTAGAAGGGTTATTCCGAAGCTTATTACTAGGGAAGTAAGTAGTAAGTATGGAAGTAGAGCTGTGATGTCTTTGAATAATCCTAGGCATCAGGCAGAGGTTGCTACGGCATTAGGTGTAGATACGATTAGGGAATTTCTAGGAGAAGGAGAGTTTGATGTAAAAGGGGTTACAGGGGAGTATGGGGAGAGGATTGTTTTTAATCTAACTGCTCCGTTCCTTCCAGGACTATTGAAGAAACCTAAGGCTCCTAAGGCAGATGTAGAGACCTTGGATCTAGATCTAGAATCTGGACTTAAAGATGCTCCTGAGAATCTACCCCAACCCTTCTCTACCTCTAGTCGAATAGACCTAGATGAAACTGGGGCAAGTGTAGCTCCGCTTATTGATGATGCGATTCAAGATCCACTAGACCTCGGGCGTGCTGCTAGGTCTAGTCCTATCAATGTTGCTTTGAATCGAGGATGGTATTTAGATGCTACGCAGAGCTACCCCACCTTTGTGAAGCATACTTCTATAAATCTCGAGGCGGTGGATGATGCAAATGCTACTACCGAACTGATCTATGACACCCTTACGAATCAGCCCATTTCTATCAATAGTCTACATAAGCTCTCCCCAGAAATCGTTGAGCTGAATAGTATTGTCCAGCTACCTGAGAATGGTAGGATGCTCAAGGCTCCGCTTACTAAGGAATCTGAGGCTCACCTGGAACGCCTCCACTTTATGAACACGGAGTTCGCAGATAAGATCAAAGATAGCAAGCTCTTCGAAGATGTAAGTACGATGCAGCAGTTGGTTAATATCTCCCTACGTACTACAGTAGGAGTGATAGAACGAATGGGGCCAGCGGGAAGGGAACTTGCTGCACGTATGATGGCAACTAGGGAAGCTTGGCATGTGGATTCAGGGAATGCTATTGCTGATATGTTCCCAGCGTTAGATCCTCTACCTGTGGGGAGCTTGAAGAAAATTGCTCGGAAACTTACCGGAGGTGGGGTGCCTTTGAATAGTGCGGAGCAATTTGGGTTTGATGCTATTATCACTCAGAAAAATAGGTTAGATGCTATAGGCCAAACCATTGCTGGGAAGAGGTTTAAGAGCTTGGAGAGTATGTTAAAAACTCCTGATAAGGACTTTAATGCTAAGGCCTTCATATCCGACATAGCTAGATACATAGAAACTAATTATACCGAGGTAGCTATAGCTAGAAACCTCACGGTTAAGCCTGAGGATATGCTATCCCAAGGAGAGGAGTTTGCACTAGAAGCCTTTGCACCTATACAGAAAGCTATCCTTGGGGCTTATAGTAAGTTTCCATCTGCCTCTGGAACCTTAGGAAAGCAGACAGGCGAGACAGACTTACTTGCTACGAGAAGGATTATATCTCAAGACAAACTTGATGTAAGTACCCTTGCTGCTGGGCTTACAAGCCACTATGGAACTGTTACACAGAATTTGCTTCAGCAGATAGCAGAGGAAGGATTTAATCCTTGGGTAGCTAAGGCAGCGAGTGATTATATCATCGGAACTGGGAGTAGGTTCAATACTACTGCTTGGGAGATTTCGCATAAGGTGCGGAGCTTTAATGTGCTTACTGAATTGTCTCTGGCCTTTATTAACAATGCTGTACAGGGAGTATGGACAGCGAGTAGGTTTAATATGATGGATACGTTTAGCGCTACCTGGAAGTATATATCTGATGAGACATATAGGTACGAGGCTCAGGAATTTGCAAGACGGTCTGGGGCGATTCTAGAAGATATGTTGAAGATAGCAGACCTAGAGAACTTCGATTCTTGGGGTGGGAAGCTCCTGCAGAAGTGGACACCCTTCGGAGTGATCGAGAGGATGAACAGGTCTGTAAGTGCAGTTGTAGGTAGGAAGTATGTTACAGGGCTTTTGGAAGAGCTGCAACCTGGGAAGTTTAATGCAAAGACCTTTGATAGGGTAATGAATGATTTTGAAAGGCTAGGCTTCAGGCGTGGGCAGGTGGAGAAGTATATAGATGAATTTGGGCTAACGTCCGATGGGAGGTTAGCGCTAGGCCAACTGCAGACGGGAGATGAAAAGGCTATGGATAATGCTATAGGGAGGCTGGCTGGGTTTAATGCTAGTAGAGTGACCCAATTCCTAGCAGACGTGCAGGATATGCCCCTAGTAGCTGCTACCCCATTAGGTAAGACAGCCATCCAATTCAAGTCCTTTGCTATTAACGCGAGCAAAGCTGGAGTACGAGATTTCATCACTGAGTTCGGGAAAGGGATAGCTACTGGAGATATGCAACGGACTTTACCTCTGGTTAAAATGGTTATCCTATCTGCTACGTTGGGTGAAGTCGCTGGGACTACTATGGATCTAGCACAGTTGAAGAACCCACTTAAGCGGGGGCAGAATGAGTTCTTGGGCTTTGATGAGAATAAGTATCCAAATTGGTTCAGACGCTGGGTGGGTTTAGATCCAGTGAGGAATGATGCAGATCTTTACGAGCGGGTAGCTAGAGGAATACAGGGAGAGTGGATGGATGGTAATGGGGCTTTTATAGCTAGACGTGGACTTGAGAACTTTCTCATTCCTGGGATGTTTGGGATATTTGCATCTATCGTGCAGAGTGCGGTCTACGCTGGGAAGTCTGGGATGCTTGCCTTTGGGGTAGGTCCGAGTGCAGAGAAGGTAGCGAGTCTTGCAGACGGATGGGATGCTACTACTAGGAAGCTTCTTACCACGATGCCTTATGTGGGTGATGCAGCTCAGAGGCTTATGGACCCAACGGAGCGTCAGATCGAGGATAACATCTTTGTGACTAAGGATGAGCTAGCTGGGTCTGCCGTCCGTAACATTGCTCGAGATATGAATGATGTCTATCAAGAAGCGCTAGACTTATCTACCGAGGGAAAGAGAGGTGAGGCATATGCACTCATGCATTCTTGGAATAAGAATGTGAATAATAGATTCAGACATATAACCCATGACATCTTTGTGAATAGAGCTGCGAAAGATATAGACCATGGGAAGGTTAATAAAGTGAAGCCTGGGATGTTCTTCAAAGGTGATAGTTTCAAGCGGGTTCATTTTGGAAGGAGACCTGACGAAGGCATGCTAGAACACCTTCGTCAGGTTGAGATGGATATATTGCGAGATACACAGGATAGTGCTTTATCCCAAGATTTTTAAATTTCGGAAAGTGAAATTTAAACAAGGAACCAATACGAGGTCTTAGCTCCTTTTGGGCGATGCAAGGAAATCTTGTTGAACTTCAAAAGGTCATCTAAGGCCTCGTCTAGCTTTGCACTACTCATATTTCTCCAGAGGTTCTTTCCTAGCTGCTGTGTAGACATTGGAGTTCCAGCCTTCTTCAGCTCATTGAGAACCAAGGCTGTATGCATCATAACCGCATCTGCCCCTGCACCTCGGAGGGACATGGACATAGAGTCTCCTACTTCTCGTATAGCCTCCTTTGCACTTTCTATATGATAGTCATCTACGTAGGGGAAGCTGCCCGAGGATAGGGAGAATATCATAGCGAGCTTTAATAGGTGAACATGCTCCCTTCCATAAAATCCTGAGATTACTTGAACTTCATCCTTGGGCTCCTTCCTAGACTGATACCACTTGTCATAGGCTCGGAGTCCATTTGGGGTTACCTCCATCTCTCCTTCCATCATAGAAATAGATTTCAATTGCTCCCCCATCGTGAGGCGTAGACTCTGTTCATCTGCTGTGAGAGCATGTCTTGTGATTCTCCTCTTTGGAGCCTTAGCATAAATAAACAAGCTCCGTCCAACCAGACCCTCCTCGAATGTATCTGCTGTAAGGTTTCGCTGAATCCATGCAGGAGTAGTTGAGCTAAGAATATTGAGGCTAGGCTCTCGCATAATGTTTGTACCTGCAGTCTTGGTTCGGTAATCATGATGCCTAGGGTTGGTATATATAGCAGCCAAGGTAAGAGGCATGTCAGATTGCTGAGCTTCCCTTGACATAAAGACCCCAAGCTCATCTGCGTGTATAACCAGCGGAGTACAGACCTCGTCCTCATGTATAAGTGCATCCCTTCCGTCTACCTTTCTTATAGACATATCTTGGTAGATTGCCTGTAGAGTGATCTTCCCCGCGAAGATTTTAGAATCTGTGAAGTCCCGTAGGAAGTCTACCCCCATGTCTAGGGCAGAAGACTTTCTACAATCTGCACTTCCCGCGCAGAGGATGATGTAATTATTTGGGTAGATCTTAAAGTGACCCCAATTCAGATATATCTTCCTGCCCATACACGCCCCGATTATCCCAGCAGCTACCCATTTGTGAAATTGAATAGGGCTTTCATGATTATCTGTATAGACAAGATATCTCCGAATGAAATCATCCGGAAGCTTGTCAGACATCAGTGAACTCCGCTAGGAATATAGGTATTTGAGCTTGTTGGGCTTGGGTATGCTCTACCTTAGCCCCACCAGATTTCTTCCAGTCTGGTAGCATGCAGATAGCATCACACCTTGCGAGGATCATAAGATCAGATTGTACCCAATAATCATTATTGAGATTTAACAGACCTTCATATCTTTCATAGTTGCTATTATTCTTATGCGGGGTCAGTACAGTGAAACCCCAAGAGATAAGAGCAAGGGCTACCTTCTCTGCATTAAGGATATGCTGATCTATCTCATAGGGGAGTGCGGAGGTGTAAGGCCCAGCTACATATATAATATCACTGTTACTAGGCTTGCCATAGAAGGGCTTGCTCTGTATAACCTTATCCTGTCCAAGTATATCCACCCCCATCCAACTATGCAAAATATCCATCGGTATCCTCTCCTTCCATAACTTTGTCCATGATATAAGCCCCTGCTTCCTTGTTCGTCCAACCAGATCCACAGAGCCACTTAGCTTCATCATTTACTATAAGAACCCATTTACCTTCCTTCGACATACGTTTTAAAATCATCGTAAGTAATAAGGTCAAGACGTCTCCTTCCAGTTACTACCATCCTGCCATTCACAAGGTATTCTAAGTTGAGTTCCTCCCACGTGTCTGGGGAGTGGTCTTTGCAGAATATTGAGAACAGTAGTCCTGATCTCAGGAAGGACATCTCTTCTACATTGACCAAAGAGGCTGTCATGAACCTGTCCAAGTAGCTCGACGTCCTGCCGTTGGGAGAAGGTAGACTCCGCTTCAGTAAGACACTTGTTAATCCAATCACCAACCTCACTCTGAGGTATGAAAGCAAAGCCTTCTCGGAATGTGCTCTCATCAAACCTCCCGAGGAAGAGTCTCTGACGACCAAAGCAATTCTTGAGGGTTCGGGTTCTTCGTATCGTCTCACGAATATTGTGTCTCCACGAAGTAACCGCAGCGAGCTGCGTATCAAGTGCATGGTTACATTCCTTTGCATTCTGCTGTGTGAATGGGTAGTTAGGAAGGCGAAGGTTTACATTGTCTACCATAGTCTTTAGCCCCATACCATAGTTCCATCCGTGGCCTACGGTCTTAGCAAGGTCTCTGAATTCTCCTGTGATATCTTCAAGCGGTAAGCCGGTGATAATATGTCCGATGAATTCGTGGTACCAGATTTTGTCACCCCTCCCTTCTCCAAAGATATTATGACGTTGGAGTATTTCAAGCATATTCTCATCACCGGAATCCCATGCGACAACATAACTTTCGGCAGAAGAAAGATCTGCCTGCCAGAAGACCCATTCATCGGAGGTAGTTCCATACATACTACGTAGCCACTTGGGAATATTCTGAAGGTTCCCTCCTCGTCCGTAGGCATTTGTGCTACTGGACAAGCGTCCAGTCTCTGTTCCACCAGTAGCTTTGGCTTTCCTTGCGCTCCCTGCAATATTGTAACTCGTTCTGACACGTCCGTCAGGGTCTTCAAGACCAGCCTCCGGAACCAAGTAGGTCGATTTGGTCTTAGATAATCCACGAAGTTCGAGGATGAGATCGAGGAACTCTCGATGTGCAATGGAGGTTTTTCGAAGCTTGAGTATTGCATCTTCATTCGTAGTAACCGAAGAGCTACCACGCTTGAACACAGGTGAGAGGCCAAGGTTGCCATAGAGATACTCCTTTAGCTGTTTTGGGCTATTGATATTGAGGTCATGCCCAACGAGTTCGAGCATGCGAGCACGCTTTTCCTCGAGGCTTGCTTCGGTAGCATTAAGGATTCGAGCATGTTCCTCTTTGTCTAGTACGATGCCTCGGTTTTGAACCCTTCCGATGGCATAGGTTAGAGGAAGGTAGTGAGTCCAATAGAAGTTCTCTACTCCCAACGATTTCATATCAGCCTTTAAGCCATAGAAAGCTTCGAGGGTAAGAGCACAGTCTAGAGCATTGTATTCCCAATGTGCATCATCGTAGGAATCATGGTCTGCCTCCTTTGCCATCATTTTGTAGAAGGGCTCTTTTGTGTAGATGCTACAGAGGAACGCGAGGGAATGGGGTAGCTCTGCGTAGCAGTTGTGGTGCATAAGCATGGTATCCCAAGCATAACCTCGAACTTCCACCCCCCAATTATTGGCAAGATAGGTATTGTCATAGACACCGTTCTGGGCGACTTTGGGTATGTCACTTCCAAGGAGGTCTCTGATTCCCTCGATAAGCCTTGCCTCGTCAACTGCGCTATAATGACCGGTGAATGGGATGGAGAGTGCGTGATCTGGGGTATCAGCGATTCCAAAGACAGTAATCGTTTCGGCGTATGTCTCGATATCGTAAGAGAGTATTTCGGCAGTTTGCATCTTCTGCAAGTCTTCAAGGAACTGGTCAGCAGTATGGGGTTCATTATATACCTCCCTTGTCTTGAGGGTTTTATAGATTCTCTGTCTGCATGTGATTATTTCTCGCGGCGGAGAATCGAAATCTGGTTGGTCTAAATGGAACTTCGCCTGCTGTGCGTCATGTCTTGTTGGGTATAGAAGTTTCCAATCTCGAAGGATAGCAGCTGGATGGATCATAGGAATGACAGTAGTTCCCTTGTCATCTTGCAGGAAGCTACCTCGGTAGTTCATAATCCCTTTCTTACCCGTAAGCGTTTCCATCGCTGCATTCCCACAGCAGATAATAAGGTCTCTCGGCTCCGCTTGGACTCTCTCTTTTGCCTCTAGCATTAGATTGTCTAGATCTACGCCTAGCCCTTTTAATGAGCTAAATACATCTTTCGGAGGCTTGACTTGAGATACATTGTCTACGTAGCACGATTTACGGTCTATACCAGCTTGGGCTAGGATGTCATTGAATAGGAGCTTGCCCGAGGCTCCGATGAAGGGGATCTTGGATATGTCCTCGTTCTTCCCAGGAGCTTCTCCTAGGACTACTATACGTGCATCATGCGGGCCAGATGCTGGCACGATGCGTGGGTCACTTGGTTCGAACTCTGGCATACTTGCCTCTTATATCTTTTATAAGTTGGTTGGTTAGCTTTCTGGTAAGAGGGTAAATCTTTTCTCTTGTTGCTTGGATGTAGAGAAGAAATATTTGGGCTTCATCCCAATCTAGCTTTATACTTATTCTTCTCTTGGGTAAACGCTGTAAAAGAATGGACTGATCCTCCACTGGTTATGCCTTAGCTTTCGCCTTGGCTTTAGGCTTGCTAGCAGCCTCTGCTGGGTCATGCTCCTTCGCGAAGGATGCTTGGAGTTTAGCTACAGCTTCAGCTTTATCCTTTGCTTCCTTCGTTGCTGCATCTGCCCTCTCAATCTCGGAACGGATATCGTTGGGTTTCTCTCCGTCTGACCAAGGGTTGAGAACGGTCTGTGTAGCGATTGTAGGTTCCTCTGCATGAGGAGCGGTTACAGGCTTTTTAATTCCTGTAGGCTCATCATCAGAGTTAAGGACATCTTCATACATCGGACGTCCTTCTTCATCCTGCATTGTTAGAACTGTCTGTGGCATCTGGTATCACCTCACTTTCTGGGTTTGACTTGGGGAGTTAGGTTACTTATACCATCTAGTATAGGTTCTTGGACTCGCTTGGAAGACCCCATATTGGAAGATACGTCTTCCATAGATTGCTAGAAGCAATAGCCCAATTGGGTTGAATGTGCATGACCAAATTGCTATGATGTAGAAGCAGATTCTACGTCTTATATGCCAAGTGTCTGAGGGGTCTCCCCAAAAAAGGGTCGGCTCGTTATGTCCTGCATCTCCCCATCCCCATGTATACATGAAGTAATAAGATAAGATAGATCCTATGAAGGAGTAGAGTAACCAAGCTAGGAATAGGCTCATCACTCGCTCCCTTCAAGCTGTTTAACTGCTGGGAGATCATTCCCGAAGTCTTTCGCATTTTGTAACCTCTTTTCTATACGTTCTAGACTTTCCCTGTGATGTTTCTCACTCAGCTCGAAACCTTTTATCTGCATAGGATAGTTCTTATGTGTTGCTGCTGCGAGGAGTAAGGCTCCAGATCCAGAGAATGGGTCTAAGAACCTTCCCTCTTTCACTCCAGAAATACTTACTAGCTTCTGGATAAGATCTACAGGTTTTTCTGCAAGGTGGATCCTGTCTTCGTTCACAACCCCGTTTATAAAGTAGTCATGCTGGGGAGCTGTATTGAATGGGCGAGACCCCTTGCGAGCGAAGATGATGCTCTCTGTACACATAGGATATTGCTGGTATGGGTCTGGGACGTGTCCAAAGGCGATGTCTTTGACCCAAACTATCGGGGCTGGTCGGACGAGGAAGCCCACCTTTACCATTGCTTGTGCGAAGGTTGTGAAGCATGGCATTTTCTCAGCGTGCAAGAAATCTCGTGGCACTGCGTTGATGAAGCAGTAGAGGTGGGAATTGGGTTTAAGCACACGAAACAAATCTCCGCAGATGCTTTGCCAGAGCTCGAGCGCGTTTGCACTATCCTCGTCCCAAGATACTCCCTCGCGTTGTCCGTGACGTGCAAGCCCTTCGCGAAGACTCGACTCATCCAAGACACCCCACGGAGGGTCAGTGATAATAAGGTCAATAGAATCGTCTGGGAGAGCCTTGAGACCCTCGATGCAAGATACGTTTTCAATAATAGCTCCTAGGTTAGGATTGGCTTCTAGTGCTTCCTTGGCCGAGGTAGTCCGAGCTGCTCCGGAGATGAGTCTATCGATCTTCCGTTTAATAGCTGATTTAGACTTTGCATCTCCTCCTTCAGTGACATGATCATACACTTCTGGATTAGACTCTTTAAGAATAGCAAGTGTCTGCCCAAGTTCCAAATCAGCAGACGTAGTCGAAATCGCCTTACCGATAAGCGAGGCAGTATCTCCAACTCCCCAGCTATCGCCCTGATCGTGCTTTCCAGATGTTTTCTCTCCCCCACTAAGTTCGACTTGAGTTCGGTGAAGTTCAGCGAGTGCTTCAGCTTCCTCTGTTGGGCTAAGGTCACTTCGTCTAAGATTCTCTTCCAGTTCAATTGCCTTTTGCTCGTACCTTGTAAGATCGGTGAATAGTCTACAAGGTACGAGGGTGTCTGGGCCTTCACGCATGAGGATTGCTCGGTAGCGTCTCTCCCCTGCAACGAGATGATATTGTTCTTCATCGTCTAGCCTCACTGTAAGTGGGTTGATGAGTCCTCGGTTGGATATGGATGTAGCTAGTTCTTCTAACTTATTCTTATCAAAGGTCTTTCTTTGCCTGTCCTTGTCTATTATTATCTCAGACAGACTTAGCTGAATTGAGTCTACGGGTGGTTGGGGCATAGGTTTGGTAGTCTCCTTCTAGTTTCTTCGAGGGTTTGAATTTGAGGCCTAGCCTTGGTGGGGTAGATCTCATTTCCTTAGAGTCTATGTCTCGATACTTCTGTCCAGGCTTGAGGTAGTGGTTTAGGCTTGCGAAGCCTCGAATTTCTATCCGGTCTCCCTGGACAAGGAGGGATTGCATTACTGCGAAGGTTCCTTCGACTACAGCTTCTACCTCCTCGAAGGGTTTGGATAGGATGCTAGCGATTAGTCTGGATATATCTTCTTTTGTTTTTGTATTTATCTCGTTCATGGATTATTTCTCCAAAGTAGAAGCAAGGCTCGAATGGATACCACAGCTTACGCATTTCGGGCTCATCCCAATTCCACATCATTTCCACCCTCGGAGGTTTTTGTCCGAGGAGTCCGCAGATGAGATCAACCCTTCCTTGATGTCGAGCTGTCTCATCGCGTCTCTCTTTCTTCTTTCCCTCCGAGATGAAAAGATCCTCCGAGCTATATTTCCGAGGAATAGGATCAGGACCTGGAATAGCAGAATTTCCATTTAGATCCCTCTTTATTTTCTTGATTTGGCTGTAGGATAGTTTCTTAGCCATGAAGTCTCCTTGGGGGGAGGGTTTGTTCGATCTAGGATGTAGATGGTCTAAGGGTGACTCCCATCACTCCCCGCATCTACCGATCAACCCTCCCCCGGAAGCTATGCAGAGGCTTTACGTTCCTCTGCTTCGGTCTTGGGATTCCAACGCTCGATGTCGTAGAGCATGTTTACATGGGTTTCCCGCATGGATGGTGGGTGGGAACATAGGTCATAGAACGAACAGAGAGAGTTAAACCTGGAGCATGAGTCTGGGTTCTTCGGAGGAAGGATTTCGAGGATGGTGGGGCTAGGGTCTTCCTCGTAGGCTCCATAGGTGTAACCACTCTCTGCTCGGAAGGATTGGATTACCTCTATCCAATGCTGGGTATCGGAGACCCATTCTTCTAGGATCTCAGGGGTGGCGTGGATGGTTTCTCGACGAAGGGGTGTGTTGGGAGCTTCTGCATATTGGGACTTTTTCGCTGTGAGTAGAAAGTCTGCTATGAATGTGTTGGAGACGTTCTCTTTCCAGGGGCTCCATGCCTTTAGCCAATAGTAATATCCCATGAATTGGGAAGAGAGCTTCATTGCTTGCAGGTATGATCCGTTAAGATAGCTAGTTGTCTTATGGTCAATACCGAAGACTTCGCCTGTCTTCTTGTTCTGGACTACCTTGTCTACGAGTCCACAGTAGACTACTCGATAGACGTAGGAGCCTTCACAGAGCCAGTGACACTTTCCTCCATGACGGTGAGACATGTCTGGGGGAAGCTCCCCACAGGTGTCACAGATGATATCAGTCTCTCCATATATAGGATACTCGAAGTATTGCTCGATGGCAAGTAAGTCCCATTCAGCCCTTCTACCCTTCCAATGCCGATCATATACTGCTAGCATCTCTGCACCGACCATAGGAGAACGTTTGACATCCTCGTAGGGATCAGCGTGGAAGGCCTCGAGAAGGGTTTTACAAGCGGCCTCGATGTCCTCTGTTTGGTAGAGGGTGTCTAGGGCTGTATGGACGATGCCTCCGAACATTAGGGCAGAGGACTTTCGGCCCCGAGGGTTTAACGCTCGGTCTATCCGGTAGTGACCCTCGCGTGGGCAGCGTTTGAATGTAGCTATTGCTGTGTTGTCATATTTCTCAGGGTATCTAGGCATTCTTTGATCCTCCTTTTTCCATGTGTGCTCGGACTATCTTCTTCTTCATATCTACTATGGTGTCTTCGAGCTTCCGTGCTGCTTCCTCAGCTGTCATACCCACCATCCCGAGGGACTTTAGAAGGGAATTCCTACTCCTTGGATTAGCCTTCCTAATCATAGGAACTAGCCCTTCTAGAGCCTCGATCTGCTCCTCAGGGGTTACTATCTTTATAACTTTCCTCGATCCACCTTTCCGCGAGGTCTTTGGCTTCGGCTTGTTTTGTTTCTTCTTCGCTAGGTGGCAGATCTCCACTAGCTCCTCGAACGTCTTTCTTGAAGCTGGCAGATACGGTTGGGTCAACCACTGCTCCACCATGTTTCTCCTCCAGCATGATTTGGTTTCTTATGGCTCGACGAAGGAAAGCGGAAATGAAGCCATGGCCATATCCGCTCTCGGATCTGAGGACCTCAAGGCGAGTAGCAGTTATCATGTCTAGGTCTACATGATATTGCTTAGTCATCTAGGTTCACCTCCCTTCGTGATGATTAGCCAAGAGGCAAGGGAGCAAGATCCACAGTTAAGTGGGCTACCCTTGAGAACTTCCTCATTGATTTTAATGGATGCTCCACATCCTCGGCAACGGATGTGTGTTGCGGTAGGGAATAGAGCGGAGCATTCCTTACAGGGGTTAGCTGGTTTGGGTTGTAGGCAATAGATGCATTGGATAGGATTAGACATAGGTTTTTAAATTTCGGTTTCCGAAGTTTATCTTAGAAGTATATAATAGACCTAGGGATAGAAGCGCTCTTGGGTCTGGATCTCCCCCAATCCAGTGAACTATCTTCTATCCCTAGGAGGGTTGCTAGGCTTCTTATACGGGGTTCAAGCTGATGAACCGCTCGAAATTATTGCTTGGACGTCCTTGGTAGGAGCTCAAGGTTACATCTGCTACCATCTCGAGACCAACGAGAGAGTTAAGCCACTCGGTAGTAAGGGTCTCTCCCTCGAAGTTCACCTCGATGTTGGGCTGGCGAAGCGAGCCGATGAAGCTCCAGAAGAACCCAATTCCCTCTCCCTCGATCATGGTGTTATTCCAGGAGACAGTGCCTTCAAGCTCTTCATTCCACTCTTCCCATTGGTCTCCATGAGGGCCAACCACTTCAAGCGTCCACTGGATCATTTGGGCTCCAGAGGATTTGGCGTCTTTGAGCTTCCAAGATTTAATCCGGAGGTGGTAACGTCCGGTGGGGAGGGAAGGATTTTCAGTCTGCTTCATTCCTTCGTCGAAGGAGCCGATGTTTAGATTTAATGTTCCGTCAGCCATTATGTTTCTCCTTTAGCAGTGTGTAGTCTTGGTCTATCTTCTCGGGAAGTCCGAGGATTTGGGTTCGAGCTATGGTAGATCGGTTCTGGCGAGTTACCCATTTCCAAGTAGCCTTCTCTCCTTCGCCCTCTCGAACTGCGAAGTAGACTTCATCAAAGAAGCGGAAGACCCTTGTGGATAACTTGCCTGTTACTGCTATGCTCTGGACGAATCCTCCTGTTATTTCGTCCTTGGACAGCTCGTCATGAGCAGTTACTATACGGAAGTGTTTTACGAGGGGTAGAGCTGTTACTCCAAAGAGAAAGTGCTCTATCCGGTTCATCTGAGGCAGGTAATCGTTCTGCTGTGGGGTTTGTCCTTCGCGTCCAGCAATTGCTAGGACAGAGGACATCGCAGCGGTAGCAAGGGTGGTCAGGGTGTCTACTACTACACAACCCCATTCTTCCTTAGCTGCGTCAGATAGTGCTGCATCAGCTGCACTGAAGGCATTAGGGTCATCCAGAGAATTTCCGAATTGAAGCTCTGTTACAGACCCCTTTGGTAGCCCTTGGAAGGTTGTGAGTCGCCTACGGTCAAAGTTGAAGAACAGGATAGGAGCGTATGGCTCGAGTGTTCGAGCGCTCCACGTTTTACCTGCGCCTACACCTCCATGCACGAGGATGTTCTGGCAAGCGATCTCGGTTTCTTCTGTTGGGTCGCTTCGATGCAGGTGCTGCTTTGCTGCTATGCTTCCCATTTGCATCAGGATTTCTCCTTTAGTGCTTGTGCTGATTCATCGTGGAACTTAGCAAGACGTTCTTGCTGACGTTTCAGCGTTCGGGTTAGGATCTTTATCTCCTCTCTGGCGTCCGAGATTTCTCTCTTCGCCCGTTAGATGGTGTATTGGTGATTCTCGATAGACATCGAGGTTTGGTTCATCTCCCAATAGATGCATTGTTCGGATATTGCTTGGGCTACGTTGTTCATGTAGGTTTCCTCACAGATTCTGGTGTGTCTATCCAAGGAACGAAGGTAGTTACACCGAGGTAATAGTTGATGCAGGTGCAGGCGGATAGGGCATCAATGAGAGTATCGTATGTTCCCATTATAGTCCTTCCGCCTCGAATGGTTACATTTCCACACATCCCTTTAGCAAGAGCAAGTTCGTTCTCTACGTTCTTAAGGGATCGGGTCGGAGCCGAAATCTGGTAAGGGGTTTTCATCCGAAGGTTCCTCGTCTAGTTGTGGTGAGAACTTAGCATCAGCACTTATTGGAATCAGCTCCCAATTTGGGTATTTCACAGCTAGGGTGGATACAGTTCCACATCCCTCGCATTGGTGAAGGAAGCCATCAGCTGACTTTCCGGTGTGTTTCATGAAGGAGCTGTTGCAGGAATCGCACATATAAGCGATCTGCATAGCTCTCGCGGGTCGTTGCATTATTGGCATAGACTTTCTGCCTTTCTAGAATGGGCTATACTAGGGGGTGATGATAAACTCCCTTAGGATAGATGGAAGGTTAGCGTCGAAGCCCACGATGTCCAGCATTCCAGAGTCATTTGGGTCTGCGATGGAGAACTTGTCTGCGGTCATAGCGACAACGGCAAGCTTCATATCTGGGTTGATCCTCTGGCGGTAGCCTTGGACTGCTTGATGCGGGTGGACAGCTCCATAGTTGGTCTCATTATCGGTTAGGATTATAAAGGCATCTGCTTGGATCTTATTCGCATCTGCCCAGACCATAGGTAGGGAACAGTCGGTTCCCCCTCCGCCTTGGATAGTACGTGCTACCTGGGCTAGGGACATGGATGGGTTTATGTCAAGGACTGAGATCCCTTGGTTGAAGCCGAGGATTATATACTGGCTTTCGGTTCTTGCTATTTGCATGGCTAGGGAAGCTGCTGCTATGCAAGATGTAAGCCCTGGGGTTCCAAGGGTATCCCAGGTCATGGAAGCAGACATGTCTACAGCTATGACGATGCGTTTGTTGATAGGTTTTACATTCTTGAAGCTGAGGTAGAACATATCATTTAGGGCATGGACTATGGCTTGGGTAGGTTCCCAAGTAGCACTTCCTCGGATGGACTTACCTTCCCCATATGTCAGCCCTGCGATGAGTGCTTGGAAGGGATGGATTCGAGCTTTGGCCAAGCCTATGCTGCTGGTGATTCTATGGATTACCTGTGGGACAAGGGGAGACATTGGGTCTAATAGTCCTACCCTTGTCATGGTAGCTAGGTTCCGGATGAGGTTTCCTAGGGGCTGGTGAGGGAAGATTGCTTCCCATGCCTTTGGGCTTGTCTGCCAACCATTTGGTAGCATGTCCATAGAGAGTCGATAGTCTCCGATGAGGTTGGTATGTCCGATGTGTGGAGGATGCTTATCATCTGAATCCTTCCAAACGTCATGGTAAGCATGGATCATACCTGGTAGAGACTCATGGATCTTGTCTTGGGCTATGAAGTTGAATATAGCATTCTGCACGCTAGTCTTTGCCTCTGGATGGCACTTGCGTAAGACATCACGATGAGACCAACCAGCTCTTTGTCTGTATTTCAATATCTGGTAAGCTAGTGCCTGATCCTCTTTGCGTGTATACCAATCTGCGCAAGCGTTTACTAAGCCTGCTCCCCATCCTCGGAGCTTATCCACCATTCCTACCCATTGGAGGAACGTGGAGCCTGTTCTGCATATATCTGGCATAGCCTTGAGTGCTGCCTTGCGAGCTTTGGGCTCAGATGACGAAGCTAGAATCGCAAGGGCGAAGAGGGCAGGGTCTTGCTTCGGTGCCCGACCTTCAAGACTGATCTCCCGCACTAGGCCAACGGCTCGGAGGGGGTCGGTAGCTACACATTCATCTATACTCGCAAGTGCATCCACTGTGAGCTCTTGCTGACGAGCGTAGTATGTCCCTCCCTCGTTGCCAAGGATAAGGAACCGTTGGAAGCGTGTCCAACAGTCCACTGGGAAAGCTGCTCCTCCGGATCGGTTAAGAACCTCTCCTGGGAGGATGATGTCGTTTGGGGTTTCTTGTATATCGTTTAGATAGTTCATATGAGGCTAGATCCTCAGGGTTTGGCTTACGCAGGAGCAAGGGATTGACTGTGCGAGGAGTCTATTAGAAGTAGGTAACGCACTGTCTTCGGCTCCCTTGTAAGCAAGTGTATGAATTAGACCAGCAAGGGTATGATTGTTCGAGATAGGCTTTCGCCCTCTGTCTAGAAGTGGCTATAGGATGTCTGGCAAGTTGGTGAGGCTACGAGGTTTGTCCACTTTTCGATTGGGTAACGTAGTCTCTTCGGCCAGACATCCTAAATTCCGATTTCCGAAATTTAACCTATTCGGAAGCTGCTTGAATCTGCGCCAGCAAATCAGGGTTCTTGAAGATGGCCTGGGTGATAGCGGTCTTCTGCGTCCGGACACCATTCACAGAGTCTCGATCAAACTTATGCTGGTTGAAGCCAGCCAAGACGACATCTTCACCAACGGCATCTACGGCCTCAGCGAGAGAATCAAATTGGACTACATCTACGCTGATACCTTCTTTGCTGGTGTGATTCTTGGTGCTTGCCATGTGTTACCTCCATGTGGAGTGAACCTACGTTTTGGGAGATACTAGGGTCTATCCCTCCGCTCCCACTGAACTGCAATATCAAGTGTTTCAATGTTTATATAATATAATGAATTTAGTCCTGATTGTCAAGAAGTTTTTACAAGTTTTTCTAATATAATCTAGGAAATATTTTCCGCATGTTAGCGTTAGGGTTAATTAGATGTAATATGGTAGGAAAGGGACTGGAGAGTATGCCCCCTCCCTACCGACCTCGGAGAATTGGCTCATGGCAAAGCCACCGAAGGTCTTAGCTCTTGTCTATGTCTGCCATGATATAAGCCCCTAGATGATCTACAGCCTCTCGGATAGTGCGCTCGGAAAAGGCCTCGTCGGTTTCGGATTTTTTCTGCTCTAGCTTCATAAGGTCAGCTAGAAGCTTCTCTGCGATTTCGGATACGAATTCTTCTAGTGCCTTTTCAAAGAATTTGATCCTAGATTCAAGTAGGGTCTTATATGCGAATAGCTGGAGTGGTGGATGAGAGTCGGGCATGTCTTTGATTAGCCTAACCACTTCTTCCTTGAATATGTCTATAGACGCTTCAGTAGCTCCGATTAGTGCTTCTTTAAGAGTCATCTGTGTCTCCCAAGCTTGATGCTAAGTAAGCGATAGATTCTAATGTGTCATGATACATCTGATATCGCTGTTGCTCTCCTACCTGTTGGTCTGCTGATTGTCCAAGCATATATCCACCTGATGTCTTTGGCTAGAGGGTTAGAGTGAAGGGATTCTATCTGCTCGTCTCGTTGGTCTTCTCCTATCGCTGTTTCCTTCCTAGGAGTCCAGTTAGAACCTACTAGTCTCTTCCAAGTGATGTAGTAGATATCCTTAAGAATCATCACTGATGTCCCAAGCTGTGAAGTTTATGGTCAGTCTGCATGTGATACCATCGGAGTAGCCAGAATCACCGAAGGCTATGTTATGGTAGCGCTGTCGGACTTCTTGGGTATCTCCCTTGAGGAAGTCACAGATTTCTTCAGACAGTGGGACTGAGTGCTTGGAGATGATTGATTCGATTCTTGCAATCTCAGCTGGGTCTAAGTTGAGATCTTCGGGTGCGAGCTTATTTCGTGCCATGAGGTTTATCTCCGTATGGGCTTGCTGGTGGATACATTCCAGAGATGTCGATGTCCTCTGGGATGCAGTGGTATTGCGCGGAGTTTAGCGCGTCGTATGCGAGGTTCTCTTCTACCTGCTCCTCGGATACTATCCCGTTGCCCATATGGTAAAGGGCATGGTTGATAGCATCCCGTTCGGCTTGGGTCTGGTAGATTATCTTGATCATCCTTTCCTCCTACGATCTGCACGTAGTTCCAATTCTTGGATCTTTTCAATCCGATTTTGAAGGCCGTAGAATAGGCCTCCGAGATGTTCATCAAGGTAATCAGGATTATGCCCTTGGGCTTTCATGATCTTCCGAGTTAGTCTTAGGATCTTAACTGCAAGGTCCTTAAGCTCTCGGATGTCTTCTAGATTCGATTTCATCCTTCAGCTTCCTTTCTATTGCATGAAGTCTGGAGAGGTGAGAGATGCTATCTGCGGTCTTATGACCTCGTCTGTGATATTCCTGCCAGCTATTGATGTCAGAGCTGGTAGATGATAGTAGTATCTTCAGCTCGTCGAGTACTAGATCATCCATTAGCCTCGTGCCCCTTCGAGCTTCTTAATAAAGCTCTTACCAAATGTGATTGGGTCTTGGGAAGCCTGCTTGGACTGTGTGTCTAGTAGTTCCTTGCAAGCGGTTCGGGTGAGGGGCATTGGAAAGAGCTCGCAGATTTCTTTCACTATCTTAGAAAGCTCGGAACTTCCCTTGTTCTTCTTAGGATCTCCCGATACCCCTGGAGCGATGTGCTTGATATGGATCTCATCCATATACGCGAGTGGGTTGAATTTGGAAGCTGGTGCTTGGCATATGGATTTATGAGAATGATAGAAAACACCCGTGAGCTTATCCTTACCAGTATCTGTGACAAACCAATAATCTTTGTTGCTTCTGGTGAATTCACAGACACGATCAATCATATCTTTAGCTCGTTCTTCATCCTCTGCTTCGATCTCGATCTCGATAGTTGCTTTCCAGAGTGGCATCTAGTAGTTCTCCTCGATGTAGTCTGCGATTTCAGAGAAAGTCTGAGAGTTCAACCCCTCGTGTAGGTTCCCATCATTCATCTTGGAGAGTTGCATAGTAGCATCACCTTCTGCCAGTAGGCTCCAAGAGGATGTAATACCCTTCCAGAACCCATCTGGGGTCATTTCGTCAGATCCCCAGATGAACCAGTGTGGATCACCTTCCCAATCTTCGTCCAGATGAGAATCTTCCCAATTTGCTTCTAGAATCTCGCATGCTACTCCGATGCAACAGTATTGGAGATGCTTATCTCCATCACTATCTTCTTTCTCTACCTTCAAGAATCCATGCCCCTGCTCGTAATTCCCTGAGCGTAGGGCTTCTAGCCACTTGGCCTTGAAGCTTGGTTCTAGCTTGAAATCTGCCATGATGTTCTCTCCTAGGAGGGAGGAGGCTTCTCCTCCCTCCGGTAAAGTTCGGAAACCGAAGTTTAAATAAGCTCGGAAGTGAATGCCCTAAGAACCTTCTTAGCCTTCCGTGCGATCTCTCCTCTCCAACCTCCCACATTCCCAATTACATATAAGACCTGGGTTTTCAACCCAGCTTCATCCTGAATCCTCCAACTTTCCAAGCCCGCAGATGCATAGCTCTTCGCATATGGATCTTTGCACTTATGCAAGACAAGTAGGAGTGCATCTCGCACCTCCTGATATTGCTCGCTTATATGTCCCTGCTTGTTCCTCGCCATGATTCTTCCTCCAGATATGACCAGCTCGCGCGTAGCTCCCGCCGTGTGCGGGAAGGTGCGCGATGGTCGTTACGATTGTGAAAAACTACGTATAGGGAATATAACGAATTGGGATGGGTTTGTCAAGTGGAATTTGGTGGGTTAAGGTGTTGTTTTTATTGAAGTTACGAATTATTTTTAAGTAAGTATCCACTAACTTATACGTTGTAAACGTCTAAGTATCGGTATCTGGCAGGGATAGGTTAGGAGTATTTGAAATATAAACGGACATCCTACGTAAGTAGGGCTAGTTAGACGTATCTTACCACACCCTGTCTCACCAATTAGGGGTCGGAAAAAGTTTCCTAGAAGGGAGGGAAGATATTTCCTCTATAATATATTATAATAATATATAGTATATATACTAATAGAAGGGTGATATATATAGGGAAAATATTTCCTACTGCCTATTTGAGTGCATGTCTGTGGTAAGACACGTCTAGGTATCGGAAATTGGGCAAGTTAGCCGTTTATTTCTGAAATTGGGCATGTATAACCTAGCCTATCTAGCCTACCTACCCGTTTACGAAACAAGTGTTCACTACCTATCCTACACTCCATCCCTTAATCCCTCCTACCTCGTACCTACTACCTCGTCCCTCCTTGCTACCCCCTCTTTTTCTCATGTTCGATATCTGTGCGCTTAGCCACCAACCCTGCTCCTCAAGATATTCTGTCTAGAAGCCTCATCGATGGGATCTACTGTCTAAGCCTTAGGGACTACTACCTCAAGCCCAAGAGCCCAATTCCCAAGTTTCGGAAATCGAAATTTAAACTTGCACCTTAGCTCTAAGCACATTCGACTACGTCGATGGGATCTAACCTCTAAGCCCTATAGGTTGAGTGCTAGGAACCAGAGATCTTAGCACCTAATAGCTAAGCCTACCAGCCTGTAAGTGTTACTATCTTAGCCCTAAGCCTCTCAGGAATGAAAACTGGTATCTTAGGGCTAAGCCTAACCGGTGGGGTGTAACCGGGGAAGCCTTTGGGGGTTGCAAGGCCGATAAAAGCATGGTGGAAGATAGAAAATGGGATCTCGAGAGTAGGTTCTTCTTTTGAGTCCTCTCGAGATCCCAAGTGGGTTAATATGGTTGATCCTTCTTATGATCCAGCGGAATCCAAGTCCTGAGTTGAACCTCTAGGACTGGAGTGCCAGTCTCCTTATTCTTCATCCGGTGCGTAATACGGGTAACATCCGCATTATGCTCCCTTTGAATCTCACTGCAAATATCACTAAAGGCTTCAACATACATATCGAGTTTATCTTGAGAAATGTGCATTTTACTCTCCATTAGGGGTCGAGCCTCCCGACCCGACCCCCAGTTAGGTTTACTCTATCTCTAGAGCTTTATTCACCATCACGAGCTTTTCGTGTGCCTCTTCAGTAGGCCAGCCTTTTTCCTCGAGCCGTTCAATCAACTGCTCAAGATACGACTTCTCAATACAAAGACTGTGGTAAAAGATATGACGTAAAAGGCGTTGCTCACTTTCTCTCATCGAACTTCCTTCGATAGTGATGAACATGGTGCTTCGGGGAAACAATCCCCCGAAACACCACGAAACAGTATGCAATCACAATTGCATACACCACCAGCACTATTCGCTGGCTTCAGGCAGGATTGTGACTTCACCAGTATCTGGATCAATCTGAATCCGACCTTCACTTATCAAGCTTGCCATCGATGCGGATTTAGCATCATTAAAGGCTTTGGCCTTTTCTCGGGCGTTTTTAACGCTATCCCGTTCCTTCGCCAATTGGTTCAACATCTCGCAACACTTCTGCGCACCAAGCAAATCAGTCCAATCTTTCAAACGGTCTGCCTGTGACCAAAAAGTAGGATACGGAACACCGTCAACTTTAGCTTCGCCTTTGATAGTCTTAATAGCCATGATACAATTCTCCAGTGTAAAAAGTAAAAGTTATGAAAAGTTGCCAGCGTGCTACAGGCATCTCACCTGCTCGGTTTTTGGGATCAAGCCCAATGTCCGTCTCCTATTCGATTGTCAAAGAATTTTGATCTTTTTCACGAGGTTCCAAATCCCGCGATGATTGTGTGTACATATCGTCTTGTTGTATAATAAATATAACACATCCCACGGGATATTCCAAGCTGTAACTTGTTGTTTTTATTGAAATTAAAAAAGATTTTGGACAAAATCCCAAATGTTCCACAAGATGAAGTAACTTGTTGTTTTTCCACAAGATACAAAATTACTTCGTGCATCAAAGCAAAATCTGTGCCAAAAAAAAAATTTACATTTCTTGAAAATAAATCCCAGCAGACTACATAGTACTACGTAGTACGAAGCTCGTAAAGCAAGAAGCGTGCCAATAAAACATCTTGATACTACATAGTACCTTGAAGCTGTATTGGCACGGAATTTGCTAACGTACTACATACTCCTACTCTGTACTACTTGATAGATCTAGACCCTACTTAGTCCTACATCGTACCAAGCTCTACTAATTAATACTACGTAGGAGGGGGGTATGCTTCCTAGTACTACTTCGTACTACGTAGTACCAAGTTGGCATCCACAGACGCTCCTTTCTAGGGTCGTACTCTCGTCTAGGAGGACAAGAGCGAGCTCCTAGGTGCAAGCTTCTAGGTGCAAGCTCCTTTAAGTTTCGGATTTCGAAATTTAGGATAGGGAGGATGGATATAGGGAACAGGTAGGGATATTTGGTCTAATTGGGTCTAGGTTATTTCAGTAGACCTTGTAGAAAGTCCTTGACAAACCTAGCCCAATTCCGTATATTATAGTAGTAGGCAGTATATGTCTACTTTAGTCTAACTTTACCTTCAGGAGCATACCATGCCACCAGTCAGACCACAGGAAAGAATCGCATACATCCAGCAGATATGCATGGCGCGTATGGCGGGTTTGGCAGCAGAAGAAGTAGGGCGGATGTTCAATCAGTCCAGAACCTCAGTCCTACGTACGCTAGACTCTATCGAAGGAAAGAGGATGATGGCAGATCTCATGGAAGTTCGGGTAAAGGCTTTTCATGAGAAGGCTATGGATCGGATTCATGAAGTCCAAGGGGATATGGTAGAGGAGCTAATTGCAGTTGCAAAGCATGGGGAGAGTGAGAGGAATCGACTCTCTGCTATTACAAGTATCCTCGACCGAGCAGGGACGCGGGTTACTGCGGAGCAGGTAAACCAGCAAGCCCCATTCATCCAAGTAAATATTGCTAATATGGAAAGTAACCATACAGATGGTATGATGCCTACGAGCCTCGTAGAAGGGATGCAATCAGACCATGCAACTTATCACAATTTTGAGGAGGTGAATGACGATGGCAGCGAAGATAGGAATGCCGAGCAAGGAAGCGAAGATTCAGACTGGTCAGAAAATCAACAAGCCTGGGAAGGGGGATTCGATGTTAAACAAAGCAGCGAAGGAAGCCCAGGGGTGGATGCGTCAGGCACAGAGCAAGAAATAAACACATTCTCTGATCTTATTACTAAGGAGAAGTAGAATGGCACAAGATAGATATGGAAGTAAAACCTGTGATAGCTGGGCGGGGCGGGCTGGTGGGGAGTTGCAAGCGAGTGCTTCCAAGCGTTCTGGTCCAGAGACCAAGCTAACTGGGGTATCATCTCCGATTCAGGAAGGTGATAGCCCGCGAGCTGCTTTTAGAAAAGCTATGACAGGAAGGTAGGAAGAAGCTATGGAATGGGATGAGGAAAGATGGCCGAACTTCAGTCCTGAGGAATTTTCATGCCCTTGCGGATGCGGGGTATTGAATGTATCAGAAAGGTTCCTGGACAAGCTACAGGATGTTCGATACGCACTTAGCGCAACTATGAAGGTGACCTCTGGTGGAAGATGTCCCGACTACAACATGAGCCTGAGAGCTCGAGGCTTCAAGTCTGTAGACGGGTCTGCACATACCATGACGGAGGATGAACCTTGCGAAGCTGCGGACATAGAATGCACTTGGGGAGGTTTAAGGCATAGATTAGTAACCTCCCTTTTACAACAATTTAATCGTATCGGTATTTCCTCATCCTTCATCCATGTAGACAGTGATCAAAGTAAGCCACAGAATGTTATTTGGACTTATTAAGGAGATTCTTATTCCTTATCGCCCTAGTACAGCCCACTTCTACGGCTGATGCTCAGCGGGACCGAGATATGGATTGGGATGTAAAGCGGATTTGGTATCCTGCGGGGATTTTGACTACTGATGGAACCCCAGCAGCTACCGGCACCGGCGCAGCACCTTTGTCGGATTCTATTTCAAAGCTGAGGAGAAAGACTAGTGAATGCTGCTCCGATAACATGGCCCGACCTTTACCCACATCAGAGGGATTTTACCTTCAACACAGCCCCATATCCGACACTTTGGGGCTCGTGGGGTAGCGCAAAGACTTGGGCACTTGCCGTACGCTGTATTCTCCTATCCGTAGACACCGATTACTTCGGAGCATATTCTGGTAATCGAGGAGTCCTCGGGAGGCAGGTGGCAAAAGACCTTCGAGATACAACGCTTAAAGATTTTTTCGACCTCCTGCCTCCTAAATGGATCACACGGTATAATAGAAGCGAGATGATTGTAGAGCTAGACGGAGGAACCGAAATAATCCTAGCCCATTTTGATGATTTCAAAATCGGAGCTAACCTTGGTTGGGTAGGAATAGACCAGATGGAGGAGATAGAAGTTGAAACTTTCGAGAGACTCCAGGGACGCGCAAGACTTACAAGGCTACGGGGAATGGATGCTCAAGGACAGCCAAAGACTCTCAATTATCGAACCGTCTTTGGTGTCGGTAACACTAATGGGAGAGCCTCTTGGCAGTTCCACAGATGGGAGCAAAATCGTCTCAACTTCTTGGCTGGGGAACCTTTTGACCCTAGATTTTGGACACACCCTCCGCTGACAGTCTATGACAATCCTGCCCTTCCTGACGATTATGTAGACAACCTCAAGGAGACAATGAGTGAGAAAAAGTTCCGTATCTTCGGACTCGGCTCCTGGGAAGCTCTTGAAGGACTTATCCTCGAAGATTGGAATGAGGAAACTTGCGTTAATAAGGTCAACGAGATTCCAGCTACCCACTGGAGAAAGTATGTATGTATCGACCACGCTAACGCTTCAGGAATTAAAGCAGCTGTATTCATCGCAGTAGACGATGAGTGGAACAGTCTCATCTACGATGAAGTCTATGGAAAAGAAATGCAGCTAGAGGATTTTGTGAGGAATGTCCGAGAAAGGATGGTGATCCATGAGAGAGAAATGGCGGAATACGAGGGTAGAACTCCAGGAACCATCGAGCAGATAACCCTTTGGCCATGCGATCCATCTATGAGGCGTAAGGTAGAAGACAACGCGAGCCTTACTATAATCCAAGCATACGCCCAAGAAGCTCAACGGCAATTATTCTCCATGCCCCTCTATCCTGCAGGAAATGACGTAGACGCAGGGATTGACAAGATGAATTGGTTACTTAAGAATAACAACCCAAACCGTCTCCACCTTCCATCTATGCGAGTAAACCCTAGGTGTAAGAACTGGAGATCAACCGCAGGGGGTTGGATATATGATGAACGAACAGGGAAGCCAAAGGATAATCAAGATGATCACGAACTCGACGCCACACGCTACGGAACCAACACTATCTATATCGGAGATTTTCTTCTATCGAAAGTCGCTGGAGAAAAGAGAAGTAGAGAAGAGCAAATTATCCTCGATATGCAGCAATCCTCTCACCCCAATGACTTAAATGACTACCTAATAGATGTAACCAATATGGGAGTAGGTATATGAATGATCTTGTAACAGGCACTCTACTAATTCTGATCTCGCTGATTTCCTTAAGCTCTGTCGGATCAATTATATACCTACTTTTCCACATGCGTATAGACCAACAGAAGTCTATGACCCTACTCGCTAGTATGATAGATCAGGAAGCTGCAAGCACTGCTATAGGA
>Ga0208315_1000479_pt1 | contig 29007 bp, 25 predicted proteins | sample MalvireepMed_215_FD_184239 | JGI IMG/M metagenome (GOLD analysis project Ga0208315, IMG submission 184239) | Marine viral communities from the Global Malaspina Expedition - Malaspina viral metaG DeepMed_215 (SPAdes) (version 2) | ecosystem: Environmental > Aquatic > Marine > Oceanic | place... | reverse complement strand
TGCTTAACCTCACCGACAGCGATGCTCACGACATTGATTACTATTATGCGTCTCGCCTTTCAACCGACGCCCAAGGCACTGAAACCGACGATATTCACTATCACGTGATAGAACCTCGTACCCTTCGTGCTACAGTGATGTATCAGTTTTAGAATCTTACGCATTACGGCACTTTATCCGTAATGCGTCTCTTTTAATAATATATTACACCACCGATGCCTCAGCATCTAAAATACGCGAGACATATGAAGTTAAAAAGTATTAATAATCTTCTAAGCCCATCGCGATACGCTGCCTCCAAATATGTCTTTCTTTATCGAGCGTGGGTTGAAGTACGTCGTAAAAATCCTTCACAAGTAGCGCTTCGCTGCAGAATTCAGAGAGTTTATCTTCTGGATTTAACTCGGAGATCTTAGTGAACTGTCTCAACTTTTCACCTAGAACAGTTTCCGACTTTGATAACTTATTCAACCTACCGTTGATGAATCGTAAGATATCATGATCGAAGTTAGTGACGTCACCCCCTTCACTTCTAACGGCAAAATATGAACGATACCTGCAAAATAAATAGGCTCCAGCGATGGCAATATCTTTGTCGTAGCGGCTCTTGAATTGGGTACTATCTACCGCGTTTAATATACCGCTAAAGTCACAAAAGAACGATGGTTCGCATATAAATAGGTTCGCAAAATATTAAATGTGATGCCAGCGCAGCCACAGCAAGGGATGGCGGGAGTAAGCCGGTATGATAAAAATTAATATGCGGTTCTTAGGGTCCGCATCATTTAAATGTTATACCGAAATAGGAATTCACCAATGAGAGAGTTAGTCGAATCAGCTTTGAATGACTCACTGGATCAGTTGTTGCGCTCTGACGGCGAAATTCTCGCTATGGACGTAAATGAAAGATCCATTTCTCATAGACTTGCCTCTTATTTGGAGCCATTCTTCCAAGGTTGGAATGTTGATTGTGAATACAACCGCAATCACGATGATCCGAAAAGGTTAGAAATAAGAAGGCGGAATATTCAATCGGACGATACTCAAGCCACGACTGTATTTCCTGATATTATCGTTCATCGTCGAGGCACTGACGAAAATTTCGTGGTCATAGAAATGAAAAAGACATCTAGCCAAGAGGCCGATGATTACGATTTAGAAAAGCTTAACGCTTTCAAAGAACAATTAGGGTACCAGTTTGCAATTTTTGTGAAGGTGCGTACTGCTTTTAATCCAGGCATAGATAACGTGCAATGGGTATAAAAATTAATATGCGGTTCTTAGGGTCCGCATCATTTAAATGTTAGGCAAAATTTGAATAATCAACTATCGGAGAAACCTTATGAGCAATACATACAAAGTCGGCGACATTGTGAAACTTAAATCGGACCCAGAAATGACTGTACGAAAAGTAAATACCGATATGAATGATCAATTTTCAGGCAGCTACCAGTGCCAGTGGTTCGCTGGAAAGAAACTTGATTAAGGTGTCTTTCCTCAAGAGTCATTAGTTGCAGTACCTGGGGAGTGATCATGGATGCTGCTACCGCATCTTCTTGGATGAAACTCCAGTTAGAGAAAGACGGGTGCCTATACCAAGATGATGTCGTTGATTACCTTGTAAAGTCAGGAGCAGACTCTCTTCTAAGGGAAAATACGGATGGCAATTTGGTGTTGCAGCGTAAGCTCCTAAATGCATTTAGGGAGTTAACCCCTGACAATGTCGTATGGGTCAAGCCTGATAGATACTGGAGATTTAGAGTGCCAGAAGATGAACCAGGACGAGATGCAAGAGGGTAGCCTAACAAGGCCAAGACACCACCCCTTCGGGGCTGGACCTCGCTTCGCCCGGCCTGTGTTGGCGGCGTTGAATGTACTTTGTCTTAAGCAGACTAAAGTCACATACGTAAGTTACGGTCCGCTTCACGCTCATTGAGTTATAATACTTGCGTAAAAAGCTGAAAATGAGCGAATTGAGACATCAGTATTTGTCTAACAATAATATTGCTAAGTTCAGCGTAACGATTACGTCATCGAACGGAATCACGAATTTATCTTCCTCCTCATGTCGTAAAGACACTAAATTGCGCAGTAAAACTTCAATCTGCTCGGCCCTAATATTCGAGTCTAGAGCCAGTTCATACTCTGTAATTTGTGATGTCTTCCTTCTAACTGCTGAAACTGATCGGAATGCCCTGCAGTTATTCCTTGGCTTTAATGCTGACCCTGTTCGCATTCATTGCCGAGAGTTAGTGGATTTTGCAATACATATTAGCTCATTTGCCTGAGCCATATATGTTGACGCTCACAAAAAATAAATTGCGCGAATAACTTCACACGAGAATGCAAAACAAGATTAAAGTATAAATATTTAAAATCATGATGTTAAGATGCCATTCGTTCGTGCGTAGTGTAATTGTAGTCACAAAAGAAGTTAATACCTAGGAAAATATCACCGCTTCGCTGATAAAGTTGGCAGCTTAATTTCCCATCTAGAACGTAGAATTGAAAAAGCGTATGACAAGGTGGCAACGCCTGTTTACCCATGGCGGCATTTTCTTTTGGCGAATAGTTAGTATCTGGCAATACTGCTGGATTCCAGCCACTCACAATAAGGCGACGTGAATCAGGGTTGTTTTTAATTTGCTCTACAACCTCGGCAATTTGGTCGACTGACGTACCGTCACCGCGATCCCAGCTACGCCACTGATGACCGTAAACAGGGCCAAGTTCGCCTTCATCTGTGGCCCACTCATCCCAAATCTTCACGCCATGCTCCTTCAAATAGGCAATATTGGTTTCGCCTTTAAGGAACCAAAGAAGTTCATGAATGATGGATTTAAGGTGACACTTTTTCGTTGTCACCAAGGGGAACCCTTCCTGCAGATTAAAGCGCATCTGATACCCGAACACACTTAACGTACCTGTACCAGTTCGATCTTCCTTTTTCACACCTGTATCACGTACATGGCGCATTAGAGCGAGATATTCTTTCATCGTTATTCTTATATTTTTTTACTGTTCAACACGGTCTTTGCCGCGCGTATACGCGCGGACTATTAATCCTATTCCTAAAGCTATCATAGGTAAACAAAGAAGTTGCCCCTGACTGAGGCCCATTTGGTATAGGCCAATATGAGCATCGGGCTCTCTGAAATACTCAACGATAAATCTAAAGCTACCATACCCAAGCAAGAACAAACCACTTACCGCCCCTACCGGACGCTTTTTAGCTGAATATAGCCATAGAATAATAAAGAGCAGAACACCTTCAAGGGCAAATTCATAAAGCTGCGACGGGTGGCGAGGAATATTGCCCGCATTAGGGAAGATCACTGCCCATGGTACATCCGTACTTCGCCCCCACAATTCCGCATTAAGAAAGTTACCTATCCGCCCCGCGCCTAAACCAATTGGGACAAGGGGCGCTACGAAATCGCCTAATCGTAAGAATGTTGTATTCATACACTTAGCGCGCCAAAATAGTGCAGCTAAAACCCCCAGCAGCCCGCCGTGGAAGGACATACCGCCGGCCCAAATTTTAAATAAATACAAGGGGTCGTCGAGGAACATGCCAAACTGATAGAAAAATACATAGCCAATACGGCCGCCTAATATCACTCCCACAAAGCTCCAGAAAAGCAAATCGCTTAACTGCTCACGGCTCCAGCTGGTTTGCGACAGGCGCTTTTGTGCTAATAAATACGCGGCAATAAAGCCAACGAGATACATTAAACCATACCAACGTACGCTTAGCGGGCCCATACTGAAGATAACGGGGTCGATACTGGGAAATACCAGATAACTGCTCTGTTCCATTACTTTATTCAATTCCTAAAATCATTCTAATGCTTACCAACACGAGTAAGCACGCCAACATTGCTTTTAACACCCGCACATTTACTCGCTGTCCGAGCTTCGCCCCTATGTTTGCGGTAAACATAGAGGTGGCAACAATACCAGCTGTGGCGGGCAAATACACATAACCTAAACTATGTTCTGGTACATCTATCGCATTCCACCCAGCAATCACGAAACTCGTAGTACCAAAAACAGCAATAACGAGCCCGCAAAAAGCGGCGCAGCCAATAGCCGCCCTAATATTCACACGAAACCACACTAGCGCAGGAACCAGTAACGCACCACCGCCAATGCCCATTAGCGCGCTTAGTATACCTGCTGTGCCGCCAACGGCTGCTAATGTACCTTTGGAGGCTTCATTATCTGATGCTTTTTGCTTACCAAAAATCATTTGCAGCGCAATTAATATTACCAACACCGCAAACACATCTTTGAGCAGCTCCCCAGACATGTGGCTGGCCACCTGGGCGCCGGCGATAGCACCAAACGCAATTCCCAAACCAGTATAAAGCACGATATAGCGCTGAATATTACCGAGTTTATAGTGCGCTAATGCCGACGACGTGCCGGTAAAGATAATGGTTGATAAAGACGTTGCGATAGCAACCGGCATAACGGTTTCAGTGGTCATGCCCATAAAGTGAACAAGTAAATAGCTAAGTGCAGGGACAATAATAAGCCCTCCGCCAATGCCCAGCATACCCGCAAGAATTCCAACGACAGAGCCTAAAATCAGACAGCTGACGATAATAACAACAAATGGGTCCATATGTCCTAAGCACCTGCTCGGATAAGGCCTCCTAGGCCCTTGGTTTCAAGATACTGGTTCAAGTGCACAAAGACTTCTTCATGGCTGACAGACGTCAGCGCCAGCGAAAGTAGCTGCTTACATTCATCCAGCGTTACTTTTCTGATAAGCCAGTTTATTTTTCTTAAGTTAAACCCGTTCATACTAAGGCGACGATAGCCCATCCCCATTAGTAGCAATGCGCCAGCAGGTTCACCGGCAATCTCACCACAGATAGTAACAGGGACCTGATTTTGATTGGCTTTTTGCACCACATCGTATAGCGCCCCCAATACCGCAGGATGATAGCTGTTGTACAGATCGGCAACCCGTGTATTGTTTCTATCTACCGCTAATAAGTACTGCGTTAAATCGTTGCTACCCACTGAGAAAAAGTCGACGTGTTTTGCCAATTGTGGCAATTGATAAAGCACTGAAGGCACTTCAAGCATAATACCGAGTTTAGGCTTATTTAGCGTTTGCCCCGACTCCGCAATCTCATCAGAAATTTCGTAAAACGCCTGATTAATTAATCGCTTTGATTCTTGTACCTCAGACACCGTAGAAATCATGGGTAGCATGATTTGCAAGTTGCTAAGCCCTACACTTGCGCGCAGCATAGCGCGCACTTGAACTAAGAAGATTTCAGGATGATCGAGTGTAAGACGAATACCTCGCCACCCCAAAAACGGGTTCTCTTCATTAATCGGGAAGTACGGTAAAGGTTTATCCCCTCCCACATCGAGAGTACGCATAGTGATGGGTAACTCAGGCGCGGCCTCAAGTACTTGGCGGTAGAGCTTCACCTGCTCTTGCTCTGAAGGAAAACGCTCGCGAAGCATAAACGGAATTTCGGTACGATACAGGCCGACCCCTGCGCCGATTTGCTCTGCATTTAGTTCAACTTCAGCAGAAAGGCCCGCATTGATGTAAAGCGACATTCTGCAGCCGTCCACGCTCTCGCAAGGTTTATCGGCTTCTGCATCAATCTTCTCTGCAATGGCCGATTCTTCTTCAATCAGCTGAATAAACTCAGACTTAATGTTGCGCTCGGGCGAAACGATAACTTCACCGGAATAGCCATCAAGCAATATCTCTTTATCTTCAAGCAATGCTGGGGTGACGTTCTGACAGCCCATAACGGCAGGCACGCCCATCGCTCTTGCTAAAATGGCAGCGTGGGAGTTGTTCGAACCGCGAATGGAAATAATACCCTTGAGCTTATCTTTCGGAAACTCAGCAAGCATGGGCGCCGAAACTTCGTCAGCCACTAAAATGCTGGCTTCTGTAATTACCTTTTCGGTAACTTTCTGGCCGTTAGCCTCGTATAAAATATTTGCAAGAATGCGGTCTGACAGGTCAACGATATCAATGGCACGCTCCTGCATGTAAGGGTCGTCCATGGCCCGAAAGCGGGCAGCGTAACTTTCTACCACCATTTTCAGTGACGACGCCGCATCCCACCCCTGTCGAATCTTTTCTTCAACTTCCCGGCCTAAGCTATTTGCATCAAGTAAGTGATGATAAAGCTGGAAGATAGACTTTACGTCATCGGGAATAGCGTCATCGAGGCGGTTGGACAATGTATCGACATGGCCCCGCGTCACTTCGACCCCTTTGCGGTAAAGCTTGATCTGATCTTGCGGGGATTTGGAGCGCTTTACGACCCAGTTTTTGAGGTTAATGGACTTATCGGGCGACACCCCTTTACCAATGGCTAACCCCGGTGAGCCCGCGATACCGTGCACGTGCTTCTGTTGCGCAATGTTATCTGGGGAGTTTGAGAGCGTTAACGCACCGCGAATATCGGCATTGGTGATTTCTAAGGCTAATTGCGCTGCAAGAGTAACGAGAAACGCCTCTTCATCTTCACTGAAGCGTCGCATTTCTGCTTGCTGAAGTGTGATCACCCCCAACACTCGCCTTTGATTGATAATCGGTGTACCTAAAAAGGCGTTGTATTTTTCTTCTTTTACTTCGGGGTAATGCTTGAATCGAGGGTGGCTATGGGCATTAACGATGTTAAGCGGCTCTTCTCTTTGCCCTACAAGACCAATAAGCCCCTCTGAAAAACCTATGCGTACTTGCTCAACGGCATCTGGATGAAGGCCGTCAGTGGCTTTAAGTATGAATTCTTGCGCTTCATAATCGGCAAGATATATGGAACAAGAGTCTACGTTAAGGGTGTGCTTTACACGAGAGGCCAGCCTAAACAATGCGGTATCGAGAGCAGGAATTTGATTCATTTCCTGCACGATACGTTTTAACGTTGTTAACATTGCGCCTTGTTGACTTTGAGGACTCACCGATTCTTCCTTATCTACTCGAAGTTCGCTCGCCGCTTACTTTTTCATACATCGCTTTTCGCTCATGGCCTACTCTTTCGCTCATCGCCTTTTTTTTCGCTCAGGGCTGAATACTCGCTCAGGGCTTTTTGCTCGCGACTCGCTCAGGGCTGCATACTCGCTCAGGGCTGCATACTCGCTCAGGGCTGTTTCACGCGATGCATCTTCAGCCCTGGCGTTGTACCGTTAGCCACGCCTTCGCTTTTTTCCACGCTTGTGTGGCGCTGCGCTTTGACGCTGCAAAGGGCGCTGCTGGGCAGACATAACAACAGGTGAAAACTCCTTCATTACCCGCCTGTAAACATCCCGCTTAAACGATACAACGTTCCTAATAGGATACCAGTAACTTACCCACCTCCAGTCATCAAATTCAGGATGACCTGTCTTAAGCACATTAACATCGCGCTCGTTGCAATCTAGCTGCAACAAGAACCATTTTTGTTTTTGCCCTATACAAACAGGGTTACTACCTTGTCGAATTAATCGCTTTGGCAGCTTATATCTAAGCCAGTTACGGGTAACACTTAAAATGGTGACATCTTTCGGTGTCAGCCCTACTTCTTCGTGAAGCTCCCGGTACATAGCTTGTTCAGCAGATTCCCCTTCATCAATTCCGCCTTGAGGGAACTGCCATGAATGTTGACCATAACGTCTTGCCCAAAATACTTGACCCATTTTGTTGCAAATCACTATGCCCACATTCGCACGGAATCCATCGGCATCTATCACATAGACTCCCGGGCACACTATACTGTTATATGTTTTCATTCTTCCACAAACTATGCTCCAATCATAGTCTTAATGTTCGCTCTTGCTTTTCAAACAGGAAATTAACGTCATTTATGCAACCACCAGCCTCTCCCCCCTCTTCGCCAGATAGTCTTTTAAAGCGTTGTCACGCGATTGCCGGGCTGACGCTTGGAGAATTAGCTGAAATGGCCCATGTTGCTATACCGGCAAACCTGCAGCGCCACAAAGGGTGGCCAGGCATGCTAATTGAGAAGTGGTTAGGGGCTAGCGCAGGTTCAAAGCCACAGCAGGATTTTCCAGAGCTCGGTATCGAGCTTAAAACTATTCCTATCGACGCTAACTTCTCGCCCTTAGAAACCACCTATGTATGCTTTGCGCCACTGTTGATGTCGCCAGGTATCACATGGGAAACCTCAAACGTTCGCAATAAGCTTCAGCAGGTGCTGTGGTTGCCCATTGAAGGTGACAGAGCTATCCCTCTTGCCGAGCGGCGTGTGGCGACGGGTTTTTATTGGCGCCCTAATGAACACGAAGACGCCCTACTCAGGCATGACTGGGAGGAACTGGTTGAGTACATTGCAACCGGGCAAGTCGAGTCAATCACTTCCCGGCAAGGTGAAGCCCTTCACATACGTCCAAAAGCGGCTAACGGAAAAGTGCTGACCGATGCATTAGGGCCAGAAGGGCAGCGCATTAAAACCCGCCCGCGAGGGTTCTATTTGCGTAAAACCTTTACGCAACAGATTTTAATGAATGCCTTTGGCGGATAAAAAAGCCCGCGTAGCGACTAAGCAAAGCATGCAGCAACTAATGCCATCTATTGGAGGATAAACCTGTTGGTGCACTCAACACGGTTGTCGCTCTACTTCTTTTGAGAGCGAGTGTGTAAGTGCTTGACCAGATACTCGCTTAAGAACTTTTCTGAATTCACTCCTATACGTTTTGCCACCGCTTCAAGTTTAGCATCACTGCGCAGCAGCACATTTTTCGCATACTCAAGACGATAATGAAAAATAAACCGCCTAAAGTTCTTTCTCTCTGAAAGCTGTAGAGCCAGGGCTAACGACGTAGGGTCGATATCAGCCCCTTTGCAAAACGCGCTCAGCGTAAGAAAGCGGGTTTTATACGCTTTCGATTCCAACGTATAGCGCTCGGCTTTTGAAATAATACTGCTAATTTCATAGGGCGTCGCTTTACCTTCATCTAGGCGCTCGTAATCAAGGGGGGATGGCGACGTACGGCGAATAAAGGTTAATGAAAACAACACGATTAATATTGCAGTACCTAACATTAGGTGATGAAAGCTTTCCCAAAACGGAACGGGAAAAAAACCAAAGGTCGCCGCCGTTACTAGTAAAATACTCATAAACGCGACACCGACCAAGCTGCCCATCACCCCAGCTAGCTTTGGCATTTTTAAATTTTTAATATCTACTGCCTGCTCAGGAAGGTGCCTGTGATACATTTGAATATGTTCGGTAATAAGAATACCAATTAACAGTACGCTAAACCCTGTAAGCAGTGAGGCGATATACGCTGGCCACAAAACAAAGGGCTCGCCGTGAGGTGACGACAACAGCCACTGCTGTTTATCCTCTACGGGGATCAGCAATACGGTGCATTGAAAAAGTGCAGTGACCACAACAGGCCACCACAGACGTTTTCTTGCCGTTGCGTAGGCCAGTAACATTGGCTTTATCGCACGGTAACAGCAGGTAATGGCTAAAACAGCAAAAACGTCTGACAGCCCGTAAATAACCGCTAGATCAGTAGCATGAGCGAGACGGAGCCATTCGTCTAACATGAAAAGTGGCCAGCAAACAAAAGCGCCAATAAGCCAACGCGTACTGCTTAAATTAACTTTTTGCACGAACAGACGCACAAACCCTACGGCATACACACCCAATAGTGCGTAAAGGCAATAACTAAAGATAGCTGAGGTCATCAGCGCCCTCCATCCTTGAGAAACAACGTACTAACACAGCCCTCGCCTGGTAAAAATTGACTACCAGTAAACATCACGTTGCATAGCGACGGTGCGTGTACGTTCCATAATACGTATTAGCGTACTGAGCTTTTCTGCGGTCCATTTACGAACCTCGTCATGCGAGTCTACCTCGGCATCATCTATCGACTGCTTAAGCATCAAAAGTGCGTTAAGCTCATCAATGCCGGTTAGCAAATCGAGCCAGGGCGCGCGGAAATTGCCGCGTTCTTCAACAAACAAGTCACCAAGTAAGAAGCCGCTCCACAAGGTTTGGCGCAACATGATTTCCACCGCACTATAATTCACTGGCCCCATGGTTTTACTTAACGGCATGCTCTGCTGTACCGTCTGCCAACCTTGTGAAAGCCAACCTTTAGCGTGGTCGAGCACGGGGTGGTCATAGCCTGTCGCTTCTTTCTGCCAAGGTTTGTTTTGAATAAGGCTAATTGCATGCAGCTTAATGTCGGTAGCGTCGTTATCGAAAAACAGCTTTTCAGGTTCGTGGGCCTGCATAAGCCCCGTTTGTCTGCCTTGTAAATAACTTACCACCGCGGGGTGCTTACTTAGTGTTTTACTAAACATGCTCTTTTTAGACAGCAAGTAACGCAGGCTTTGAAGGTCGTCCTGCCATCCCCATTTCTGCGCATGAGCGACGAGTTTTTTGTGCAGTGCCAATAATTCGGGGCATTGAAGGACAGGAAGATACAGTGAAACGCTTTGCAGCAACAGACGTACACTTTTGGCGACTTCCGCGAGCATTTTTATCGACCCGCTTTCACAGAATACGTGCTCGTGGTGCTGCCAATGTGCAAGCGCAGTTTGCACCGCTCGGCTAAATGCTTCTTCTGTCGTGGTGGTATCTTCTAGCGCGAGAAAATCAGGGAAGTGGCGAATTTTCGCATTAAAGCCATGCAGCAGTTGATAACCCTGGGCCGCTTTCGACACATCGCTCAGCCTTACCGGCATGTTGTCATTTATCAATACCGCTAGAGTAAACAGGGTATTAATATCACCCGACATTAGCTCTAGTTCAATTTCATTGATAGGTGAGCTGGCTTTTTCAGTGCTGGCTTTGCCGCAATCCAGCACGATTTCAACCTCGCTGTCATCAAGTGCAACTACATAAGCATTGCGCGTAAAGTGGGTGCTAAACTGCTTTGAGAGACTTGCGTTTTTAGCCGATACATCCCAGCCTTGTGGCCATACGCTTTCATCAAACAGGGCAAGGTCGGGCTGTGATTTTTCAAGGCTGACATTATATTCCATACGTTTGTGCAGGCCGCCGCTAACCACGCCGTTCGTTTTTAGGGTTTGTTCGTACTCACCATTATTCCCACGCACTCTAAAGCCCATTTTTTGATTTTGAAAATCGAGCTTTTCGGTATCGTAATAGTCGTTTTCCAAGCGCATTTCGCGATGCGAGTTAACTTGGATACGGTGTTTTTCAAAAAGAGGAAGGACCCGTTGCGTAAACGCTTGGTGCGCGTCGTCACCTGTAACAAATTTTAATTCTATTTCTGACATGGTTGCGCTAAGCACAGCTGATGATGCTGACACCTTACCTTTGTCACTTAGTTTTCGCAATGCTACAACACCTTTCTTAGGTGCTAAATTTAGACAAAAGTGGAACAAACTTGCCTTTATCGCGGTCAACCAATACCATCTTCACGTTTTAAATTCTAAAATTGGACTTCATATGATTCGAAAGTGGTTAGCAGCAGCCCTTATTGCGTGCTCTTTTCAAGCATTTTCGCTACAAGATATCGCTGATTTAGAAGCGTCTTCTTCACATTACATTCGAGATGACTTATTTATCTTCGTGCATACTGGGCCTGGCCGTAATTACCGTATTTTAGGGTCAATTGAAGCGGGTACCCCCATTACGGTACTTGCCAGAGATAACGATGCCGAGTTCACACAGATTACCGATCCGGAAGGTCGTAAAGGCTGGGTAGAAAGTAAATTTGTGTCGAATACTATGTCACAGGCAGAGCAGCTTCCTATCATCAGCGAGAAACTGGCAGAGAGCCAGAACAGTCTGCAGACCTTACAGTCTGACAACGCAAAGCTCCGTCAGCAGTTAAACGATGCTCGTCAGCAAGTATCGAAACTTACCACAACGAATGACGAGCAAGCCTCGCAAATTATTCGTTTAACGGCGAAGGTTGAAAGCGCGAATAAAGATGAGCTAGTAATGTGGTTTACCCGCGGCGGACTAGTGGCTGGCATCGGTATTTTGCTAGGCGTAATGCTAACCTATCTGCCAAAGCGCAAGCGCCGAAGCAGTGAATGGATGTAAGCGTTAATGCTTTTAAGAAACAACACAACAACGCCGATGACAATCATTGGCGTTGTTGTTTAGGGTGTGAGTAATTGCTGTCACATCCACTCTCGATTCGGGCAACGAGGCATTTTCATCGCGCCCCAGCCACAAAAGGGTCTCTGTTAGAGCGGCCATGGTCTACGCGAGACAAGGTTATTCACTTTTTTATTTTCACTATCTATAACCCGATGAAGCAAAGCTGAACTGCTTCGAGTGACGGCAATAGGCGTTCTTAATTCATGACGAGCATGGTTAACAAAATTTCGCTCTCGGTTAAGCGAATTGCGCATTAGGTGTGCCTATAACTTGACGCACGGCGCATCCCTACCTTCTGTTTACTAAAACATGAAAAGAGCGAATGATGCACCGAACGTGTGATTTCAGTTAACTATTGGCAGCTAGTGTCCCAAAAGCAGGGTTAAGACGGGGTTAAGGTGGGAAAAGTAGGCGTAAAGAATACGTAAAGTGCGCTAAAGAAAAGGGCCAGCATAATCGCCGGCCCTTACTTATGAATTTACATGATAAGGATTATCGCTTATTCATCATCTTCTACTAAGGTCATCAATGAGGTGTTGCCACCGGATGCCGTAGTATCGATACTGATGGTTTTCTCAGTCATCAAGCGTTGAATAAGGTTATCGTTATACTCGGCGGTAATAACCGGCAAGATAGCCCCTTCGCGCGATGACAGCATTGCCGTGATACGCGCCGTACGCTCAGTACTTGAGTCAACAACCACACCTGATAAGTCTTCATCCATTAATAGCGTATCTAAATGCGCAAGACGAGCGACTTGGAATAATCCCTTCGGGGCACCCGTTGACTCAAACTTGTTCTGAATTTCTACAGCTTCTTCATAGAAGATTTCAGAGACGACTGACACTACGGGGTTACCGGTAGAAAGCGCAGTGACAATAGACAGCAACCAGTATTCAAACGTTACTTCTTTATCGGCGAAACATACCAGGATACCGCGCGGCTCTAAGTAAAGCTTGTTGGATTCACCCGTTGGGCCAGGCAAAGTCTGAGGCTTGGCCAATTTACGCTCTACACTGGTTAATTGCTGACGGGCCGTTGCCAACGTGCGGTTCAAGTCGTCGGCCAAGTCATCGACAATATCTACCTTGGCAATTTTAGCTAGTAGCTGGCGTACCATTGAGATGCGATCGTTGATAGGCGTGTGACGCCATTGGATTTCAACGGCTTTAGCCTTGTCCATCATTACGTGGGCACGCTCGGCAATTTTCTCATCCCCGATAAGCGCTGCATCGGTACTATCTACATCATCGATATGAGACGGCTTGGGTGTGGCGCGTTCCATCATTAGACGAGGCAGATAGTTTGGACCACCGGCTTTCGGACCAGTACCAGAAAGCCCGCGCCCACCAAAGGGCTGAACGCCAACAATTGCCCCAATCATGTTGCGGTTGATATAAACGTTGCCCGCACGGCTCTTCGCTGCTAACTCGTTAGCACGCTCTTCAATGCGCGAGTGAATACCCATCGTCAGGCCGTAACCTGTACCATTGATTTGCTCAAGCACGTTATCGAGCTCTTTTGACTTAAAGCGAACAATATGAACAACCGGTCCAAATACTTCTCGCTCAAGAACATCGATATTTTCAATTTCATAAAGCGTAGGCGCGAAGAACGTACCGTTTTCAAACCCTTTTGGCATTTCGCTGCGATAGAGCAACTTACCTTTACCTTCCATATAGTCTTGGTGGTCTGTCAGGCTTTTCAGTGCTTTTTCGTCAATAACCGGGCCTACATCCGTAGCTAGCTGCGTGGGGTCTCCCACCGTTAGCTCTTTAAGTGCGCCTATTAACATTTCGGTTAGTTCATCGGCAATGTCGTCTTGAACAAACAACACGCGCAGTGCTGAACATCGCTGGCCCGCACTTTGGAACCCAGAATGGATTACATCGTCAACCACCTGCTCTGGCAAGGCCGTTGAGTCTACAATCATACAGTTTTGACCGCCGGTTTCTGCAATAAGCGGTACCTGCTCACCACCTCGCTCTGCCAATACTTGCGAAATTAGCGTACCGGTTTGCGTTGAGCCCGTGAACATGACGGCTTTAATACGCTCATCAGGCAGCAACGTTTCACCGACTTCTTTACCTGGCGATACAATCAGCTTCAATGCATCTTCGGGTAAACCTACCGAGTGCATAATATCGACTGCGCGCTGCGCAACGATACTGGTTTGTTCCGCTGGCTTAGCCACTACCGTGTTACCCGTAACAAGCGCGGCGGCAACTTGTCCCAGGAAAATTGCCAGTGGGAAGTTCCAAGGGCTAATACACAGCACCACACCACGGGGAAGTAAACGCTGATCTTCAGCAAGCTCTTCGGCGCGTACTGCATAATAACGACAAAAATCTACCGCTTCACGGACTTCGTCGATGCTATCTTGCGCTACTTTACCCGCTTCACGCATACAAATAGCAATAAGCTCGGCCATGTGACGCTCGAGCGCATCTGCCGTACGATTAAGAATTTCTGCCCTTTCGCTGACGTCTCGCTTCGACCATGCTTCAAAACCTGCATCTGTGTCGTCTAGCGCCTTACGCATATCGTCTGGCGTAGCGTAGTAATGATAGCCAACAATGTCAGTATGGTCGGTTGGGCTAAGTACAGGTGTTGCCCCTTCCGGCACCTCATCGGTGACTTTGTAGTAATCCTGCCAACGCTCTAGTTCATGCTTAAGTGCAGTAACCGCGTTGGTGTCAGTAAGGTCTAAACCACGTGAGTTATCACGCTCTGGCGCGTATAAACCACGAGGAGTTTTAATAAGCTTATTGTAGCGAACTTTGAGGCGCTGCGTTTTCTCTACTGGGTCTTCAAGTAGTGACTCAACAGGCTTTTCATCATCAACAATAGCGTTTACAAACGACGAGTTCGCTCCATTTTCAAGAAGACGACGAACAAGATAAGCCAATAAGTCTTCATGCTCTCCCACCGGCGCATAAACACGGCACTGAATCTTATCTTCTGTCACGACTTGATCGTAGAGGGTATCGCCCATGCCGTGCAGGCATTGAAATTCAAACCCCTCTTTATCGTCGCCAGCAAGCTCTACGATAACAGAAGCGGTGTAGGCGTTGTGCGTAGCAAACTGCGGATAGATAGTATCGCGGTACTCAAGCAAGCGATTCGCACAGGCGTGATACGACACATCTGTTGACGACTTACGGGTAAAGACAGGAAACTCTTCAAGACCCGCCTGCTGGGTAAGCTTAATTTCGGTATCCCAATATGCACCCTTAACTAAGCGCACCATCAATGGTCGGCCCACTTCTAACGTTAGGTCACGTAAATGTTCGATAACGTGAATTGCGCGCTTTTGATAAGCTTGCACCGCCAAACCAAAGCCAGTCCAGCCGTTGAGATCGTCATCGCGGAACACCGCTTCAATAATGTCTAAAGAAAGCTCTAAGCGGTCGGCTTCTTCAGCATCTACTGTTAGGCCGATATCATACTCTTTTGCCATCATACAAAGGGCTTTTAAGCGCGGTGGAATGTCGACCATGGCACGCTCGCGATGAGAGAATTCAAAGCGCGGATGAATAGCAGAAAGCTTAACGGAAATACCCGGAGAGCGTTTCGGACCACGGCCATTTGCCGCTTTACCGATAACCTTGATAGCCTTTACGTATGCGTCATAATAGCGGTCAGCATCACGCATGGTACGCGCGCCTTCACCTAGCATATCGTAAGAGTACACATACCCTTTCGTTTCTTTCTCTTTGGCGCGGTCTACCGCATCCTCGATAGTTTCACCCATGACGAATTGACGGCCCATAACGCGCATTGCAATATTCATTGCTCGGCGAATAACAGGCTCACCTAAACGGCCAATCGTTTGCTTCAATAAGCCAAACTGCTCTTTTTTACGCTTGTCGGCATAATTGACCATGTTGCCAGTGAACAACAGGCCCCATGCTGACGCGTTCACAAACAGAGAGTCAGAATTCCCCAAATGTGGTGTCCACTGCCCTTTTGAAAGTTTGTCTCGGATGAGTTCATCTTGTGTCGCGCGATCTGGTACACGCAGTAAGGCTTCAGCCAAACACATCAACACTACGCCTTCTGCAGTAGATAGCGAGTATTCGTTTAATAACGCATCTACGCCACCGTGGCCTTCTTGTTCACGGCGAATTTGAAGCACCATCTTACGTGCACGTTCCCACGCACGGCTTCGTGCACGAGGGTTTACCTCGGCAATGGGAAGAATTTGGTCTACAGCCACAGACTCGCTAATGCGATAGTAGTCTCTGATACGCTGGCGTAGCGGTGAAGTAGTATGAAGTGTATCGTTTATGAGCATTGCAACCCTTTCATAGAAATAGCTGTAACAAAAAGCGTTCCCGCCGTGTACTTCTGCTCACGGTTACATGGAAGCGGCCAAAAAACAAGCAAAGTCGAAACCGTGCTTTAACGTGTCGTTTTTCTTTAAACTTTATACTTTTGAATGAAGATCACGACAGCGCCAAATTTGCGCGGATGTTAGCACACAAAAAAGCCCTGCCAAGCCCCCACACAAAAAGTTTTTCAGATACCGTGTCAAGCTACATATTCACTGCGTTAGATGACATTAATCACGCTGAATACCCACCCTCATTTTTGAACTTAAATTTAAAGACATTAAGTCAACAACGAGATTGCCGATAAAGGTTAAGTGACGAGTTACTTGGCGCCATAAACGGCTATGCCAACAATGATCCTTTTTGCTCAATTTTAAATCCATACAATGAGTAGAAGTGAGAATAACGTCTACACTTAAAAAACAAAAAATCCAAAAATAGGTTTGTCTTATGTGGTTAAGAAAATTTAGTTTGATTCAACGTTTGGGCATTATAGCTGCTCTTATTACCCTGCTATTTGTCTTGCTTACTGCACTTGTTTTGAACAGGCACTACGAGGCATTAAAACAAAAGTCTTACGATGAAAATCAGCACCTTGTTGAAGTTGTGCATACCTTATTAGGGAGTTTTGCTAAGCGCGAGGATGTAGACGAAGCTACGGCCAAACAGTTAGCACTTGAGGCGGTTAAAGCGCTTAGATACGACGGCAACAACTATTTTTGGATTCAGGATGAAACCCCTGCCATGGTAATGCATCCGATGAAGCCTGCTCTTGATGGCAAAGACCTTAGAACCTTTAAAGATGGTAATGGCAGAGCGTTTTTTCTTGAAATGGCGCAAAAAGTAAAAGCTAAAGAAGAAGGCTTTGTCGACTATGTTTGGCCTCTTCCTGGCGAAGAAGCCCCAACCGATAAGATTTCTTATGTAAAAGCATTTAAACCATGGGGGTGGACAGTAGGCTCAGGTATTTACCTTACCAATCTTGAAGAAGAATATGCCCACCTGCGCAATGTTATCGTGGTGTTTTGTGTGGTAAGCGTAGTTTTAGTCATTCTGCTTATCTACGTAATTGGCGGCAGTATCGTTAAGCCGGTTCAGGAAGTCAGTGAGCGCATGAAAGATATTTCCCAAGGTGAGGGCGATCTTACCCGCTCATTACCGGAAACAGGGCAAGATGAAGTGACGCGCTTGGCGCGCTATTTCAACGAGTACACCGAGAAGATGCGTCAATCTTTATTGGGTATTCGGGAAAATATTAATTCCCTTACCCAACAGGCTGAGCTGGTAGAAACTTCCAGTAAAAACAGTAACGCGCAAGCGCAAACGCAAAATGAGAACATGCTTCAAGTTGCCGCAGCGATGGAAGAAATGACCACGCAAATTAACGAGGTAAGCAATAACGCTGACTCTGCTGAAAAAGGCACCAGTAGTGCAAGAAGTAACGTGCAGCACGGTGCGTCTGTGGTAGATAGTACAGTTCAAGATATTCGCTCATTAACATCTGATATTGAAAGTGTGAGTAACGTGGTGACCGAGCTTGCCGCACAGACAGACAGTATTGGCGCTGTACTTGACGTTATCCGCGGTATTGCAGAACAAACCAACTTGCTTGCACTTAATGCCGCCATTGAAGCTGCGCGGGCCGGGGAGCAAGGCCGAGGTTTCGCAGTCGTTGCCGATGAAGTGCGAACGCTAGCAAGCAGAACGGGACAAAGTACCGATGAAATACAGGCCATGATTGAGAAACTGCAGAGCAATGCGAAAAATGCCGTGGATGCGGTAAAAGTGAGTCAGGCTGCGTCGTCTAAAACCGTAGATAACGCCATACAAGCAAACCAAAACCTACAAGAAGCCGACCGTTTAATGACAGAAATCGCAGACAAAAGCAGTGAAATAGCAAGAGCGACTGAGCAGCAAGCGGAAGCGGCGACCGAAGCCAACATGAGAATTAATGCGCTGTCAGGTGCAGCGGATAGCAGCCTTCGTACGGCTGATGAGCTAGCAGCGGCTAGCCAAGCGTTGCGCAGTAGCTGTTTAGCCATTATGGAAATAGCTAATCGATTTAAACTGTGAATTCATTGCGAGGCGTCGGTCAAATTATGCCTGGCGCTTTCGTTACACACCGCTTATTCAGTAGCGATGATATCAGTGAATAAGCACAGGCAATGTCCAGATCCTTTCGCCTCCCTCCCTATACCGAACGCCTACGTTGTAGGCGTTTTATTTGACACTAGCCAAAGACGGCCCGCTAATCGCCCTGTATACTTTCTTCGTATGGAAGATTACAGCGGACTGCATTACACTGAACTAATACCAACAGTGGCTGTCTTTCGCATGCTTACGTGTAATTTTTTACCACAATCACACGTAGAGAAGAATGAAGCGCAATAACCGTTAGATGCGCTTAAAATCAAGGAGTTGAAAATGAGTAGTGGTTCAAAGGGTAAGCCTATTTTATTGTGGGTTGTCGGTTTTTTTGTATTGCTGTTTTTGGTGTACGTGCTGTTCGCCAATACCATTATCAAGTCAATCTTAGAGTCAAAACTTGGCGAGTCGTATGGCGCTGAAGTTAATATAGACGACTTCGATCATTCCCTTTACCCAACGACGGTGACGCTTAAAGGTATAGCGCTAACCAACCCCACTAAACCTTCTCACAACCAAGTCTTTGTGGGTGAAGCCAACGCAGATGTGGCATTGAAGCCTCTGCTTGACGACCAAGTTATTGTAAATAATCTTAATTTATTAGAAGTTCAGTTCGATACTGAGCGCCCTTCTGAAGGTGAAGTGTATCGTGTACCTGAACGCTCGCTATCATTTAACGAAATTAAAGCTAAAGCTCAAGAAGCGGTTCCAACCGTTGACGAATTGCTTGCTCGTAACCCGTTGAAAACGACGGCTGCTATAGAAAATGCTAAATCTGCATACGAAACTTATGGCAAAGGTCTGAAAGAAGATTATCAATCATTGCCTAACAAAGAGCGCATTGCGTATTACAAAACACAAGTCGCAGAACTTAAAGACACCAATTACAAAGACCCTCAAGCCTTGGTACAGGCAAAGTCAGCATTTGATAAATTAAAAGAAGAAATGCAGGCTGATCGCGCTCTTATCACTGATTTTACAGCCAAAGCAAGCGATGCGAAAGAAGCGCTGAGTAAAAGCGTTGAAGCCCTTAAACAGGCACCTCAAGAAGATTATGCGTTACTTCAAGGCGTGATAGCTGGCGATCAAGCCGCTCTTTCACAAGTAACCTATTTTGTTTTTGGTGACAAAGCAGCTGAGTATACACAGTACCTAATGTCTGCGATGCAGATTGTGATGCCCTTAATTCAAGGGGAAGAAAAAAGTGAAGCCCCAGCTGAAGTACCGTCTATCTTAGTGAGAGAGGCGAACGTTTCTGTGCTATGGCAAAACGAATCGATTACCAGTAAATGGAACAATATCACCAATGTTCACGAAGTCTTTGGTAACCCTACTACATTTACCATTGAAGCCGCAGGCGATGTATTAAAATCGTTCACGTCAAGTGGCGAATTCTGGATTGATGGTGATGGTGTTGATGCTAGCCAAGTATGGGAACTGGCCGGTGTAAATATGTCTGATGTTTCCTTTAGCGGCAACGACACGTTAAACGCAGTGCTTAAGTCGGCCTTAATGAAAACCAACGGTTCAATGAAGGTCACTGATAATCTACTCACTGGTACCGGTGAAGTAGATTTACAGCAGCTTGTTATGGAAGCGACTGGCACCAGCGATATCACTAGCGCAATTGCTCAAGCGCTACAAACGTTGACGAGTTTAAATATGACCATGCTGCTAGATGGCACACTTTCTAACCCAGACTTCAATATCAAATCTGATCTTGATAATAAGTTGGCAAAGGCTGCACTATCTCAGCTTACCGCAAGTCAGCAAGATAAACTTGATGAGCTTAATACAAAGCTAAATAGCATGATAAGTAGCGAGCAGTCGCTATTGTCAGGCGAATTAGTTGATGTAAACAGCATGCTTAGCGCTGCGCAAGGCGACAGTGCCGCGCTGCAAGAGCTTCTTCAAGCCCAGCTAAATAACGTTGTTGAACAGCAAAAAAATAAGCTATTCGACAAATTGAAAGGTAAATTGGGTCAAGGTGAGTAAAGCGCCTTTGACTCGACGCCGCTTCGCGGCATAATAGCCTACACGCAGAGGCCTATTGCCTCTGCTTTTTTCCGCTTAACCACATTGTCAGGTGAATCTGTGTTGCAAGGTAAATGGCTTCCTATTGTGTTGTTAGTACTATTAGGACTACTGCAATACAGACTATGGTTCGGAAAAAATAGCATCCCCGACTACTTTAGCCGAAAGCAGGAAGTGCAGACACAAGCGCTGCAAAACGCTAACCTTGCCCAGCGCAATGCGCTTCTCAAAGCCGATATTAACGATTTAAAGATTGGTTTAGAGGCTATTGAGGAAAGAGCGAGGAACGAACTCGGCCTGATTAAAAAAGGGGAAACTTTCTATCGTATTTTGCCCGCAGACTCTAAGTGAAGAAAATGACATCACCCCGCGTGGTTGCAGTAATCCCCGCAGCCGGAGTTGGTAGCCGTATGCAGGCCGACCGCCCGAAGCAATACCTCTCTCTAAATGGTAAAACCATTCTTGAACACACGATTGATGCGCTACTCAATCACCCTCATATTGATGATGTGATTGTTGCGATAAGCCAAGGTGACGAGTACTTTGACCAGTTAGGGCTTAGGCAGAAGCCTATTCGTGTGGTTGATGGTGGCAAGGAACGTGCAGATAGCGTATTGAACGGCATCTTATCGTTGGACGAGAATGACTGGGCACTGGTTCACGACGCCGCGCGTCCGTGTGTAGATGATGCCGACATTTCCAACCTGCTGTCACTTATAGGCAGCGAAGACGTTACGGGTGGCATACTAGCGACGCCGGTGAGAGATACGATGAAGCGGGTAAAGCCTTCGTCAAATATAATCTCTCATACCGAAGACAGGGATGGGCTATGGCATGCCCTTACGCCTCAGCTGTTTCCAGCCATGTTGCTCAAACGGGCGCTTCAAGAGGGGTTGGCCCAAGGTGTTAGCATTACTGATGAAGCGTCGGCCATGGAGTTTGCTGGTCACAGTGTAGCCATGGTGAGCGGAAGCCCGGCGAATATAAAAATAACACACCCGGCCGACCTTCCTTTGGCAGAATTTTATCTTAAGCAAAAATTTAGCGCGCAAGGCGATAGCGCAAAAAATTAAAAGGCACAATTATAATGCGAATTGGACACGGTTTTGATGTACACAAATTTGGCGGCGAAGGCCCCATCACCATAGGTGGCGTGAGCATTGATTACGAGCAAGGTTTAGTTGCCCATTCAGATGGCGACGTATTGCTTCACGCACTATGCGATGCAATGTTAGGCGCTGCTGCGCTAGGCGATATTGGTAAACACTTCCCCGATACTGACGATGCCTATGCAGGCGCCGATAGTCGCGCATTGTTGCGCCACGTCGTGAGCGTGGTAGAAGAAAAAGGCTATAAACTTGGCAACGCTGACATGACTATTGTAGCGCAAGCACCTAAGATGGCACCGCACATAACCGCTATGCGAGAGGTTATCGCTAAAGACTGTAACGTGAACCTTGATGCAATAAACGTGAAAGCCACAACCACCGAAAAGCTAGGATACACAGGGCGCAAAGAAGGCATTGCCTCTCACGCCGTCGTACTATTGGAAAAACTATGAAGCCGTTAAATACCGACCATTGGCAGTACTATTACGCAAAGCCCGTATCGACCGGCATCTTTAAATTCCAAGCCGACGACTTTCAAGTAGTCGAAGACTTAGGCTATTCACCATGTGGCGAGGGAGAGCACCAATTTGTATTTGTTGAAAAAACGAATACAAATACCGCGTTTGTCGCAGAGCAGCTTGCGCGCTTTGTTAACCTCCCCCTTCGACAAATTACCTATGCAGGGCGTAAGGATAAATACGCCGTAACCCAACAGTGGTTCGGCATTCACGCCCCGGGAAAGCCAGATTTTGACTTTAGCAACTTTGAACTTGAAGGTGTTAAAGTACTCAAGCAAGTTCGCCATAACAAAAAGCTACGAACAGGCCAGCTCAAAGGTAACCACTTCACAATTACGCTTAGGCAAGTACTTCACCCTGAAGCCATTGAAGCGCGTCTTCAGGAAATTGAAAAGCATGGAGTTCCAAATTATTACGGCGAACAACGCTTTGGCGTTATGCGATTAAACGACATGGGCGAAGTGCAGCGCGGCGGTAATTTAGTTATGGCTGAGCGTATGGTGAACGGTGAGTCCATTAGGCACAGAAACAAGCGCTCTATGGCGTTATCGGCTTTGCGCAGCTGGCTGTTCAATGAAATGCTCTCCACTCGCCTTGAGCAAAACAAGTTCGATACGATTATTGAAGGTGACGCGCTAGTACTGACTGGATCAAACAGTTTTTTCATTAATGGCGGCGCCACCAACACAGACGAACAGCAAGACGCCCAGCGTCGATTTGACGCTAAAGACGTATGCCCATCAGCACCGCTTTGGGGTAAAGGTGAACTTGTGACCCAAGCCAACGCACTAGCGCTAGAACAAGCGGTAGCAGAACAAAACAGTGAAGTGATCGACTTTTTAAGCCAGTGCGGTTTCGATCAAGAGCGCCGAGTGATAAAAATTTGGCCATCACAGCTTGAATGGCAGAGTAAGGGTGATACATTTACTATCTCATTTGCACTTCCTAGTGGCTGCTTTGCTACTTCGGTCCTTAGGGAGTGTGTAGAGACCTTGTCTCCCATTAACAGGGTTTAAAAACTATAGAGAGCGTGGCACGCAACAATCCATATCTCGCGTAGCTGTGAATAAGAATAAAGGAAAGTACGCAACATCATGAGAGCTTCTAGAAAAGGAGACGCGTTAGCACAACTGCTTTATAACGAGGGAATACGTTCACAAGCAGTATTAAACGCCATTGCTGGTACGCCGCGGGAAAGTTTTCTACCCGATGCGCTGAAGCACAAAGCTTATCAAAATACAGCGTTACCGATAGGTCAGGGTCAAACGATATCGCAACCTTACATTGTTGCGAAAATGACTGAGTTGCTGCTAGATAGCCCCAATAAGCCGGAAAAAGTACTGGAAATAGGTACGGGTTCTGGCTATCAAACGGCTATTCTTGCGCAGCTTTTTGCCAAGGTGTTCAGCGTCGAGCGAATTAAAACATTGCAGTTTCAGGCTAAGCGTCGTATGAATCAGCTTGACCTTCACAATATGGCAATGAAACACGGCGATGGTTGGAAAGGCTGGGCGTCGAAAGGCCCCTACGATGCTATTATCGTAACCGCCGCAGCGGCAAGTTTACCGCAAGATTTGTGCGATCAGCTCAAAGAAGGCGGGCGGCTCATTATTCCCGTAGGTAACGAGCAACAATCGTTATTGTGTATAGACAGGATTGAAGGTGAACTAAAAACATCTACCATTGAATCGGTACGATTTGTTCCCCTTGTAGCAGGAGAGCTAATGTGAAGCTTTTTGAGCCATGTTATGACATGGCATTACGCTGGGCGAGGCATCGCCACGCAACTAAATATTTAGGTGGGTTAAGCTTCTCTGAATCAGTATTCTTCCCCATTCCTCCTGACGTAATGCTAGCGCCAATGGCGCTTTCGCAGCCAGAAAAAGCATGGCGCTTTGCATTTATCACAACGATTGCGTCGATATTCGGCGGTATCGCGGGATACTGGTTGGGCTATTTTGCTTTCGATGCGTGGCTTGCGCCTTTAATTGAACAGTGGGGCTACTCCCATAAAATTGAAACCGCTATGCAATGGTTTAAAGATTATGGCGTGTGGGTGGTTTTCCTTGCGGGGTTCTCGCCTATTCCCTATAAGATATTCACCGTAAGTGCAGGCTTTTTGCAAATGGCGTTTTTACCGTTTGTTTTAGCATCAGCTATAGGTCGAGGCGCTCGCTTCTTCTTAGTTGCAGCGCTAATGAGATGGGGCGGCACAGCCATGGAACAAAAGCTTAGGCAGTATGTAGAAGTTCTCGGTTGGGCCGTAGTTATCCTCGCTGTAATTGCCTATTTAATCTTGCGATGACATGCATAGGCATCGGTTTTATTTAACATTATTCTTATATGTAAGTGTACTTCTGGGAGGCTGTGCAGGGCGAACTGCACCGGCCCCTGTTATTTTATTAAATAGCCAGGTTTCAGACGGCAGCGAAGAATATACAAAGAAAACCTATAAAGTGCAGCGCGGCGATACCCTTTACGCTGTAGCTTGGTATACGGGAAACGACTACCGCGACTTGGCAAAATACAACCAATTATCAGCGCCTTATACTATTTTCCCCGGGCAAATATTAAAGGTTACCCCGCCCGCAAACTTAGCTACAGACCGCATTATACCTAAGCCACAGACCAAAAGGTCAGCAGGTCCGACCTCACCGAATGTAGACAAAAGTTTGGTTGACCGCCCCACGCCACAAGCGTATCGTAAAAGTGAAAAAGTTGTTAATCCACAAAACGTTAGCAGTGTCAAGAAACCGTCGACAAACGTCAAAAAACGGGTGTTAAATAGTTTTCCAGACAAGGTTCAAAGGTGGATATGGCCTGCAGAAGGTAAGTTAGTCGGTACTTTCAGTAAGTCAGAGTCAGGCAACAAAGGAATTGATATCGCTGGTGCTAAAGGCAGTAAAGTTGTAGCAGCAGCAGATGGAAAAGTTGTTTATTCAGGGAGCGCACTTAGAGGTTACGGTAATCTGGTTATTATTAAACACACAGATACCTTCCTAAGTGCTTATGCCTACAACGATACTATTTTAGTTAAAGAACGAGAGTGGGTGTCAGCGGGGCAGCAAATAGCGACCATGGGTGATAGCGGCACAAATTCGGTCAAACTTCACTTTGAAGTTAGGTATCGAGGGAAATCTTTAGACCCGATGAAATACCTGCCAGTATTAAAATAATAAAAATAAATAACAATAAGAAAGGAAAAAGGAGAAACGTCATAGGGTAAACCTTGTAGCAGGAGATTCACAATGGGTAAGTCAAATAAAGCCTTAGAATCAAAATCTCAAGATGACTTAGAAGTCATCGACATGCCAGCTGATATGAAAGCTGACGAAGCCTTGACCAACGACGCTGAACTAGAAAATGACGACGCCATTTTCAGTCAGGACGACCAACCTAAAAACCTAGATGCAACACAGCTTTATCTAGGCGAGATTGGATTTTCACCACTGCTAACCGCAGAAGAAGAAGTTTATTTTGCGCGCCGCTCACTGAAAGGCTGCGAGGCCTCTCGTAAACGTATGATTGTTAGTAACCTGCGCCTAGTCGTTAAGATTGCACGCCGTTACAATAGTCGTGGGTTGGCACTTCTTGATTTAATTGAAGAAGGTAATTTAGGGCTTATTCGCGCTGTCGAAAAGTTTGACCCTGAACGCGGGTTCCGCTTTTCCACATACGCCACGTGGTGGATTCGACAAACCATCGAACGCGCCATCATGAATCAAACGCGTACTATCCGTTTGCCCATTCATGTGGTTAAAGAACTCAATGTTTATTTACGCGCTTCACGTGAACTTTCTCAAAAGTTAGATCATGAGCCTACTGCAGAAGAAATTGCAGCGGCACTAGACAAGCCTGTAGAAGATGTCACAAAGATGCTTCGACTAAACGAACGCATTACCTCTGTTGATACGCCTATTGGCGGAGAAAATGACAAAGCTTTGCTCGACATTATTGCTGATGAAAAAGAGTTCAGCCCTGAAGAGAGCCTTCAAGACTCAGACATCAAAAGTAATATTATTACCTGGCTTGAAGAACTTAACCCTAAACAACGCGAAGTACTCGCACGCCGTTTTGGGCTTATGGGATACGAGCCATCGACGTTGGAAGATGTTGGTGCAGAAATTGGCCTAACACGTGAGCGTGTTCGTCAGATTCAAGTAGAAGCACTACGCCGTCTTCGCGATATGCTGGGCCATCAGGGGCTTTCATTAGAGAATCTGTTCGACCAAATGAAGTAGCGACTGAACGCTTCATAAAAATGAAACTAAAATGCCAGCGTTGCAATACCCGATAGTCTAAGGTATCGCAACGCTGGCATTTTTTATTTTGTGCTGAAAAAAGTTAAGCTAACGACTCGAGTGCATTTAGTGCGCTTGCTAATTTAACGAAGCCAACAACAATAGGCTTATAGCCCTACTATTTATCTCGACTAAGCGTGACAAACGTATAAGCATGTTTGTTTTTTTCATCGGGGTCGTTTTCCTCACGAGATACTTCGCGCCATGTTCCTACGGCTTCATAATCTGGAAACTGAGTGTCTCCGTCTACCGAAAGGTCGATGTAGGTCAAATACAGGGTATCAGCTTTATCTAGGAAAGCCTGATAGATAGTCCCTCCGCCAATGATCATTATTTCGTCGCTATCAACACTTAGTGCTTTCGCCACTTCTAGTGCTGACTCTGGCGAATCAACCACGGTCGCATCAGATAAGCTGTAGTCTGCATTGTTAGTGATAACGATATTTGGCCTGCCAGGCAAAGCGCGCCCTATCGACTGGTACGTCTTACGCCCCATAATTACTGCTTTGCCCAAAGTAATTGCTTTAAAATGTTTAAGGTCAGCTGGCAAATGCCACGGCATGTCATTATCAGCACCAATAATTCGATTTTGGGCCATCGCTGCAATCATTGCTATTTTCATTTTTATACCTTCAAAGCTGCGGTTATTTTAAAGCGGCTGCAGTATATCAAGTTCAGCAAAAAAATGTGTAAAGGTAGATTGTTTCGCTTCCACACAAAAAAAGCTCGCAACTATAAAGTGCGAGCTTTTATATTTTCAAAGCGAATTGTTACGCGCTATTAAGCAACATAAGAGGTAACGACTCTGCTGATCGCTTAGCGACGATACTCAACTTCTACGTCGTAGTCGTCTTCATCCCAATCATCATCATCGAGATCATCACCTAAGTCGTCTTCAAACTCATCGTGAGCTTCAAGGGTATTCTTATGGTACGTATCCCACTTGAATTCGACTTCTTTCTTCTCTTCTTCCTGCTCAGTTTCAGCGGGAAGGGTTTCGATGAAGTCCATAACATCGTTACAAAGCGGGTCTAGGTTCATCTTTTGGAACGCTGAGATTTGGTACACCGGCCCTTCCCAACCTAGCGCATCAATAACGTGCTGACAGCGTTCTTCTACTTCTTCTTCAAGCAGTAAGTCAACTTTGTTAAACACTAACCAGCGAGGCTTTTGGGCCAATTTAGGGCTATATTTTTCGAGCTCTTCAATAATCGCCTTGGCATTGTCCGCTGGATCTGTTTCATCGACGGGGAAAATATCGACAACGTGAAGTAATATGCGACAGCGTTCTAAGTGCTTTAAGAAGCGGATACCTAAGCCAGCGCCGTCTGCTGCGCCTTCTATCAAGCCTGGAATGTCAGCGACAACAAAGCTTCGTTGCGCGTCTTGACGTACCACACCTAAGTTAGGCACAAGCGTCGTGAATGGGTAATCAGCCACTTTGGGCTTAGCGGCAGAGACAGAGCGAATGAATGTAGATTTACCCGCATTTGGCATGCCCAGTAAGCCAACATCTGCAAGAAGCATAAGCTCTAGCTTAAGGTTGCGAATTTCACCTGGTGTGCCATTGGTCTTTTGACGAGGTGCGCGGTTAGTACTGCTTTTAAATCGCGCATTACCCAAACCGTGGAAACCACCTTGGGCTACTTTAAGCTTCTGACCGTGGCGTGTAAGGTCGCCCAACACCTCACCCGTATCGCTGTCGGTGGCGCGTGTACCTACCGGAACCATAACCGTAAGGTCTTGACCTTTTTTACCGATACAGTTGCTACCTTGACCATTTTGGCCACGTTCAGCGCGGTGAAAGCGCTCAAAGCGATAATCGATCAATGTATTTAGGTTTTCATCGGCCTGTAAAAATACACTGCCGCCGTCACCACCGTCGCCTCCATCCGGGCCGCCTTTAGGTACGTATTTTTCCCTTCTAAAGCCAATTACACCGTTGCCGCCATCTCCGGCTTCAACGCGAATTTCAGCTTCATCTACAAATTTCATTTATCACTCCGGGCTTCAAAGCCGTGGGTTATTAACTTGTTTACTGCGAATACTAAGTTTACACCAAATCGCGCGTCGGCGCTTTTATGTGTAACCAGAATTCTAAAAATTGAAATGTAAAACCTTACGCAGTATCAACGATACACTAGATTTCAGTGCTACTTAATTATGAACAGAAAAAGAAAGAAAGGTTTCACAAAACAAAAAACCCCGCTTGCGCGGGGTTTTTCTAAGCCTGTTCGGCGAGAAGCTTTCGCGCTTACTCAGCTACGATGCTTACAAATTTACGGTTTTTCGGTCCTTTAACGTCGAACTGAACTTTACCGTCTTTTAGTGCAAACAACGTGTGGTCTTTGCCGATACCCATGTTGTCACCAGCGTGGAAACGAGTACCACGTTGACGAACAATGATGTTACCAGCAAGAACAGATTCGCCACCAAAGCGCTTAACACCTAGGCGTTTACTCTCTGAATCACGACCG
>Ga0208315_1000478_pt1 | contig 29131 bp, 33 predicted proteins | sample MalvireepMed_215_FD_184239 | JGI IMG/M metagenome (GOLD analysis project Ga0208315, IMG submission 184239) | Marine viral communities from the Global Malaspina Expedition - Malaspina viral metaG DeepMed_215 (SPAdes) (version 2) | ecosystem: Environmental > Aquatic > Marine > Oceanic | place... | reverse complement strand
GTTTACAATTGGGCAACTGAACTATTTAGACAGCGTGGGAAGCACAGTAACACTACTGAACGGATCAAGCGTTAAAGGCGGTGAAGCGCAGTACGATTCACTGTTGAACGATGTTAACGCAGTTGCTAACTTTAAATCATACGTCAAAGACGAGGTGAGTAACAAGGTAGATGACAAAATAGCCACTAAGTATCCAAGGGCTATTAATTCAAGGTATCGAGCTAAACACACAGAGGCCCTGTCATTTAAGAACTCTGGTTACACAGCTACTGAGGATGACTACCCGTATCTAAAGGCTGAATCACTAGAGAGAGGTATCACAGTGACTCAGATGGCCAACTTGATTATCACAGCAACAAATAGTTATAATGCGAATGTGGCGACAGTAGAGCGTCGAAGAGTGAAGTTCAACAATGATGTAGACGCAGCAACCACATTGGATCAGGTTAACGATCTATGGGTAGCAGCAGAACAAGCAATAGAGGGTTTACAAAATGGCAACAGGTGACGTTACAGTCTTTAATGTAGCAAAGGAATGGTTAGCAGATGGGACATTCGATCTGGATACTAACTCGTTTAAACTGGCAATACTGGATAATACTACTGCTCCAACAGCAGCTACGGCAACTCCAACATTAAGTGATTTCACTGAAGTGGTCGATGCTGGGACATATACGCTTGGTGGAGAGGCGTTAACCATGACCTGGTCTGAGTCAGCCGGTACAGCGACCTTGGACTCGACAGTCAATCCTAGCTGGACACAGGATGGTTCTAACTCAACCACTGCGTACTGGGGTCTGGTATATCAGACAGGTCTTCATAACGGAACCACAGATGCAGGTCTATGCTTCGTTGAGCTTGGGGGTCCTGTAGACATGACAGCAGGTGACTTAACTGTCACATGGAGTGCCAGCGGCATCTTCACGTTGGCTTAATATATGTCTGGTCTAGGTTTTGCAGGTTTACCATTAGGAGATGCTATACCTTTAGGGGGTATGGAAGCTGCTGCGTCCGCGGGTACTACAGTTAACTGTACTGTAGATTCCTTGGTAATAAGTGAGCAGGGAGCCACGGTCAATGCAGGTGTAAATATCAGTACAACCCTGGCAACCTTATTGATAACAGAACAGGCTGCCACAGTTAATTCCGGTATAAACATAGCTGCTATTACTACCTCACTGACTATAGCAGAACAACCGGCTACAATCAATGCCGCAACAAACATAGGTGCAAGTCTAGCATCACTAACCTTGGCAGGGCAGACAGCGACTGTTGGCACAGTTATATTGATATCTGCGACTACGGACTCTCTGCTCATTAGTGAACAGGCCGCTACCGTTAATGCAGCTAAGAACATATCTGCCAGTACTGAATCTCTGATTATAACACCCAGGAAGGCAACTATATTGTCTGGTGGTGTACCTCTAGGAAGGGATGTGTTTGGATCTAGTAGTAAGTCATATGAGTATCTTTTAAACACAGGGTACACTGGAGGAAGGTCTACAGCCAGAAGAGGCTTTGTAGGTCAAGGGTCCGTAGGTGCTACAGACTCCTACGACGATATGCAGCTCCTAGGGTATGATAAGGGTCTGTCTACAGCAAGATCAGACTTCTTAGAGGACAATACTTAATGGCAAGTGGAGTGATGAGTGAGAGAGTAGTCCCGTTAGGTGAAGGGGATGTGAAGCTAGGAGGGATCTCTAGGAAAGGGCACCAGCTATTTAGTAGCCGTTTCTTCACAGGAGCTACCTCCGCTGTTATATTCTTCAGACCTAACCCTAGGAATGATGTATATGATTGGGAGATATCAGCATGTACCTTCACTGTAGAAGATGGTGTCACATATGTATGTAGAGACCGTGTAATATCTTCCTCAAACTCAGGGTCAAAGATAGTCCTTACACCTAGTCATGTGGCTCGTACACTGCCTAGCCATAAGGCTTACGCTCATGTAATATACAATCCTAGGGATGATGAGTTACATCTGTACAAGGCTGGTGAGCTAGTAGAATCTCCTTTCACAGAACAGTCTACAAAAGGAGGCCACTCCACCGCGAGAAGATCACGGTTTGGTAGAGGCTCCGTAGGATCACAACGGGTCTATAATTCCCTGAAAGGATTAGGGTATGATAAAGGCTTATCCACAGCCAGTAAGAAATGCACAGAGGATAATACATAATGGCGAAGATTGACCTTGAAACATTAGCATCAGGATACCAGTCCACCACTAACTTGAATACAAACTTTCAAGCGATAGAGGATGAGTTCAATAACAGTGTCCTGTATCGTAACCCCCCTGCTGGGGAACCTAATCAGATGCAAGCAAACATTGATCTGAATAGTAACCGGGTAACTAACGCTGCTGATGGGATTAGTAACTCTGACTATGTAACAGTTAGACAGTTAAATGCCGGTGCAATTATCGGTGGTAGTGGAGTAGTACAACGTCAGATAGAGACTAAACTGGGTTCGGAGGCAGACGGTGGTAATAAGTTCACCCTGACCGGTATCACATACACACCCGGTGCAAACAACCTAGACGTAATGATGCAGGGTCAGCGATTAAGGAAAGGACCTGACTATACAGAGACTAGCTCTACAGAGGTTACACTTACCTTCGATCCCTTGGATGGTGCTGGATTCGATTTCATAACAAACTCAACCACTACCACATCTATAATGGATTCTTCAAACGTTACATACACTCCATCGGGAACGGGTGCAGTAGCTACCACTGTACAAGCTAAGTTAAGAGAGAGTGTTAGTGTTACAGACTTTGGAGCTGTAGGAGATGGTGTAACGGACGACAGCACGGATATTAAAAAAGCTATCGATGCTGTTAAAGCTGCGGGTGGTGGTGTAGTCAGATTCCCTATGACAAGTGGTGGTGGTGATTATCGCGTATCAGTTACCAAAGGAACTAATGATAAATATGGACTAAATATAGACTCGTCTAATATAACCCTGGTTGCTGAAAGTGGGGTACAGTTGAGGCGGCTATCTAGTGATATATCAACATATGCACTATCATTTCCGATATTGTTAGTCGGTAAACCTGACTCTAATGATATAAATGATCAAGTTGAAAACATCAAGATAAAAGGCTTTCGTTTTGTAGGTGAAGATAGTAGGCATAGTACTGATGGGTCAGCATTGAGCGATGGTCGTCACGCTATAGAGTTTAAAAATACAAAAAACACTAGAGTCATTCGTTGCGAATTTGATGATATCGATTCTCAGGCTATTTGGTATCAAGCGCCCGTGAGTTATGACTATGAAAACGCAGCATACTACAACACTACAAAAAACTACAGATCAAAGATTATCGGCTGCAATTTTGTAGCTCAGTCTCATGCGACGACAGGTAGAGCGTTAATACATGCTATTGTAACTCCGGGTCTTGATGGTGGTCTAGTAACACACTGTGAGTTTGAATGGACAGATGACGCGATGGTGACAGCTACGACATACGACATTGGCACAGAAGAAGACAGTACATACACGCCTACGGTTGGTGGATGGACTGGTGGTGCTGTAAAAAGATCAGGTAGGGGTATAATATTCAAAGGTAACTACTGTTTTAACTGCTCAGAACATCCCGTTTATTTTGCTGGTAGAGATGATGTATGCTCAAGCAATATATTTACTACCGATGAATATACGGTCTGTAATAAGCCAGCGATCAAAACAGTAGGATTTAACCAGACAATTATCGGCAACCAAGTGAATGGTCATGGTGCAGGTATAAACATATCAGCACCCGCATCAGACGTAAGTGTCTCAGCAAACGTTATTAATGTAAACAATAATCCAACTGCTTCAGGCGGAATCAATATATCGTCCGACAGTCTCACATCAATCTTAGCGGGCAGATCTGATTACTTATCAGCGGGTAGGATCATGAAAAACATAAGCGTTACTGGCAACACGGTATCGTTTTTGGAGGCTGCATCAGGAAGTGCATACAGGCATTTAGGGATGTACATCTGGTCAGACGTTACAGACGGCTCATACAGCATAGATGATGGCGGTCAGATGTCTGGTATAACCATCAATGGTAACACGTTTAGAAATTGCAACACACACATAAGATTCGATGGAGAGTTAGCGTCAGCTATAAACATAACAGGTAATACCTTCCTTGCAAAACCGTTCGATGGTAGCTCTTCGTTTACATCTGGTACGTCTATGGATACGTGGGCTGTATTATCATGCAACGTAACTGATACAGATGCATTTAAGCAAGTTAGTTTCACGAACAATCATGTATATGGGTGTCAGTACCTGATAGCGACATCATCAGGTGGAGGAACAGCAAGTTCTATAGATATGCCCTACAACATATCAGGTAACAGACTCGATTACGTGCAAAACACCGCAACAAGCGACCTTAAAAAAGGGCAATTTGAAAATAATTTCACGGGAAATGCAGGTAGATACTACATGGATCGTGGGTTCAATGCTGGAGGTGCAGCAGTTGGTAACTCTCTATCCAATGGTGTAGCGAATTCAGAGAAGCGGTCTGTTATACAATATAACGGTGTTAACGTACTGTTTTATACAGATGATTCCAATAGTACAATAACACTAGGGTAGTTAGAGTGGCACAAACACAATTAAGTTTAATAAAGGGCAATAGTTATGACAGAGATAAGTAGAAATGTACAAAATGCTAATTATGCTCCTGATATGGTTAGTGTAAAGGATTTTGGAGCGGTGGGTGATGTAATGATGAGCATTGAGATTGGAGAAATCCGCTACTCTGATATAAGCACATAAGAGAGGCAAGCAAAATGGCACGAACAAAATTTAACTTTGATCAGATTGATTCGCACCATAATACCGTGTCGGAAATGATTGCGGATACCACTCTACGGGTAGGAGATACAGTCAGGACACCGGGGTATACCTCTGTCGGAGATGGAGGGGGTAATACCTACCAGATAGTGGCAGCCGGGACAGGGACCGAAGATGGAGGGGAATATATAGACCTCTCTACTCACCAGGCAAAAGGACTATTTCCTGGGGTTATGAATGTTAAGCAATGGGGTGCAGTAGGTGATTATGTTGCGGATGATACAGCGGCTATCCAAGCAGCAGTCACGTATGGAGTTGATAACGATGTTGCTACTTTTATACCTAGCGGGGATTACCTAATAACGTCATCCATAACAGCATCTGGTAATGATGTAACTATTATAGGTGAGTGCATGGAGACTACCGCATTACAATGCTCAACAGCATTGACGGGTGTAGCTATAGACATAAATAGCGCAGGATTGACTAGATACAATAGGGGTAAAATATCAGATCTTAAAATTGTTGGTACGAGGACTGGTGCAGGAAACTGGTACGACTATACGCACTACACTACTCACGGTATACGAGTAAACGAAACGATAAACGGGTTCTTGATTGAAAGAGTTCGCGTTGTAAGAACATTGACGGCGGGCATAGAGCTTACTGGTAACACTTGGTTTAACACGATTCGAGATTGCTTTGTTGAGGAATGCATAGGTAAGGGGTATGTACTTGGAACAAATAGTAATGGAGTACATGTCGATGCGTGTAGAGCGTATCGTTGCACTGAAGGAATGGATGTCAATGGTTGTTTTGGGTTAAATCTGAGTGGTATAGGACTTGAGGATACTCTATCTTGGGCGCTAAGAATTAGGGGTGAAAGCGTGGTAAATGTGATAGGGACATGGTTTGAGGATCACGGTATGGTGACTACAACTGAGGGCGCTATCTATGTAACGGGTGTTACGGGCGATACAACAAGACCAACTCAGTTAAATGTCACAGGTTGTTTCTTTTCCGCTCCCGGCGGCTATGTCGTGAAAGGTGCTAACGCTAAAATATTAGTTGCAGGTTGTAGGGATTATGGTACAGACAATATATATGATCTCGATGCTGATTGTGGGCTAGATGACGCCGATACCAACTTTTGGAACACGACGGGTACGCTCTACGGTGGCGCAGGTGGGACGGATGTTGTTTACAATTGCGAAGGTACTTGGACGCCTGTTGTAGCAGATGCCTATACAGGTGGAAACACAGGTACTTTTGACGCTAACGCGACTAGCCAGAAATGGTTTAAAAGAGGTAATTTAGTAACGGTTATTGGCAGGATAGAGAATATAGATACAACAGGTATGACGGCAGGTAACGCAATCTGTATACAGGGACTACCATTTTCATTTGCGTCTACTGACTACTCCACGGGTACAGTTCAGACAAACGGCGTGACGGTCAGCGGGACTCATCTAGTTGCTGTAACAAATCCGAGTACGACAGATACAACTATATTCTTTTATGATGTTAATAACGCAGGTAATAGGTCATCGCTCAAAGTTTCAGATATCAGTGGGGCTACTGATGATATGTTTTTTCAGATAACATACTCTATATGATCCCCTTACCCAACTCATACTAAGAGGTAAGCGTATGAATAATGATTCACGTTTTAAGTGTCCTAAGACCGGTGTATTCCTAACCCAGGCACTGTTTTATGAGTTACAGCATGACCATGAGAGAGCACTGTATACCCTTAAAGAGTTTGATCATAAACTAGAGAACGGTAGATTACTCCCCTCTCTTAAGCAACTGTACCTAGAGTGTCAAGACCCTACAGAATATACATTTGCCAAGCAGTACTTCTTCTCGTGGCAACATTGGAAGAGATGTCTAGGTAACTCAAGTATACGTAAGCATGTAGATGAGTGGAGAGAAGAGTTAGAGATATATATGATGTCTCAAGGTATAAAGGGGGTTATTGATGAGGCAACAATCAAAGATAACTACCAAGCAGCTAAGTGGTTAGCTGAGAAGGGATGGATAGATAGGAAAGTAGGTAGACCTAGTAAAGAGAAACAAGAGCGGGAGCTAAAACTAGCCACTAGAGCTAAGGCAGCCCACGATGAAGACTTAACCAGAATATCACAGTACATACAATAATATGAGATTAGATCCTAAAGATACCAACAGGCAAGAGGTAAGGGAATTAGCTGAAGCTAACCTTGCTGTTTTTGCCCACCTAGTTAACCCCCAGAGGGTATACGGCGATATACATAGGGAGGTATTTAGCTGGTGGATGGACTGTGAAGAAAGAGAGATAGATAACACGTGCTTACTATTACCTCGTGATCACCAGAAGAGTCACTGTGCTGCGGTTAAGGCAGCTTGGTTAATAACTCGTGATCCTAGTAAGACACTACTATATATATCTGCAACTAGTTCATTAGCAGAGAAACAGCTCAAGGCTATAAAGGATATACTCACCTCTGAGGTATATACTAGATACTGGCCAGACATGATACACCCCGAGGAAGGGAAACGTGAGAAGTGGACAACAACCGAGATATGTATTGATCATCCAATACGTAAGAAAGAAGCTGTCAGGGATAGTACGGTATTTGCTGCCGGTCTTACTACTAATATTACCGGGTTCCATGCTACTGATGTTTTTCTTGACGATATGGTTGTACCTAACAACGCTTACACGGAAGAAGGTAGACTCAGAGTCTCACAACAATACTCCCAGTTAGCCTCTATCGAGACTACAGGTGCTACAGAAACGGTAGTAGGAACCAGATACCACCCTGCTGACATATACAACTCCTTAATGGAGATGAGAGAACCTATATTTGATCCAGAAGGGGATATAATAGGAGAACGTGAGGTATATGAATTCAAGACTGAGGTGGTTGAGACTGAAGGTAGATTCCTGTGGCCTAAAGAAGTAAGGGCTGATGGTAAGGCATTTGGGTTTGACAACAAGGAACTTGCCCGTAAGAAGGCTAAGTACCTAGATCAGGCACAGTTCTTTGCTCAGTACTACAATGATCCTAATGATCCAGAGTCACGAAGACTGAGCTATGACAGGTTCCAATACTACGATAAGAGGCATTTACGTCAAGAATATGGCCGATGGTTCTTTAAAGATAGACCACTCAATGTATATGCAGCTATAGATTTTGCTTTCAGTCTCAGTAAGAAAGCCGATTACACAGCTATAGTGGTCATAGGTGTAGACCCGGATGGTTTCATATATGTGATGGACATAGAGAGATTTAAGTCAGATAAGATATCTGAGTACTTTGATCGTCTCTTGTGCTTACACTCTATGTGGGACTTCAAGAAGCTCAGGGCTGAGGTTACAGTCGCTCAGAAGGTGATATGTAATGACCTTAAGGATAGGATACGGGCAGAGGGTCTAAGGATCAGTATAGACGAACACAGACCTAATAGACGGGATGGATGTAAGGAAGAGAGGATTGTAGCAGCACTTGAGCCACGATATGATAATCAGACCATACTCCACTTCAAAGGAGGTTACACCCCGGTACTAGAGGAAGAGTTGGTATTAGCTAGACCTGCACACGATGATATAAAAGATTGTTTAGCCAGTGCCGTAGAGATAGCAGTACCCCCTAAGAGTCGAAAAGGAAGAGAGAAGAAGAATATTATTTCTTTTAACAAGCGTTTTGGAGGCGTTTCCGTCTAATGAATAAAGTAGCAGAACTACGTGGAGCTATAGAAGGTCACAGAGATAACATGGCCCAATACATAGGGGATCTCTGGCATACCTGGAATACCCAACGATCTGGATGGATTGAAGAGCAAAAGGAGTTAAGGAACTACCTATTTGCTACCGATACCTCTACCACATCAAATAGTGATCTACCGTGGAAGAATAGTACCACTACCCCTAAGTTAGCTCAGATTAGAGATAATCTACATGCAAACTACATCTCTTCCCTGTTCCCTAACGATGAATGGGTTAAGTGGGAGAGCTATAGCCTAGAAGGGGAAGAACAGGCTAAGGCTCAGGCTATAGAGGCATATATAGCTAATAAGGCTAGACAGAGCAACTTACGTACCACAGTGTCTCGACTATTGTATGATTATATCGATTATGGTAATGCATTTGCCACCGTAGACTTTGTAAATGAAGTCAAAGAGGACCCTGAGACAGGGGAGACTATCCCGATATATGTAGGCCCTAGGGTGGTGAGGATCTCCCCTCTAGACATAGTTATAGACCCTACTGCTGCTGATATCAATATGTCACCTAAGATAGTCAGATCAATAAAGACTATTGGTGAGTTACAGACCATGGCTCAGGACAATCCTGATGACCGATATGTGGCTGAAGCTCTTGATAAACGAATGAAGATGAAGGAAATAGCTGGTCAGTACACCGTAGAGGACTTTGATAAGGCAACAGGTTATAATGTTGACGGTTTCGGGAACCTTTACGAATATTATCAGTCTAACTACGTAGAGATATTGGAGTTTCGTGGTGATTATTATGATCCCATGACTGATACCTTAGAGAGAGATAGGGTAATAACAATAATTGACAGGTCCTCTGTACTACGTGATGTTCCCTCTCCTCATTGGTCTAAAGGTTCTTTAATTGAGCATGTAGGTTGGAGGTTAAGACCCGATAATCTATGGGCTATGGGTCCCTTGAACAACTTAGTAGGGATGCAGTACAGGATAGACCACCTAGAGAACCTTAAGGCTGATGTGTTTGACCTTATAGCTTACCCCCCTCTGAAGATCATAGGTGATGTAGATGAGTTCTCATGGGGTCCTGGTGAAGAGATACATATAGGGGAAGGTGATGTACAGATGCTTGTACCTGACACTACAGCCCTTAATGCAGACCTCCAGATCCAGATACTAGAAGATAAGATGGAACTGTATGCTGGTGCCCCTAGAGAGGCAATGGGTGTAAGAACTCCCGGTGAGAAGACTGCCTTTGAGGTACAATCTCTCCAGAATGCAGCAGGAAGAATATTCCAAGAAAAGCTTAATAACTTTGAGATCAATATCTTAGAGCCTATTCTGAACAACATGCTAGAGACCGGTCGTCGTAACATGAACATAGCAGATATAATCCGTGTAATGGATGATGACCTAGGTGTAGAGACAGTGATGTCTGTATCGAAAGAGGACATTACATCCACAGGGAAGATAAGACCGGTAGGTGCAAGACACTTTGCAGCACAGTCTCAGTTACTACAGAACCTGTCTGGTGTACTTAACTCCCCTCTAGGTCAGATGGTAATGCCTCATACCTCCTCTAAACAACTGTCTAAGTTAATAGAGGATGTACTGGGTCTACGTAGGTTTGAACTGTTTAGTGATAATGTCAATATCTTTGAACAGGCAGAAACACAACGTCTTGTTAACCAAGTACAAGAAGATGTTATGACTGAACAAGCAACCCCTACTGAGGGAGATGTACCAGATGAAGAATTCTAAGTGGATAGCAGGATTAGCAGGTCAAGAGAAAGAAGATCTCAGATCCAGTATGTTAGCCGCTTTACCAGCTTTCAAGCGACTTACCCAGTTACTTGAAAATAAACTCTCTGAGGTTGAATCTAGGAGAGAAAATAGGGATGTCTACGACAAAGCAGCTTGGCCTTATTTCCAGGCCGATTGTAATGGATATCAACGTGCAATTAAAGAAATGAAGAAACTAATCGAGGTAGAATAATGGTTGACCAAACCAGTAACATCTTTGAAGGAAATGCCAACCCCCAAGACCAGGGGCAGAAGCAATCAAGCGACGAGTCTGGCGCTTTTAAGTTACCTGATGCAGTATCTGTATTAGTCGGAGAAGGGAAGAAGTATTCAGATGTCAGTAAGGCATTAGAATCTATTCCTCATGCTCAGACCCACATAGAGAGACTGGAACAGGAGTTAGCTGAAACAAGAGTCAAGCTGGAAGCCCAAACTTCCGTAGAAGAAGCCTTAAAAGAGTTTAATAGCCAAAAGGAGCAGGGAACACCAACCAGCCAGCCTCTTGGCCTAAGTGAGATTGATAATCTAATTGAACAGCGTTTAAATCAGAAAGAACAGCATCAAGCAAGTCAATCCAATATTGATTCAGTTGTCAGTAAGCTGACTGAACAGTTTGGTGGGGCAGATAAAGCAGAGCAAGCATTCGTAGACAAAGCCAAGGATCTAGGTGTAGGTGTCGATTATATGAATGAGTTAGCCTCTAAATCTCCTCAAGCTGTATTTGCTTTGTTTGGATCTGGAAGTAAACCTGCTTCATCTGGGGTTACAGTATCATCCGTAAACACTGAGGCTTTTAATTCATCACCTCAACAAACAAAGCCCATTAAGGGTATAATGCATGGTTCTTCTACATCCGATGTACTGGATGCCTGGAGATCAGCAACAGCTAAAATCATAGGAGATTAACAGATGGCTGGTTCACAAAATACCATTAACACAACTTCTTTTATAGAAGCTGAACAGTATAGCGCCTTTATCCTATCTCAGTTACACGATGGTTTGCTCCCAGAGCAGTTCTACCGTAACGTATCTGACTTTGGTAATGGTACTACACTAAACATCAAAACTATCGGTACGGCGACTATTCAGGAAACTGCTGAAGAGACTCCTCTAGTCTACAACCCGATTGATACAAGCACCGTGACCTTAGAGATGACCGATTACGTTGGTGATGCATGGTCAGTAAGTGACATACTACGACAAGACGGTAGCCAGATTGAATCATTAATGGCTATGCGTGGTATGGAAGCAACCCGAGCAATCCAAGAGCATTTTGAAACTCGATTTCTTCAAGTAGCAAATGCGGCTCAAACCGCTGATGATCAGAACCTTGTAAATAGTTTTGCTCACCGTGGTGTTGCTTCTGGTACTAATGATGTACTTACTCAAGACGACATCGTAATGATGAAGCTAGCGTTTGACAAAGCTAATGTACCTCAGATGGGACGTATAGCTATTGTTGATCCGGTGGTCGAAGCTACATTGAACAAACTTGTTCAGTTCACTAGCACTCGATCTTTAGATTATGATCCAAAATTCCGAGCTATCTTGGAGACGGGCTTTGCTAGTCAGCATAAGTTCTTATTCAACTTATTCGGTTTTGATTTCTGGACCTCTAACCGCTTACCTTCACCGGCAGATACTGCATTAGTGGAACTGACAGGTGCAAACTCGACTGATGTTAGCTCTGGGTATGTATCAAATATCTTCATGTGTGCATCTGATGATAATTGTCGTCCGATCATGGGTGCTTGGAGACAAATGCCTAGTGTAGAGGGTGAGAGAAATAAAGATCTCGCACGTGATGAGTTTGTAACTCGTGCTCGATGGGGTCTTGGTGCTCAACGTGTTGATACTTTAGGTGTCATTTGTACTTCTGCAACTGCAACTGAATAAGGGGAAATTATATGACTTTTGAAAGCAATACGGGTCTTGGTACTCGAAACCACTATGGTCCTCGTTCAGCACGAGAAGGTATTGAAGGTAGCATCAAGACTGAAGGTTCTCTTCAGGAGCTAACCTTGAAGTTTACTGGGGATAACATCAACGATGATGTATTCTCCTCTAATCTTTCAGTATTACCTGCTGGTGCTCGTGTACATGATGTAGCCTTTGCAGTATCAGAGGTATTTGTATTAGGAGGTACTACTCCTACCATCAATATCGGTACTGATGGTTCTGAAGCCACTAATGGTATCAGTCTAGCTGAAGCTCAGGGTGAAGCTGCTGGTGTTTACTACGGTGATCAACAGAACCAAGAAACAGGTGTTGGTATTAATGGTACGTGGGCTGCCGAGTTAGCAGCAGATACTCAGGTATCTATTGCACTTGGTGGAACTACTCCCACTGTAACAGCCGCAGGTTACTGTACTGTAACAATTCGTTACTTCCGTATCCAGCAGTAAGACCTAGGGGGTTTCGGCCCCCTTCCCTAACCCATCCTATGAGGATACTATGGCAAACGTAGAACACAGTAACTTAACAGATCCGAGTCTACACGAACCAAAAGGTGCTTCAACAGCCTCGGCTGGGACTGCCTACATCGCTGATGGTTTAGGTAGTGGATCATGGTCTACTCCTAGCGGTGCTAGACAAACAGAAGTCAGGGTTCAATCCCTTAGTGACTTCCCTACACCTTCAGCAGGTGTTATTACTCTAGTCTCTGATACAGTATATATATTAGATGGCGACATAAGTGTCGGTACAAACAGATTTGTTTTATCCTCGAACACAATCATTCGGGGACTGGGAGGTATAGTATCTACACTAACCTCTACTAGCTCAGGCAATATATTCACAGCAACAGCTAGTTTCACTCTCGATGATTTCATCCTCGTAGCTACAAGTGGTACTGTATTTGCCTGTACCGGTGGTACTACAGAGTCAGCTTACCTATATAACTTTACAATTGCCTCTGCTTCCAGTGTGGGTACCTTCACTGGATGGTACTCCCTATTCTGGGATAGAGGTGCAGTGGCATCGGCCACTACCGGTCTCACCATGGCAGGTACATGTTCTATATTCATATTGGATTTGGTTGAATTTATTGCCGGGTATACCACGGGAGTGGATCTTGGATCTTCTACATTCAACACCTGTACCTTTAACAGATGTGGGTTTGGTAATGCCTCTGCTACAAACCATATAATTATAGCAGCTTCATCAGGTAATCTAAATGCAGGTAAGGAAGGGAGGATACTGGGATGTAACTTCGATTCAGGTGCTACGAACATAGTCACTAACAGTGATGTGGGTGATTTACAATGGGAGTCCCTACACAACCTTAATCTATCTAACACTACCCGTAATGCTCAGGGTTATATGCATACCACGACTACTACCACGATAAGTGGTGGAGATGGAGACTCAGGTAATCCGAAGATAGTTAATGGAGGTACAAATTGGGTTACTGCTCATGATGATCAGTTCACAATAACTACCGGGGGAAGATTTACCTACGATGGTATCACAACGGCAGAGTTTCTAATATCCTGTGCTTTGTCAGGTACAACGGCATCAGGTACCCAGACTATTAACCACTACCTAGCGAAGAATGGTACTACAATAACTGCATCCAAGACCCAGAAAGAGTACACATCCACTGCTGTAGGTTCACCTGCCCCTTGTTCAGCAATCGTGACTTTAACTAATGGTGACTACGTAGAGTTATACCTGGAGAATATAACAGGTACAAATAACTGGGATAGCTATATCCTGAATATGACTATTTCTGAGGTAATCTAATATGGCTACAATGACCCTCTTAGAGGTGGTGCAATCCGTCCTAAGTGATATGGATTCAGATGAAGTGAACAGTATATCTGATACCCTTGAGTCACTACAGGTTGCACAGATAGCAAAAGATACGTACTACTGGATGCTTGCAGACAGAGACTGGCCTCACCTGAACCAGTTGTTTCTATTAGGTAGTGTGTCTGATACTACTAGACCTAACTACTTACAGATCCCCTCGGACGTACATGAACTAGAGTCTGTAGCATACAATACCCGGAAGTCTGATGGGACGTATGATATATATAAAGAGTTAATCTATATGTACCCGGATACATTCTTGGTCAAGCACAATAGATTGAAGGACTCAGATACAAACATCACTTTGGTTACGGATGGTTCCGGGGTCAAGTTTAGTGTCTACAACGATAGAGCACCTAAGTATTGGACATCTTTCGATGATGAATATATCGTAACAGATGCCTATGATTCAGATGCGGAGAGTACACTACAGAGTTCTAAGACTCAGTGTAGAGGTAGAAGAGAACCCACATGGACATCCTCAGATACATTCACCCCTGATCTACCAAGGGATGCTTTCCCTACATACCTAGCAGAGGTTAAGTCCTCTTGCTTCTTAAACTTAAAGCAGGTGGAAAATGCAAAAGCAGAACAAATCTCGCAAAAAGGCCAGCGAAGGCTCAGTAGAAAAAGTTTCGTTGCAAAAGGAGGGGTCAGATACCCCGACTACGGACGTAAACACTCCAAGTACACCTCAACCCCGAGAAGCCCTTACTTCGACAAAACATAAGAGATCATTGAGGGTGGTGTCAGCCCCTTACTCTATGTATAAGATTGGGTATGAAGGAGGTGGTGAAGTACCAGACAAATTAAAAGGTCTGTTTACATCATCTACGGATGCCCAAAAATATCTTGACATCTACTTAAAGAAGAGAGATAATGGCTAGATCTAGAGCTACAGCAGAGTTTACAAGTTTTATAAATGGTCTGATAACAGAGGCCAGCCCGTTAGATTTCCCTGAGAACTCTTCCTTTGATGAAGAGAACTTCGTTCTGAAACGTGATGGGTCGAGACAACGAAGGCTAGGACTAGATTACGAATCAAACTACGCTTTAACTACTACCTCCCTTGCAAACGCACAGGTTCAGAGTGGACTGGCTCCTATAGGTATATACAGATGGGATAATGTAAACAATGATCCTTCATTATCTTTTGGGGTTGTACAGGTATCGGATGACTTCTATTTCATGGACCTAGGGACTAGCAATCCTTCAGCTAACCTTAAGAACGGAGGTAGTCCTGTAAATGTTAGTACTACTTCAGGAGAGAAGAGGGCTAGTTTTGCATCTATAGGCGGTGATCTATTAATAGCCACAGGTAACCAATCGATCATCAGACTATCGTATGATGAAGGTACTGATACGATGATTAGTGAGTCCTTTATTCCCTTAGTTAGAGATATCTGGGGTGTAGATGACACAGACGTTGCAGCTAATGTTGACACACGACCTACTGTTGATGATCCTGAGCATAAGTACAATACATCAAATCAAGGGTGGTATAAGGATGATGTGTATTGTAAAGGTGTAGGTGAAGATAACCCATATGATCATATGTTCACAGAGACAGGTGAGTATCCTAGTAATGCAGACATATGGTGGGTAGCCAGAGATAGTCAATCAGCAGGGACTGACTTCAATAGTTTCGATCCCGATAGATTCAGCTATGTTGCTGCTGGAAATACCTCTGCACCTAAAGGTCATTATGTAATAGACCCATTCTCTAGGTCTTCATCTAGGCAAAGTGCTTCTGGTATTACTACCGGAGACACCGATGCTGATCAAGGTGGTTTCTACTCAATGGCTTCTTTTGCAGGGAGAATATTCTACTCAGGTATTAGTCTTACCTCGGTAGAGCGTATAGCTACCTCCCCCAGACTAGAGAGTGCTGTTATATTCACGCAGACAGTGAAAGATAATTCATACCTGTCCAAGTGTTATCAAGAACAAGACCCCACAGCAGAGGACGGGGGAGAGCTGGTAGATACAGATGGAGGTATTATATTCATCAACGATGCTAGCTCAATAAGTCATCTTGTTGCTGTTGGTTCCCAGTTGTTTGTGTTTGCAGAGAATGGTGTATGGGGTATTAGGGGGTCTGACAGCAGCTTCAGTGCAACCAATTATCAAGTAGATAGGATAAGTAATGTAGGGGCCATAAACGCTCAGAGTATCGTTGAGGTAGAGAACACAGTATTCTTCTGGGCAGATTCAGGTATATATCTACTGTCCCCTGATAAGGTTACAGGGCAGTTTACACCTACGAACATAACGGAGAGGTCAATAAGTACCTTGTACCTAGAGGACATCCCCTCCCCTGGTAAGCTGTATGCTACTGGAACCTTTGATCTATCTGCTAGGCAAGTGAAATGGTTATACAACGATGACTCATCTTATGATGGAGATGAGAATGTATTCCGATATAATAAAGAACTTATATACGATCTAACCACTGGTGGGTGGACAAAGCACTCTTTCCCTGCTGGAGTGGCAGGACCTTTTGTTGCAGCTCCTCTAATAACCCCGGACTTTGTATTGGCTAGTACAGTTTCACCCGTAGTCGATGGAGCAGACACAGTAGTGGACGGAGCAGACACGGTAGTCTTAACTGACGAGGTTAGAAGTAGAGGGGTGACATTTACCAAGTACTTAGTCATAGTCCCAGGTACTACATTCATAGATTTTACCTTGGCAGCATATAGAAGGGATGACTTCCTGGACTGGTACATATCGGACAGTACAGGTACCGATGCAGCAGCCTTTATAGAGGCAGGGTATATAGTAGGTGGGGATACTCAACGTGACAAGTCGATCAAGTCCCTAACCACTCACTTCAAGAGAACCGAGACTGGTTACGTCTTGGATGGTAATGGAAACATTGCTCTTGATAATGCCAGTGGCTGTCAGGCAAGAGTTAAATGGGGTTTCACTGACAGTTCAAATAGCGGTAGGTGGAGTACACCATTCCAGGCATACCGGTTAAATAGGTTATATCTACCGGAGGATGTTAACGATCCATTCGATTATGGTTATGACATTATAACAACTAAAAGCAAGGTAAGGGGTAAAGGAAGGTCTATACGTGTACGGTTTGAATCAGAGGCTGGTAAAGATCTGTTTATATACGGATGGGCTATGACCTTTTCACAGGAGTCAGCAGCAGATGGGTAAGATAAGTATAGGAAGTGTTTCTTCCATGAAGAGAGAATGTATGCCTTTACTAAATGCATACTGGGACGAGGTAGATGAGAGAAGGGATACACACAACGTATGTATAAACTTCGACTCTTATGCTCAGCTAGAGAGAGCAGACATGCTCAAGATCTTTGTCTACAAGGAAGAGGGTGAGGTAATAGGATTTGTAGTATATACCGTAGCTCCCTGTACTCATACCAGGGTCCTAAAAGCCACCACAGAGATAACTTACATCCTCCCTGAATATAGAGGGTGTGGGATTGTTGATGAACTATATCTGACCGCTGAGAGGTACTTCAAGGCAACGGGTACATCACAGATATTTATTACATTGAAAACAGAGTTCTCCCATGACTCATTGGTAGAACGTGCTGGTTTCAGACACGTTGAAAACGTATACATGAAGGAGATATAACATGGCTGCATTCTCTGCTATAGCGGCTACTATCGCTATCCTGGGTACTACTCACTCAGTCACTCAACAACGTAAGGCCAGTAAGCAAATGAAGAGGGCAAATAAGTTAAAGAGACGGGTAGCTGATGTACAGGCCAACCGTGAGAGACGTGCCCAGGTACGGAGAGGTCTTTCCCAGAGAGCATCTATCGAGAATCTTGCAGGGCAGACAGGTACCTTATCCTCTAGTGGAGCACAGGGTGGTGTGTCCAATGTAACCGCTCAGGAGTCAAGTAACCTAGCCTTTGTAGATCAACAACAGGTAGTCGGTAAACAACTCTCTATCTTTAATCAACGGGCTGCTGATGCTCAGAGTAGTGCTGCTATAGGTAGTGCAGTCTCCGGTGTAGCTAACCAGTTTGCCGGGGAGAAAGGTTATCAAGAGTTAGGTACAAAGATAAAATCAATATTCCGAGGTAAGTGATGCCATTCGATAATGAGTTAGATCTCTCTGAAGAACAACAGTATGAGAATGAGCTGATACAGTCAGAACACATTCAGCCTGAACCTACGTTCTCTACATACGAGGCAGCCCTAAGAAAAGGTGCCGTGAGTCCCACTCCAAAGGAATCCTACTATAAGGCAATAGAGGATGGTCCTCTACAGACAAACCTTGATCTAGACAGGGAAGGTGAAACACTGTTGTCTGAGTCTTTTGCAGATGCCATTGAACAACGAACCATTGAAACAGGTGTCTCTCCTGATCCTCGTGACATAGAGTCTGTCCAGTCAGATATATTTGCTGAGAGGGCCACTAGAGGTGAGAGGATGTGGGCAGAGCAACTAGAGAACTGGAATGATCTGACGGAAGATCAACAGGATGGTATTGTTGTCAACAGGTATGTACAGAGAAAGATAAGTGAGATATGGGATGAGTCCGGTCTGGCTGAGACTGCGGTTAACATAGGGGACTTAATGCTTATACCCGACGAGACAGTCAACTCTGTAGATTTTGTCAATAAGGTTATGGGTACGGCTACTACAGCAGAAGGTGTACTTAATAGTGCAGATAATCTTATACGTCTAGGTCAGGCATTTCAACAACTAGATCTGAATGAACAGGTAGCTATGTTCGAGGTTATGAAAGATGCTGCCGTATCTGTAACAGACAATGAACTACAACAGATGTTCTTGTTGATGGGTGCTACCGGTGATACAAGTATAGCTGAAGAGGCTTTTAACCAGACCATGGATAAGCTAGTGGTTGCTGGTGTGGTGGGAAAGGTAATCACCTCCCTTACCAAAGCTACCAGGATGGCCAGATCATTAGCTAAAGCAGGTGAGGCTGGGAAAGCCGCGACTATATTAGATGAGGCTGCTAAAGGTAATAGACCGGCTAGAGAACTACAGGCTAGCAGGCTAGATGCCGCTGCCTCTGTATTACCTACAACTACCGATGAGATGGCTAGACTACTTAATCAAGCTCCAGAGGGTGTGGCATCAGAAATAAGAGATGTATGGTCAAAGATAGATGCTGTCCACGAGGAATCCCTGAACTACGCAGCAGATGGTATACGAACTGTAGTAGAGGGTAGCCCTAGGAAGGTTACAGAAATAAAGGAGTCTGTCATAGAGAAGATCAAGGCAGAGAATCCCACCATGGAACACCTACAGATCTCAGATACACCTGGAGGATTGAAGTTTGATTTTGAGGTCATAGAGACGGGGTCCGATCAGGCAGGTGTCCCTGTACAGAAGAGTGTCAACCATGTATTCACAAGAGACGATATAGAGGGTGGGTTTAAGTCAGACCGTATAACATTCATGGGTGATATCATGTCTGGTGTGTACAGTCCCAACAAGCTATTCTCCGGGGATAGACCTTTACTTGTCCAGGCTTTTGAGAGGATAGCCAATGCTCAGTCCAAGGTCAAGAGTAAGCTAACTGATGAGGTACGTATAGCCACTAAAGGGTTGAATAAGAAAGAGAAACACAACCTAGAGAAGCTACTACTACATGGAGATAAGAATGGTAAGGTATATAGTTATACTGAGCTAGTAGATGAAGGGATAGGTGGTATTCGTGTGTCATCTAAAGAGGCTAAGGCATACCTGGGTACTAGGCGTGTAATAGACAACATGTGGAAGCTTAAGAATAAAGAAGTCAGGGATCGTCTACTCTCCCGAGGGGCTAAGCTGATATATATTGGTGATCAGAGAGGGTTTGCTACTACCTTCGATGACATAGCCAGTGCCGTTAGACGTTACACAGAAGATGTAGATTTCAAGAAGGTGTACGACCCTTTAAGTGATTCTACCGTTACAAGTATATCCCCTAAGAGAATGGAGACACTGTATAACAAAGGTTTTGTGCTTACTAAGTTAGAAAATACAAATGAGTATTGGAGACTAGGAGGTAATAGACCGAAGTGGGCCTTTGTAGATAAGACAGGTATTAAAGATTTACCTCCAGCAGTTCTTAACTATAAAACAGGTTATGTACCCCGTATCTATGATGATGCATACTGGTTTGTTCGTAAGACTAGTGGTACAATCCATGATGGGAACAAATCCCATAAAGTACAGAACGCAGTTAGATACTTTGATAACCGTACCGATGCAGATAAGTTCCGTAATCAAATCATGCTTGATGAAGGACTGACTGACCCGGAAGACGTTAGGGTACTCTACAACAGAGAGCCTATCTCTAGTTCAGATATGGATAGTGATGTCCTGGATGTGTTTGGGGGTTTATTTGCAAGCCCACGTAAGAAAGAGGCATTGAAATTTGGTCTGGAAGGGGAGGAGGCTAGACTTGTAGATCCTTTAGAGGCACTACAACAGTACATGTTTCACCTAGGTAATCGAGTACCAGTCTCTCAGTTCAGGGTGGGTATAGAAGAGAAGTGGATGCAGTCATTCAAGGATATAGTAGGTAAGAGACCGGAGGGTTCGTTCAAGGATTCCTTATCAAAGGTTGATGACTTGGTTGATGATGCTCAGCAAAAGAAGTTTCTTGAAAAATCTCATGAGCAGATATCTATGCTAAACGGTATCCCTCATGCACATGAACAGGCATTACAAGGTAAGTTTAGATCACTAGGTAGATCTCTAGAGGCATACTCACCTAACCTGAAAGGTGCAGCTAAGTGGATGTACACCCTATCAGATAAGAACCCTATAGGGGCAGCTAAGGCCGCTGCTCATCATGCACTGTTAGGTGTGTACTCTATGGCTCAGTTCCCTGTACAGGCACTAGGTGCTACAGTGGCCTTTAGTATCAACCCTACCTATGCTGCAAAGGGTTCATCTAAGTGGTTAGCATTCAGTTACCTAGACAACATAACTGATCCTACTGCAAGGGCAAGTGTACTCAAGAAGTTAGCTAACTCTTCTTCAGGCAAGTCATTGAACCTAGGGAATCTAGAGGAAGAGTATAAGTTGTGGCAGAGATCAGGATACAAAGAGTCTGTACTGGTTACAAACGGTGACTACGCTTCCTTAGCGAATGGTTTACCTTATGATGGCAACCTCTTACGTAGAGCATTTGATAAAGGTACTTTCTTCTTCAAGGCGGGTGAACTGGCAAACATGAGGATCAGCTTTGCTACAGCCATGGAGAGGTGGAAGGATCTGAACAAAGGGAAGGCACTGGATGACAATGCCCTTAAAGCTATCTTCGCTAGGTCTGAGCAGTTCAGATTAAATATGGGACAGGGCAACAAGGCAGCATTCCAGAAGGGTGCTCTCTCAATACCCTTACAGTTCCAGCAGGTAAATACAAAGTTCTTCGAGGCTATTAGTTCTGGAAGTCACTTTACAACAAAGGAAAGGATGAAGTTGTTTGCTGGTCAAGGTATGTTGTTCGGCGCTATGGGTATCCCCTTCGCAAAGGAAGGATCTGCATGGTTAGTAGATGCCCTGGATATAGAGGGTGATCTCACACCAGAAGAGCTTAATGGACTGAAGCGTGGATTTGTAGGGTGGACTGTAAACAATCTGTTAGGTATAGATGCTGAGATATCAGGAAGGGTAGCTGTAGCCGGTGGGTTTACAGAAATGATCATTGATAGTATATTCGAGAAGCATGACCTTACTTCAATAATGGGACCGGCAGGTTCTGTCTTGCAAAGAGCTATAGACGGACCACTGGATATTATAATGAACGCAAATAAATATGCAACTAAAGGGGGTGATTTATCTCTTGTTGATGCAGGATTCGTAGCAGAACAGCTAGCCTGGTCTGTAGCTGAAATACCTAGCTCAACTCGTAATGCTATACTGGCATATGACTTCGCTAATTCCGGTCTGGTAAAGGACGGTACGGGTAAGGTTTTATGGGCAGAAGACCCTGAGTTCTTTGATGTAATGTTTCAGGCCATGGGTTTCCAGGCAGTGGATAAGCAAGAGTTCTATGAACTGATGATGAATGAACAGTCTAGGAAAGACCACGAGAAAGCGATGCTGGACAGGATATCCAGGCTATATACTAGGGCCATAAGGTCAGTAGATGGTGGGGACAAGGAGATGGTAGTAGCGTCTGCACGTGCTATAGGTGTTCTGAGTCAGTTTGTAGAAGATCCTGCCACTATAGATAGGATGACTAAGAGCCTAATATCCAGGTTCAAGGCAGATGATGACACGATGAATCTCTTAGAATCTGCTATCAAGAATGAAAACGACTTCTCAACACCCTCTAAAGGTGTATGGAATATTAAAAGACAAGAAGCATTGACAGGTGAACTATAATGCCAAAATTTACACGTGAGATAGACCGACCAAGGATAGAACCTTCTGTACAGGGAGGAGTTGTCGATACCAGCGCAGCTAGTGCTATAGAGGGGCTTGGAGGGGCAGGCTATAAGTTAGCTGCTGGTGCCGCTGTAGGTGAGCTTACAGGTGGAGCACAGTCCATTGATGAGATAGGGACAGAGGAAGATGCTGGCCAAGAGGAACTTGTAAAAGAGCTAGGGAACTTAGACAATCTAGGAAAGATAGCAGCCGCGAGAAAGGCAGGAAGCATATCCGGGACGGTAGCTAATACCAGAGCCAAGGCTCTCCTTAAGAAGTCCTTGTCAGATTCTGGGGGTATGTTTGCACGTGAGATTAAGGATGCCTTCAGTGGTTTCTTTAATTCTGCCATAGATGGTGGTGGATTCTTCAAGGATGCAGAGAGTCCTTACAGTAAAGCTCGATCTGCTTTCGAGGAAGAGGTATGGTCCTTTGCCATGGCCCATAATATGGGTTTTGATCAAGCCCTTGGATCTATCACAGCCAGGAATAATAGGGATCATCGAATAAATCAGATAGAACAGACCCATAAACTGGATGAGGGTAGTGTGGCCTACCTAACCTCGGCTACGACTGTGAATATGCAGGAGAATCTCATGTCCCGTATAGTAACTTCACTCACTGAATCAGGGGAGGGAGCACTGAACCAAGACCAGTCCAGGGTATTGAAGTTCCAGATGGATCAGGATATTAACAACGCAAGGAAGCAGTTCTTAGCTAACTTCGAGAAAGCAGGGAAACTCCCCACCCCAAAACAGGTGGAGGACTTTAATAATTCTATGAGGACGCTCAAGGAAAATGTAGCTGCTGTTATAGGGGATAATGAGTTACAGACTACATTAAAAAATCGAGCAGAGGTCATGTCTTCAAGAATGAATGTTGAGAATATGAAGAACCTTGGGAACATCATAGCGGTGAAGCAAGTGTATGGTGAGCAAATGATGTCGCAGATCTTTGATGCCCTTAATAGTAATCAAGTAAAATCCTTCTATGAGAACAACCCGTTGTTCAAGCAAGCCTACCAGGGCATGTTCCCACAAGGGGGTCTATCTCAGAATGCAGGGTCCGCAGCAGTCAATTTCTTTAACCCAGAGAATGAGAATCCTACTGAGTTTGAGAAAAACTCTGTAGTACCTTTTGTACAAGACCCTAATATATTTAAGAATACGCAGGATAAGCTATCCATGATCATTAGTGAAACCCCAGCAGCCTTTGTGTACTTCGCTACAGATAAGTGGAGAGCGGCGGTAGAGAGAGGGGACTACACACCTCAAGACATAGAGAGGTTCATGAAGAAGGGTATTGAGAAGAGGAAGATGGGTTATCTATTTGAGAATAACTCTCTTCTTAATTCTATTAGTATCGAACAGGAAGTGTTTGGTATGTCATCTATCAGAGAGGGTGTACCTCAGACCATGAGGACTGTAGTTAAAGATCAAGATGGTGGATCTGTCGGGTCTAAGGTATATACCTCTGTCCTAGACGCACTTAAAGTTGCAAGGAAGAATCCAGAGTTATGGGAAGGTAAGTATGAGAGTGCTGATGAATACGTTACCAGTCTATTTTCAATACCGACAAAAGAAGGAGATCCCCAGCCCCCAAAGCCCCAAGGGGCCAATAAGCCCCATTCATTTATTGAGGGATTTATGGATGACCTCGGCGGTAGAGAAGGTGTAGAGGCTCACTCTGCTCTAGAGAGTGGAGCAAAGGTATTACCTTACGGAGTGACATTCACTAAGGGGATCGAGAAGGAGGAAGGAGAGTCTGATAGGGGGTATGCGACCAGGATAGTCGAAGCTCATCTGGAAGAGGTTAAGTCCTCTGTAGGGGAAGATAGCTGGGAGGGTCTACCTACTGAGGTTAAGTCAGCAGTGCTTGATCTTAAATATAATATGGGTGTAGGTAGAGGATTGAAAAAGGCTATAACTGAGGGAGGTGACGTAGAGGAAGTTATGCGTCAGACCTTGGATACGGCAGGATCTTCTACCCCTTCTGGACAAAAGGTCACTGTCCCAGGGCTGGCAAAACGTAGGGCACTTATGTGGAATAAAGTATTCCCTGATAATGTCATTACCGAGGTAGCGATGAGTACAGAGGGAGATAAGGTAGAGGTTAACTACATAGGAGAGGATGGGCAGGTAATATTCTCCTACCGTACATCTAGACCGATTAGTAGCGATTTCAAAACAACCGTAGACAAAGCAAATATAGGAGTAGAGTAATGCCTAGAGATTATAAGCGTGAGTATGAAACTTACCACAAAAAGCCTAAGCAGAAGAAACGAAGGGCAGAGAGGAATAAATCCCGGAAAGAGATGGAGAAGAAAGGGAAGGTAAAGAAGGGAGATGGGAAGGATGTAGACCATAAGAACAAGAATACAAGTAAGGGCGGGAAGAACCTCAGAGTCAGAAGTAAGTCATCAAACAGAGCAGATAATAGGGGGAAGGGCGGTCGCCCTAAGAAGAAATGAAAGAACTTAGAAATAAACACAGACAAAGCAACTCATCGAAAGGTGAGTTAGAGAGGCAGATAGGTTATCTAGTAAGGGCTGTAGAGGATATATCTAACAGGCTGGATGTGGATTCCTTATCTGAGAGAGATAGTACTAATAGGCTTAGTGACTTCAGGGATAAGATGACTGAAGAAACATGCTCACTCAAGACTCAAGTGAGCATTTTAACCTCCAAGATAAATAGTCTTGAAGCAAACCTAAAGAAGTTTATTGTTATTACGAGCAGTATTGTAGCGGGTGTAGCAACGGCAGTAGGGAGTCTAGATCCCTCCTCTGTCCCCTCACTTATACTCTTCTTCAAGCAGTTTTTTATCTGACTCTATCTTTTCTTTTAACTCTGAATACATGTCCTTGACCTCTTCTCTGGAGAGGTTACTGACATCGTAGTAGCAAGCCAGTACCTCCCCTTTTATCATCCTTAACACCATGCGGTGGTGTAATAGTGAAATCCTGAAATCCTCAGCGCATTTAAGGTAGATCATGATACCTGTAACGAAGAGTAGTGTCTGCTGTAAAAGCACCTGGGGGAAATAAATAATCTTTTTGACTAAGTTGATCATATGTCATACCTCACAATGTTTGTTGGTTCTGTAGTATCAGTAGGTCTAGGATCGGGAGCATAGAATGTCTTTTCACAATAGATTATTACTTTCTCTTTCTCATCCAATCCTGTCTTTGGGTAGCAACACCCAGTCAATACGGCTGCGGTTATTAGTAGTGCTGATCGGGTCATTTGTATCTCCTCAATAGGAATTCTAAACTAACCTCCATTATATCGGCTCCACCATCCTTGACTTCATTCAGTACAATAACACCATTCCAGTTATTACCTCCTTGGGGTCCTTCATAAGCTTCCTTGTGTTGGTAGAAAGATCCTGCTACTATACCCAGTCTGCTTGTACCATCACCTAGCTTGAAAGAGTGACACTTCTTACCTTGCTGATGCCCTTGTATAAAGGAGAACCCTGCATTCTTCATCATAGTAACTATGTTACCCGATAACGGCCCTTTCTTAGCTGAATGCATATTCTGGAAGTAATGACTATATCGTATACCTTCGATAGTGAGGATATCCAGGAAGTCATATACCTCGAACCCTTTATCCTCTAACCACTCTTTACAGTCATCCTGTATAGCTCCTTCCAGTGTAGGGAACTCCTCTATCAGCCGTGGTATACGTACCATAGGGTCATGATTTCCCGTTAAGAATACAAGTCTAGGTCTATATAGCCTTTTTCTTGCTGCCTTACGTCTCTTGTTTAATGCATTTAATGGCTTTAAGAACTCCTCCATGGCCTTCTTACCTGCTTTGATATCGGCTGTTATTCTCTTGCCTTCTATCTCTTTAGGGCTGTTGTACTTACTGAGGCTGGCCATATCCCACCAATCCCCTAGTACCACTACTACATCTGGCAGTATGTGACACATGTACTTACCTGCTGATCGTATATGGTTTATAGGGACTCCGGGCTTAACCTGAGTATCAGGTATTATCAGTTGTCTCATTATGACTTATCTCCTCTTCTATAGTGATTGCAAACTGATCTAAGCTCTCACTGGGTTTACCTACACACACAAGGCTGGTACTAGGTATGTTTTCATTCATGAAAGCGATAAAAGATTCTTTATCAAACACCCATTCCTCAATTATATTCGTCTGCCATTGCATCTAACATATCCTCAAAACCACGAAGGTTTGTTCCCAAGGAAGCTACTATATCCGCGATATTGTCCTGGGCTAAACCTAGATCAATATCCCCTCCGCTATTTATAAGGTTAGCAGTCTCACCTAATTTCTCAATCACCTCTACTATCTCGTCGTGAGAAAAAGTAATCATTTCTTACCTCCTGTAGCAAACCACTTGTCACACCGTTTGGCTAGACACTCTGAATCTTCAGGTACAGACACGCACTCATTATTGTCTAAATGGATAGTACTACCTCTAGAGTAAGGTAATATCCTGAGGATCTTGTATGGGTTTATGTACTGAACAGCGTTGTATATATCCATCACCTTAATCATTTAATCTTACCTCTCCCCACTGCAATTAGACACAGAGCACAAAATACTGACCCTATGATACCATGTACTGGAAATAATATCGCCGTACACAGGCTTAATACAAGACCTATAAATAATAATATTACCATTATTACTTACCCCCTATGATAATTTTACTACCGAGCACCATTATTAATGCACCACCTAATGAAGGAATGGCAAAAAATGGATGGGCATATAGCGTAGCCGTACCACACATAACAAACAATGACATCCCTAGCGACATAAAAAATAAACCAAAAATAGCCCGCATCACTTAACTCTCCCTTTTTTGCACCATCTAGTAGGTATCGTCTTTATCGTATACCAATCAAACTCATTCTTATCGGCCCACTCTGCCATCGAGAACCTGGTACCATCTTTCCTTTTCCTGGCACCCGGCATGGGCTTGTACGGATCATAAAATATAAACACAACGGTAACTCCTGGATTATCTTTCCTTACCGCTATGTACTTATTTGCCTCATGCCTAGTTCTGAATCTACCTTTTGCCTCAATAAGAATGTGATCTTCATTCTTTGGAACAAAATCTGGTAGATAAGTTCCCTTTAAAGTGTACTCTTTTATATATTCTTTAGGCTCATATTCGCAATTCTTTAACTTCTTTGCTACAGCCCTTTCAAAATCATTCCTCATGGTTAATCCTTATGGTACTGTTCAAATACATCTAGATATGACCTGTCAGATCCTAGATACAGCAAGTCTGCCATCTCTTCCATTATCTCTGTAGGTCTCTTCCAGTGCTTGTTCTTGTTACAGTCTTCGTAGTGTATATGCTTATTACTACCCCCTCCATACACATCTATGTAGACTCTACAGACAGCTTCACGCATAGCATGTTTATCCTCTAAGGGGGCCAGTATCTTAGTTGCCTTCTTAGGTCCAACACCGTACACTCCTTTTATGTTATCTACAATATCCCCTGCCAGTAACTGGTAATAGAAGAACTGCCATGCCTCGTGAGGGGGGACATAATACCTCCTCTCAGGCTGTCTCTCTCCGCACTTCCATCTGTAATGCCACCCCGGTGACGTATCCAGATCCTTATCCCGTGAGCAAATAACGGTTTCGATATCCTTCTTGTGGTAGTCTATGATGAGATCATCAGCCTCATTACCATCGGCAATCACAGGCTCATACATTGATATGATATAATCCCTTATATGATGCCACCAGAAGTTCTTCTCTGAAGGTCGTTGTCCCTTGTAAGGGGCTACCGTAGCACGTGCCAACCTGAAGTTTGCCTTACTGTTAGTTAAGAAGTAGACTGCATCATGTGCCTTTGCTCCTCTGATGATAGTATTGATCTTATCATCAACTGCTTGATATACATGACCGGGAGAGACTGTCTCGTCAAAGACAGCCCCTAGTTCGTAAGGTAAAATATCAGCATCAATTAGTGCTAGCATACAGGTACTCCTTAACGGTCATCACCGTCACCCTTTATGGTGTTTGCTCTCTGACGTGCATCAAGTTTATTGATGTTGAGTTGAGCTATATCAGACATCCTCCATCCTATCTGTCTAGCACACTCTGATAGATTCCAGAGTACATCCCCTAACTCTTTCGCTATATCATAGGTTTCTAGTTCCTTATCTCCTCGTAGGGACTTAGCTATCTTACCATTAACCTCACCTACCTCTTCTGATAGGGCAAGGAAAGGATACATCGCTATCTCATCCTCTCCACTGTCATGGTTATGGTATATCGCAAACTCACCTGCTTTAGCTTGGTATTCATCTAGTTTCATATTAAAACCTCCGTTTTGTTTGCACATGCAAGAATATTTGCCAGATAAGCTATTTTGCTCAGGAACTCATCCAGGCTGCCGTTGTTCTCTATAATAATATCACACATGTCCTTGGTTATTGTCATGCTGTCACTAGACTCCGGGGGGAGCCTGTCTGAAGCATCGACCCATATCTTTATATCAAATAGGTAAATCCTATCGCAGGCAGATAACTCCTCTTTACATCTCATTCCGCAATACACATCATTCCTATATAATATGTCTCTGGCTAGTCTGGATTTATCTGGTGTATTATAC
>Ga0208315_1000477_pt1 | contig 29135 bp, 28 predicted proteins | sample MalvireepMed_215_FD_184239 | JGI IMG/M metagenome (GOLD analysis project Ga0208315, IMG submission 184239) | Marine viral communities from the Global Malaspina Expedition - Malaspina viral metaG DeepMed_215 (SPAdes) (version 2) | ecosystem: Environmental > Aquatic > Marine > Oceanic | place... | reverse complement strand
AATTCCGCGCCCAAGGGCATGGGGTTCTGGCGGTTTCTTCTCAGCGCAAGCTGGAGGGAGTTTCGCGCCGGGTGGCAGGCCGACAACGCGCAGCGGGCGCGCAAGACGGGGGCGAAGGGTCTGCACCCCTATGCGATCTACCTCGGCGGTGGCGCAGTGGCCCTGCTCACCGCGCTGCTTTTGGGCGGCATTACCGGGCTGTTGGCCTATCTTGGCCTTGCCGCCTATGCACAGATGCAACTGCTGCTGTCGGACTATGTGCAGCATTATGGCTTGCGGCGGCAGCAACGCCCCGATGGCCGGTTCGAGCCGATCGGCCCGCAACACAGCTGGAACGCCCCGAAATGGTATTCCGCGGCCATGATGCTGAACGCGCCGCGCCATTCGGACCACCACATGCGCCCCGCACGCGCCTTTCCGGCGCTGGAAGTGACCGAAGAGATGCCGAAACTGCCCTATTCCCTGCCCATCATGGCGGTGATCGCCCTTGTGCCACCACTCTGGCGTCGGGTGATGGACCGCCGCGTATCGCGGTGGGGCCGCGGCTGATCCCACTGGCGCGGGAAGCGGGCTTCTGGCAGGCTGTTGGGATGAGACATACCCTCGCCCTGATCTGCGCACTCCTGCCCCTGCCCGCCTTGGCCGAGATGTCAGCGGCGGAGTTCGAGGCCTATACGCAGGGCAAAACGCTCTACTACGGTCAGTCCGGTGCGCCCTATGGGGCCGAGGTCTATCACAAGGATCGCCGCGTGCGGTGGTCCTTTCTTGATGGCCGCTGCAAGGAGGGGCGTTGGTATGAGGCCGAGGGGCTGATCTGTTTCGTCTACGAAGACGACCCCACCCCACAATGCTGGAGCTTTACCGAAAGCCCATCCGGGCTGGTCGCCCGGTTCGAGAATGACCCAACCCAGACCGAGCTTTACGAGGCGCAGGAGCAGAATGACCCTCTGCTCTGTCTCGGGCCCGAAGTCGGGGTCTGACTGGCCTTAACTTTCGCCTTTGACAGCCAGCCGACCATCCGCAAATTCGATCTCCAACCGGGCGGCGTTCTTTGCGGCCTCGGCGCTGGTCACCACATCGCCATCGCCACGCACCACGGCGAAACCGCGGGCGAGCGTTTCGCGGTAGCCAAGCGTGCCAAGGGTGCGGCCCAAAGCGTCGATCTGGCGGCGACGGCGGTCTTGATCCGCGCGGCCTGCGCGCGCCAACCGGGCGAGCACCTCATTCAATCGCTGGTCTTGGCGGGAAAGGTCGCGGAGCAGCACCTCTGGGCGGAAAGTCTGCGTACGGTCGAGCAGCCGTTCACGACGACGCAGGATCTGGCGCTGCAACACCTCGGGGTGAAAACGGTCGATCCTTGTCCCGAGCCGTTCACGCTGCCCTGCCAAGTTGCGTTGCCATGCGGGGTCGAGCCTTGCCGAGAGCTGGGCGAGCCGCTGACGATCCGCCTCCAACTGGCGGCGCAGGGTGCCGGGACGCAGGGCACCGGACATATCGGCCAGTTTCACGCGACGGCCTTGGACGCCTGCGATCAGCGCGGGGGCCAGTTTCTCTCCACCCCGGTCGAGCCTTTGGCGCGGCCCTTCCAGCAAGGTATCGGCACGCGGCAAGGCCCGCGCCAGATCCCGCATCCGCTGGCCGCGCCGGGTCAGCCCTTGGCTGAGCGCCTGTCGCATCCTTGCACCCTGCCCCTCCAGCCATGCCGCAAGCTCATGCCGTACGGGCACGGCAAGTTCCGCTGCCGCCGTTGGGGTCGGTGCGCGTTTGTCAGATACGAAGTCGATGAGCGTTGTATCGGTCTCATGGCCCACGGCAGAGATCAGCGGGATCTCCGAGGCCGCCGCCGCACGCGCGACGCTTTCCTCGTTAAAGCCCCAAAGGTCTTCGACCGAGCCACCACCCCGCGCGACGATCAGCAGCTCGGGCCGGGGCAATGCGCCACCGGGGGTCAGCCGGTTGAACCCTTCGATGGCGCGCACCACTTCGGGCGCGCATTTCGCGCCCTGTACGGCAACCGGCCAGATCAGCACCTTGCGCGGGAACCGGTCGCGCAGCCGGTGCAGGATGTCGCGGATCACGGCCCCCGAGGGCGAGGTCACAACGCCGATGATATCAGGCAGATACGGCAGCGGGCGCTTGCGTTCGGGCGCGAACAGCCCCTCCGCCGCCAGCGCCGCTTTGCGTTTCTCCAACAGCGCCATCAGCGCGCCCATGCCCGCCGGTTTGATATCCTCAATAACGATCTGATATTTCGATTGCCCACCAAAGGTGGTGATCCGCCCAGTGGCGACGACCTCCATCCCCTCTTCGGGCTGAGTCTCAAGCCGGGCGGTCACACCCTTCCAGATCACGCCGGAGATCACCGAACGGTCGTCCTTGAGATCGAGATAAACATGCCCCGAACGCGGACGGCTGACGCGGCCCACCTCACCGCGAATCCGGACATGGGCAAACTCGCCCTCGATCACCCGTTTGATCGCGCCGGAAAGCTCGGTCACCGTAAATTCGGGGCTGTTTGCACCGGGGGCAGGGTCGTCGAACAGATCCATCTGGGCACCTTGTGTCTGTGGGCACCCCAGCTTAGAACGCGGAGCAACGAAGTCCAAGGGAGTGCGCGGCATGAATATCCTGATCCTCGGCAGCGGTGGCCGCGAACATTCACTCGCTTGGGCGGTGATGCAGAACCCCAAATGCGACAAGCTGATCGTGGCACCGGGCAATGCGGGCATCGAGGCCATCGCACAATGCGCAAAACTGGACATCATGGACGGCGCGGCGGTGGTGGCTTTCTGCGAAGGCGACAACATCGACTTCGTCATCATCGGCCCCGAAGCTCCCTTGGCAGCGGGCGTGGGCGATGACCTGCGCACGGCGGGTTTCGACGTGTTCGGTCCCTCCAAAGCGGCGGCGGCGCTCGAAGCCTCCAAAGCCTTCACCAAGGAAATCTGCGACGCTTGCGATGCCCCAACGGCGGCTTATGGCCATTTCACCGATGCCGCCAGCGCCCGCGCCTATGTGGAAAAGCAAGGCGCGCCGATCGTCATCAAGGCCGACGGTCTGGCAGCGGGCAAAGGGGTCATCATTGCCATGACAGATGTCGAAGCCTTGGCCGCTGTGGATGAGATGTTCGACGGTGCCTTTGGCGATGCGGGCACGGAAGTCGTGATCGAAGAGTTCATGGAGGGCGAAGAGGCCTCCTTCTTCGTGCTTTGCGACGGGGAAACTGTGCTGCCTATCGGCACGGCCCAAGACCACAAGCGCGTCGGCGACGGCGACAGCGGGCCCAACACCGGCGGCATGGGGGCCTATTCCCCCGCCCCGGTGCTGAGCGATACGATTGCCGAACGCGCGCTGGATGAGATCATCCGCCCCTGTATGGCCGAGATGGCCAAGCGCGGGATGCCCTATCAGGGCGTGCTCTATGCGGGGTTGATGATCAAAGACGGCGCGCCGCGTCTGGTGGAATACAACGTGCGCTTTGGCGATCCTGAATGCCAAGTGCTGATGATGCGCCTCGGCGCGCAGGCTTTTGATCTGATGCAGGCCACGGCCAAGGGGTCTTTGGCCGATATGCAGGTCAACTGGGCCGAAGACCACGCGCTGACCGTGGTGATGGCGGCGAATGGCTATCCCGGCGCCTATGAAAAGGGCAGTGAGATCAAAGGGCTGAAAGACCTGCCCGAAGACAGCGCCAATATGGTGTTCCACGCGGGCACCGTGGCGCAAGACGGGGCGATCTTGGCAAACGGCGGGCGCGTGCTGAACGTCACCGCGCGCGGGGATACATTGGCCGAGGCGCAAGAGCGTGCCTATGCAATGGTTGACGGGATCGACTGGCCCGAAGGTTTCTGCCGCCGCGACATCGGCTGGCGCGCGCTGAGCTAATCGGCGGCGGCTTAGGCCGCGCCAGCACCCTCACTTACAGGCAAGTGCCGCGGCAAAGCTGTCGGCCCCCGCGAAGGGGCCGATGTCGCGCCGCGCAAGCTGCCCGCGTTTCAGGGTCACCCCCACCACGCGCCGCCAATCGGCATCTGCCAGCACCATCTCTGGCCCAGCACCGCAATCGCGCAGACCGCCCGAGATGTAGGGTTCACCGATTCGATGATTGGTCAGCCCCGGCATCTGAGCCACTTCGCTCAGGTCCCCATCCGCAAAACGCCAGACCCGCAGCACCCGCGCCAGATGCGGGCGGTCGACATAGGCGATCTCAACCGCGCCGTCACCGTCGAGATCAGCGGCGCCTATGGGGGCAAGCCATCGGTTGCTTTGGCCGATATGCGGGGTCTCAGCAATCTTGCCCTCGGGGCCGTAGATCGCCATCGCCGCACCGCGGTTCATGTCGGTCTCAATCACTAGCACTTCGGGCGCGCCATCGCCGGTTACATCGACCAGCCGAGAGGCGATATCTTCGAATACATGGTCACGGGGCAGATTGAAGCGTCGCGCGCTTCCGTCTGCCAAAGAGACCTGTAGCCCGCCCCATTCCAGCGCGTCACCCAGAATGCCATGGGCGTAGCGCCCGGTGGGCGAGATATAGCGCGCGGCGGTGATCGTCTCCGCCGCGGCGCTGGTTGCGATCAGCGCAAGCAAGGCCGCGCCGACCACCCGCATCAGATTTGCTTTTCCGGCATCTGCACGCGCAGACCGTCCAGCGCATCAGTGACTTTGATCTGGCAGGTCAGACGCGACCGCGCGGGATCAGGCTCGAAGGCGAAGTCGAGCATGTCTTCTTCCATGTCGTCCATCGGGGTCAGTTTCTCTGTCCAGGCCGGATCGACATAGACGTGGCAGGTGGAACAGGCGCAGGCCCCGCCACAGTCGGCTTCGATGCCGGGAATGTTATTGTCCCGCGCGCCTTCCATGACCGTGAGACCATTGGCCACCTCGACCACATGTTCGGTGCCGGAATGTTCGACATAGGTGATTTTGGCCATGATGATGCCCTTTCGTCCTAAAAGTTCGGCCTTGTTTAGCGGGCTATGGCAGCCGGTTCCAGCCCCCTTTTCGTGAGGGCGTTCGCGCATGCCTCCGCCCATGACATTGCGGTGGGCAAGGTCCGCGCATCCCGCTAGTCTGCGCGCAAACAACAGGCGAGCCCCGCGATTCCGGCATGACACAGCCCCCTCCCCTCCGATCCACATTGCAGCGCGCGGCCTTGCTGCTGCTCGTCGCCGGTATTGCGGGCTGCGAGACGGCGGCACCGGCCACCCCGCGCCCTGAGCCGGGGGTGCTGGAAGCCACCCGCAACGGCCCCGCAGGCGCGCCGGAGGGAAGTTGCTGGGGCCGCACAGTCAGCCCGGCGGTGATAGAGACGGTGACCGAACAGGTCGAAGTCACTCCGGCTAAGATGAACCCCGATGGCAGCATCGCCAAACCACCCGTCTACAAGACAGAGACCCGCCAAGAGATCGTGCGCGCACGGGTCGACAACTGGTTCGAGACCCCCTGCCCGGATGTGCTGACGCCAGAGTTCAACAGCACCCTGCAACGGGCGCTGCAGGCACGCGGGCTGTATGCTGGGCCGATCACCGGTGAGATGGACAGGGCGACACGGCTCGCCGTGCGGCGCTATCAGGCCGAACAGGGGCCGAACAGTGAGGTGCTGTCGCTTACCACCGCCCGTGCGCTTGGGCTTGTCGCGGTGCCCCGGCAAGGCGGCTGATCCCCCAACGAAAAAGGGCGCCCGGAGGCGCCCTTTCCCAACGACGGTAGCGGATCACTCCGCCAGCGACAGCGCGACAAATCGCGGGTCGCCGCCACGGCGCACCAGCAGCAGCAGAGACTTCCGGCCAGCCTCTTTCGCTGCGGCAATCCGCGCTTCCAGTTCAGCGATGCTCGTCACCTGTTCCTGACCCGCTTCGGTGATGATGTCCCCCATGCGCAGGCCCTTCTCAAAGGCCTCCGACGTTTGATCCACATCCGTCACAGCAAGACCGTTCATATCGTCATCGGCCCCCAGTTCGGCGCGCAGATCGTCGGTCAACGGCATCAGGGTCAGGCCCATCAGCATGGTCGACTGCGGCTCTGCCTCGGTGCCGTCATCGGCGTTCTCGTCCATATCGGCAGGCACAGCGCCATCGGCCTCTTCGCGGCGGCCCAGCACAACTTTGATGGTCTGGGTCTTGCCATCGCGCAGCACGGTCACGCGAACCGTCGCGCCCACGGGGCTGTTGCCCACCTGACGCACCAGACCGCGGGTATCGACGACTTCGACGCCATCGAAGGATTTGATCACGTCACCGGTCTTGAGCCCTGCTTCCTGCGCCGGACCTTCCGGCACGTCGGTGATCAAGGCCCCAACCGCTTTCTTGAGGCCCATGGCGTCGGCCACATCATCAGTCACGTCCTGAATGCGCACACCCAGCCAGCCGCGGCGGGTCTCACCGTATTCCTGCAACTGGTCGATCACGCGGGTGACCACGTTCGAGGCCATCGAAAAGCCGATCCCGATGGAGCCGCCATTGGGCGACAGGATCGCGGTGTTCACGCCGATCACCTCGCCATCCATGTTGAACAGCGGACCGCCCGAGTTGCCCCGGTTGATCGCAGCGTCAGTCTGAATGTAGTCGTCATAGGTGCCCGAGAGCGCCCGGTTGCGGGCCGAGACGATACCCGCAGAGACTGAAAAGCCCTGCCCCAGCGGATTGCCCATGGCGATCACCCAGTCCCCCACACGCGCGGCGTTGCTGTCGCCGAAAGAAACGAAGGGCAACGGCTGGCTGGCTTCGACCTTCAGCAGCGCAATGTCGGTCTTGGGGTCGGTGCCGATCACTTTGGCGACCAGTTCCTCGCCCGAGAAAAATTCGATCGTGATCTCATCGGCGCTTTCGATCACGTGGTTGTTGGTCACCACATAGCCATCTTCGGAAATCACAAAGCCCGAGCCAAGCGCCGAGGAACGGCGCGGGCGGTTGCCCTCGCCGTCGTTGTTGCGGTCCTGAAACTCGCGAAAGAAGTCTTCGAAAGGGGAACCTTCGGGAACGATGCCCTGCGGCCCGGTGCGGCCCTCAACCGTGGTAGACGTGGTGATATTCACCACCGAGGGGCTGATCTTTTCCGCAAGCGGGGCGAGGCTTTCAGGTTTGGCCAGCGCCATGCTGGCTTGCAGGATCAAGAGGGTCAGCGCCATCACCCCCATTGCCATCGCTCGCATCCATTGGGTGTGTTGTGCTGTTTTGGACAGGGAAACCGCCTTGGCCTGCATTCATCGTCTCCTGATTGTTCCTGTTGTTGCCAACGTGGGCAGAGTGCATTCCCAAAGGACGCGCTGCAACAGCAAAGATGGGGCCGATCACGGGCATTTCAACGGGCACGCGGCTGATGATTTATCGCTCGGGCCTCTGTGCCTTGGCAGAATGCGCGGCGAAACCGAACGTCCTTCGGCCCCTGATCCGGCCTTTAGACGCCCAATTGAAACGCCAGCCAGACAAGTATCAATCCGGCGACCACCACCAGTGCGCCGAGTTGGCGCAGCGCCGCCTCAGGGATGCGGCGGAGCATTTCCAGCATCTGCTCCAAAAACGAAGGGGCCAGTGCGTACACCAGCCCCTCGAATATCAGAACCGACCCTAAAGCCAGTAGAACTAGGCTCATTCGTCGACCGCGGCTGGCTGGTCGGCCTCCGCGTCCGGCGCGACAGGTGCAGGCGCGACAGGCTCAGGCGTGGTGGGGGCCGCGGGGGCGGCCTCCTCCTGCGTGTCGTCGGCAGCAGCGCTATCGTCCGCTGGCGCAGGTTCCGCCGCCGGCGCATCGGTTTGTGGTGCCTCGGCTGGCGTCTCGGCCTGAGCATCTGCCGCTGTCTGCGGCGGTGCGTTCGCATCGACAGTGGTCGAAGGATTGCGGTCGGAGCGCAGGTAGTTGAAGAACTCGCTGTCCGGCGACATCACCATGGTCGAGTTTTCGCCCCGCAGGGCCTGCTCATAGGCGGTCAACGACCGGTAGAATTCAAAGAACTCCTGATCCTGACCATAAGACTGCGCGAAGATGTTGTTTCGCTGAGCGTCCGCCTCACCTTCGATGATCCGTGCGTCCCGACGCGCCTCCGACAGGATCTCTTCATAGGTCCGGTCAGCAAGGGCGATCACACGCTGCGCCGCCTCGCGGCCACGGGCGCGTTCATCGGTGGCTTCACGCTCACGCTCGGCGATCATCCGTTGCAGGGTCGCGTCAAAGTTCTGCTCGGGCAGGTTGGTCTGGCGCAGACGCACATCAACGACCTTGAGGCCAAGCGCCTGTGCACGGGCATCTGCGCGGACACGAATTTGCTCCATCAGGTCCGACCGCTCGGGCGACAGGATCGTGTTGGAGGTCACGCCTTGCGAACCCAAAACGGCACGGATTTGGCTTTCCATGATGCCGCCCATTTCGCTTTCGGCCTGACGTTCACCGCCCGCACCCAAAGCTTGGCGGTACTGGACCATGTCGTCGATCCGGTAGAGCACGAAGGCATCAATTTCCAGACGACGGTCATCGGCGGGGGTGACTTCGATTACCGGAGTTTCCAGCGACAGAATGCGGTCTTCGTAGCGCACGACCTCATCCAAGAAGGGCACTTTGAAGCCGATGCCCGGCTCATTGCGAACCTGTTTGATCTGGCCAAAACGCAGCACCAACGCTTTTTCGCGCTCGTCCACGACGAAGACTGCCGAAAGGACACCCACGATGGCGATCACCAAGATGGGAATGATAAGACTTGTTTTCCGCATCAGTTCGACCCTCCGCCGCGCCGCAATTCATTGAGTGGCAGATAGGGAACGACGCCCTGCCCGCCTTGGCCGCTGCCGTTTTCGAGGATGATTTTATCCACGTCGCCCAGCACCTTTTCCATGGTCTCAAGGTACAGACGCTTGCGCGTCACGTCGGGCGCGTTGCGGTATTCTTCCAAGACGGCCTCAAAACGGCTGGCTTCACCCACAGCATCGTTCACCACACGGGCGCGATACCCTTCGGAAGCTTCCAAAAGCTGCGCGGACTCACCGCGGGCTTCGGCGGTGCGGCGGTTGGCATAGGCATCGGCCTGACGCTCTACCCGGTCACGCTCCTGCTCGGCCGCTTGCACGTCGCGGAAAGCGTCGACGACCGACTGTGTGGTCGTGTTGCCGTTGGCATCAGTGACCTGCACGGTTTGGCTGGGCGGGTCGACCTTGTTCACGTTGACACGCAGCACGTTGATGCCGGTTTTGCGGTTATCAAGCGTGGTTTGAATCAACTCTTTCACCCGGTCTGCAACGGCACCACGGTCCCGGTTGAGGATCGGCGCGAGTTCGGACTGGGCGATGACTTCGCGCATCGCGGATTCGGAAATTGCACGCACGGAGGCTTCGGGATCGCGCAGCGAGAATTTGAAATCGCGCGCGTTCTTGATGTTCCAGACCACCTGAAAGTCGATGTCGACGATGTTTTCATCGGTGGTCAGCATCAGGCCCTCATTGCCGCCCCCGCCGCGCCGCACGCCAAGCTCTTCGGTGCGGTTGGTGGTGACGTCAAAAACCTCTGCCGTGACCAGCGGCCATGGGGCAAAGTTCAGACCCTCGGTGCCAATGCCGGAAAATTCGCCCAAGAACAGTTCGATCGACTGCTGTTCGGGCCGCACGGTATAAAAGCTGGCAAAACCCCAAAGCGCCACGCCGGCCAAAAGGGCAATACCAATTGTCGAGCGGGTCACCCCTGGCCCGCCAGAGCCGCGGCCACCGCCGCCGGTGCCATTGCCCCGGTCGCCACCACGGCCGCCCATCAGGACGCGCAACTGCTCTTGGCCCTTACGCACCAGATCGTCGATCTCGGGCATTTGCGGGCGGTCACCGCCCTGCCCGCGTGGACCCTGCGGCCCGTCGTTGCGTCCCCCGTTGCCGCGGTCACCATTGGTACCCCGGTCTCCGCCGTTGCCCCGGTTGCCGCCTCCGCCGCCCCCCCAGGGACCTTGCGAATTTCCTGCCATTGATATGTTCCCCTCTCGGCCGCCCATGCGGCCTATCGTTCCAAAAATTGTACGCTTTCGCGCGATATTCAAGCCGTGCGGGTCGGATTACGCATCGTCACCAGCTCTTCGGACATGGTTGGGTGTACCGCGCAGGTGGCGTCAAACTGCTCTTTCGTGGCCCCCATCTTGACCGCGATGCCGACCATCTGGATCAACTCGCCCGCATTTGGTGCGACGATATGACAGCCCAGCACGACCCGCGTATCGGCGCAGACGATGAGCTTCATCAGCACCCGGTCGGCCTTGCCCGCAAAGGCCCCCTGCATCGGTTTGAAGGAGGTCGCATAGACCTCAATCGGTCCTTTGTCGCGGGCGTCTTCCTCGCTTAGCCCCACGGTGCCCATTTCGGGCTGCGTGAAGATCGCCGAGGGCACCAGATCGTGATCGACCGGCGTCGGATTGCCGCCAAAGACGGTTTCGACAAAGGCCATGCCTTCGCGGATCGCCACGGGCGTAAGGTTGATCCGATTGGTCACATCGCCGATGGCATAGACCGAGGGGACGGCGGTCTGGCTGTACTCATCCACCTCGATTTCGCCGCTGCGGCCCAGTTTCACACCCAGTTCTTCCAGCCCCATGTCATCGCTGTTGGGGCGGCGGCCCGTGGCAAAGAGCACTTGGTCGAACATCTTTTCGGTGCCGTTGGTCGGCTTGACCTTCATCGGGCCGCTGCCGTCTTCGTGACTGGGCGACATTTCCAGAATGTTGGTGCCAAGATGCAGGTCGATCCCCTTTTCCTGCATCATCTCGGCCACCATGCCGCGGGCTTCGTCGTCAAAGCCGCGCAGAATCTGCGCACCGCGGTAGTATTGCGTCACCTCGACACCCAAACCGTTGAGGATACAGGCGAATTCACAGGCGATATAGCCGCCGCCGATGATCAGGATCGACTTCGGCAGCTTCTCAAGGTGGAACAGATCGTCGGAGACCAGACCCAGTTCCGCATTCTCGATCTCGGGGCGCACGGGGCGACCGCCGCTGGCGATGAGGATATGTTTGGCGGTCTTCTCGGTCCCGTCGGAAAGCGCCACGGTATGGGCGTCTTTAATCCGCGCGCGGGCGTCGAAGGTGTCGACTCCTGAGTTCTTCAAGAGCTTGCGATAGACGCCTTCAAGGCGGTCCAACTCTGTGTTCAGGCGGCTTTTGAAGTCATGCCAATCGAAGGGCCCGGCCTTGAGATCCCAGCCAAAGCATTTCGCCTCATCCACCACATCGGCGTAGCCCGAGGCAAAGACCATCAGCTTTTTGGGCACACAGCCCCGGATCACACAGGTGCCGCCATAGCGGTCTTCTTCGGCCAGTCCGACCTTGGCGTCATGCTCGCCCGCCGCGACACGCGCCGCGCGCACACCGCCCGAGCCGCCACCGATGACAAACAGGTCGTAGTCGAATTCATTCTTGGCCATTTGGCGCCTCTCTTAGTCGTTTTTGGTATTGCGCGGGATCGCGCATATTTTGGTCTTGCGCGGGATCGCGCATATTTTGGTCTTGCGCGGGATCGCGCATATTTTGGTCTTGCGCGGGATCGCGCGTGTCTCGCTCTTGGGCGTTAATCGCTGAGGTCGGAAAACAGGTTGTCGGTCTCGACAAATTCCAGCCGGTCGGTCGCCACGGTGCCTTCATTTATGTCGCGCACCTCAACCCTGCCATCCCCGTAGCCGATCACAACCGCGTCACAGATATCTATGAACAGGCCGTTTTCCACCACGCCGGGCATCTGGTTCAGCACCAGCGCGAGTTGCCGCGCGTTGCCGATGCGCCCCAGCCGCAGGTCTAGAATATAGTTCCCCTCGTCGGTGATGAAAGGCACCTCGCCGTTCATCCGCAGGGTCGAGTTTTGGCCCAGCACATCCATAGAGATCAGCGTCTCTTCGACCAGCGCCTGCGTGGTCTGCCAGCCAAAGGGAATCACCTCGATCGGCAGGGGGAATGCCCCCAGATGATGCACCTCTTTGCCGATATCGGCGATCACCACCATCTGATCGCTGGCGGTCGCCACGATCTTTTCTTGCAGCAACGCGCCGCCGCCGCCTTTGATGAGGTTCAGCTCTGCGTCGAACTCATCCGCGCCATCAATCGTCAGGTCGAGCCATTTCGCCTCATCAAGCGAGATCACCTCGATCCCCACCTCCCGCGCCAGTTGCGCCGTGCGCGATGAGGTTGGCACGCCTTTGATCCGCAGCCCATCGTCGCGCACCAACTCGCCCAGACAGCGCACCAGCCACGCCGCCGTCGATCCGGTGCCAAGGCCCACGCGCATCCCATCCTCCACGAACTCACAGGCCCGTTTCGCGGCCACGAATTTGGCCTTGTCGATCGGTGATAGGTCTCCGGACATCGGGTGCTCCCACTCAGGCGTTTGCCGCGTTATAGGGCGAATTGGCATAGGGTGCGAGGGGCAAGTCGGCGGTTTTTGGACGCACGGCAATGCGACAGGACGGCCAGAGCGCGCCCTCCGTCGCTTTCGGCGCGCCAAGCGGCGGCAGGAAATGGTTGGATCGGCCCACACCGCTTGCAATGCGCCAAAGGTCTGGGCGATACCCGTTCCACCGCGCCCCGACACCCGCAACCATAAAAGGGTCCGCCACCTGATGTTTCTTTCCGTCTTCGACATGTTCAAAGTGGGCATCGGCCCTTCGTCTTCGCATACCATGGGGCCGATGGTGGCGGCGGGGCGTTTCCTTGACCAGATGCGCGCCTCGCCCTTCCAATTTGCCGGGCTGCGCGCCTCGCTCCACGGCAGTCTGGCCTTTACCGGGGTGGGCCATGCCACCGACCGCGCCACGATCCTCGGCCTCGCCGGATTCACGCCCGAAGACTATGACGCCGAAGCCGCCGAGAAGACGCTGGACAAGATCAAGCAGACCCGGCGCATCAGCGTCGAGGGGCTGCCCGAACTGCGCTTCGACCCCGAGCGCGACATGATCTTCGACTACGACACCAAGCTTGCAGGCCACGCCAATGGCATGATGCTGATGGCCACCGACGCCCAAGGCGACGTTGCCTTGCGCGAAACCTATTATTCCATCGGCGGCGGCTTCGTGATGACCGAAAAGGAACTGGCCGCAGGCAAGGACACGGATGAAGGCGCGCCGGTGCCCTTCCCCTTTAAGTCCGCCGCCGAAATGCTTGAGATGTCGACGAAATCCGGCAAGACTATCGCAGGTATGAAACGCGCCAACGAAGAGGCGCGTGGCGGGGCCGAGAACCTGCGCGCGGGCAGCAAACGGCTTTGGCAGGTGATGCGCGATTGTATCGACCGGGGGCTGACGACCGATGGCACCCTGCCCGGTGGCCTTCAGGTGAAACGCCGCGCCAAGGGCATCCATGACGCGCTGATCGCCGAGCGTGGGCAGAACCAATCCGCGCCGCATACGATCAACGACTGGATGAGCGTCTATGCCATGGCAGTGAATGAGGAAAACGCGGCCGGCGGCCAAGTCGTCACCGCGCCCACAAACGGCGCGGCAGGCGTGATGCCCGCGACCTTACGCTATTACCTCGACCATGTGCCCGGCGCGTCTGAGGCGCATATCGAAGACTTCCTGCTCACCGCCGCCGCCATCGGCGGGCTGGTGAAATACAACGCCTCGATTTCGGGGGCGGAAGCCGGCTGTCAGGCCGAGGTTGGCAGCGCCGCCGCCATGTCCGCCGCCGGGCTTTGCGCCGTGATGGGCGGCACGCCGCTGCCGAAATCGCCCTCGAGCATCACCTCGGCATGACCTGCGACCCCGTCAAAGGGCTGGTTCAGGTGCCTTGTATTGAGCGTAATGGGCTGGGCGCGATCAAGGCGGTCTCGGCGGCCTCCTTGGCGCTGCGCGGCGATGGTACGCATCTGGTGCCGCTGGACGCCTGTATCGAGACCATGCGCCAAACCGGCGCGGACATGAGCGAGAAGTACAAAGAAACCTCGCTCGGCGGGCTGGCAGTGAACGTGCCAAATTGCTGAAGCTGCGCAAATTTGCACAGGGCCCGTTCGCCGGGACCAGTTGTTGAGGACACCGCCACCGCCTATCTTCTAAGCAACCGCAAAGGAGAGCATCATGTCCCTCAGACCCACATTGGAAACCCGCCGCGCCACGCCCACAATGGAAGGCGCAGGCGTCAAATTGCACCGCGCCTTCGGCTTCCACGACCCGTCGGAGCTGGACCCCTTTCTGCTGTTCGACGACTTCCGCAACGACCGGCCTGAAGACTTTGAAAAGGGCTTCCCTTGGCACCCGCACCGCGGGATCGAGACGATCACCTATGTGCTCGAAGGCACCGTGGAACACGCGGATTCGCTAGGCAACACCGGCGATTTGAACGCGGGCGATGTGCAATGGATGACGGCCGGATCGGGCATCCTGCACCAAGAAATGCCGCGCGGGAATGCCGCCGGGCAGATGCATGGTTTCCAGCTTTGGGGGAACCTGCCATCGGCGCAAAAGATGACCGCGCCGCGCTATCAGGATATGAAATCCAGCGATATCCCGGTGGTGACCGACGACGACGGCACGCGGGTAAAAGTCATCACCGGCGAGTTCTGGGGCAAACGCGGCCCCGTCGATGGCATCGCGGCTGACCCGCAGTATCTGGATGTTTTCGTGCCCGCAGGCGTCAAGAAAACCTTCAAGATCGACACCTACCGCCGGGCCTTTGCCTATGTCTTTCAAGGCGCGGGCGCTTTCGCCGATGCCTCTGCCCCCTCGGGCGTGTTGCTTGAGAAAGAGGTCGCCGGTGAGGAGGTCAACATCCGCGACATGTCGGGTGACCGGACGCTGATCCGCTTTGGCACCGGGGATGAGGTGACGGTTCAGGCTGGCGAGGAAGGTGTACGATTCCTGCTGATCTCAGGCGCGCCGATTGAAGAGCCGGTGGCTTGGCACGGGCCAATCGTGATGAACACCCGCGCCGAGATACAACAGGCGATGCGCGATCTAAACAACGGGACTTTCATCCGCCCTGCCCATTGAACCGAAGGGCCGTGGCCGCTTAGGCAGTCACGGCCTTGCGCACCATATCCCAATATTGCGCGACGACCTCGTCCAGCGACAGCCGCCCGCCCGCGCGGTACCATGTGTTCACGCCCGTCAGCATCGCGATGATCGCCAGCGTCACGATCTTGGTATCGGCGACGGCGAAATCGCCGTTGGCGACCCCAGAACGAAGGATCGCTTCCAACCGGTCTTCGTAGTCGCGGCGCAGGCGCTCGATCACGGCGAAATTCTCCTCCGTCAGATTGCGCAATTCCATATAGGCGATGAAAACCTCATCAGGCCGATCCGCGTGAAAGCGGATGTGGAAGGCGACGAAGTCCTGCAACTGCTGCAGTTCGGAGCGGCTTGCATCGCTGGGCGTTTCGGCCAACAGGTCAGTCATATGCGCCTGCATCAGGTCAAACAGCAGGCTCTGCTTGTCGGGCGTGTAATTATAAAGCGCCCCGGCCTGAACGCCGACCTCAGCAGCAATCGCGCGCATCGACACGGCGGCATAGCCGCCCCGTGCAAAAAGCCGCAGCGCAGCCGCGCGGACACGCGGGCCGGTGATATCTGAATGAGAGCCTGTGGTTCTTGCCATGGCGGCAATTTAATGAACAAGCGTTCAAAAGCAAACCCCGCTTGCGCGAAGATCGCCACTGGGGCAGAACGAGGCATGACCCTCATGCGCACGTCCCGCCCCCATTCGATCACCGCCCTGTTTTTGGGCGTCTCGCTGATTGCGGGCTGCACGCAGTTTCCCGAACTCGACCGCACGATTACCCCAGAGCTTGAGGCAGCGCCCTACCCCGATCTGGTGCCGATTGACCCGCTTTTGGCCAAGGCCACCGCCGGGCGCATCGATCCCCTTCGGACAGAAGCCGAACTTTCGGGGCGAGCCGCACAGCTTGAAGCCCGCGCCGGTCGGATCGGAACGACAAGCACCAATGCCACGACCGCGACGCGGGTGGCGCGGCTGCGGGCAAAGGCCGCTGAGTTGCGGCGCGCACGTCAGGCCGCCGAAACCAGTGCAGAAGCTGAATAAACAGGCATATCCGAGATGCGTATGCGCGTTGCACGCAGGCGCTGAACCCGCTACATCGCGGCTATGCCCGGCCCCATCTGCCGGGCCTTTCGGATCAGACCAGAAGGACCACCGCCATGTCTAAGCCGCTTCGCCTCGGGATTGCCGGATTGGGAACCGTGGGCGTGGGTGTGCTGCGCATTCTGCGCCAGCAGGCCGCCCTGTTAGAGGCCCGCACAGGCTGCGCGATAACGGTTTCTGCGGTCTCGGCCCGCACCCGCAACAAGGATCGCGGGCTGTCGCTCTCTTCCTACGATTGGGAAGATGACCCCGTCAAACTGGCGACCCGCGATGATGTCGATGTTTTCGTCGAACTGATGGGCGGCGCGGACGGCCCTGCCAAGGCCGCGACCGAAGCCGCACTGGCGGCGGGCAAACATGTGGTCACCGCGAACAAGGCGATGCTGGCGATGCACGGCCAAGCGCTGGCCGAACAGGCCGAAGGCGGAGGCGTGGCGCTGCGCTATGAGGCCGCCGTGGCGGGCGGCATCCCGGTCATCAAGACGCTGATGGAAGGGCTTGCTGGCAATGAGATCACCCGCATCATGGGGGTGATGAACGGCTCGTGCAATTACATCCTCACCCGGATGGAAGACTCGGGCAAAACCTATCAAGAGATTTTCGCCGAGGCTGATGGGCTAGGCTATCTCGAAGCCGATCCGCAATTGGATGTGGGCGGCATCGATGCAGCGCATAAGCTGGCGATCCTGTCTTCCATCGCATTCGGCACCAAGATCGACTTTGACGGCATCCAGCTTGAGGGGATCGAGCGGGTCGCCATCGAAGACATCCGCGCCGCCGCCGACATGGGCTACAAGATCAAACTGCTGGGCGTGACCCAGAAAACCGGCCGCGGGCTGGAGCAGCGGATGATGCCCTGCCTCGTGCCGCAGACCTCGCCCTTGGGTCAGCTGGACGGCGGCACCAATATGGTGGTGATCGAAGGCGACGCGGTGGGTCAGATCGTGCTGCGCGGGGCCGGTGCGGGCGAAGGTCCAACGGCGAGCGCGGTGATGGCCGATGTCTGCGATATTGCGCGCGGGCTCTGCGGGCCCGTCTTTGGCCAGCCAGCCGAGACACTAGAGCAAACCACCCCCGCCAGCAGCCAGCGCCCTGCCCCCTACTATCTGCGCATGGCGCTGGTCGACAAACCCGGTGCACTGGCGAAAATCGCCACCGTGCTGGGCGAGGCGGGCGTGAGCATCTACCGGATGCGCCAGTATGAGCATTCCGACACTTCTGCCCCGGTTCTGATCGTGACGCATAAGACCAGCCGCAATGCGCTGGTTGAGGCGCTGGCGAATATGGACAAGACCGGCGTGCTGGCGGGTGAGCCGGTCGCGTTGCGGATCGAAGAGGTCTGAAGGTTTGCGTTGAGGGCCATCGCCTGCCCGCGGGACGGCGATCTGACCGCGAATATTGCCACTTTATGGTGCAGCCAAGATGTACCTTCGCAAATTAGCACCCAGCCCCACCAAATCGCCTACCCGGTCGCGTCAAAGGTGCGCCCTTAAAATACGGCACGCCTTTGGCGTGAAGGCCCGGCGCCTGCGGCTTGTTTCCCGGCCAAGTGCTACCTGCGCCCAACCCAAAACTTGCCCCGAGGCCCGCGCGAGGGTACAGGACAGAAAACACATTGCACCCAAGGACACCTCATGACCGCTTCTGCCGAATTCCAAGACCGCATGCTCTCACTGGGCCTCGCCCGTGTTTCCGAAGCCGCCGCATTGGCCTCGGCCAAGCTGATCGGCAAGGGTGACGAGAAAGCCGCCGACCAAGCCGCCGTCAACGCCATGCGCGAACAGCTCAACATGCTCGACATCGCGGGCGTCGTGGTCATCGGCGAAGGCGAGCGTGACGAAGCCCCCATGCTTTATATCGGCGAAGAGGTCGGCACCGGCAATGGCCCCGGCGTGGACATCGCGCTTGACCCGCTTGAAGGCACCACGCTGACCGCCAAAGACATGCCCAACGCGCTGACCGTGATCGCCATGGGGCCGCGCGGCTCCATGTTGCACGCGCCTGACACCTATATGGACAAACTCGCTATCGGTCCGGGCTTCGAGACCGATGTCGTCACCCTCGACATGACCCCCGGTGAGCGCGTCGAAGCGCTGGCCCGCGCCAAAGGCTGTGCGGCTTCGGACATCACCGTTTGCATCCTCGAACGTCCCCGCCATGCGGATATGATCGCCGAGGTTCGCGCAACCGGTGCCGCCATCCGCCTCATCACCGACGGCGATGTGGCAGGTGTGATGCACTGCGCCGACCCCGAGACCGGCATCGACATGTATATGGGCCAAGGTGGCGCGCCCGAAGGCGTGCTGGCCGCTGCCGCACTGAAATGCATGGGCGGGCAGATGTATGGCCGCCTGTTGTTCCGCAACGACGACGAAAAAGGCCGCGCCGCCAAGGCCGGGATCACCGAATTTGACCGCATCTATTCGCGCGACGAGATGGTCACCCAAGACGTGATCTTTGCCGCCACCGGCGTCACCGGCGGCAACATCCTTCCGGGCGTGAAACGCGAGCCGGGCTGGCTGACCACCGAGACGCTGATCATGCGCTCGCGCACCGGGTCGGTCCGCCGGATCAACTACCGCACCCCGGCAGAGTGAGGGCCAAAGCGGCCCTTACTCCACTCCCTTTCCATAACGGCCAAATGAGGTCCGCATGAGCTTTCTCGGTGTCGAAACATCTTTGAGCGGGCGGCGCTGGATCGGCCCTGACGTGGAACTGACCCGCGCGGCGGAACTGCTGGTGCAGCGCGCGGGCCTGCCCGACCCGGTGTGCCAAGTGCTGGCCCGGCGCGGCGTGGTCGACACCGAGGCGGCGGGCTTTCTGGCCCCCGCCCTGCGCGACCTGCTGCCCGACCCGCGCAGCTTGCGCGATATGGAGGCCGCGGCGACGCGGTTTCTCTCGGCCCTCCAAAAACGTGAACGCATCGCGATTTTCGCTGACTATGACGTGGATGGCGGCTCTTCTGCTGCGCTGTTGCTCGTCTGGCTGCGCGACATGGGCCACCGCGCGACGCTTTATATCCCTGACCGTATCGACGAAGGCTATGGCCCCAACGACGAGGCCATGTCGGCACTCGCCGCCGACCATGACCTGATCATCTGCGTCGACTGCGGCACGCTGTCTCATGGGCCGATCGCCGCAGCCAAGGGCGCGGATGTCATCGTGCTCGATCACCACTTGGGCGGAGAGACGCTGCCGGATGCGCTCGCTGTGGTGAACCCCAACAGACAGGACGAAGACGGCACGCTGGCGCATCTCTGCGCCGCTGCGGTGGTGTTCCTGATGCTCGTCGAAGCAGGCCGCCAGCTGCGTGAAGCGGGCCAGAAGGGGCCGGACCTCATGGGGATGCTAGACCTCGTGGGGCTGGCCACCGTGGCCGATGTGGCCCCGCTGATCGGCGTCAACCGCGCCTTTGTGCGGCAGGGTCTGAAAGTCATGGCCCGCCGCGCGCGCCCCGGTCTGGCCGCCCTTGCCGATGTGGCGCGGATGGACACGGCCCCCACGGCCTATCACCTCGGTTTTCTGCTTGGCCCCCGCATCAACGCGGGCGGGCGCATCGGGCAGGCCGACCTTGGCGCGCGGCTTTTGGCCACCGCCGACCCGCATGAGGCCGCGGCCTTGGCCGAGCGGCTGGACCAGCTCAACACCGACCGCCGCGAGGTCGAGGCCGCCGTGCGCGCCAGCGCCATGGCACAGGCCGAAGAGCGCGGCTTTGACGGGCCGTTGGCATGGGCCGCTGGCCCCGGCTGGCACCCCGGTGTCGTTGGCATCGTCGCCTCGCGCTTGAAAGAAGCCGCCAACCGCCCCTCCATCGTCATCGGCGTCGAAGACGGCATCGGCAAAGGCTCAGGCCGCTCGATCAGTGGCATCGACCTTGGCGCGCCGATCCAGCGCCTCGCTGCCGAAGGGCTGCTGATCAAGGGCGGCGGCCACAAGATGGCGGCAGGCCTGACGGTGGCAGAAGACAAGATCGACGCGGCGATGGAACGGCTTGGCGAATTGCTCACCAAACAGGGCGCGCATCTGGCTGGCCCCGCTGATCTGAACCTCTGCGGCATGATGATGCCCGGCGCGGCCACGGTGGAACTGGCCGAGATGGTCGACCAGGCCGGCCCCTTCGGCGCGGGCGCCCCTGCCCCGCGCTATGCCTTCGCCGATATGCAAATCCGCTTTGCCAAACGCGTAGGCGAGAACCACCTCAAGGTCAGCTTTGGCGACGGTCTGGGCGCGAACCTCGAAGCGATTGCGTTCGGTGCATACGACGGCCCCCTCGGCCCCGCGCTTGAAAACCACGGCGGCGCGCGCTTCCACCTTGCCGGGCGTCTCGACATCAATAATTTCCGCGGTCGGCGCACAGTTCAACTGCGTCTGGAGGACGCCGCGCGGGCCTGAAAACTTTTTCTAGAAAAAGTTCATTTTTCTGCTTGCAGCCCCCCGCAGTATTACTTAAACGTCCGCTCACAGACAGAGCAGCAACACACGAAACGCTGCACTGACCTGACAAAGAGTGGCCCGTTCGTCTATCGGTTAGGACGCCAGGTTTTCAACCTGGAAAGAGGGGTTCGATTCCCCTACGGGCTGCCACTTTTATCAACGAATTAATGCTTCAACGGCCGCTCCGGGCACTAGTGTCCCATGAGGTTCTGGTTGCGGGTCACTCTGCGATTAACGGGCCCTCTCGAGCCAGTCGAAGCGTGACCCAGCACGCCCCTCACGATCAAGCTTCTGAACATATGGAGCAGACGCCTTATAGTCGGAGTGAATCAAGCGGGCATCGATCTCGCCCAGGTAGGCACCAGATCGGGCCAAGTCTTGGAGGGCTTTGTGAACGCCATGCTGCAACAGAAAGCGCAGTTCGGTCTGTGCTTCCCGGCTTTCCCCAATAACATTCACAGTACACGTCAAACCGCCCGGCACGCGGCATAGATGGGCTACAGAGCTTACTGACGGCAAGAGTATCATCCTGCTACCCCCCCACCCCAGTTCTTCGGGGAGAGGCGGCTATGCAGCAGTGATCCGCTCTAAGCACCAATCCTACGGATCAATCAACGCAACGTCATCGTTCCATAATCCGACCATAGACGTCACCTGCGTGACCCTACCTCAATACAGCCCCTGAATTTCCAGTGGCAGTTGCTTCACCTGCTGCTGTTTCAGCACGGTCTTTGGCTGGGGTGTCGAGTCTGCTGATCGCAGCTTGTTGTAGCGGTTGGCCGAGGCGGCCGAGATATCTTCGCGGCTGCGCAGGATGGTGGGGCGCAGGAAGACGAAAAGTGTGCGTTGTGTGTTGCGGCCGTTGCGGGTCTTGAACAGCTCGCCGACCACCGGCAGATCGCCCAAACCCGGCACCTTGCTGCTGCCGTTGATCCGGTCGTCGGTGATCAGCCCGCCCAGCACCACGGTGCCGCGGTTGTCGGCCATGACGGTGGTGTTGATAACCCGGCGGTTGGTCACGAGGTCAGCCGCGCCTTCGACATTGGCGTTGGTGAGGCTCGAAATTTCCTGTTCGATCACCAGTTGCACCACCCCGCCCGCAGTGATCCGCGGCACCACGTTCATGGTGATGCCGACGTCACGCCGCTCAATCGTGGTGAAAGGCGTGGCGGTATTGCCATCGGTGGCAAAGCTGCCGGTGCGGAATGGCACGTTCTGGGCGACTACGATGGTCGCAGGCTCGTTGTCGAGCGTGGTGACCGAAGGCGTGGACAAGAGCCGCGCGCTGGTCGATTGCGACAGCGCCTGCACGAGGATGCCAAAATCGTTGCCCCCTGCGCCCAGTGTCAGCCCGGTCGAGAGCGCGGACCCCGCAGGCACGCCGACAGCCGACAGAACGGAGCCGAGCGAGACCCCGCCGCCATTGGAAAAATTGGTCGCGGCGATGGCACCGGTGGGAATGTTCGGACCCAGACCAAGCTGCGCGCCAAGCCGTTCGGCAACCTCGCCCGAGACCTCGACGATGGCCGCTTCGATCATCACCTGCGGGCGGCGCACGTCGAGCGCATGAACCAGTTGGCCGATCTCTTGAACCTGCGCGGCGGTGCCACGCACGATGATGGAATTGGTTGCGACCGAGGCCGTGATATTGACGGCATCCGGGGCCACAACGCGGCTCAGGGGGACAAAGGCGCCCTCCGCGCCCTCCTCGGCCTCAGCCGCAGCGCCCACATCGGCGGCCACCGCATTGGTGATGTCGGTGGCTTCGCCCACGGTGCCCTTGATGATGTCGGCAATCACCTGAGCATCGCCGTACTGCAGGTTGAAGACCGTGGTGGCCACGGCCTCGCGTGGATCACGGCGTGGGGCCACGTCCATCGCGATGGCAAGGTTGCGGATCTCGGTGATGTCTTCGGGCGTGCCCCGCACGAGCAAAAGGTTCGATCCGGGATCGACGGAGAGCCGTGCGCCGGTGCCTGCCGGGCCCAGCACCTCAAGAATGGCATTGCCCACGGTCGCCGCATCGGCACTGCGAAAGCGCAGCACTTCGGAGCGCACCAGCGCGTCACCGTCAAAGCTGCGGGCGATTGCCATGATCCGGTCCACATTGGCGCGGGTATCTGTGATGACCACCCCGTTGGGGTCTTCGACCGCTTCGATATAGCCCGATTCAGCCACCAGCGGGCGCAGCACTCGGACGGCCTCTGCCGAGGGCAAGCGATTGAGACGCAGCATCTCGGTCACGAAGTCCTGACTGCCTGCGTCGTCGGCCTCGCCCAGATTCGGGCCGCTCGCGGTGCGGGCCTCGGCCTCAGGCACCACCTGCCAGATTGATCCCGCCTGAACGGCGACGAAGCCGCGCACCCGCAGAATAGACTGGAACAGAGACCAGACGCCTTCGGCATCCAGCGCCTCGGCAGAGACCACCGTGACCTCACCCACGAGGCCCGGGTCTAACACCAAGGTCCGGCCGGTAATCTCGGAAATCTGTTCGACCAGTAGGGAGATATCCGCATCGCGCAGATTGATGACAAAGGTCTCTTGCGCCCGCGACGGGGCAGGCAAGAGGGTCAGCAGCCCCAGCATCAGGGCGGCAAAGAGAGTGAGCGGACGGGTCACTGCAGCGGGAATGACATCACGATCGTGCGGCCATCCCTTTCCACTTCGATGCGGGCAAGGCCGGATTCGGCGATCACGTCATAAAGCGCGCGATCCTTATCCACGTTGCCGACACTCTGCCCGTTCACACTTGTCACGATGTCTCCTGCCCTCAAACCAGCGCGGTTTACACCCACGTCGTGCTTTTCTGCGATGGTATAGCCTTTTTCCCCCGGCACCAAACCAATCGTGTCGAGCACCTGAGCCGGATTGGCGATGATGCGCTTACGCCACATGTCGATATAGTCCTGCGTGGTGACAGGCTCTGCCCGGGACGCGGCATCCACCTGTTCGCTGATCGACCCGCCCTTCCCCGAGGTGATCAGCGCCATCAGCCGCTCTGCGCCGGTCGGCACGGCCTCGGCATCCGGAGTGGCCTCGGCACCTGCAAAATAGAGCACAATTTCAGCGCCATCCTTGCTGAGAGTCACGCGGTCCTGCGCGATGGCGGTGAGCGTGGTGCCCGGTGCCACCTCCTCGTCAATGCGGTAGTTGCCCTCCGATTGGTCCGAGCGCAGCAGGGCCAGCGAACGGCTGGGATCATCGCGCACGATCACGCCCAGAAGGACCAGATTGAGCGGCGCCTCGACGGCTTCGACCTCGGCCACCGCCACCTCGGCGGCGCCAAAAGGCGCCAGCGCCAAAGCGGGGCCGAGATCGGTGGGGGCGGTTTGCGCTTCGACCGGCGCGCGCAGCACGGCGACGGGCGGCATCACCCGGTCATGGCCCATCACCCGCCATGTCACATCCGCCCCGGCCACCGCCACGCTGCCCAGAGCGCCAAGGATCACGGCAAGCCGCAGCCATCTGCCAAGGGGTGCTATCGGAATCATGACGGCGCTCCAATATCAAGATACCCATCCAACACGTAAAGCGGCTGGTCGCTGCCCGCGATCGCGCTGCGCAGGGTCACGGCCTCGACCGCCGGGTCTTCGGTGGGACGGCGGGTCACTGTGATGTCAAAGTCGACGCCATAGATTTCCAATGCTGAGGTCGCCGCTGGCAGCTCGGCGCGCAGTTCCGACAGGCGGTATTCTGCGGCCCAGCGGGCGGCGACGCGGTCCGACAGATCGGTGATGCGGCGGGTATGACCCTCGCTGGCCGAGAGCAAAGAGACCGCTCCAAGCGCCAGCACCGCCATTGCCACCAAAGCTTCGATCAGGGTAAAGCCTGCGTCCGCCTGCCGCCTCATTGCGCCCCCTCCAACCGGGCGGCGTTGAGACCGTCAAAGCGGATCACTTCCGCGGCGCCCGCGCCCGACAACAGTTCCAACGTCAACGGCCCGGACACACCGGGGTCCATGTCGCGCGACAGGATCAAGCTGCCCGCCGCATCGGCGATCCGGGTGCCGCCGTCAAATAGATGCGGCGCGGCGAGGATCGGCAGGTCATGCGCCTGCCATCTGTCGCCATCATAAAGATCAAAACGATAGCCTTCGGCCGCCCAGACAAAACCCATGGGCACCCCGGTCAAGATCACCTCATCCGCCGCTCGGTTCAGCCGCGCCACCAGCAGGTCCGCCTCCTGCCCTGCCACATCGCCGCGCGGACCAGAGCCAAAACTCAGCCCCACCACTCCGGCCAGAATGCCGATCAGTGCGAGAACGACAAGCACCTCCACCAGTGTCACGCCAGCATCGGGCAGCCGGTGTCGGCCCGGCGATGTGGAGGTGGATGTGGATGTGGCGGAGATTTGGGTCACCTGTTGGCCTGCAACTGCCCATGTGCGATGTCTGCATTGGCGCCCTCGCCCCCCGGCGCACCATCCGCACCCAACGACATCAGATCAAAGCCGCCAGTCTGCCCCGGCGAGGCATAGAGGTAATCATTACCCCAAGGGTCAATCGGCACGGCGGTCAGATAGCCCCCCGCCACCCAGTTGCGCGGCTCGGGCGGGGAGGTCGGGCGCACGGCCAGCGCCTCCAACCCCTGTGTGGTCGTGGGATAGGTGCGGTTATCAAGACGGTAGAGTTCCAGCGCCGAACTGACCGCGCGGATGTCCGATTGCGCCACCGTGGCCCGCGCCTCATCGGGGCGGCCAATGACGTTGGGCACGATGATCGCGGCCACCAGCGCGATGATCACCAGCACCACCATCATCTCGATCAGGGTCACCCCGGCCTCGGGGTTACGCGCGCTCTTGCGCGCTGGATGAGTGCGCGGGCACGCTTGACGCAAGTTTTTCCGATGGCCCATGAAACTGTTCCTCTATCTGTCGCGTGGCTTTGGCTATACTATGGTAAAGACAGGAAGATTGAAAAGGCAATTTTACGTGAGTAATCAAAGTATTACGTCAGAATTGGACGCCTGCGAGCGCCCCATAGACCTGCGCGATGAAAATACCTTGAAACCTTTGCTGTCTCCTGCCACGGTCGGTCTACTGGCCCGCGCCGATGCCTATTGCCCGAAAGAAAATGGCCTATCCGCAAGGCTTGTGGCCGCCGAACAGGTCGGCAGCTTTCTGGTCGATGTGCCCCGCGCCACTGCCCGCCAACGACGCGCTTTACTGACCTTTGCCGTCGAAGACCGTATCGCCGCCCCGATTCAGTCGGTGCAGGTGATCCAAGGCCCGCTTGAGAACGCCGATCCGGGTCAACTGCTGGCCTTTGTCCTGTCGCAAGAGATCATGACAGAAATCGCCGCCGCCGAGGCCCCCTATCTGCCGGAGTTTCTGATGATTCCGCGCCCCGATGCCGGGGGCGGCCCGGCTTGGTCGGTCTGGCGCGAGGGCGACCGGGCGGTGGTACGTTGCTCGGACGGCACCGGATTTGCCCTGCGCACCGCGATGCTACCGCTGTTCTGGAGCCGCTCGGGACACCCCAAGCTCTATGCGCTCGCCGACCCGCTGGATGACGCTTTACCAGCCGAAGACCTCTCTGCTGCGCCACCGCCACCGGACCCGCGCGACCTTGCTTTCAGCTTTGCGCGCCAGCGCACGACAGGGGCCGAAGGGGTTGCGGCATGGCGATGGGCCGCGGTGGCTGCCGGTGCCGCGCTGTTGATCCATCTTGGCCTGACGGCCTTTGACACCGCCGCCCTCAAACGCATCGCGCAGCAGGAACGCCTCGCAGCCGAAGCCGCCATTGCAAACATACTGCCCGGCGTCCCGCTGACCGGGGATGTCGGGCCGATCCTCGCACGGCTCACCCCGGCCCCCAGTGACGAGGGGCGCGGCCCCTTCTTGCCGCTGCTGAACGAGGTCGCGGGCACATTGGCCTCAGACCCTGCCAGCGTGGGGTTCCGCCGCCTGTCTTGGGGGCGGCGCGACAATTCACTGGTGGTGCTGATGCAAAGCCCCGGGCTGGAAGACCTGCAACGCATTGAGCAGGAACTTGAAACCGCAGGCTTTGCCGTGCGCAGCGGGGCGGCCACCGCTGGAAATGGCGGCGCGGAAGTTGAGATGCGCATTACCAAAGGGGCGGGCGGATGACAGGTTTTGATCGGCTCAGCGGACGCGAAAAACTGCTCATCGCTCTTGTGATCCCGCTGGCCCTTTTGGTGGCGCTTTACCGTTTTGCATGGATGCCGCTGCAAGCGGGTGAAGCGCAGGCGCGGGCCGATATCGCGGCGTACCGCCTTGTGCAGGACACCGCAGCACTGGCCACCCAGACCGAGATCGCGCCGACTGCGCCGATCAATGACACCCCGCTTGCCACCCGGATCACCAGTTCTGCCAGCGCGGCGCAACTGACCCTGCGCCGGATCGAGCCCGAAAACGACGGCATTCGCGTGACCTTGGACGACACGCCCTTTGCCACCCTGCTGCTTTGGCTTGCCGATCTCGAAGAACAGCATGACGTGACCCTTGAGGCGCTCGAAGTCGACCGCCGCCCGGCGCCCGGTGTGATTTCGGCCCGTCTGCTGCTGGGAGCCCTGTGATGCCTGAACCAAGCCTCCTGACCCGCCTCGCTTACGGCTTTGCCCAAAGCCATGGCGTCATCGTGACGCCCGGCGCCGAGGGTCCGCTGTGCCAGTATCGAAGCGATGCGCCGCTGGAGGCGCTGATCGAAGCGCAGCGGGTCTGCGGCACGACATTGACCTTCGAAGAAGTCGGCACCACGGAATTCGAGGCCGCGCTTGGCACGCTGTATCGCGATTCCGCGTCCGAGGCCGCGCAAGTGGCCGCCGATGCCGATGACGATCTGGTCACGCTTGCAGATACCGCAGCCTCTATCGACGATCTTCTGGCGCAGAACGACGATGCCCCGGTGGTGCGGTTGATCAACGCGCTGCTGCTCGAAGCAGTCAAGGAAGGCGCCTCGGACGTGCATATCGAGACCGAAGAGCGCCGCCTGCTGGTGCGTTTCCGCGTCGACGGTATCCTGCGCGAAGTGATCAGCCCGAAACGCGCGCTGGCGCCCTTGCTGGTGAGCCGGATCAAGGTCATGGGCAAGCTCGACATCGCCGAAAAACGCCTGCCGCAAGACGGACGGGTGTCGCTGCGTGTTGGGGGCTATGACCTCGACGTGCGGATCTCGACCATTCCGTCGCAGTTCGGCGAGCGGGTGGTGCTGCGCCTCTTGGACCGTGGCCAGACGCTGCGCGGCATCGACCATCTGGGTCTGTCGCCGCGCGATAACACCGTATTGAAACGCATCCTCGCCCTGCCCGACGGCATGGTGCTGGTGACCGGCCCCACCGGCTCGGGCAAGACCACGACGCTCTATGCTGGGCTCGACATGCTCAACGACCGGCAGCGCAATATCATGACGGTCGAGGACCCGATCGAATACACGATGGACGGGGTGGGCCAGATGCAGGTCAATGCCAAGACCGACCTCAGCTTTGCCCGCGGGCTGCGCGCGATCCTGCGGCAAGACCCCGATGTCATCATGGTGGGCGAGATCCGCGACCGTGAAACCGCGCAGATTGCGGTGGAATCGGCGATGACCGGGCATTTGGTGATTTCGACCCTACACACAAATACGGCCATCGGCGCGGTCTCGCGGTTGGTGGAGATGGGGGTTGAGCGGTTCCTGCTGGCACCAATGCTGCGCGGGCTGATCGCCCAGCGTCTGGTGCGGCGCAATTGTCCGGATTGTTTAGCGGATCACACCGTCACCCAGACCGAAAGCGATCTTCTGGCGGGCAAGGTCAAACCCGGAGAGATCGTTCAGAAAGGCATGGGTTGCGACAACTGCCAAAACAGCGGGCATCGCGGGCGCCTGCCACTGTACGAGATCATCGAAGTCGATGGTGATCTTGAGCGGATGATGCACGAAGGCCAATCCGAAGCCAGCCTGATCGCCGCGGCGCGGGCGCGGGGTCCGGGCATTCTGGAAGACGGCATCGCCAAGATGCGCGCAAGCATGACCACGGCGCAGGAGGTCGCGCGGGCAATCCATGAGGGCGCGGTTCTCCCCCCGCCAGCGCCCGATGCCACGCCCGCACCGGAGGTTGACTGATGCCCGCCTTTGCCTATGAAGCCCTGACCCCCGCGGGCAAATCGACCAAGGGCATCATCGAGGCCGCCAGCGCCGCCGCCGCCCGCAGCAATCTGCGCCAGCGCAACCTCGCGCCGCTCTCTGTCGAGCCGACAAAACAGAGCAAGACTGCCAAGCAATCGGGCTTTGGCAAGCCGCGCATCCCGCGCCGGGCGCTGACGCTGCTGACACGGCAATTGGCCACGCTTGTCGGGTCGGGCATCGGGGTCGAACAGGCGCTGAAAACCGTGGCGGATCAAAGCGGAAAACCGGCGGTGACCTCGCTGCTGCTCAACCTGCGCGCCTCGGTCCTAGAGGGTCGCAGCTTTGCTCAGGCGCTTGGCGATTACCCGAATGTCTTTGGCGATTTCTACCGCGCCTCAGTGGCAGCGGGAGAGACCTCGGGCCAATTGGGTCAGGTGATGGAGCATCTCTCAGGCTTTGTGGAAACCCGTGCCAAGAACCGCCAGACGGTGCAATTGGCGCTGCTGTATCCGGCGATCCTTGCCGTGGTGTCGCTGGCGGTGATCGTGGCGCTGCTGACCTTTGTCGTGCCCGACATCGTGCGCGTCTTTACCT
>Ga0208315_1000475_pt1 | contig 29174 bp, 46 predicted proteins | sample MalvireepMed_215_FD_184239 | JGI IMG/M metagenome (GOLD analysis project Ga0208315, IMG submission 184239) | Marine viral communities from the Global Malaspina Expedition - Malaspina viral metaG DeepMed_215 (SPAdes) (version 2) | ecosystem: Environmental > Aquatic > Marine > Oceanic | place... | reverse complement strand
CCGCTGTAATTTGCTGTATAACAGCCATTATTTATCTTTCTTTCTAGATCGGCCCTTGCGGGGCGCTTTAGGCTCGGCCACTGGCTCGGCCTTGGCCTTTGTTTTCGGTTTTGGTTCCTCGACGCTGGCATCCAGTTGGGTAGCCACGCCAAGAGCCTGTACGTCAGCAGCCTTGAGCGTCTTACCGGCAATCGCCAGTAAGCGCCCGTCCTGCTGGCCGGACTCCCCGATCAGGGAACCATCGTCAGCCACCACCACTCGTTCATCGAACGTGTAGGTGCGCTTGGCTCCGGTCCCCTTGATGTTGACTCTCAGCATGTGGCTACCCTCCTGAATTCCTAGACGCCGGTGACGGTTGCGAGCGCGCTAGCTCGGAACCAGACCATGGCGACCCGCATCGTGGCTCGAATGGTGACTTCGCCCTCGGTGAACTGGGTGCCAGTCCAGCCGGTTTCGATGTCAACGCCGCGCCGCACGAACAGACCCGAGTACCCCTGAAGGTCGCCCAAGCTGATCGTGTTTTCGGTGGCGGCGGTCGTCTCGACTACCGGCAAACCGAAGATGGTGATCGGCGCTGAAGCTGAAGGCGGTCCCCAGATGTAATTGCCGTTCACGTCCCTGAGCAGCCGGATGGCTTCCCAGTCAGATGGGTGAACGAACACCACTGTCGGGTTAGCAAACCCAACCGCGCGGCACTTGCGAATTGACTTGTAAATCGCGTCAGGGGTCGGGTCGCTGCCCTTGGCCGTAGTGTTGATGCCGCTGACCGAGTTCAGCCCTTCAAGATTCGGGGCACTGCCGTTGCCAGTAAGAATCTGACTGTCCAGCCTCGCGCGGATCATGTAGCTCAGTCTCTGGTTGATGTAGTCCCGTACGCCACCTACGTCAGAGAGCTGCTCGTCGGTAACCGGCAGGGCGACCGCGATCTTGCGAACCGTGCTGGTCGTCTCGGTCAGCGCGAGTGCAGCCTCACCGAACGCCGCGCCTTCTGAGGCTTCAGCGGCATTGTTGGTGAAGGTGGATTCGAGCATGTAGACCACAGCAGCTTGCTCGGTTGTGAAGAAGGGCACATGGTCCGCAACTGCTATCGGACGCTGTGCGGACAGCACCGCGTCGTCCAGCCGCAGATTCTCCGGTGCCCAACCCGCGGATGTCGTCATCAGGGTCTTGAGTTGGTGGGCGTCGATGTCCATGCGGGCCACCGGGCTTCCGCCGCTGCCACCCTTATAACCCTTATAGGCTTCACTCTCGACGAAGAAGTCCCCAAAACCTTTCAACCGCTGGCCTTCTGGCTGGGCCGGTTTCCATGTCGGCTCGGTGGCATCCTTCACACGCTTCTCAGCACTCGCGTGCTGCTTGGCAGCCTTCTGCTGGTCGTCCACCCATAGACCGAGATCTTGCGCTTCTGCGATGAGCGCCTGCTGGTGCGCGGCAACCTCATAATCTGTGGCGGGCTTGCCATTTAAGCTCTTGATCTTGCCGTAGTCGTAGGTTCCGCCTTCGACGGCGCAGCTCTGGAAGTTCTCGGCTACTTCCTTGTTCTTGGCCTCCAGCATTTCGCGACCCTCGCGGAGAGTCGCGGGTGCCGTGAACTTATCTGAAATCACTGATGCTACTCCTGCCCGAATCGGGCGAGTGATGCCATGAACGCCGCATGATCGGCTAGCGGGTTCAATGACGTTTCCTTCTCCGGCGGCTCAGTTGCGCTGAGGAGTTCCGACAGATCGGTGACGACCGACTGCATGGACTCCACCAACTCGCCCAGCCGCTTGCGGTTGACCGAACTCAGCGTCCGGCCCTCCTTGATCCGCAGGTCGGCAAGCTGACCTACGCGATCCCTGAAGGCGTCAACGGCGGCAAGCACCAGATCGCCTTCGTGTCCCATTGACAGTCCCTCGGCACTCTTGGCCCACGGGACGATAATGGATTCGTCGTCAAAGGTTTCTCGCATCTTCTCGTAGTACCGATCCACCACGTCTCTGATGTGGTCCTGATCGACCTCTGAGATATCGACGCCGCCGCGTGCGCCCTGAAGTACACCGGCAACCGCGAAGATGCCGCGCGGCACTGCGTAGAGTTTGTCCTCGGTGATGTCGGCGAACGGGAGCTTGAAGCCGCCAAAGCTGCTGTCGTCCTCCGGGTCATACCAGAAGAACGCCTTGGCGTATTTCGGCCAGTCGATCTTCTCCTTGTCGCCTGAGCCGTCGCTGCTGGCCCACTTCCGCACGCGGCCAATCGCGGCACCGCTGCTCCAGCTATAGTCCCGGTCGTACAGCGGGAGGTCGCCGAAGTCGGTGGCTGTCTTGACGGCGAGCGTCGCGGTGTTCTCGCCCGCTGCTCGCATGACTGGGCTGACCTCAAACGGTACGAGCTTCTTCAGGAACCGGACTTTCTCGTCGTCCTGCTCCCCCTCCTCGCTCTCCTCGACCGTGAAGCCATAACTCCACTCTGACCGGACCTCGTGGTCCTGCTCGAATTTCAGTGTCTCGTATAACTCGCGCCCGCCAACTGAGTCTAGGTTTAGCTGGCCCTCCGCGATTACCGCGTCGCCGTCCTCGCGGATCGTAGCCACGCCGACGGGTAGGTCATCACGAACGGCGCTGGAGTGATTGAACCGGCTAACGCGGACGGTAGCGGCATCGGCGAACGCACCCTTCAGGGTTACGTCGTGGTCTTTGTCGATGACTCCGAGGGTCGCGATGCGGGCGAGGAACAGGCCGGAGTCGGGACCGGCTTGCCCATTGACTTTTAGCTCAGTCTGGCCGGTCCACGTCTTCACCATACGGCGGTAGCCCTATCTTCTAGCGCCCCGCCGTCAGAACCACTTTAGGACTCGAAGCCAGATTGCACAACAACAAAAGCATTAGCATTCGGACTTGACGGTACGTTAAGTACCTTATATACTCCGTGTGTAGTAGTTGGAAACGGGGAGGCGCCATGAGAACCACCGATGCAAGCACCGCACGATCAGTCGAGATGAAGGCCCAGACGTTTGCACAAGCCAAGCCCGAGGCGATCCAGATCAGCCGCGCCAACCCCGGCAAATACATCACGGTTGTTTCGGCCTTCGGTGCCTTCGCCGGGATCAGCAACCGCCTCCACGTATTCGCCCCCAGCGACAGTTGCGTCGGCTGGTACGTTCTGAACGGTGAGGTCAAGTCCTTCACCGAGGCCCAGATAATCGCCGACCAGAACGCGACCCCGGCCCTGCACTAGCCCCGAAGCTTTCACAGAACAGCCGCCCCTCCGGGGGCGGTTTTCTCTACGCTCTATCGGCGGCTAGGCTATAAGCCAGCGGCAGGAAGACCCGGCGGCAATTCGGGTGAGCTACCTGCCATGCGTTGGCTTCCTTGATCGAGATCGTGCGTCCGTTGATATCCTCGGCTGAGGACTCGCCCGGCTTGAGTCCCGAGACGTGGTGCGTGAGAGCGCAGCCGGGGCCATCGGATACCTCGACCGTTCCCATGCCCACTTCTTTGTACCGATGCAGCGCCGCGCCGTTGTTGGCATACGCGAGTTCGGTGCGGGCAATGCACTCGGGTCTGCCCCGGTACAGCTCCTCGACCATGCCCTTCAGCGGTCGGTAGCCCACCTTGCGCGTCGCCGTCGAGCCGTAGGCGATCTCATACGGCGAATAGCCCGACGCCTGCCCTAGCGTGATGACCCGCTGAATACCACGGCGCGTCGCGTTGTTGATTTTGACGACCCGCTGAGCGCTCTGCTCGGTCAGGAAAAGCACCATCGGATCGGTGCCGACGATGACCGCCGCCCCCGCTAACGCGCCCGCTGCGTTCAGGCTCGTAACGGTCATTTCCAGCACGTAGGGTCGCGACGCGGCCACAGCGCGCAAGTCCTCGCTCACCCCGACTAATTGGCTAGCCGGGTCTTTGAACTCCCCCTCGGCGAAGCTACTAGACAGGTAGCCGCCGGACTCCATCCATGCGGTGGTCACGCGCTTGGCCTGTCCTCGGAAGAATCGGCGCATGGCGTTGCGAAACTTGCGCCCGATCACCTGCTCGGCTCGGCGCGTCTGCGCCACGATGCGTCGGCGCTGGGCGCGGCTAAGCTGTTTAGTCTGGTGTGTCGAGGACGGCGGCGACTTCCAGCGGATCGTCGAGCGCCCCGTTCGCATGGTCGTCAACGAGTACCTCGTACTTCTCATCATCGCCTTCAGCCGCTATTCCCGCACCGATCTCGATCTTGTTCAGCGGCATTATGTACACGTCGTCGCCGGGTTCTACCGGCAGGTTCAGCGCCGCACGAGCCTCACTGCGTTTCGCGATTGACCCCTCGACCAGTTCGCGCCAGCGCCGGGCCATGTCGGTCGCGTCGGCCTGAAGCACCCGCACGGAGCCATAGTCGAAGTACACCTCAGCCGTCGGGTCATCGTCGAAGTCGGGCAGCAGTTGGCTTGTGAAGTCGTCCGCGATGATCGACTGGATCGGGATCAACCCGCTCTCCCACGCCATCTCACGGGCTTCGCTCATGTTGGCAAACGTGCTGCGATCTAGCCCTGCACCCAGACCGGCGACGATGGCCGGGACGCCCAGCACGCCGCTGATCCGCTCCTCGGGGATTCGCCTGATCTCGCGTAGGTTCATCTCCTGCGGGCTGAAGCTGACCGTGGTCACCTTGGTGGCCCCTCGCATGATCATCAATCGGCCACGGTTGTCGGAACCGAACTGGTCGCCCCAGCGGTCGCGAATCTGTTCGAGGTCGGCGTCGGTGACCGCACCTACGCCTTCGCCGGGAGCCAGCACCACGCCGGGGATGGCACTGTTCCGAAGCAGCGCCGCCGTGAAGTTGGCTGCCTCGTCGTCGGTGAAAAGTTCCCTGAACACGCTCGCCAGCGGGCTGCGTCCCAGCTTGGTGTTGTCGGGGCTGATCCCGTAGCGGAAGTGAATGACATCATCAACGGCGAGCTTGGTCGATTCACCTGACCCGACGCTGTAATCGTAGTGGCTGATGAACGCATCGCCCTCGGCGGACTGGTAGCCCCGACCGGCATCGCGCGAGGTCGTCGCAGGGGCTAGCGTCGTAGACGGTGCCCACCAAAGCTCCACCACGTTGCCGCTCGCTGATCGCACCTTGATGATGTAGGCATTGCCGGTGACGATGAAGTCGGTGCAGAGCGCCATCCGAAGGAGCCGACCGCTGAAGAACGGGTTGGGCCGGTTGAGCAGAATCCGCAATGGGTGGTCTGGTACGGCGCTCACCTGCTGGGTTTCGCTGTCGTACCGGCGCACGCTCAGATCGGCTTCGGGAAAGGTTCGCGCCATCCAGTTGACGCACGATCCCACGATGCTTGACCGCAGGAGTGCGCTGGCATCCCCGTAGCTCGACTGGTAGTTGTACCGCGTCTGCGGTAGCAGCGTGCCCCCGCCAGCCGTATCGGTGGAGGTGAAGAACTTCTTCAGGCCGACGTTCAAGCCGACGCGATCCCAGAACCCGATATCAGATCGCTCCCCAGCGTTGCGGCGGGTGTCGCCAGCGCGAGACGGCCAGAGCTAGCGCGTCCACGGTATCGTCATGCGCCCCTTCTTGGGCAGCATACCGCGTTCCGGTGCGGGTGTACGTAAACTCGAACTGCTCTAGCTCGCTCGTGATCGCGCCGGGTGGGAACCGGATCGAGCGTTGCTGGATCGCCACGGCCAAGCCCTCAAACAACTGCTGCTTCGATCCGCTGCTGAATTTGACACCCTCGAAGTTTCGTCCCAGATGCGTTACGTCACCGCTACTCCACGGCTGTTGTAACGCCTCCAAGACGGGATCGCCGACGCCCGTGCTGTCTACCAGCGCCGCCGCGTTACCCGTCTCGCGACGCACCACGTCTATTGTTTCCATCCACGGTTTCTGGAAGCGACGCAAGCGGCAGACCGTCCCGTGTTCGTCGAGCGCAATGCCGACCGTCCAGTCAATCGACTTCGCTAAGTCCCAACCCCATGCAATCGGCTCACCCTCGCCGTCCCACGTCGCCCACGCCGGATCGGTGTCGAGCGTACAGGCAGCAATGTACTCATCACCAAACGGATTGCCCGTATCGACGTGAGCAACGGCCTCATATAGCTCCTGAAATACGTGCGCTGGCAGATCGGCTCGCGCTTCGCTCACGTCTGCCGGGGTCAGAATGCCAGCCTCCACCGCGTCATAGGCGGTTAGACGGCTGTACGCATATCCCGGCTCGCCCGCTTCGGCCCGTCGGCAGAGCTTGTAGAACCAGTTCCGACGACCCTTCACGTTTCCGATAATTCTGATTGGCCCCTGCGTCGCCGTGAGCGTGGTGCGGATCGCGTGCCAGCTAGCCTCGCGAACCCTGCTGGCCTCGTCGATCACGGCAGCGCGGACATCCTCGCCAAACAGCGCGTCGGGCTTCTCGGCGCTCTTGAACCAGATCGCCGCCCCGTTGCCAAGACCGACTCGCATATCGGAATCGTTCGCCGCCCATAGCTGGCCGTCCACGTACCGTTTGAATCGTTCGAAGGCGATGCGGGCCTGCGAGTAGATCGGGGCGATCCACCAGTACGCGAAGCCGGTGCGTCCCTGCTCGATGGCCTGCTCGGTCAACCACGCCAGACAGCCCACCGTTTTCCCCGACTTGGTGCTGGCTTCGATGCAGACGATTCGCTGGTCGCCGAAGATCGCGGCTTCCTGCGCCGCGTAGAGCGGCGGGCGCTCCCACGGCTGCTGGGGCAGCGGCACGGGTGGCGCGGGTGTGGCGCGAACCAGCGCGGTGCGGTTCACTCGGTCGCGTCCCTCAGCTTCATGGTCGCCACCATCTCGACCGGCCCTGATCGAGCCTGCGCGATCTGCACGCGGTCGTGGTACGTGCCGGGGTCAAGCGACTTGAGTAGGAAGATCAGCGCCGTGACGTTACCGTTCAAGGCCATCTGGCGCAGCGTGGCTTCCAGTAGCTCGATGCTCTCCTCCTTGGCCTCGTCGAACTCGGCCCTGAATGCGTCGTCCTTGTTCAGCGTCGTATAGACGTGCTGGCGGTTGACACCGGCGGCGAGTGCGCTGGCTCGAATGTTGCCGCTATTCGCAAAGGCCGCGAGGAACGGGCGCTTCCATCGTCCGGCGGTGCGATCCGTAGCTGACCGGCCTCCGCGTTGTTTAGCCACTACGCTGTCTTCTTGAACTCTTGCCTGATGATTCGCGGCACGGCCTTGTTCCAATCGATCTTGTGGTGCAGCCGCATCTTTGCCTTGGTGTCGCGATAGCGCGGGCGGATGGCCTGACCCATCGGATAGACCGTCGTGCAGGACGGGGCAGCCATCACGGTGTAGAACGATTTGACGTAGGTTCCAGCATCGGCATACGCCTCGGTCATCCCGCCTTCGTTGCTCTGCGTCGGTTGTTGCTCCAGTTGTACCTGCATGTCCGTAAAGAACAAGTGCCCTATCTGACCCAAGGCTAGATATGTATTCACGTCCTCGTTCAATCGACCACGGAACAGGAAGGGCTTGGTCGTATCGCAGACAAAGGAATTCATAGCCTTGCGCTTGAATCGTTCCCGCTTGTTGTCGCCCCCGATGTGATCCCCGCCCTGTGATACGGCAATGGACAGGACGGACGTGGTTTCCAACACCTCGGTCAGCGCCTCGAACACGGCGTCCAGACTTCGTAATTGCCATTTGTGATATTCCGGCTCGTCGGTGGTGCTGGTCCCATGACCCTTGCCCAGTCTCGTCGCGTAGCGGAACTGGGTGTAGTCGTCGTCCAGTTGCACGAAGAACCGGCATCCCACCTGCTCAGCCAGACCCCATAGCGCGTTGCGCACCCAGACGGTGGACAGCCGAATGGGGGACACGTCGTACTGGTCGGTGCCGCGCATGACCTTTTCCTTGGAGAACGTCAGCACCTGCTTCCCGTATGCCTCTCTGTAGTCCTGCCCTGCGGGGTCTTCGTCGTCAATCACCAAAAAGACCTTGCCCGTATAGCCGTGTCGTTCGAGCGTTCGGAGGGTGTGAATCCGGTTCGGTCGACCATTGGTCAGAATGAAGGCACAGAAGTCCTCACGCATCGGGGTAGTCCTCGTGGAATGCGGCGTCGATGTTCTTACCCAGACGAACAAACGCACTGGCGATGGCTTCGTCGTAATCAATCACCACCAGCGCGGATCGTTCCATCAACGTCTGAACGTTAGCTGGAGCGTGGGCGTAGTAATTCGCAATACGTCCAAAGTTAAACGCCACATGCCGCATCGCCGCATCCATCAAGAACATCTCCACGTCCTCATCGAGGTTGGCTTCCTGTATTTCGCGCATAAGCTCATCGGCCTTGGTTCGGTCGGTTAGCTCGTCGATGCTCGGCTGATCCCCTGTCGGCTCATACGTTGGCGTCCCCACCGTATCGGTGTACGTCACCTCCGTGGGTTCGGCGCGTTCCTTTGCCACGGCTGCCAGTAGTTGGTTGATGGCTTCGTTGTCGGTGTCAATGCGTTCGATCAGGTTGGTTAGGACGTCGCTGTTCGTTTCAGCCATTGCCCCAATGGGGTCATAGGTCGCCAGCACCATCTCGGCTTCTGCTTCTGTGAGATCGGTTACAAGAACCGGAATAGTTGCATCACCTACAATTTCTGCTCGGGCGTGTCCGTCGATAATGACCAATTGCCCGTCGTCGTTCTCCCGTGCCAGCACCGCTCCAGCAAATCCAACTTCATCGAGCATGGCGGTCAAGGCTCGTTGTTGTGCCTTGGGATGTCGCCGCCAGTTGGACGGGTGCGAGGCTAGTTCGTTGGCCGGAACCAGCCGCATTTCGACCACGCGATCCTGAACATTCATCCTTTACGTTCAGCCATCAGGGGCCAGACTGGGATCGTCTACAAAGTCCGCGTACCGCTGCCGGATCACGTCCACATACTTCGGCTCGATCTCCATGCCGTAACAGGTGCGGCCTGTTTGCTCGGCTGCGATCAGCGTGGTGCCGGAACCAAGGAACGGATCATAGACATCGCCCTCGTGGTTGCGGATCGGCTTCGCCATGCACTCGACAGGCTTCTGCGTCGGATGTAGTTCATTCCGAGACGGCTGCGGGATCATCCAGACTGACCGCTCGGTTGATGGGCCAATCCAATCTGCGCTGCCCCTCACCGCGTAAAGCATCGGCTCATGCGCCTGCAAATAGTGAGCGCCCGCACCGGCGAAGTGAGGGTTTTCCTTGACCCATATCAGCAGGGATCGGATTTCATATCCGCATGAACGCAGCGCCTCATAGGTCGCGTCTGACCTTGTGCCAGCGTGCCACACATAGGCGACCTTCCCCACAGCATGACGAAAGGCCTCTCCCCACGTTCCCCCAGCATCGTCACCATCGATTCGCTGTCGCTTGTGCGTGTTGCTCGCCCCTCCTTCGTACTCCACGCCGTAAGGCGGGTCGGTCACCATCAGGTTCGGCACCTCGCCGCCCAGCAGCGCCGCCACATCTGCCGCGCTGGTCGCGTCCCCGCACATCACCCGATGCAGCCCTAGCTCGTAGACCACGCCCAGCTTCGACTTCGGCTCTGTCGGTACATCCGGCACATCATCGGGATCGGTTTCGCCGTCCTTCGTGCGGCCCAGCAGCGCCAGTAGCGTCTCGTTGGCGGTGTCGATACGTGAAGCCAGCGCCGTGAACGCCTCGTGGTCTTTCTGTGCCATCGCTCCGATAGGGTCATAGGTTGCCAGCACCACGTCGGCCTCAGCTTCGGTCAGGTCAGTGACCAGAACCGGCACCGTGGCCTTGCCCACCATCTCGGCTCGGGCGTGACCGTCGATGATGATTAGGTGCCCATCGTCATCCTCGCGGGCGAGCACCGCCCCGGCGAATCCGACCTCATCCAATACGGCGGACAGCGCCCGCTGCTGAGCTTGCGGATGCCGACGCCAGTTCGACGGGCTGGCGATGAGTTGATCCGCCGGGACCAGCAGCATCTCTTTGACGCGATCTCGCATTTCCATCGCGAAGCCTTTTAGATGTCGTCTTCTGTCGCCCGTACGCGCCGATGATACAGGTCAGGGGATAACGCGACCTAGCCTCTCAAAGCTCGTGCATGCGTCGCACAGCGTCCCTAGCGCGCTGTCAGAAGGTATGGCGATTGAGCATCACAAGCTGCTCCACCAATCGGAGCCGCTTTTCTCCCTCGCTCTCCTGTTCCAGCATTTCCTTGCGTTCGCGATCCAGTTTCTCCCATCTTTTCCTTTGCTGGTCTCTTAGGTGACGAATGAGCGGATCAAGCTGACTGTTTGCCATCTTAGGCACCCTCCTGTCTAAGGACCGCGCGTCGCTCCCGCTCGCGGATGATCGCCTCGATCTTGGACAGGGGCGTGACGAGCGAGTACGGCCCTGCCGCCAATGCCTCAGCAATGCGGTCGAGCAGATCGTCGGGATCGGGCCCGGGTCCGGTACACCGGGCGTCAAGGTCGGTGTCGTCGGATCGCTGCGCGGTGCCGTAGGTCATGACTCCTCCCCTGCGGTATAAATCTGATACGCCCGGATGATCCGCTCCCGCCTCGCCATCGTGATCTCGTTCCGGCAGCTGTTCTGGTTCTCGGGTGGGAGCCAATCGCGGACCGCTGCCAGCAACTCGGCCAGTCGTTCGTCGAATACCCACAAGATTTCGCCCTCGTCATTCGTCACGTCGTCTCTCTCCTTTGTGTCCAAACTTCTTCAGGCCGCGCAAGTCTCGCCGTGCAGCGGGCATCCCTGATCGGTCGTCTAGTGCGGGCACTCCCGTCTAGCAACCAACGCTTCGATGACCGCGAACCGCTCGTCTAGGTACTGCGAGTGCTTGCGGGGGATGGGCCGGTCGTATGCGTATCCGGGCATCGCGTAATTCGCCTTGAAATCGGCCTCGCATATGTTGATGACTTCGTTCAGGTCATTCAGGGTGTAGGCCAGTGCCTCGTCGCTCATCTCTCTGGCGCTCTCTCTGGTGATTGCCATCTGTCTCTCTCCGCTATTAACTATGTGTGGAGTATACAGTCGAGCGTTACACGTTGTCAAGTACTCGGCGGGTACCATCCGAGGTCGTGCGGGTCGTCGCGCAGCGCCCACTCGATGCGACCGACGGGTGACACGAGGCGTCGGAACTTCGCCAACGCCTTTGGCGATGTCATCGCTGCTCGGATGTCCCGTGCCTGCACCCCTCTGGCCCAGTACGGACCCTCCGCCTCTATTCGCTCGCGGACTGCGGCTGCCAGCCGATCCGCATCGGCGGGGTCGTCGCGAACGATCTCTGCGACGTGCCGGATGAGGAGCTTCTCAAGGTTGAGGACTTCTTGAACCCGGCGACGGCGGGTACGAGGTTTTCTCATAGTTCCGTCAGCAACACGGGTCTTTGAAGCCGCAATAGCGGCAGACGGCTAACGTGCTGCCCGCTATCGCTACCATCGTTCGTCCGCATGACAAGCACGGCCCGGTCGGTAAAGGCTTCACGTTCGGCTTGCGGGTCTTCTTTGCCCTTACGTCCACGGGTGCCAGAACAGCAAGCCGAAGAACAGGCCGGCCAGAGCCAGCGCCCCGATGAACCCGGCGGCATCCAGCCACCGCGACAACCGGCTCGACCTCGGTCGATCAACTCCCCATATCCACGGCGGGGCAGGACTGAGCCACCGACGCAGCACTGGGTCGTATGCCCGATTCACTCGTGGTGCGTACCGAGGGTGCCCGTCGGGATGGTCGCTCATCATCCCTCCGGGGCCGCGTAGCCCTTGCGTGGGCACACTCGGGGTAGGTCTGGGCGGTAGCGCACGAGCACATCACGCCTCCCGTAGTACGGCCCGGCCCGGTCATCGTAGCGCGACGGTGCGACCGCTCCCCAGCCTAGACGCTTGAGCACGGGCTCCTGTATATCCCAGTTCCACCAGACGCCGTAGGGTCCGCCATCAGTGACGGGCAATAACTGGCGTTCAGAGAGCGTGCCGTCCGGCAGGCGTATTTTCATCTCGATCCACGTCCCCAGCAGTCGCCGGTCCCGCGACGCGACGCCGAGGCTCTCGTCAGTTAGGACAGCCCACGAGTAGTACGGGGACGCCGGATCGAGGTGTTCGCTGGTACCGCACTGCCAGTACCAGCTCGTTCGACGGCCCATGTACCCGACCCATCGCCGCTCGCTGTTCGACCAATAGCCCCCGTCGTAGATACTCTCCGACCCGTAGCCGCTTGCGTGGGAGCGCCACATCCACGGGTCGGCAGCCGAGACGGGAGCGGGACTTTGCGTCAGCAATGCGCCCGCAAGGATGGCGGCTGCGACTATGCGTACCGAATGCCTACCCGGTGTCGGCATGTTCGCCTTCTACGACGCGAGGGGCAAACAACTTGCCCAGCTTGGCCTTGGCTTCGTCGAGTGCCTGTCTCGAAAGCGGATCGGTCGCCTCGATTTCCGCGATCTGAGCCGCGCCTTCAAGGTGTCTCCGCTCTACCGACCGTTCGCGTAGGTCGCCACGTTGATCTACGGCACGCTCTTTCGCGCTTCTCTTGAGCCAGTTGACGGCGAACTTGGGTAGGCTGCGCTTGGGACGACGGGACGCTGGCGCAGCATCGAGGAAGGCCCGCATAGCCTCAAGCTCGATCCCGATATCTAAGCTTGGGAACAGGGGTCGCCAGCGGTCGAGATGAGCCGAGGTAACTGGTTGTAAGTCTTCAAACGACAGAACGGAGGCTCCGTTGTCCGGCTCCGTTCGTTCGTTACGTTCGTTTCGTTCCGTTCGTTCCGTTCGTTCCATAGCCCCGTGACGTGCGCGTGACGTACCCGTGACGTGCGCGTGACGGTCGAGGGTGTCACGGGTATCACCTCTAACCCTTTCACGCCGCCGTCGCTGACGCTCCCGGTTCGCCTCCCGTTGGGCGAGTAACTGGCCCTGATGCACGTCCCAGTCATGCAATACGAAACCGTCGTCAACGCGATCAACGAATCCTGAGCCGACCAAAGCCTCGATGAGATCCACTTGACTCACGCCAAGAGCGGCCATGAGGTCTTCCCCGGTGATGCGGCTCAGGTCGCCGCCCTCCGCGTAATCCACGCTCCACGTCCACAGGTCGATTAGGACGCCGACAGCCTCGTGCCGGTTCATTGACATTGCCTGCGCCAGCCGAGCCACCTTGGGATGGCGCAGGAGCGTAGTGTCAACTCTTATCCACGTCATCTCTCTCTCCTTTCCGAGTCGTCAGTTTACGCTATCGTCCCACGGCGACTTCTCGGTGAGCCTTTTCATGTCCTCGACCGGGATGTGTACCACCGGCTCGATGTCGGCAGCGTCGCGAGTCTGCTTCGTGCGCCCGCCCATCGCGATCTCATAATCCGGAAGCTCCTTGTGGGCGACTGAACACGTCCAGATACCGTCTGTGAATCCGGCAGCCACGACGAACAATGTTTTCGGGTGCATGAGATGTGCAAGGTAGATGCCTGCCTGCCACTTCCTGAGCGCCAGAATCAGGGTCGGAAACTTATCATGCGCGTGCTTACGGCACTTGACCTCCACGATGCGCCGAGGGTGGAAGTAGTCGGGGCCGTATGAATCCGGCATCTTATCGAGCCGGATGCCGGACACCTTCATCAACTGGTCGGCGACAAACGCTTCGCGCTTGAGGTCGTCCTCGGTTTCAAACCTCGGTCGCCACTTTCCCTCATACGTCATGCTGCACCTCCACGAAGCGGTCGAACGTCGATTTCCGCATCACCACTAGCGCGTCGTCGTCGGCTGCATTTGTAAGACCAATGAAGAGCACGTCCCGGCCCAGCAGCCACTTGAGAATCGTCGCGAAACCCGCGCTGGTGGATCGCTTCTTCACCTCGGCTCGTAGCGGCGTGCCGTCAGCCAGCATCATCGTGAAGTCCGGGCCGTGCATACCGCGCGTGCGCTCGACGCCGTAGGCACGGGCCAGCCTCCGCTCGAAAGCCTTCCACGTGCTATTCGGCATCGGTGTCGCCCCCTGCGTCCTCGGGATCATCCAGACCCGGCAGGTCGTTGATGGTGCCGCCCGCGTCCAAATGCGCGTCGAAGACGACCGCTCTCTCGGCCTGCGGGTTACCGCCAATCGGCAATTCCTTGGCGTGCCGGGACAGCACGGTCTTCCGCACCATCCGGGGCCACGACAGAGGGTCACGCCACGGCGAGTCCGAAGCGTTCTTGCCCGGCGACATCGCCTGCGCGGTGTCTATTTCAGACCGGCTCAGCACCTCGAATGTGGTCAGGCCATTGGGCGTAGTCGCAATGCTGTAGGCGTGGCGCATGAGGTCGTTCATCATCTGCTCGATGGCGGCGGGTGTAGCCCGGTCGCTTAGCTCGCTGATAACGCTCTGCCGGACGGCATCATCCGGTTGGTGATGGAGGGTCTGTTCTGAACCCTCGACCCACCTCCACGATTCGCCTTCATAGTGCAGGCGGGTCTTGATCGTCAGACCGCTTCGGCCGAGCAGGGTTACCCACCCTCGATATCCAATGACCGGCACGGCGTCTATCGCTTCGGAGCCCGACTCGCGGCTCAATTTGGAATTCTTGAACGGCAGTACCCAGAGTTGACCGGCTGCTCCAATCGGCAGGCCAAGCTCTAGACTCACCTGCACGCAGCGCCAGAGCGTCAGGCGGCGGCACTGGAGGATGCGCGGGTTAGTGGCACCGGCCTCGATCAGCAATTGCACCGCCCGTTCGGGTGGGAGTGACTCCTGCGCGACTCTCGACAGCCGCCCCTCCCGTTCCTTGAACCACAGTTGCAGGTCGTCAACACGCTCAGCTAGATTCGTTGCCATTGCACTCTCCTTTGGGGAAAGCCTTGGCTTCCCCTGTGTACCTTAATTATACCTTCGCGACCAATCGTCGAGTGCCGTCCTTCCCAGCCCGGTATGTGACGGCCACCGTTCCGTCCCGTCGGTTGATCTGGTCGAAATCAGCGCCCATCGCGTCGATGAGGACCGTATCCAATCGCCGCACGTGCGCCAGTTCGACCTTCAGAAGATTCTTGGACGCGACGCGTGCATCCAGCACGGCCTCAAGGTCGTCATCAGCGACAAGGATCAGCCCCCCCTCAGCCGGTGCGCCCACGACGATATCGCTGCGCTGGTCCGGTGGCGGCGCTTGACCTGTGAGTACGTGGTCCGCGAACCAGCGTTCCGCTTTCTCCGCAGCCCCTACGAACCAGCCCTCGTCCCGCTCGACGCTGTACCACCTCCAGTCGTTGCCGCCGATCAGGGCGGCGATGACAGCCCGCCGCGCCCCGGTACAGCCCAGCTGCCAGCGGACCTGCGCGAGGTAGTGTTCGGGCACGTTGCCCTCGGCCTCGCTGCCCGACGGACCCCATTCGCCGCCCATCCACGCGCTGACGTTCTTACACTCCAGCAAGATATCCTCGGACGGATGCCGCAGCGTTTCACTGGAGTGGGCGTAGTAGTCGGGCGTTGCAGCGCAATGAGGGAACCCAGTGGCGACCCACGGGGTCACGTAGTCGTCAGAGAACCGGCTCACGTCAACGGAGTGCTCCTCGGCGTAGCGCCCGGCAATGAGCGGTTCAAGCTGGTGGCCCCAGTACCCCAGATCGCCAAGGTCAGCGTCGCTGTCTGCGACCTCACGCGTCTTGTCGAGCCACACTCGGTGCGGGCCTCCCCAGCTATCTGGAGCGATCCCTAGCAGGCGCGCGATGTCGGACGAACCGATGTACTTGCGCCGCTCCTCCAGCCATCCGGCTGTGGTCAGCAACATGCTCATTCGATCTCTCTCCTTTCAGACCGACCTAGAAGGCTTCCTCTACGTAATCGTCGTCCGAAACCGTGACACTGGCGACACCCTTTGCAGGCTCGGGCAGATCGCGCTCGTGCCAGAAGTACCCCATGCCAGATGGGTGCTGCGTGGGTCGAGGGAGCCTGCCCGATCCGATCCACTGGTAAATAGTCTGCCTCGACACCCCATACCGCCCCGCCAATTGTGACGGCGACCACCACGGCACATCTGCTACCAGATCACCGCGAGCAGCCAGTACAGTAGCCCGCACATCGTCATTAGCCATACCCATCCGACCCCCTCCTTCAGCCACTCTGTGGCAGTACCGCTGGCCGAGACGCCAGCGATTGAAATCCGATACCGGCGAGGACGCACCACGCGCAGCCTCGCCACATGTTGGAACTCCACCTTGCTCACAATTCGTCTCCTCGCTCGGGGCCGAACACCGACCCCTCGTCGATCTCCAGCGCGATCCCTCTGGCCTCAGCCCACCTCGCCACGTCGCTCGGCCAGCAGTTGCCGCCACCGTCGCACAGGGTGCAGGTGTAGACGAGGTCGAGCGCGAGCATGTGGACCTCGCCGCCATCGCACACGGGATTCGGGCAGAGCACCTTCGCCTCGACGTACTCCGGGTCATGCGGGTCCGCGACATGCCGCGACCAGTGGACGTGGATCACGAGGGCACCCCGAACTTCTCGCGGGCGTCCGCGCAGAGGTCGATCAGCGCGTCGGTCAGGGCCTCCACGCTGACCAACCCGCTGCTCTCGACCTCGGTGTATGGCACATCTTGTTTCTGAAACCAGTCGATCACCTCGCCGGGCGACGGGTCGCCGAGGCCAAGGTGGGCATTGATCGTGTCTCTAATGCCCCGCAGCTCCTCCTCCGAAACGTCGAACAGTTTGCACTGGTCGCCGTACTGGACGCCCACCTCGAAGACCGTGAACTCCTCCCCGTCGTCGCTGGTGAGCCGCTTGAGGAGCGCCTCATACGGTCGGCGCCCCGGCGTCCTAACATTCTGTACGAAGATGTCAGCCATCGTCTCTCTCCTATCCTTACGACCCGTCATCTTACAGTGTGTATGCGGCCCTTGTCAAATCGCCTCCCATCAATCGTCTCGCGCGCTGGCCGCGTTTCCTGACACGTTCAGCGGTTCCGTCCTCTCGGCATCTCACGCAATAATGCTGGCGTTGCGGCTGGGGCTTGCGGCTCGGTTCATAGAGATCACCACACCCATCACAGACATATTGGCCGCTCGACATGCGGTCCAGCACTGCGGCATGGGCGGCGATGATCCTTTGCCGTCGCGCCATCGTGAGGTCATTCCGGCAAGCGTTCTGATTCTCGGGCGGAAGCCAGTCGCGGATAGCGTCCAGCAACTCGGTCCATTCGCGGCCCTGCGCCCGCAAGGGTGGAGTTGCCATTAGGCGTCCACCTCCTTCTCCTCGACCCACTCCTCCAGAGGTGTGCCTTCGCCGATGAACAACACACGTTCAGCGATTCCGTGAACGTCCCCATCCAGCCAGACGGGTGCGGCGTTAGTCGGGGTGCTCGATGGGTAGCCCGGTGTGGGTGCGCCGTCGTCCTGAATGCTGGCGACTGAATACACCCCTGAACGGAGCCAGAACGCGCAGTACGCTGCGGCCTCAGCTGGGTCTCTAAACGCCTTAGCGAACTCGCCACCGATGTAAACCTTGAACCTTGACCATTCCATCTGTCTCTCTCCTCTGCCATGTCCGACCGGCTAGCCCGGCCAGTCGAGCGCCCAAGGGCGACTCAGGCGCTCGGCTGGAGGGGTCAGCCGTAGCCGAACGTGACCTGCTTCATTGATGTCAGCAGCCCCGTCGTCTCCTCGAAGACGCCCTGCAACATGTCGCAGAAGACCCCGGAGGTTTCCGAAGTCCACTCGCCCCACGCCTTCCCGAATCGAACCGTATATGTGTCGCTGCCATCCAGCACGATCTCGCAGAGGGTGTACTTGCGCGAACCTTTGAACCGGAACCGAAGCGAGTTCTCGCCCATCTCGAACTCGGTGGCGCGGAGCATCATTCGGAGCATTCCGGCCCCACCGAGCTGGTCAATCGTCTGCTGGTGAATCATCAACGGCATTCGACTCTCTCCTCTTCTATGACCGGATCAACCGTCTCGACACCGTGCAGAAGACCGAGAAGGGCGGCATCGAGGGATCGCTCCATCTCGCTCTCTATATAAGCACCCTCCACGACTGGGACCCCCATCAGCGCGTAGGCTTCGCGCCGTGCTGCTTCGGGATCTCGGCTTCGCTGGTCTCGAATGTTCTTGGCTTCCTGCTCGGTCATCCGTTGCTCTCTCCAGCTACTTACGATGCGTAAAGTATACGGGAATACTAACGACTTGGCAAGTGACCTTTACCCCATAGGACAGCCCCCCGTGGCCGGAGAGAGCCAAAACCACGAGGGGCGTGTCTGACGGGCGGGACGAACTATGGGAGGTTGTCCCTCCAAAGTATAGCTGCGTCAGGACACGGGCTGCACGGTACCGAACATGATCATCAGCAGGAGGAGCAGCAGCACGATCACTGCTAGGCCCACCCGCTCGTCATCGGTCAGGCGTGCCGCCGTCGTTGGGTCCGCCGATGCTCCCGGCCTGAACGTCGTACTGGAGCACCAGCAGCGCGCGGAACACCCGCACCGGCCCGCTCCAGCGAATCGGGCAGTTAGGCTCAGGCTCTACACGCCTCGTAGGGCGGTCGCGGTCGCGGTCGTCGTCCTGCGTAGCGGATCGCATAGGTCACTGCCAGCGCAACGAGTACGGCGGCGGCGCTAGCCCTTGCCGTGATCCGCCACACCCTGCCCTACCAGATAGGCACTCAGGAGGATGACTAAGTTGCGCCCGATGGCCTCGGCCTGCTCAGGGGCAATCCAGACCGAGAGCAGCGACACGATAACGCCCGTGATAGCTACCCACAGCTTTCGGCTGTGAAGGCGCGGCGGCACGTTGATGTTCATGGGCCTCCTCATATCTTGCCAATCCACTTCTCGTTCAGCGCGGTGAGTCGCCCTCGATCAGTCTCGATCACCCCGCGTCCAGCCCGATTCAGCGCCCTGATTGTAAACCCAAGGTCAGCCATGGCGTCCAACATCTTGGCGTAGTCCGACCGCTGCGCCGCTGAGCTATTGGCGTCTGCGTCAGGGAGTGCGTCCACCAGCAGTGGCCCGATGTCGAACGTCGCACCCGTGGAGATGCGCCGACCTTCGACGTGGAGGTGCGGCCCTGTGCTGTTGCCGCTCGTGCCCGAGAGCATCAGCGGCGTCCCGGCCTCGACCCACTCGCCATCCGGTGCCGCAGGCAGGAATTCTTGCCCGTGCCCATATCGACTGAACACGTCGAGATCGCGGTGATGGACGGTTACGGCTAGCCCATACGCCCGCTCGCCGTAGTCCCGCCGCGCGACGACCCCAGCGTGCATGGCAAGGACCGGGGTGCCCAGCCAGCAAGCCTTGTCGATGCCTCCATGCGGACCCCACACGCGCGGCTCTAGGTAGTCGCCTGTCGTCGGGATCGAGTCCCAATTCTCTAGCGGCTTGAGCAGTTGTAGCTTCAAATCCGAGTCCACTTCAGTTGGCGCTCCGCTTTGTAGCGGCATATCTGCCCACTCGGATATACGCCCGCATGTTGGCCTCTCCGACGCAGGTGGGGCATGACCAGCGAACGCCATGCCGGTCGTCGCTGTACGTTATCCGGCACCAGCGCCCACGCCGGGCCACGGAGGTGTCGCGCGCCTGCGTCGGGCAGGTGGAGCATTTGACCGTCACCGCGACGCCAGCATCAGCAAGAGACTCGCCCAGCCCGCGACGTTGAGCGCGCCCAGCGATACCGCCAGCCGAATCCCACGCGACTCGGATCGGGCGATCCGGTCCCGCAGATTGACCTCGCGTCGATCCACCTCCTCACGCGGGACGATGACCTTGGTGACGCTAACCTGAAACTCCGCAAGCTGGCGCGTCAGTTCCCGTATCTCGCCGCGCTCTGCGCCGTTCATCCACTAGCTCTCCGGCGAGCGCGGCAAGTCGGCCGGCCACGCTTCATTGAGGTCTTCGGCGGTTGTGTAACCCGCGAGGTCGAAGGTCTGCGGGATGTCGCGTAGCACCTGCTTAGCAGCCCCTACCTCAGCCTGCGCGTCTGTGTCGCCGTCCTCGACTGCCCGCATAAACGTGACATCCAGCTCGACGAGTTGGGCGTCGCGATCCACCCGGATGACGTCCATGTGCATCCCCCGCGCCGTCTCCATATCCACTGCCACGGTCGCGCCGTCGTCGGCCCAAGCGTTGCGAAACAGCCGCGTGGAGGGGATCACGCCCTCCTCGACGACACGCCGCGCGACACCCTCCGGCACGCTGCGTTCAAGGCACGCCGCAATAAGCTCAGCTTCGTCTGCGTAAAAGCCCTGCTCGATACTCTGATACACCGGGACCACGACGCAGAGGTTCTCTGTCTCAGGGTCCACGTACACGATTCGCTTGCTCATACCTGTTCCCCTAGGCCAATTAGATGCATGGACGAGCCATCGGCCAGCGACCCATTATTATCAGTTGACCTCACCTGTAGAGTCCCTGCCGCCTGCCCGGTCGATGCGACGTTCGGAGTGCGCGTGAAGCCGGTCTCGATCGTCAGGGCGCAGGACCAGTCGGTGCCGGAGAAGTCGGTGGCGATAGTGACTGTCCAATCGCCCGTGCCATTATCAGCAATGGAGGTGGTGTTGTAGGCGGTGCCCTGCACTCCGCCGGTGGCGTTGAATTTGCAGTATGTCTTGCTAACGCCCGGGCTGTAGCGAATTAGATCGGGAGCAGCGTAGGTGTCCTCGTTCGTCTCGGCTTCGAGCGCGCTTTGCGTAGCCTGATCAGGCCCGCCACCCGCCGCGCCGGTCTGTATCTGACCCGACCCGATCTTCAGCAACTCGCCGGGCAGGTCGAAAAGTATGCTGCCTGTCGAGGCGTGCGACGTGACAACAACACCAACCCGTTGACTCAGTTGGGCCGAGCCGGTCAGGGCAGTGGCCGTCCAGCTTCCAGCGGTTGCGCTGAGGTATATCGGGTCGCCAACTGACGATCCGCTCGTGTCGAGGCTGCCAAGCGTGTATCCCCGGAATGCGTAGCCCGCCGAACCGTTGGAGATGTCCGCCTGCAACACGTATTCGGCTAGGCGGGAATCCGCGTCGGCCTTGGTGATCTGCGGTGCGCTCGTGCTGGCGTCATACCCTGACACGTACACGAGGGTTCCTGCGGTGAGGGTACCCCCCGTGCTGTTGTCCACGGGTATGCCCAGCCGTATCGACTGGACGTGGCCGGTGCTAGTTTGCCCCGCAATCCACGCTTCGTTGCTGACCACCCCGTCGTAGATGGACTCGGTGAGTACGTCCCCAGCAGCCCTGTCGAGGGTGTCTGGGTCACTCCACGTTTCAGTGACGGCCATGATTCATGCTCCTATGTAATTTCCGACGCCGGTGACGTTGATGATGACCGGAATCTGAGCGGCTGAAGTCGGAGTCTCGCTCAGACGCCATTGGGTGAGGTGGCGTTGCGCCCCCGCGTGCGCCTCTGACGTGTGCTCGATTGCCTCGACCCAATACTGCTTGTCGGTATTGCCAAACGGTTCCGTGATCGTCACCCGGTCTCCGAGTTCTCGGGCCAGCATCGCCGCCGTTGTGCTCGACGAACTCTCCATCCCCGCGACCGCAGGCGTCTTCGGGTCTTTGAATTTCAGCACCCGCAGCTTGGCCCGTGACAGGGCGGCGGCGTCATCAGCCACGTATGGGGTCGTCAGGGCGCCGAGGTCGCGCTGACCAAAGGTATTCTTGCTATCGGTGTCGGAAGCGGTCTGGGCGGTGCCTCCGGTCCGTGTGACGGTGGCGGAATTAAATATCGTGTCCACCATATTCGTGGACTGGAAGGTCATCAGAGTCTCGCTGGCCCCGTCAATCGAGCTGGAGGAGGCGGAACTCTGGAAGCGAGCGTTGCGATCCTTGAACGTCGCCTTGCCGTCGGAAGCGATATAGAACGTGCCCATCTCGGCTTCGAGCAGTTCGCGGATCAGTTCTAAGCTCGTCGCGGTGCCGTCGGCAGAGAAGTCGTCGATGGTGTCTCCGGTCCCCAAGTCCCTTAAGGTGTTTGGCCACGAGATTTCGTCGAGCACCGAGCCGATGGCCGCGCCGGTTGTCGTCGTTCCTGTGCTGGCAATCGTGGGCGACCGTTGCGTTAGCCATGCGAACAGGTCGGCGCATTCGAGCGTCGCGAACGGTGCCTGAGGACTCGGGTCTGAATCGATGCTGGTTATGAAGCCATAGAACAGCGGGTACTCTGTTCCGCTGAAGGTCGCCGTGATCCTTACTGCCTTGAATGGAACGACATTCGGCGAGAGGCTGGAGCCAGTGTTAGATGGGTTGAATTTCCCACTCTGGTCCCTGAGCCGGATCGTCGCGGTACCAGCCATCAGCTGTGCTTGGTCATCAGAGCGGCCCCGCTGCGTATAGAAACCCACGGTGTCGTCTGTGACCGACTCGAATCCAGCGTCGGCGGGCCATCCGCTGATCGTGTCGGTTCCGCCGACGGTGGATACCCCGATCCTGAACAACCCCTCAACTGAGCCGCCCCATGCGACCTCGAAGGCGTACTCAATGCCCGTTCCTGCCATCAGGCCACTACCGCGTTCACGTTCAGGACCGACTGGTTGAGGCGGGTTGCGTTACGCATGGCCTGAACTGCGAGCGCCGATAGCTGACGCTCAGTCACGATGGACCCCTGCACGATGATCGTCTGCTGAACGGCACCACCTTGGCCCGGTCGTGTGACGCTCACGCGCTCGCCCGGCGTGGCGGCGAACGACACCAACTGGCTGTCAGGACCGCCACTTCCCGGCACCATGAACGATCCACCACGCTGGAAGCCAGTAAACCCCTGACCGAAGCTGATGCCCGCCAGTGTCCCCGCTGCAAATTGCATCCGTTGATCCGGAGTCAGTTCTTCAATCTGGTCTATCGCCCGCAAATATTCTCGCTGTGCGTTGGCCTCGCTTAACACTTCAAGTCTCACCTGTCGCCCCTTGCGCTGGGCCGCAATGGTTTCGGCTTGAAATCTGCTGACTGGGTCCCTCGGTGGGTCCACGCCTGCTTCTTTCGCCCGCTCAACAGCAGCGCGGTGGGCAATGCGTTCGGCATTCTCGGTCGCGCGGGTGGCTCGTTCCGCAGCGTCTACCGCCGCATCTGCCGCATCACGAGAAGCGTTCGCAGCGTCTCGGGCTGCATCGGCCCTGTCTTGCTCGCTCCGAAGCACGTCCTCATTTGCATCCCTCAGGTCGCCTAGCTTGTCGATGAACGTGTCCACGCTCTGACCCGACGCTACGCCCCACTCCCTGATGCGCTCCTCTAATAGCTCGAACCCCTCAGCCGCCTGCTTGATGCCAATGTCTGCCAGTGCTACGTAGGCCGCCTCCAGCACTTCCGCTTCTAGACCGATGGCCTCCAGTGCACCTTGCACACCATCGCTGGCACTGGCTAAGCGCCGCGATGCTGTCTCCGCTCTTGATAGCCCGCCGCTGTATCTCCGTATTGACACAACGCCGTTCTCCGCAGCGTCATCTACCTTATCGAGACCTTCACTAAGATGGCGGGTCCCGTCCGCGCCCTCATAAAGCGCGCCGGTCATCATCCCAAGGGGACGCTGGTAGTCCGCCGTTGCCAGTTCGACTCTTATCAGGCTTTCCCTAACATCCTTTAAGATGGCGTCTACCTCAGCCGCTTCATTACCGGCGTTGGCTAAGGCGACCGCGAGAAGGTGGAGCCGTTCTTCGAGCGGTGGGAGAACGGCCTCGGCCAGCATGTCCATCAGCTCATTCCTGAGCTCACTTTCGATATTGAGGTCGCGGAGTATCTCTGTACCGGCGGCGACCGCGTTATTCATGGCGAGCTGCCTCTCCTCAACGGTGAGGAGTGTGTCCGTTAGCTCGTGCAGCCGTTCTCTGCTTATCACGACCGCCCCACTAGCCAGATTCATGGCGGTCCAACTGGCTAAGATGGCTTCTGCCTGAGCTTCGATGGAGACGGTCTGATCTTCAAAGGTGGCGGTCAGGTACGCCATATTGCGATCTAGCGGTTCCACTGCGTCGGCTACGTTACGCGCTCCAGCTTCAGCGTCCCCGAAGCCCTCTGTTAGCGGTACTAGGGCGTCTGCCGCGCCTCGCGCTGCGTCTTCAGCGTCCCGGTAGTCCTCTTTAAGACCACCTACCGCTTCACCGTTGTCCTTCACGGCGTCGGTCGTCGAAAAGAGGCCATCTGTGAAGTTCGCGAGCTTCCCCTCCACCTCCTCCCACATCTCGCCTAGCTTGTCGCCAAGACCCTTCCACCAGCCGAAGATATGCCCCACTACGGCGATGGCAGCGACCAGTGCGCCGATGACTAGAATCCATCCGACGGTGACCAAGGACATCGCTGCTATGGTCTTGGCAAGGGGAGCGAGCGCCCGCGTATTAAGGATCGTAATGGCCGTGGTCATCAGCCCGATTCCCGTGGCAACCGGCCCAGCCACTAGCGCCACGAGTCCCAGCGACGCTGCGACAGCAGCGATAGCAATGGCGGCTATCTCCGCAGGCGGCCCTATATCGTTTATCACGTCGAGGAATGTGTTGACGATGGGCAATGCCTTTTCGCCGATCCTAATACCGAGCGTCTTTACCTTAGCGGTCATCTTCTCGAATGCCCGCGACGTGCTTTCCTCCATTATTTGGAAAGCCTTCTCCGAGGCTCCAGCAGCGTCGCCCATGCTGGCTACGTTCTTGGCGAACGTCTCGGCGTTGTCCCCGGTGATCCCGAGGATGGCCGACACGCCTTCCATGCTGCCCAGCAGCGCCTGCATCTCTGATATGGAACCGCCCGTAGCATCCCTCACGATGTCAGCAGCCCCCGCCAGCCCCAGTTGCTGCACTGCCAGTTCCCCGGACTCGAACCCCTGTGCCCGGAAGATTGCTGTGAGGTCATCGCTGGGCTTCGTCAACCCTTGGATGGCGGCGCGTAGCTGGGTAGTGGCTACCGAGGTGGGCGTGCCCTGCGCCGTGATCGTCGCCATCCCTGCCGATATCTCCTCAAAGCTCACGCCCGCAGCATTGGCAAGGGGAGCCACGTTGAACAGCGCCCCGCTAAGCTGGGCGAAGTCAGTCTTCCCAGCCTTGACGGTGGTGAACATGATGTCGGCTGCTTCTTGAGCACTAATGTTCTGCCCAGCGAAGGCGTTCATCACCGTTGTCAATCCATCCACAGCCGTCTCGGTATCGGTTACGCCACCAATAGCGGCCTTGCTCGCGATCTCCAAGAAGCTGATGGCGTTGTCCGTTGGGACGCCCGCGCTGATCGCCTGATAGAGCGCCCCCGTTGCTTCAACGGCATCGACGCCTAGGGCGCTCGATAGATCGAGCACGTCTTTCTTCATGGCGTCCAGATTGTCGGCCACCTCTGGCGTCAGGGTTGCGACCTCACGCATCCCCTTGTCGAAGTCGGCAGCCATCTTGATTGAAGCCCCACCCGCAGCAAGAGCCGCCACGCCGACAAGCTTCAGGCTCCCTTGGATTTTCCCCAACGCGCCGGACGCATTGTCCTTAGCGTTGATCAGGATTTGGAGTTCGGCTTTGCCGATAGCCATTAGGTTCTCGCGTCCCGCTTTGCCCAGCGTTCCTGCGTCTGCTGGGCGTCCGTCTCAGCCGCCATCACCAGCATCCACCCGTCGATGACCGCCGCTGGCGTGGCGCAGAACTCCCGCCATGAGACGTTCATGCGCTGGCATAGGAGCAGCGACATTAGCTCTTGAGGCCACCCGCACCCGGCGCTGCCGAGGAAATGCCCTCGGAGCGCCCGTTGGAGTTTCCCACTTCGTCATCAGACCAGCAGTTCAGCTTGATGATCTCTCGGCCCAGCCACTTGGCCGTCCGGTCATCGATCAACGCCTTCGTCTGCTCGGTGAGATCTTGCTCGTAGGACCACTTGACAAGTCCATACTTGAGCAGCGTGCCGAGGTCGTAGTCATCCAGCGGATCTTCGGACGGCGTGGGCACCGTCGTATCGGAACGCTGTGGCAATGCCGCCATGATCTCCGGATCCACCCCCTCCATTACCGCGAACGATCGCCGCGTCTTTGCCAGCTCAGCTTCATCCCGTTCAGGCCACGCGAGGAGCCGAAGGCCAAAGCTGGCAGCCGGCTCCCACGGTGGCGACACGTCTACCGGATGCTCGTGATTAATCAGTGCCATTTCAATCCTCCTTAAAACGGCCTATGGAAATGAAGCCACATTGTTCTGGACCAGATAGTCACAGTCGATCCCACCGGTCGGATCATACTGCGAAAGTAGATGCATGCTGATTACGCTATTCCCGTCTCGATCTGTACCGAGGTCTTGCATCGAGTCGTCCGCGTGGACGAAGCATCCCCGGAGTTTGATGAACCGATTGAGCGCGGCGTCCGGTGAAGAGAACGCTGCCCCCTGAATTCGTAGCTCAAGGAAGCGGATCGTTCCGGAGTCCTTCTTGGCCATCTCTGTCTCCGCAAAGTTGGAGGCCCCGGTGTCGTAGGTGCACTGGATCGTCACGTCCGCGCTTCTGGTCTGAGGCTCAACGCCGCTGAAGTCAAGCGTCTCCCGGCCATCGAGGTAATACTGCGGCATTACGTAGGCAGACTGCCCCCACGTGAAGCCATACACCTGCCCGTTAATATTGGACCCGCCTATGGCTGACCAAGTGTCGTCCATGTGCGCCGTCCATTTGAGATTGGCCGTGAACTCGTTGGCCATCCCCGGAAGACTGATTCCGGACGTGTATGTGGAATCAGTCGACTTGCGGGCGTCCATCGACCACGTGATCTGTGGCAGGGCTTCCACGCCCCCGGTGATCTCGAACGAGGACGTGATGCCGAACGATGCTTCCACGTTCTGCTTCGTGCTGCCATCGTCCACAACGAATTCTAGCGTGTAGCTATCAACGCTCGGAGCTGTCTGGGACGGTGAGAATGTCCACAAGCGAGCCTCGCCGGAACCCGGGCTCGATGGCGTCACGCCACCCTTCGCACCGGACAGTAATGGCAGGAGAACCTGCTCAAAGTCGAGGTCGGTGGCGATCTCCAGCTGCGACGCCTCGCGGGTCATCTGTGGCTTCGTAATGGATCGGGAGAGCACGCCCGAGAGTTGGCCCTCGAACATCTCCTGAGCCTGAAGCTGTCGGTAGGTAGCACTCTTGGTGAGGATCCGGCGCGTTGCGGCCACGGCAGTGCCCGCCGTCGACTCCTTGCCCACCTGCACAAGCGTCAGAGGTTGAATACCAGCAGCCATCAGTTATCTCCTTCGGGCCTTTTGCCCCGTTCTTTCTTATACAGGTCGCTCGCTTCTACGGCTTCCTGCACACCTAGTTCCTTGACCTCTTTGTCGCTCAGATCGCGAGCCGGGACTCCGGGGATGAATGCCCCGTCGCCCACGTACTTCCAAGCCATCAATAGCCTCCTAGCTGATGGACACGGCGTCCTTGAGTTCCACGTCAAGGATCAGGTCGAGTCCGATGAAGTCCTGCCCAGCCCAACTCAGCACCGCCAGCGTTGGATCGCCGCCACGAAGGGTGCTCAGTACGCAGCTCCCCCCGAGTTGGATGTCGGCGTTCTGTGCCGTAATAAGCGCGTTCATGTACGAACTGGCGATGTCAGCCGCCACGTCTTGGTCAGCATCCAGCACGGCCAACTGCATCCGCACCGTGTAGATCAAAATACGGAGGCCGATGTCAAGCTCCTGATTCTGGAGCGTCCACGAGTTCATGAAGCACGGCGTATCGGGCAGTCCACTCGCCATCGGCGGCATGTACTTGTACGCGCGGAGGATGCTGCTGCTGATCGGCGCGGTGATACTCAAGCCCTCCTGCAAGCTCACCACGTTCGTCATGACGGTCCTGATGTCCATCAGACCGAGCCGCCCTTTCCCCACTGTTTTGCGATGTCCGCGCTAGCCTGCTTCAGGAGGAACGGCAGCTTCACGCGGATAGCCGCTTCAGCGGCCTTCATGAAGAAGCGGCCCTTGATGCCCCTGCGCCCGATAGCCCGTGCCACCACGAACGCGGCGCTGACGGGCTTGCCATGCCGTCGAAGCCATCCATGCAACGCATTGGGCGGGGGCATCCGTTTATTGCGTCCTCGCCCGTATTCGACGGGCACCGCGTAGTTGAGATTGGTGAAAATACGGGCGCTCATTGGACGGGCATCAGAGTGGATGCTTCGCTTCAGCGCCCCGGTATCACGCGGGGCACGCTGCTTGGCGGTGCGCTCGCCGATAGAGGCGACCCGTTCCATCAGTCGAGCGGTGGCCTGCTCGTAGAGCCTCGGGTGCAGCATCCGGTTGAGCTTCTTGTCCCCGTCGATTTCAATGTTGATCCGCGACACTAGAACAGCCCACGCTTCGCATACATCTGCATCAGAGCCGTGACGATCTCCTGAGCCTGCGGACTGGTCTCAAGAACTGTCTCGCTCGTGATGTTCACTGAGCGCGTGGCCCGTGGCGTCTCCAACCGCAGGATGCCCGTCAACTGGACGCACGCCTGCTCGATTGCTGACGGCACTGCGGGCCAGCCGAACGTCGCGGTGATCTCGACGTGGTGGTTCCCCCAGAGGTCTTTGCTCGACCACGGCGGGATGTGAATCTGCGTATACGGTCCCGGCTCCGGCCCATCGCCAGCGTTGTGCGGCAGTAGTTCGTAGTCGGTCGATGCCCACGCCGACTCGTCTGCGAAGCTTCCATCGTCGTCCTCGTCAACCTTGATGCTGGTCAGCGCCACGAGGTCGTCAATGAACAAGGACTTCGGCTGGTTGCTCAGCAGGGTCGTCTCGTACACGCGGGCCACGGCTGATGCGTCTACCGTGAACCACCGACCCAACCGCCGCTCTATATAGCGGCTGATGGCCGTAAGGTCAGTAAGGATTTCAGCGTCCTCAGCCGTGTCCGATTTGCTGATCAGACCTCGGTATGTCGCTGCTGTGGCGTAGGCGTCAGTTATTGCCATTTAAGAGCCAGCTCCCGCTTAGGCGATAGAGCCAGCGATGGTGGACGTGCGCGGAGGATCTATCGCACGCCCACCACTGCTGGTCGGATTTCAAGAAGCGCCATCTCAGGCTGCTGACGTCTCGGCGATATAGGTCAACACATCTCCCGTGGCGTCGCATATGCGATAGAGCAGGTTCAGGTTCGAGATGGACAGGGTGATTTCTTCCCCTGCATCAAGCTGAAGCCCAGTTGTCGCGTCGGTGGCCCCGTCCTTCTTGGTGACCCCAGACCCACCTACGTAGACAAAGGTGGGGTTGGCAGCCTCTGCCTTCAGGGTGACCCGATTGCACGCAATGTCCGGCAACTGGGTCGCACTGGTGACACCTACTAGCTCACCCGAAACGATCTTGGTGTTCAGTATCGCCATGATCTATGTGAACGCTATAACGTCGGACACCG